>Ga0180016_100261_pt1 | contig 14747 bp, 14 predicted proteins | sample KR46_M_MetaG_FD_129673 | JGI IMG/M metagenome (GOLD analysis project Ga0180016, IMG submission 129673) | Groundwater microbial communities from the Olkiluoto Island deep subsurface site, Finland - KR46_M_MetaG | ecosystem: Environmental > Aquatic > Deep subsurface > Groundwater | place: Finland... | reverse complement strand
CTGGTCTACGAGGGGCAGGAGCGCACGGCCCTTGAGTTCACGGACAACTGCTTTGTCTTCAACGGCTTCTCCAAACTCTACGCCATGACCGGCTGGCGGCTCGGCTATGTCATCGCGCCCCGGATTTATATGAAGCGGCTGCAGACCATGCAGCAGAATTTTTTCCTGTGCACCAGCTCCATCGCCCAGTGGGCCGGGCTGGCCGCCCTGACCCAGGCCGGGGACGACGTGGCGCGCATGAAGGCCGTCTACGACCAGCGCCGCCGGTACATGATCGACCGTCTTCGGGAACTGGGATTTGGCATCAAGGTCGAGCCCACGGGGGCCTTCTACGTGTTTGCCAACGCCAAGAAATACACGAATGATTCCATGCAGTTCACCTTCGATCTGCTGGAGAGGGCCGGAGTCGGCGTGGCGCCGGGCGTGGATTTTGGGCCGGGAGGCGAAGGCTACATCCGCTTTTCCTACGCCAACTCCATCGAGACCATCGAAGAGGGCATGCGCCGTCTTGAAAAATATCTGGGAGGATTGAAATGAACATGGTCGAAGTGGCCCTGAACCGGCCCTGCTGTTCCGGATGTCTGGCCTGCGTGGAGCTGGCGCCGGAGATTTTCGCCTACGACGAAGACGCCCACGTCGCCGTGATCCTGCAAAACCCCTGCGAAGAGGACCTGGCCCGCAAGACCGTGTCCTACTGTCCGGACGACTGCATCGAGATCATCGAATAAGTGTTGGCCTTTATGGAAAATCGAAAGGGGCGCGCCGAATCGGAGCGCCCCTTTCTCATATGGTCCGTCGCGATCGGTCCAAGCTTGACTGCACGTCTTGCCTCCTTATCAAGACTTTTTGTTATTTAATCTGAAAATTTCGGAGGCAGTCATGACCGCCATTTCGACCGATACTCTGGCCAACATCCTGTTCCGCCTGCACTGGGAAGAGCATGGGGTGCGCCACGAAGACAGTTTCTATGCCCAGAACGTGAACCTGTGGCGGGACGTTTTTCCTGCCGGGCTTGAAAGGGAGATTCTGGGAATGAAGGTGGGAGAGTCCCGTCATGTCGATCTGTGTCCCGGAGCGCATGTGGCGGTGCGCGACATGCGCAAAGTCCTGACCGTGCCGCGCAAGGAGTTCAAGGTCGCGCCCTCCCTGCCGGATATCGTCCCGCTCCAGGGCCGCTTTTATCCCCAAGGTGTGCTGCGCGGAGTGCCGGGCATTTATCAGCAAAACGTCCAGCCCTTTCGCATCATCACCATGGACCAGAACACGTTGACCGTTGATCTCAATCACCCCATGGCCGACGCGGAACTGAAACTGGAGATCACCGCCCTTGATGTCTGGCCCAAGTCGGCGGAGTTCGGCGGTCAGTGTCAGGACTGGATCTGCGCCATTACCGACGGGCTAGGCCTGAAGCGCAGGGCGAGGAATGGCACTGATTTCGGGCTGGGTGCGCCCTTGGACAAGCCGTTGGGGGAAAATGACGCAGCATTTTACTCTACGCCGCGCAAGGTGGCCCATGTGGATAGCCAGGCGGAAAAGAATATCGCCAAAGTCTATTCGCACCTTTTACCCGGCAGGAAAAGGGTTCTGGACCTCATGGCCGGCTGGCAGTCTCATCTTCCGGATGGTGTCACGGCCACGGGCCTGGGCATGAACGAGGAGGAGATGAACGAGAATCCGGCCCTGTCGTCCCACGTGGTTCATGACCTGAACGCCGACCAGGCCCTGCCTTTCGCAGACTCAGCTTTTGACGCCGTGATCTGCAGCCTGTCCGTGGAATACCTGACCCGGCCCCTGGAGGTCTTCCGCGAGATCGCGCGCGTGCTGGAACCAGGCGGGCTGTGCGTCATGGTCTTTTCGCATCGCTGGTTTCCGGATCAGGCCGTACGGATTTGGACCGAGCTGCACGAGTTCGAGCGGACCGGGCTGGTCACGGAGTATTTTCGAGACAGTGGACTCTTCAAGGATTTGACCACTCTCTCGGAGCGCGGCTGGCCCAGACCTATGGACGCGCGGGATCGCTATTATCCCCTGATCCAGCATTCGGATCCGGTGCATGCGGTCTGGGCAGTGAGGCCCTGACAACTCGACTGACGCCTCCATGACTCGGGGGGGTGAATGAAAAATGGCCGCATCCTTTTGTTTGCGGCCATTATCATGTGCGCAGAGGGTGGCAATTCAAGATTCAAGATGCGACCCCGCTTCTCGCTTTTTTGATGGAAGGCCTGATTTCTTGCTGTCCACCGTCCTTCTATTGAGATGCCAAACCGACCCTTCCGGCTTCTACATGACCCGTGTCCCCAAGGTTCGGACGGCCTCGAACACGGCCACAGCGACCTGAGCCATGCGCCGGTAGTCCAGTTTCTCGGGGGTGTCTTCGGGGGTATGGTAGTAGGGGTTGCGGTAGAAGGCCGTGTCGGTGACCATGAGGGACGGGATGCCGTGGGGCCAGTAGTTCATGTGGTCAGACAGGTCGATGCCCGGAACGAAGGACGGGGAGCGCAGGGAATGGATGGGCATTTCGGTGGTCCCCTTCATGGCGGCCTTGACCGCCCTGATCCAGTCGCTCTGATCCCAGCGGCTGACCACGGCGATGAAGTCTCCCCGGCCAGGGTACATCAGGCGCAAGAGCGGCGACGGGTAGCCTTGGGAGCCCGGTGCGTCGCTGAAGAAGCCGACCATCTCGAGCACGATGACACCCAGACAGGCTGTTCCGCCCTTCGCGACGCTGGCCGCGTGCACGGCGCTGCCCATCAGCGGCGTGCCGAAGAAGGGCGGTTCCTCCAGGCTGTAGGCCACGAGGTCGACGGCCAGGCCCGGGGCATGGGCGCCGATGAGTTCCGCCAGCGCCAGGAGCACGGCCACGCCGCTGGCGTTGTCGTCGGCCCCGGGCAACTTCCCGAAGGTGTCGTAGTGCGCCCCGACCACGATGCGGGGAGCGCCGCCGATCCCAAACCGACCGATGACGTTCCGGTATTCCCGCCCCTGAACGGCGAACTCCTGAACTTCCACCTCTGCCCCGACTTGCCTGAAGCGCAGGGCGATGAAGTCCGCGCACCTGTCCAGGTTTTCGGTATGCAGCCAGTCGCGCGGGTGGAAGCGAGTGGTCAGCGTCTCCACATCCTCGCGCAGCCGAAGCTGCCAGGTCTCGACGGAAGAGGGGGAGGCGCCCCCCAGCATGGGCTGGGCCAGGAGGAGCCAGCCGATGCCCGCGGCGGCGAGCAGCGCGAGGACAATGCCGATGATCATGGTCGGGTATCTCGGTGTCATGGTTTTTGACGACTGATTTTCATGCGCGCTTTCAAGATTGAGTGAGAACCGTATCTCAAGTTTTGACTGCGTTGAAAAGAGTCGGGCAGGTCACCCCCTTAATAGTCTGGCTTCCAATTCTGTCTCAAATCATTGCGAATCTCTTCAAGCGACTTAGTTGAGTGTAGGTCAGAGTAATTCTGTGTGATATGATTTTTCAAATGAACAACCCAATAATCGATAGACATAGTTAATACATCTTCAATGAATTTTTTGTCTTTGCCTGCATCTATCCCAACATATCCATTACCTGCGACATATGTTTCGTGTCGAATAACAATCGTTGGATCATTGGTGAGATGGTTGAAAGGTGGTTTTTGGCGTAATTCAAAATTTCCATTAACATTCAGGATGAGAACGTTACTTACTGAGTCATTACCTAATGTTATTGTTTCTCTTAGCTGTTCAAATGTAGGTTCTGACGGATATAGTCGCCGAAATACCCTTGATGAAAAATTGAGCTGTTCATGATTTGTTGGCCACATGCGCGGATCAATATCATAAGTAATTCCTTCAAGTTTAATTGTTTTTTTACAATAACTTCGTGAAGTGATTTCATATGCACGCTTAGTAGTAAAGTCGTTTGTCATAAGTTCTTGATTTTCTGCCGTGTTTCTCCATGATTCATCTTTTTGCAATCTATAACAGACTCCAATGCCTTCCAATTCGAGTGTAAATAACATATTTTCTCCATTGTGGAAACTCCACAACGATCCGTTCGGTTTTTTAACCGAGTTCTTTCACAAGACGGCGCTCAATATTCTGCGCACATACTCTTCCAGCGTGTCATTGCGAATGGTTCAGTCAATGAAATCTCAGAGCTTGCCATCGGGGATCGTGGTGATGACTTGCTGATTTTGCGGTGCCATTATTTTCACATGCTGTTGGCAAAATTTATTAATTCTTAAACAATTTATTCACATAAGCGCAACAATTTATTATTTATAGATATCTATGTGTACTTTTTGCATAATATCAATACATATATTTTTGCATATAACTTAATGCGTCTGTATTTCACTATGAGATTTTATACGTAGATAGTTCTAGTAAAGTGTGGAGTTGTTTTTCAATTTTTGGGGCTATACTGATATCCTCGAATCGGTCTTGCGCTGCCTGTTGGGCGGCGGGGAGTCCGTAGGTAGTAGGGACAATGGGATCGTCGGTGACCAGTTCGGAGCCCCCACGGAGATCGATATCCACGGGGGCTTCGAGTTTTTCGACGCGGTGAAGTTCAATTGAACGTTGCCCGCCGCAGGCATGCTTTTGACGGGAAACGCATTCCGTCGCGGGCCGGGCAAGGCCTGCCGGAACTCCGTCGCGGTCCTCGTAATGCTCCCGGCCTTGTGTTTTGGGCAGGGGAGAGAGCATTGTCCGCCAGACGGCCGGGAAGCAAACGATGCCTGGCTCGGTCAAACAGCACAACCCTGCCCGGCCCGCGACGGAACGCTTGATCAATGAGGGGTGAGGAAAGAAATATGTGATTGGGGTGCAGGGACGCGTCCCCTGCCCGCCACCGCATGTTTTTTTGTTGGGAAACGCGTTCAGTTGCGGTGCGGGCAAGGACTGTCGAAACTCCTTCGCTGGCCTCGTAATGCTTCCCAGCCTTTTGCCTTATTCATCGGGGCGAGCGTTTTCCGTCACACGGCCGGGAAGCAAACGATGCCTGGCTCAGTCAGACAGTCGACAGCCCTTGCCCGCACCGCAACGGAACGCTTGTGCCTGTGTTGGTCGAGGGAAATCGACATACATGGGGTGCAGCAAGAAAGGATTCAGATCTTGAATCTTGAATTACCTAAATTTATTGATGATTTTGCTCACCGTTGAATAGTGCAATCCTGTGGCGGCGGCAATTTGTGCTTGGGTATATCCATACTCCTGGCAAGCCTTGAAGATGGCTGCGTCACGCTGAGTCCGGTCTTCTATGCCAAGTAAAATATCTTCCAGGGCCGGTCGGTCGGCAAAGCGTTGCACACGAGGAATTTCCTTCAGGGCGCTTTTGTCCTTGAGCAAGGGAAAGAGTTTCTCCAGAAACGGATCGTCTCCGAGCAGGCACTGTCCTTTGAGGTCATTCCAGGGCGATTCCGCATCAAGGCCTGCCTTGACAAAGAGGCGGTACTCTTTCCGGGCCTGGACGCGATCAGCGCCGAACTGCTCCAGAATCCAGTCCACTGTCAGAAAATCCGGCTTCTTTCCGATTCCTGCCGTAGCCCGGTAACTGGACCACGGGTACTTGCCAGGCTCTTTGACCATACCGGCTCTGACCGGGTTCAGGACGATGTACCTGCACAGTTCGAGAAGATAGGCGTCCCGGTCAACGACAATTGATTTGAACCGCCCTTGCAGCACGTGACCAACCCGGCCATGCCGCCGGTTGAACGCCTGCGTGTAGACGCTGTTGAACTGGCGTATGGCCTTTGACAGATTAGCGTCTGGAGTCTCAAGCAGCAGATGGAAGTGGTTGGTCATCAGACAATACGCATGACAGGTCACGTTGAAGCGGCGCATCGTCAGTCCGAGGACTGAGAGGAAGGTACTCCTGTCGATGCCGTCCAGAAAAATGGAAGCCTGGGCGTTGCCCCGGGATGTCACATGATAGATGGCTCCCGGAAATTCTATGCGGAGTGGTCGGGCCATGGAGAGGGGTTACTCCGAAATGATTCAAGAATCAAGATCTGACCCTAGATTTGCTCCGACCCCGCTTCTACCGCATTATATCTCGCACATTCGGAATTATTCAAATTTATTATAAATATATATTTTTGATGCCAACAATTTAAAAACATCTTCATATAATTCAAAAAGCTTCATATTACCATGTTCTGTATTTTCGGCTATATTTGAAACGGTATAATAAGATTGAACAATTTTGTTGTCATATATAAATGTATAAACAATTCCACAACCGTATACAGTTCCGAATGTCGACTCTGAGGCGATAGAAATTTTTGTCCATGATGCTTTCTCTCCGGCAATAGTGGTATTGCCTCGGTCAATGACTTTTGTTCCAGGAATTGCCTCTTCCCAAACGTCATTGCTAGAGATCATTTCAAGTAGTTCTTCTTGGCCAAGAAGTCTTGACGCCAACTTAACTTCGATAGGAATTTCCTTTATCAAAGGAAAGAACTGTATAAGCCCTTGGTCAACCCTTCTTCCAACAAATTTTTTAACTATATGAGGGGCACGTGCCTCTTTTTCAATCCACGTAATTGGCACTATATACCCAAGCTTTAAGCCTAAAGTTTTTTCAAGTCCTTCTGTCTTAAATTCTTTCACAAGACTATCTAAAACTTCATACAGTGGATTAGAGGAATATTGTGGATGAAACGATATGAAAGTCGAAATCATCGGAATATCCGCCTTCCCCTGGATACGTCTCTCCACAGTCTCAATAAAATTGATAGAACTTTCTTTGTTAATCCTTGATAGATCTATATTTTTTATTTGATCGTCCACTTTATTTTTTATTGTCTGCCATCCTTCTTTCCCTAAAATAGTTACAGCGATTTTTTCCATATTTTGTACTGACTCAAAAAAATGACTATCAAACTCTACATCAACTTTCAAAGCGTATGTTTTTAACTCTGGATAATCATCAGCTATTCTCGATAGAAAAAATTTTTGTCCCGCATAAAATCCATATGCTTTTCCAATTTCATCTATATTTTCTTGGTTCAAAATTTTCGATGAACTTAAATTAGTACTGACTATCAAAAAAAAAATTATAAAAATAGTTATGCTTTTCATGATTAAGATGAGAGCATTTTATGTTACAAAATTATTTAATTTAAACAATATGACAAAAATTTGAATATTTGTAATTTATATATTTTTATCACTATTGTTTGACATATTCATTTGATTATAATGTAATAATGAAAATTAACTTGGCACAGAAAATTTTAAGTACCCTCTGTGAGGACATATTATTACTCCGAACCATATTATTTAATATTTTGCTGCAAAGCTTCCGACACGCAAGCGTTAGCGGGAAAACGACGCTAACTATTTCCTCGTCGGATTAATAACTGTTTAGAGCTCGGAGTAATAAGTGCTTGGTGTAGTGAGGCCATATGTAGCCTTAACCCTTTTTGATTTAGACAGGTAAGCCGTCCAGGTTGCTGCGGCAATAATTGTAGCGATCATGCTCTCGACGAACTGTGAGCTAGGTTCAAACTTTCCAAAGATCAGAATTGGGAGAAATAACCCCAGTATGATGCTGGCGAGTGGCCCAATTATCCAAAGGATAATTTTGGCGCGTTTTACTGCTGATATGCTGCGTTCCTTAACGAGACCGAGGCCGGCATAAAAACTCAGGCAACAAGCGAGTAAGAATGTCCACCAGGTTGCGGATTTGTATGTTCCCCACTGTGCGACTGATTGAAGATTTGGGTATTTGTCTTCAACGGACATAAAGTCTGCATTTATGCGACCCGCACCAATTAGTGGGCCTAAAAACATGAGGCCCATGACTAGCAGCAATAACCAGCCACCAACCCCGAAAACATAACTTTGTTCTGGCGCAGCAGGAGGGTATTTTTTTGCAGTTTTCTTTATACTGCGTGCAATAGCACATGATATTACGATGAATATCACAAGAGGTAGAAAAGTAATCAGCATTGATGGTTTGTCCATTGATGGGCCCCTTGGAAGTGATAATGGTTACCAAGTCTTGCTTTGGCCTTTCTGGGCAATGCTTTCGCCAGTGGCCGTCTGTTTGCTCCGATCCCGCGATTTCTTTTCTCACTTCCGCTACAAGAAAAATTGCGGTAACGGCAAGTTCTTCTTTTGTTATACGTAGTTAAGTGTATGGTTGCCCTTGATTGCGTAGGTATGGACTGTCGGCAAACTTCAGGTGTTTTGTCTGCGTGACGTGCAGCGTAAGTGCGGGGGAGTGGTCAGGATGAGGCTGTGCGGGATGCGAGCAGGGCTTTGGCGCAGCCGCTGGCCATGATTGTAGCGCAGCCTGCCAGTTGCAGACTGGACAGGTTTTCACCGAACAGGGACCAGCCGAAGAAGACCACGGCCAGGGGTTCGAAATAGGCCAGGGTGCCGAAGGTTGCGGCGGGTAGACGGCTGAGGGCCGCCACGGCGAAGGTGATGGCCAGAAAGCCCGGGATCAGGCCCGTGCCCAGGAGCCAGAGTGCGTTCACGGGGGTGATTTCGGGCCGGGAATGCAGGAAGAAATCAGCATGACAAAAAAGACAAAAGCATTACGTCATTAATATTTCGGTTTTTTACACATTTTTGAGATTTCGACTTTTGAGGAATCACCTTTGAATGTATCCTTTACTAGCATTAAAACATCGTCAAACGTCTCATTTGTATAACTAGGTCCGACAACGATTCTTTCGACCAAAACATTAAGGTCGACCGGAATGGACATCCCTACGAAAGGATTTGAAGGAGCAGCCCCGTCCAGCACTTCTTGCGACGGGCCATCATAAATGACAGCTCGAAATTCGTCCTCACTCTTGTACATTAAATCCTTATAAAAAAATGGAGTAATAGAGCTTCCTTGATGGCCTGGATTTTCATCTCTTTCAAAATCAATGTATTTGATGGGTCCCATGACAATGAACTTATGGTAATCCAATGACCTTTTTAGTCTACTATCTGTGGTTTTTATGGCAAACCCTTTTTTGTTATCAGCATATATCTGCCACATAGCATTTGATTCGTGTTCATTCATATGCCAACAGCTTATATATGTGTAATCTGCCAAACATCTTCTAAAATTTTCCCTCTCTAATTCGGCAAAAAACCTCTCTTTTCTGTTGGCTTTTGGTGTTGCCCCTTCATCAATAAATTTGCTGGCACGAGGAAAGAATATAGCACGGTCTTGCAAAAGCGATTTGAGCTTACCCCAATCAATATATCGCCACAGCTTGATTTCTTCGCTTTGATTGGTGTTCATTTAAATAATTCTGCTGTTAAAAACGGTTAAATCGCCCTAACACAAAAGTCGCGGATCAAATCTTGAATCCTGAATTTCTCATTTTCCATGAAGCTTGGCAGGGGAGGGTATGACCGGCTTGGCTTATACCCGAATCCTTTCTGCCTCCGAGCACGTATTCTTTTTCGCACATCCGCTACAAGAAAAGTTTTACAAACAGCAAGTTCTTCTTTTGTTATACATAGTTAACTGTATGGATTCCTGTAATTGCGTAGGAATGGCTTGTCGGCAAACTTCGGGCGTTTTGCCTGCGTGACGTGACGTGCAGCGGAAGTGTAGGGGGGGTGGTCAGGTCGATGCTGTTCGGGATGCGAGCAGGGCTTTGGCGCAGCCGCTGGTCATGATGGTGGCGCAGCCTGCCAGTTGCAGGCCGGACAGGTTTTCCCCGAACAGGGACCAGCCGAAGAAGACCACGGCCAGGGGTTCGAAATAGGCCAGGGTTCCGAAGGTTGCGGCGGGCAGGCGGCTGAGGGCCGCCACGGCGAAGGTGATGGCCAGGAAGCCGGGGATCAGGCCCGTGGCCACGAGCCAGAGCCCGTTCACGGGGGTGATTTCGGGCCGGGAGTGCAGGAAGAAGGGCAGCATGACCAGGGCCCCGACCAGGAGTTGGTAAAAGGCGCGGGTCATGACTGGAACGTGGGGCCGGATGCGGCGATTCATGAGGATGAAGCCCGCGTAACAGAGCATGGCCAGGGCTGCCAGGCCGAGGCCCGCCGCATGGTTCGAGCCGTCTGCGAAATCGAGCCTAAATTCCATCATGGCCGCGAAGCCGAGCATAGCCAAACCGATGAGGGCCCAGCCCGCGAAATTCAGCCGCTCTCCCATGAAAAAATGCGCGAAGATCGAGGCTGCCACCGGGGCCAGATAGACGAGCATGATGGCGTTGGCCATGGAGGTCAGGTTCATGGCCTGTACGTAGAAAATGATGAACCCGGCCAGGAGCACGCCGTTTACGATCACGGGCCAGGTCGGCCAGCGTCTGAGCGCTACGGCCTGACGTGTGCCCAGGAGAAAAATGGCCAGGAATCCGGCTCCGAGCAGGAGGCGGAAAAAGGTGATCGTTTCGGCGGGCAGTCCGGTGATTCTGGAGAAGACGCCGATGGTGCCCATGAACAGGGCCGAGAGGATGGCCAGAGTGATGCCGGTCGAGTCCATGGGGAAAATTTCTCCGGGGCGAAACGGGATGGGCCGGAACGCGTATCAAGCGTCCCGGCCCTTTTTTTATTCGAGGATATTGACCTTGGCCGGGCCCCTTTTGACGGGGCGGTGGTACTGGACGTCCGGCGTGCCGAAGAGCAGCGCGTAGCCGATGGTGTGGTCGGCCGGGATGCGCAGGGTTTCACGCAGTTCCGGACAGACGGCCAGGGCCATCATGAACATGCCGTCCCACAGAGTGCCGAGGCCATGGGTGCTGGCCAGGAGTTCGAAGGTGGTCAGGGCGATGTGTGCGTCCTGCACTGCACAGGGCACGCCGGGAGGAGTGCTCGTCAGCAGCATGTGCGGCGCGCCCCGGAAGATGACGTCTCGTCCGTCCGTCCGCCACGCCTGGACGGCGAAGCCCAGGTACTGGGAGATAATCCCTCCCGGCAGCTTTCCGGCGTCGGCCAGCGCTCCGAGGCGGTCCAGTGTCTCGCGGCGTAGCGCGTCCATGAACGCCTTGTCCCGGACCACCGTGAACACGACGCCCTGGGCGTTGACCCCGGTAGGGGCGTGGCACGTCGTTTCGACGAGTTCGTCGATGATGTCCTTGGGAACATTGTCATCCTTGTAGCGCCGCACGGAGCGACGCCATTTGATCAGGTCCGACATCTGCTGAGGAGAGGGCAGTTCCTTTTCCACCGCGCCGTCCTCGGGCGTCAGTCCCAGAATGGACACTGCCCCCGTCGGACAGACGGTGTAGCAGTGCTGGCAGCGATAGCAGCGCCCTTCGTCGGTGATCTCGGGGAAATCCGCCATGGCGATGATGCCCGCCGGGCAGTCGGCTGCGCATTCGCCGCACTGGATGCACTTGTCCTTGTCGATGTGAAAGTCGATCATTGTAGTCCCTCTTATTCGCTCACGGTTTCAAGAACCGGAAAGCTGTCCAGATGCGGCTTGATCGCCGCCCCCAGCCAGGCGATGGTCTGCCCCAGATTCTTCATGTTGCCAAGGCCTTCGGCGTCTCCCTCAACCTCGCCTTTGTCGCGGCCGTAGCCCATGTTCCAGTACACGGAGCCGGGGATGATCATCTGGTTCATGAGGAACATGTGGTTGATGGTGTCGTAGACGTGCGTGGCCCCGCCTCGGCGCACGGCCACCACGGCCGCTCCGATCTTGCCCTTGAAGACGCGGCCGTTGGCCAAGGCGACAAGGCCCGCGCGGTCAAGCAGGGCCTTCATCTCGGCCGAGACGTCGGTGAAATAGGTCGGGGAGCCGAAGATCAGGGCGTCGGCGCGAAGAAGTTTTTCCATGACCCCGTTGAAGACGTCCTTTTTCATGGAGCACTGTCCGTCCTTGCGCACAAAGCATTTGTAGCAGGCCTGACAGCCCCGGATGTTCTGTCCGCCGACCTGGACCAGTTCCGTTTCCCAGCCCGCCTTTTTCAGGGGTTCGAGGGCGTGATTCAAAAGGATTTCAGTGTTGCCGCCCTTGCGTGGGCTGCCGTTGACTGCGATTGCGTACATATTTTTCTCCTTGGTTTGGATTGACTGCGTGCAGTAGGCCCAGCTAGAGCACATGTCAGCGATTAAGAAAAGTACTGTCAAAAATGTTCGGTACATACATGGAGTATAGTAATGGATAAAACCGAAGTCCTGCCCTGCCGCGTCAAGGAAATCTCCGGCAAGCGCTATCGCTGCTATTTTGAGCTTACCTTGGCGGTAATCGGCGGAAAATGGAAGCCCATCATTCTTTATCATCTCTCTTTGGCGAGCGCGGTTCGCTTTGGAGAGCTCAGGCGCGGCATGCCCGACGTGACCGAACGCATGCTGACCCGGCAGCTGCGGGAGCTGGAGGCAGATGGGCTTGTTCATCGTGAAGTATACCGCGAGGTGCCGCCCCGCGTCGAGTACTCCCTGACGGAAATGGGCCGTAGCCTCATCCCGCTGCTCCTGCAGATGCGGGCCTGGGGCGTGGACTATGAGAAGTTTCTGGGGGCTGACGTGATTTTCCAAAAGGAAGGTTACGAACGCCCGGATATGACTGAGTGCGGCCAGGGGACGTGCACGTGACCCAGCGCGAGCAATCTTTCGGGTTGCGGCTGCCGGAAAAGAGCGCGGCGGGTCATGGCTGTCTTTTCAGACAATGCTCTGTTCGCGATACTCCTGTCCGATGATCGAAGGGTCGAAGAGGGAAGGAAAGAGGAAGGGTAGAGCGCTGATCGGCATTCCCATGGAGAGGGGTTTTTTCGGCGACTCCGATTTCAGAAGATCAAGTCTTTCCAATGGTACCGTCACCTTCCGCCTGGCGGTGCGTTCCGGCATGCCCACAATTTCATGAACCCGCCCCCGAGGCACCAGGCCTTCCCTGAAAACCGCGCGAAGAAGCCTTTCCGCTTCCGGAGCCAGGTCACTTTGACCTGTCCTGATCAGGGTCTGCACCAGCCACTCAATGCGTCGGTCGATCTCTTCCAGACGAAGAAGGTTTTTCATGAAGCTGATCTGGTCCAGACAGATTTCGAAGAAGAAGCGGCAGAAGTCCGCCGTAAGTTCCTCATCGAAAAACATCCCGCCATTTGTGCGATCCGGACTGTCTGTTGCCCGGAGGTTGAGCATGTAGCCGCTCTTGTTGCGTGAGAATCCGCGTGACAGTGACCACAGGTTGGATCGGTTCACATTGATCCGCGCCAGGTAGAGGCCGGAATGAAGGCGTGAAATGCGGCCATTGCCGTCGCGAAAAGGATGCAGCCAGGTCAGGCGATGGTGGCTGATCGCTGCTGCGATGAGCTTCTCGTCACCGTGGAAAGCATCGGGTGCGAAAGTATCATGGAAGATGGTCATGAGTCCGGGCAGATCCAGGGCGCTGGGGCCATGCCTGGTTGCACCATCCACAGAGACTTCGCTGTCACGCAGTTGACCGGGCATGACGGGTATGCCGGTAAAACCGTCGGCGTGATGGGTGCTCAGATGCTCTTCGGGGAGATGGCTGTAAAAGTGTTCATGGAGTCGCCGGATAAATTCGATGGTGCAGACATCTGTCGCGGGATGGTTGCCCAGATCTTCCATGAATTGGCGTTCGGTGAGCACATGGGCGGCACAAAGTTCCTGGGCGTAGCGGCGATCCGGCTTTTCGACGAATTTTCTGGACAGAGCCGCTTCGATCTCGGGGATGGTGGTCTTGTGCCCTTCGATCAGGTTGGAATAATAGCTGTTGACCAGTCTCAGACGCTCACCCAGGGTGCGGGCCGTCTCAAGGGCAATGCTCCGTTCAAGTCCGGCAGACGTTGTGGCGACCTCGGTAGCCATATCCTTGAGCGGACCGATCAGCTTTCGGCCCGGAAGAATTGGCGTCAATGGAGGGCGGCTCCAATCGTATCCCATTATGGCTCCACTTGGCCGATCTTTTGGCCGGTTTATTCGCTAGTATAACATTCTATCAAGAAAAGATAAACTTATTTTTGACGACGATTAAATCCTAAATTTTGGCCGATTATTTCTTTGCCAAATTGGCCGATCTTTTAGCCTAAATTAAATACGTTATATTTCTGAATTTAATGATAAAAATGCTCAGGATAATATTTTGAAGGCAAAAATTGGCCGATTTCCTGGGCTCGCCCTCCGGTGCTCGGTGCCCAAGATGGATAGGATATTTTGGTTAAGACAGAAAATTTTCGGAGAATTTTTGGCCGGACCGGTGCGTCTAGAACGTTGCCATGAAAAAGGTCACCAGCGCTCCGGCCGGGATGAGCATCAGGCCGGGGACGAGGATGCGTGGCAGGAGCCTCGCCGGGTCCTGGTGGAAGTATTTGCAGGTCATCAGGTAGCAGATGTGCATGGGCGAGGCCATGATGCCCGCCAGGCCTGAATAGAAGCCAAGGCTCAGAATAGCCGGGATGAGGTGCGCCTGTCCGGTGGACTGCGCCAGGCCAAACAGCAGGGGGAAGGTCGCGCCGACAAAGGCGATGGTGATGCCGGACACAAATCCCACCAGGAAGGGCAGAGTCGCGGCCATGATGAACACGGCGCTTCCGCCGCCCAGGGTCTGGGCCAGGGCATCGACGACATGTCCCTGATGCAGGATCTCCTTGAAGACGAAGATGGCCCCGATGACGGCCAAGAGAGACAGGGTGTTGTCCTTGCGCGCTTCGCGGAGCACCTCCGTCCACCTGGCCCGGGCCATGACCAGGCTCACCCCGGAGGCCAGGATCAGGGCCGCCACCACTCCGTATTCCATGGGCCGGTCGGGCCAGAGGGTGGCGCAGAGCCACTCGCCGCCGATGGACCCGGCAATCGCTGCGAGCAGGGGAATTCCGCCGAGCCAGTCGCTGCCGTTGCGGGACTCCGGTGCG
>Ga0180016_100258_pt1 | contig 15001 bp, 11 predicted proteins | sample KR46_M_MetaG_FD_129673 | JGI IMG/M metagenome (GOLD analysis project Ga0180016, IMG submission 129673) | Groundwater microbial communities from the Olkiluoto Island deep subsurface site, Finland - KR46_M_MetaG | ecosystem: Environmental > Aquatic > Deep subsurface > Groundwater | place: Finland... | reverse complement strand
GTGACGTGCCCACTCCACCGGATCGCCCGCCACCGGGCCGAAAATGTTTTCCAAGGGCGCCGGCCAGAGTTCCGGGACTACGTCCCACACTTCCATACCTATCACAGGCAGATGCCCGGACGGCCCGTCAAAACTTAGAAACGGCAGGGTGGACGCCCCGCCCACCTGAAGGAATCGCTGCCCGTTCCCCGCAACGCCGGCCCCGATTTCTACCTCACTGATCCTGCACGGAAACTTTTCGCGGTGAAGCTCAAAGGACACGGCAATTCTCCCTCCTTCTGTAAATCCGTGCTTTGCTGAAGCAACTGATCCATCACGGGCTCGAAGCAGCGTACTACCGGCGCGTTTGCGGGAATATGCAAAAGCGGTTTGCCGCTGGCGTCATGCTCGGCAATAAGAGCGTCATATGGCAACACCCGCACATAATCAAGGTTGGTGGCGGCGATTTCCTCACGTAAAGCCGCACTGAGCTTGTTCTGCGCCTTGCAAACAAGGAGGCATTGGCGCTTGATCCGTAACCCGAGTTCCGCTGCCACCCGCACCACCCGTCCGGCGGAACGCACCCCCCGCACGCTGTTGTCGCTGACAACGATGAGCAGGTCAACAAGATCGGTCGTCCGCCGGCTCAGATGTTCGAGACCGGCCTCATTATCCAAAACAGTGTAACCGTAATTCTTATCCAGCCTCTCCATGACCCCGCGCAGCATGGCGTTGGCATAACAGTAGCAGCCGGAACCCTCCGGACGCCCCATAGCAACAAGATCCACCTCGGCGCCGTCGGCATCCATCAACGCCTCCCGTACACGGAAGTCCAGGTAGGAAACCTTATCAATCCCTCCCGATCCTTGGGAAGGGCCGATAATCTGATGCAGGATTTCCATCAGGTCCGCGCATGGGGCTACCCCCAGCGCTTCACCGAGGTTGGCGTTCGGATCGGCATCCACTGCCAGGACCGGCCCCAGACCGCGACGGATAAGGTAACGAATGACAAGCGTGGCGACCGTCGTCTTGCCTGATCCACCCTTACCCGCTACCGCGATTCTAAATCCCACCTCATCACCCCCCTCAGATTAGCCTGTAGCCCATTAATAATCGCTGAGAAACCGTGTCATCTGGCCTTAGTAAACCCTGAAAAAACTGCCATCCAGCATCTGCCATTTAGTTGGCAGTATAAGATCGCAGGAAACCTGGTAGCGCCGCCGCTTCACGCGGTCCTACCAGGACATCCCAGCCCGAAAGCTCTGCCAGCCGCCCGCTTAGCACCGCCACGTAGCCCGGAATGACTACCTTCCGGTGTTTCACCTTTTCCCCGACGGCCGTCTTCTCGAGCGCCTCGGCTATCTGTTCGGGGCCAAACTTGCCGGAGGCCCAGGCCGTAAGGACGGAGGTACCGTCGGTGTCAACTGTCACAAGGTAGGCACCCACCCTGCTCGATTCGATCTCGTTGCCCACCGAGAAATAGGTAAGCGAAAAGTTGGTGGTTACCAGGACCGGGGCGTCCGGACCGGGATTGCCGATAGTGTAGCAGGCTGCCTGGACCTGGATCGGCTTTTGCGGATCGGTGTAGATGTCCTGGCGGAGGGTTAACAACGGCAGAACGACTGCCGGATCAACGGTATCCAGCACAATCATGCTCGCGTACTTGGCAATGCACGTTGCAGCCGTTAGGGCGGCGAGGTATGCGTCCCGGTTATCGCCAACCGAAGCGAGAACGGGAAACCCAAAGGGACGGAACCGCTTTTTAATAGCCATCCGTCTTATTGCGGTTGCCGCGCGCAGGACATCTCCCGCAGCTTTCGCAGGCACGTGCAATACAATGTCCTTATAGCCGTTGCCAGTCACCTGTTCGCTGAGCGAGGACAAGCCGGCGAGATCCCCCGCCGTGACGACCAGCGGGCAGCCGTACTCCTTGGCCAGAGCTGTCATCTCCCGCCAGTTCGCCTCGGCAGCACCCCAGAGAAGGGGACGCTTTGAACCCACAATGGCAAGGGCCGCGCGCATCGCCCCGGGATCTTGGGTCACCAGGGTCAACGGCAGCGGGCTGTTCGCCTGGACCAGTTCCACCGTCTTCACAAAAGAAGCTGAATCCGAACCGGTTTGGCGAATCGCGATCGAGTTAATGCGCATGGTGATCCCCACCCGCTCGAATGAAAGGGCCTGAACGGCGTGCAACCGTTCCGTCAGTTCGGCCTCGGGCAAATCATCCCGGACCTCGATGGCCACCGCCGTCGGATGGTAAAATGTCTTTTCATGGCGAAAGAGGACAAGTTCGCCCCCCAGCTCGACGGCATACTCACCTTGGCCCACCGTCACCAGGCGGATCGGGGGTTCAGCGGCCGCGCCCAAGGTCTCACGGGCCTCATCCGACGCCTGCGGGCAGTCGTCCAGAGAAGTCTTGCCGACCGCGAGGGCCATCGCAAAAGCCAGACACGTTGCAAACCCGCATTCCCGGCAGTTTGTTTTCGGTAATAGCTTGAAAATCTGGAGTCCGGTTAACGCCATCGTACGCCACTCCTTGGTGCCTACATAATTGGTTCCATGCTCAGGGCGGGATGTTGTGTCTCTTTCAGGAAGGGTAGAATCTCGTCCACCGAAGTGCCCACCGTTTCATCGGCGATGCGATCGATGAGATCGGGAACGCCGATTTCCGCCCCCCGGCGGATGAGGCCCTCCCGGAGGAACTCCTTGAGCTGGCGCGGCATCCAAACCACTCGCGCCAGACCGTCGTCGGCCTGAATAAACCTGCGGCTGATGACATATGCCCTTGCCAGCCCCATAAAGCCGGGAATCTGTTCTCCGCCGCCAACCATGCCGGCCAGGGTAGAAAACCGCATCCCCAGAGGTGTATCCCCCGTGTACTCACGGTTAACGATAAAGATCCCGTTGGCCTCCGGCAGAACGGCACCGATAGCTTCAAAGCATCCGCACGAAGTCATCGGGTCCTCCATCATCGAATAAAGGCTCAGGGACGTGATCTTGCCCTGGGTGTAGCGCTGCATGGCGGCGTTGACGCCGCTGTACTGCCCCCGCGTCTCGTCGATGCACGTTCCGATGGCGACAGGCTGATTGGGCCCGGTCTGCTTGAGTTCACATGACGCCCGGGCGTCGAGCCAGTTCACCGCCCCGCAGAGCCCCAAACGTTCAGGCGTTATAATGCAGATATGAGACGGGGCGAACGATTGACAGAGGCTGCAGGTGTAGAAGACGTCGACCGCCTCATCGGTTAGCGCATCGAGGCGCTCATCACGCCGCCGGTAGACGGCCCGAGCCTTTTCCTGCTCCGCGAGCGCCCCCTCGGGCGTGGTGTAGAGCGTGACCCGTACTTTGTCGACGAGCGAACCGAACTCCGCCTTGACCCTGTTGGCCACCACCGCCCCGATATGTTGCAGGCGCAGGCCGGCGGCGAACGCCTTCTTGGACACCCTGATTCTGACGATGTCGCGTTGGCCGATGTGGACCACGCCTTCCAGGTAGTTGACGAAATAATGCAAACGCCTCTCAATAACCGGTTCAAACTCCTCTTTCATCTTTCGCCCGGCCACTTCAATGACCAGACCCAGGGGAAGAGTATCGCCCTCTTTCAGATCGTCGAGGTCGGGCCCGATGACCTGGACATGGCCGTCCTCCACCTCGCCCATCGGCCGTGTCACGAGCAGTTCAAAAGCCGTGGATCGGCCGGCACCGATCTCCACAAAGGTCTCATTCCGCCGGATGATTTCTCCCTCGAAGGCCGGACCAAAGGCCACGGGCACTTCCACATCGGCTACCGGCACTTTGAGTCCCCGCACCTCCACCGCCCTGGCCACAATACGATCATGTGGCACACGGGCCACGACATGTTCATAGGTGCAAATACCGTAGGGCAGGATTTCGGGGATGTCGGTGTCGGCAACAACCGGAAAACCGAAGTTTATCGCTCCCGCCGCATTGGCATACCATTCGTCGGTCACCGGACCCAGGGCCAGAAGAAAAGCAAAGACCCGGGTTTTGTTATAAGACAGCACCCGGCGGTAGTCGCCCGGCGTTACGCCACCGAAGGACAGGGCCACCCGCGTGGCGAATCCGAGGGAGTAAATGTGGGCGCAAACTTCTTCCCCGAAGGGAACCAGGCGCGTCGGCCAACCAAGTTGGACGTCGGCGCCGGCCAGTTGCTCCGCGAAACTGGTTCCGTCGGCTCGCCCCGCCATGAAAACGTAAAGGCTTTTCTGCTGCATTTCGCGGGCTAGTTTTACCGCTGTAGGGACATCCGGGGCGGAACCCACCACGGCGGCAAACCCCGGTGCCCGTCCGTCCACGAACTCGATCCCGCGTTCCCTCAGGATTACGTCGTCGGCCGCACCCAGCCAGATACCCTCGACCGGGGAGGGCCCGGTTACATACCTGAGAGCCTCGATGATTTCCTCCGCAAACAGCGTGGCCATCCCGGCGTCAAGCATGGGTCCAAGGTATGGGGTCCAGCGGGCTTCCGCCGGCAACGGGGGAAGAAGTTCTTTCGCCAGGGCCAGGACCGGCCCTATCTCGGAAAGCCGGGTCACTTTCCGCCCGGTAATGCCATAAATGACCGGAAGGTAGTACCCGGTATTGGGCAGTTCCACGGGGTGAGTCGCACCCAGGATCTCCATGGCGCTTTTCAGCTTTTCTTCGGCCCGACGTATAATGCTGTGCGCTCCCCGAATAGCCGCCGTGGCAATTATCCTGGACAAGGTCATCCCTCTTTCGATAGTGTGTAAATCACTAGAAGTAACAGTTATTGGTGTGAGCATACCCTTAATACGTGTAAGGACCAACAACTTAGCCGTTAATCGCCGGTCTGATAAGCTGAAATACAGTTACGCCTGTTGAGGAAACAAAAAATCATTCCGCCCGTGACCAGCCGCCATTCAGGTCGCCAATATGCCGGTTGATGCGGCTACCTGCGATTTCGCTGCGAGAATGGTGTTGGCCAGGAGCATGGTTACGGTCATCGGGCCGACTCCACCGGGAACGGGAGTGATGGCCGCGGCACGCGGGGCGACGCTATCCCAGTCGACGTCTCCCACTAGGCGTCCGTCCACACGGTTGATTCCCACATCCACCACCACCGCCCCCTCCTTAACCATCTCGCCGGTGATCATCCCCGGACGACCAACGGCCACCACGAGAATATCCGCCTGCCGGGTCACGGATGAAGGATCCGCGGTACGGGAATGACAAATGGTTACGGTGGCGTGACGCTGCAACAACAACAAGGCGGTAGGTTTGCCTACGATGTTGCTGCGGCCGATCACAACGGCATGCCGCCCGGCGATATCGATACCCGACCGTTCGAGGATGGCGATAACCCCGGATGGCGTGCACGGCGTCAGACAGGGCTCGCCGATCTGCAGCTTTCCGACGTTCAGGGGATGAAAACCGTCTACGTCTTTTTCCGGTCTAATAGCCCGCGTTACCGCTCTGGCGTCCAGGTGGTCCGGAAGGGGCAGTTGGACAAGAACGCCGTGAATGCCTTCGTCTCCGTTAAGCTGATCAAGAAGCCGAAGCAGATCATCCATTTGGGTGTCAGCGGGCAGACGGTGTACCGTTGACCGGATACCCACCTCCTGGCAGGCGTGCTCCTTGTTGCGCACATATGTCTGTGACGCCGGATTGTCCCCGACCAGCACCACCGCCAGCCCCGGCGGCGCCCCCCGCTGCGCGGCGAAAGACCCTGCTTCCCGAACCAGTTCCGATCGTATTTGAGTTGCTATCGCCTTCCCATCCAAGATGTGTGCCGCCATTTTGAACCTCCTCGCTACAGAATTGTTTGTTCCCTATCCGGCGCTTCGACCGGCTAACCGGTTGCGATTTGCCGCCGCATCTCCATATCAAACAAAACTCTTTCCCTTGCCTGCTCGATCCCAAGCGCCCGCCGTGCCGCATCGATGTACTCGATCAACCGGCGCGCCATCGCCATTGGATCGGGCTCGAAGAACCACTTACCCCCGGTGAGCGCACTGATACCCTCAAAAAGGAAACTGGAAAACTCTTCGCTGCCAAGGGTCGGGAACCTGACACCAAAGCCGACGGTAGCACCGCTGGAAACGAAATACTGGCCGATGGCTATCGCCTTTTCGCTCATCCACTCAGGAGCGCACCCGACAAGAGGCAGGTTGGCCAAATCGTCGCCAAGCCCGCCCTGGCGCACCATTTCGGTCGCCACCACCAGCAGGCGGCTGTTATCGACGCAGGAACCGCAGTGCAACACCGGCGGCATGCCTACCGCTTCACAAACCTCCCGCAGTCCTGAACCCGCCAGCTCGGAGGCCTCGGGCACCAGCAGTCCTTCCTTGGCGCAACTGATAGCCGCACAACCGCTGGTCAACACCAGCACGTTATTGGCGATCAGCTCCCTCACCACGGTGGTATGCAGGTACCCATCACGTACCCGCGGGTTGGAACAGCCCACCATGGCCGCAATCCCCCGGATACGGCCGTTGATGATGTTTTCGTTAAGCGGGCCGTAGCCGGTACGGAATCTCCCGCCAAGCATGTAACGAATGGACTCGTGGGAAAACCCCGCCACCATATCCATTTCCTCCCGCGGAATCTCCACAATACCACGCCGAGAATAGTTATTGATCGCCCTGAGAATAAGTTCTCGCGCCGTCTCCTCGGCATGCTCCGGATGAAACTCCACGTGGGTGACCCCCCGGATGCGCGCCCGCGACGAAGTGGTGACAAGCTCCGTGTGGTAACAGGCTGCAACATTGGCCAAACCCTGCATTGCACACTGGACGTCGACCATCATGAGGTCAACGGCGCCGGTAACGATGGCCAGTTCTTGCTGGAGGACGCTTCCCGCCACCGGAATGCCCTTACGGAGCAGGAGTTCGTTGGCGGTACAACAAATACCGGCGATGTTGATCCCCTTTGCTCCGACACTTCGCGTCCTGGACAGGAGTTCTTCGTCCCGGGCCATGTCCACGATAACCATAGGCAGCAGCGGCTCATGCCCATGAACCACGATATTGACGTGATCCTCCCGTAGAACACCAAGGTTGACTTTGCCACGCAAAGGGTAAGGTGTTCCGAAAAGGACGTCCTGTAGTTCGGTCGCGATCATCGAGCCGCCCCAGCCGTCGGCCAGCGCAACCCTCATCCCCTGAAGCATTAAGTGCTCAAAATCCTGATCTACACCCACACTGGTACGATGGAGCATCTCCACGACCTCCCGATCAATGCCGCGGGGGACAACCCCGAGACGGCGCCAGATCTCCAGCCGCTTGGCGGGAGCCCGGCTTGGGAAAATCAATTCCCCTTCCTGCTTGCCGAATTCGGCAAGCAGAGATTCCGCCACCTTGCGTGCCAGTTCTTTGGTATCACCATTCGAGGAAATACCGAGAACATCCGCAAGTTCCCGGAGTTTTGCCGGGTCACGTATAGTGTAACCGGTCGCTTCACCGTCGAGTATCTTAAGAAAAGTCAACACGATCTCCCGGGCATGGTCACTGTGAGCGGCCGTTCCAGCGGCAATCATCCGGCCAAAGTTTCGTGCCGTGATGGTGGCGGGGGTCGCTCCACAAACGCCCGTGTCGGCCCCGGGACCTCCTTCCCTGACATGGCAGGGGCCCATATAGCAGATCCGGCAGCAACTGCCGTCCGCGCCAAATTTGCAAACCTTACGTTCCCGGATCTGGTCAAACATAGTAACGGTACCGTCACGGGACGCCTTGGCGATCATTTGCCGGCTTGCCTGGCAGTCGGTAAACTGGTCCTCCCTTTTCACCGTTTTTCATCCCCTTCCTCAAGTCGTTGCAACGCTTAACCGGATTGGCACCGGACCCAGAGGCCAAGAACCGCCGAGTAAGGCTAACGCCACCGGGGCGTCCGGAGAAACAAGCGCGACGCCGGGCAACAGTCCGTTGTCAATCTTCACCCTGGCAGAGGCCTGACTGTGAGGCGACAGAGCTACAACCTCCACTCCCTCCACAATCCCCAATGCCTCCGCATCTTCTGGCGATAAGGCAATGCCGTCCCCGTCATACGGTTCCAACTCTGCGAAACCGCTACGCCGCAGCTTGGCATCATGGACGGGATAGAAGCAGGAGGCATACCCCACAAGCGATATTCCGGGAGTATCCTCCACGACGAAATGGCTGACGGACGGCGCGAACAGTGCCGGCTTGGAATCCGGCGCCGTACAATTGGACGCGAGGCGCTCGATCTCCGCCGTCGGATCGTTAACGTCGCGGAGCCGCGGGATCCCCAGGCGAGCGCCGATTTGCGCCAGGATCTCCGGATTACCCATTCCCACGGGTGGTATTACCCGATCAAAGCGTACCAGCTGGCCTGCCGCGCTGATAAAACTACCGCCTTCTTCCACATGGCTGGAAGCGGGTAGGACCACGTCAGCAAGCGCCGCGGTCGGGGTCAGGAACATATCTTGAACAACGAGGAAGTCCAGTTTTCCCATCATCTCCCGCCACCGTTCCGAGTCCGGGAAGGCGGACAGGGGATCCTCCGCCAGTACGTAAAGACCCCGTACGAGGGTTTTGCCGGCAAACAGCGGCGTTCCGCGAGAGCCAGATTCGGCGGGTGCTTTGCCGTTGCCCAATACGGTCAGAATCCCGGCCGCGTTGGCTGCCGAAACCGCAGGATAAACCGCCCGTTCGGTTCTTCCGGTAAGATACGCGAGGTTGACAGCAGCGCTGGCCGTACCGCGGGTTATTCCGTCCGCGGCAAAGATCACCACCGCTTTACGGCTCAAGTCGCCAAAAAAGGTACAGGCGGCAATAAGGTCGCTTTCATCCGGCCCCTCAGGATCCGGAACAGGCTTTGTCAAGGCTCTTTGGAGGGCTGTTCTATAGTTGCGGAAATCTCCATAACGCCGGCCGGGTAGCCTGCCACCCTCAACATCAAGCCGCAGGAGCGTGGCCGCCATGTGATGCAGCACCGCTTCCGCCGCTTCCGGACGAGATCGCAGCCATACAGATGCCGCCTTGGCCAACCGACCGTGATAGAAGCCCACATAAATCAGGCTTGCGCCACTGGCGAGCGCCTGCTTAACCTTTGGCCAGATTGCCGGCGAGCGCCGGGCCGCGTCCCCGATCACGAGCAACACATCGGCGCCGGCGATGTCTTCCAAGGTAGCCCGCTTTCCGCTATAAATCTCATGTATGTCCCGTAGCACATCCAATCCCTTGAAACCAAGGGAAGTATCCAGATTATCGGTGCCTAACCCCGCGCGCATCAGACGTTGAAACGCGTGCGCAACCTCATTGGATACGCCGGTTCCGATGATCCCACCGACAGAACCCGGTCCCCATTGTCCCCGTACCGCGGTAAGCCCGTTGGCCGCGGCGTCCAGGGCCTCGGCCCAATCGGCCGTCACCAACGTTCCGTTCTCCCTTACCAGCGGCATGGTCAACCGCTCCGGATGAGACAGATGCGCCCATCCGAACCGGCCCCGCGCACACAAGTAACCCACCTGTTGAGGGGTGCTGGTCCGTACGATCTCGTCGCCTTTCAGGTGCATATCAACGGCGCAGGCGGCGCCGCAGTAACCGCAGACGGACGTGGAACGGCGCAGTTCCCATTCCCTGCCCCGACCGCGCTGCTGCCGCTCTATCAAGGCTGCCGTGGGGCAGACTTCAACGCAACTGCCGCAAAAGTCGCAACCCGATTGATCCAGCGGGCGGTCCCACGGCGTCCCTACCTTTGTCTTCAGGCCGCGGTCGATAAAGTCAAGGATACCGGCACCCTGCAGATGGCAGATCCGGACGCAGCGGCCGCACAAAACGCAGTAATTAGGGTCGCGCAGGATAAACGGGTTGCCGTCGTCAACAGGATGGTTCGGATATTCGACAAGAAAGTGGTCGGCCCGCGCCCCCAATTCATAGGCATACCTTTGCAACCGGCACGTGCCGCTCTTGTCGCAAACAAGACATTCCCTTGGGTGCCGGGACAGCAGGAGTTCCACCACAAAACGGCGTGCCTCCCGGATTGTCGGACTGTCTGTATGCACGACAATTCCCGGCGTGGCTTTTCGCTTGCAGGCGACAACCGGGCTGCGAAGCCCCTCGATTTCAACGATACACAGGCGACAGGATCCTGTGCTTTTTAGTCCCGGGCAGTAGCAAAGGTGGGGGATGTCGATTCCAACCGCGGCCGCGGCCTCAATAATCGTCGTTCCCGGCGCTACCGTGATTTCCCGGCCGTCAATGGTCAGGGTGATCGGCGCTGTTTCTTTCATTCGGTTCTCCCTCCCCGGTATCTTCTAAGATGCATTCCATCGGGCAAGCCGTTACACACGCCGCGCAGTTGTCGCAGATCACCTGGTCGATGGTGAAGCCATCCTGTTTCTCGATAACAGCGTGTTGTGGGCACACCTCCGCGCAAAGACCGCACTGGCTACAATCGGGCCCGATCACGAGACGTTTCAACGCCGAACAACTCCCTGTCGGACAGCGCTTTTCAAAAATGTGGGACATGTACTCGCTTCGGAAGAACCGGAGCGTGGAGAGCACGGGCCGGGGAGCGACCTTACCGAGTCCGCAGAGGGATGTCTCGCTGATGAGACGGCCCAGATCTTCAAGCCGCTCAAGGTCTCCTTCATTCCCCTTGCCTTCCACGATGCGCTCCAGAATACGCAGCATCTGGTAGGTCCCGATGCGGCACGGCGGGCATTGCCCGCACGATTCCTGCTGGGTAAACTGTAAAAAGTAACGGGCGAAATCCACCATGCAGATAGTCTCATCCACAACAACCAAAGCGCCTGAGCCCATGGCCGATCCGATAGCGTCCAACGATTCAAAATCAATCGGCAGGTCGAGGTGTTCCTCCGGTACGCACCCGCCGCCGGGACCCCCGATCTGAGCCGCCTTGAACCGTTTTCCTCCTTCGATCCCTCCGCCGATATCGAATACCACCTGACGGGTGCTGATCCCCATCGACACCTCAATCAGGCCGGTATACCTCACCTTGCCTGAAAGGGCAAAGACTTTTGTGCCCTTGGACCCGCTGGTGCCGTGCGTTACGTACCAGTCGGCGCCCCGGTTGATGATTAAGGGGATGTTGGCGAAGGTCTCTACGTTGTTTAAGCAGGTAGGACAACCCCATAATCCCGACTCGACGGAGCGGGGCGGTGTAACACGGGGCATACCGCGTTTTCCTTCGATAGAAAACATCAACGCCGTCGATTCCCCGCAAATAAAAGCTCCCGCGCCGCGCCGGATTTCGATATCAAAATCCAGGCCGCTGCCGAGGATATTCTCGCCGAGCAGCCCCATTGCACGAGCCTGTTCGATCGCCGTGCCGACGGTTTGGACCGCCAAAGGGTACTCCTCGCGGACGTATACAAAGCCCTCGCGGCAGTTGCCCACCGCGTACGCGCAGATGATCATCCCCTCCAGGACGGCGTGCGGATCCCCTTCCAGCAGGGCGCGGTCCATAAAGGCGCCGGGGTCGCCCTCGTCGGCGTTGCAGATGACGAATTTGCGCCTACCCTTGGCCTTTCGCGCTCCTTCCCATTTCTGTCCTGTCGGAAAGCCGGCGCCGCCACGTCCACGCAGCCTGGACCGTTTAACGCCTGCAATAACGTCCTCGGGCGACATTTCCTGCAACACCCGGGCCAGCGCCTCGTAGCCTCCTGCCTCAATGTAGTCCTCAATCCGCATTGGGTCGATCATGCCGCAATAGCGAAGCACCAACCGCGTTTGGCTGCTGTAAAACGGCAGGTCGTCGGCGGATCGGACCGGCCGCCCGGTTTCAGGGTGCGGGCATGCAAGGTGGCTGACAAACTGGCCGCGCTTTACGGTAAGGTCCACGATCTTCGACGCATCAAAGGGTACAACGTGTCCATAAAACGTCCCTTCCGGTTGCACGGTTACCAGCGGGCCGAGTTGACAAAGGCCCTGGCAACCGGTATGTTCGACGGCTACCGGGAGTTCCGCCCGCGCGACTTCCCGCGACAACGCTTGTGCTACCTCAAGCGCGTCAGCCGAACGACAGGCGGAACCGGTACATACCTTAACGGTCTTGCAGCCGGGTTGGCGCTCCGCCATCAGACGAGCGCGCAGCGCGGCCAGATCCGCCGCACTTGCCGGTTTATTCATCACCCTCGTCCCCCTTCGACAGGTCTCTGATAACCCGCCCCACGTCACGGTTTGGAACCACCTTCTTGTTTATGACGACCACCGGCGCCAGCCCGCAACAGCCCACGCAGTTTACGGTTTCCAGGGTAAAGGCCCGGTCGGCGCTTGTTTCACCGTTCTTAAGGTCCATAACGCTCTCCATCCGCTGCAACACAGCCTGACATCCCCGAACCTGGCACGCCGTTCCGGTACAGACACGGACAATGTTTCGACCCCGTGGCACCGAGTAAAATTGGTCATAGAAGGAAGCAACCCCCCAGACCTGGGACAGCGGTAGCTTTAGCTCGTCCGCCAACACCCGCAACGCTTGCTCAGGCAGGTAACCGAAAGCCTGCTGCACATCATGCAGAGCGTCCACAAAGGCACCCTGCCGCCCGATGTGGGGAACGAGAATTGATCGAGTATGTTCATCAACCGAAGTATGGCGCTCACTACCCAATTTTGCTTCCCTCCCGCCTTGCCTACGCCCAACAGCCAGAAGTTGTGGTAGTTATGATAACCGCATACCAATCCGGGGACAATAAAAAACCGGCCAACAGCCTGTGTAGAAGTGTGTAGTGTTTCTTAAGACGTGTGGAACTAAATTTTGCTGCCTGACCGTCGCTTATCATCAAAGTGATACCGTTTAACTCCATAAACTGTTGCTTAAACTTTGCATAAGGCGTATTGGCCTTTAACCCGCCGATGAATACTAATTCTTTATCGGCATCCATGAGCTTTCCCGCCGCCGACAATATCTCCCCGTTGATGCACGCTAAAGTCTCCACCCGTCCACCTCCAGTCGCGAAACTCCCAGTGCCCGTAAGAGAGCCCTCGCCTTGTCGAGTGTTTCGTGATACTCGGCTTGCGGATCAGAATCGATGGTTATGCCTCCCCCGACGTGGAAGTGTACCTCACCTTTATGGCAAACCATACTCCGGATCACGATACTCAAATCGGCATTGCCGTCAAATCCCAGGTAGCCTATAGCCCCGGTGTACACACCACGCCTGACCGGTTCCAGTTCCTCGATAATCTCCATCGACCTGACCTTGGGCGCCCCCGTAACACTCAAGTTTGACAGCAAACCCCCGGTTTTAGCCCTTTCGTCGGCGCAAACCCAGTAGAATCAAGGGGTCGTTTTATAAATCGCTCAGAATGTAGTGCCACGGTCTCCTAGAAATTACCTTGTATATGCTTGGTGTTGGTGGTATAATTATCGTGCTATGTATGCACGAAAGAAGACCTTTACCAACAAGGACGGCTCCAAGCGAACCTACCTGCAACTCGTGGAAAGTGTACGGGAGAATGGTAAGGTCCGTCAGAAGGTCGTCGCCAATTTGGGCCGGCTGGAAGATCTTCAGGAAAAGAAGCTGGATCAGGCCATTGAAAGCCTGGCCAAGTTCTCAAAGGCAAATTGGGTACGGTCCGAAGCAGCTAAACTGATGGTCAAATCAGCCCGGGAATGGGGTTCGGACCTGATCTTCGGTCAGTTGTGGGAGAGGCTTGGGTTATCATCGATCCTCACCCGATTGCTGGCCGAAACGGAGATTGCCAGTCCCTTGGATGAAGCCATCTATGCGATGGTACTCAACCGGGTCTGTGATCCGCTTTCCAAGCGGGCCGTTTACAAGTGGATTTCCGAGATCTACCGGCCTTCCTTTGATCAGCTGGAGTTACAGCACTTCTACCGGGGACTGGACTTTCTGATCGACCACAAGGAAACCATTGAAAACGCCTTGTTCAGCGAGACCCGGAGCCTTTTTAACATGCAGTTGGACATGGTGTTCTGGGATAGCACCTCCACTTATTTTGAAGGTGTAGGGCCGGACGGGCTGGCGGATTACGGTCATTCCAAAGACCATCGCCCGGATCGGACACAGATCGTCGTGGGCCTGCTGATGACCCGGGAGGGAATTCCCATCGCCCACCAGGTCTTTCCCGGTAACATGGCCGACATCGACACCTTTAAGGAGGCCATCAAGGATGTCCGGGATCGCTTCATGTTACGCAGAGTAATCTTTGTCGCCGACCGGGGTATGGTTAGTCCCCAATTGCTAGACGAACTTGATCTGGCGCACATCGAGTACATCGTCGGTGTGAAGATGCGTCGGAGTAGCGCCGTGAAAGCAGTTCTAAAGACTGGTGGCCGCTACCGGATCGTCAAGAAGAACCTCCAGGTCAAAGAAGTCTGGCACGAGGTCGACCGGTACATCGTCTGCTACAATCCGGAAGAGGCCAAGCGGGATCGTCTCGTTCGGGAGGAGATGGTTCGCAAATTGGAAGCGAAACTCCAGTCCGACGGGCCGAAGTCCCTGATCGGTAACCGCGGGTATCGACGCTACCTGAAGGTGGACAAGACCCAGGCGGTAATCGATCAGAAGGTCCTAAAAGAAGAGGCCCGCTACGATGGGAAGTACGCCCTGCGCACCAATTCGGCGCTATCTGCGGACGAAGCCGCTACGGCGTACAAACAGTTGTGGCGGGTGGAACAGGCCTTCCGGGAGCTCAAGTCCACCCTGGATCTCCGGCCGGTTTACCACTGGAAAGACCGCCGAGTCAGGGCCCACGTGATGGTCTGCTTCCTGGCCCTGGTCTTGGAATCAGCACTCCAGCGCAGTTTGAAGCTGGCGAAAAGCCAGGTCGAGTATACACAGTTGATTCGTGACTTGCAGCAGTTACGGGCGGTTGAGCTTACCTTAGACGACCAGACCTATCTCTGCCGTACGGAGTTGCCGGGCAATGCTTACGAAGCGTTTCGGGTACTTGGCATTCGGCCCCCGCAGCACGTGACACCGACTAACCGCTAAGCACTGGCATATATTGGGGGAATGTAGTGGTACGTCTCTTTTACATGCCCTGAAAGCCTTGAGTTCACTGGATTTCCATGGGGCAGGGTGTCAAAGTTGAAG
>Ga0180016_100257_pt1 | contig 15144 bp, 12 predicted proteins | sample KR46_M_MetaG_FD_129673 | JGI IMG/M metagenome (GOLD analysis project Ga0180016, IMG submission 129673) | Groundwater microbial communities from the Olkiluoto Island deep subsurface site, Finland - KR46_M_MetaG | ecosystem: Environmental > Aquatic > Deep subsurface > Groundwater | place: Finland... | reverse complement strand
CGGTCTGGGCGAGCTTCGGCGGCTGTGCGGTGACCATGGCCTGACCCTTCCGCAGGGCGCCCGGGGCGCTCTTGAGCAGGAAATAGTGCCCTTGCCGTTTCTGAAGAACCTGCACTCCTTCTCCATCCCCGAGCAGGCCCGGCTGATGAACGCCACGGTCCTGCTGGCCGGGGCGGGAGGCCTTGGGGGCTACGTCCTTGAGCTGCTGGCCCGTTTTGGAGTTGGCCGGATCATGGTCGCGGATGGGGACGGATTCGAGGACAGCAACCTCAATCGTCAGCTGCTCTCCTCCGCCGGGAATCTTGGGCTCAACAAGGCTCGCGCAGGTGCCGAGCGGGCGCGGGAGACTTGTCCGCTGGTGACTGTCGAGCCTCTTGAATATTTTCTGGATGCCTCCAATCTGGGCGGCGTGCTGTCCGGTGTGGACGTTGTCGTCGATGCTCTGGGCGGCATCGCGCCGCGTCTGGCCCTGCACGAAGCCGCAAGCCGCGCCGGCATCGCGGTGGTGAGCGCGGCTGTGGCCGGATGGACGGCCCTGGTCGGCAGCGAACTGCCCGGACAGGTGGGCATTTCGCGTATGTGGACCGACCCTGAGGACAAGGACGCCGAGCATGTTCTGGGCAGTCTGGCACCGGCCGCATGCCTGGCGGCTTCGCTGCAGGCCGCCGAGACAGTGCAGTACCTGGCCACAGGCTCCCTGCGTCTGGCCGGGCGCATGCTGCACGCGGACCTGTCCGAATTTCGTTTTGAAATCTATGACCTTTTGTGACGGATACAGATGGACACCATTGTGCTCGCCACCGGCAATGCCGGCAAGATACGTGAACTTTCGGCCATGCTGGCCGAATTGAATCCGGACGTCCGGGTGCTCGGCCTCAAAGACTTTCCGCACATCGGCGAAATCCCCGAGACCGGCGCGACCTTCGAGGACAACGCCCGCATCAAGGCCCTGGCCGTGGCCCGGGCCACGGGGCTGGTGGCCGTGGCCGACGATTCGGGTCTGGCCGTGGACGCTCTGAACGGAGCTCCGGGCGTCTATTCGGCCCGCTACAGCGGTGATGACGCCACGGATGAGAAAAATGTAGCCAAGCTCCTGGACGCCATGAAGGACGTCGTGGACCCATGGCGCGGTTGCCATTTCGCCTGCGTTATGCTGGCGGCCACCCCCGGGGGGCGCGAGCTGATCGGTCGCGGTGCCTGGCATGGCCGGGTGATCCATGCCCCGCAAGGCGACGGGGGGTTCGGATATGATCCCGTTTTCTTCGACGAAGAATTGTCCCTGACCGCCGCGCAGATGGATGCGCAGATCAAGAACGGCCGCAGTCATCGCGGTCTGGCCCTGCGGGATATGCTGCGCGGCTGGCCCGAATTCCTGAAACAAGCCCGGATGGAACTGGAGAAATAAGCATGTGCGGAATCATCGGATACACGGGGCACCGACCGGCCATACCGGCCATTGTCGAGGGTTTGCGGCGTCTGGAATATCGGGGCTACGATTCGGCTGGCGTGGCCTATGAAGAGGCGCAGGGGCTTCGCGTCATTCGCGCCGAGGGCAAGCTCGGGGCTTTGGATCAGAAAATCGCGGGCCTGGACACGGTATCCTCCGTCTGCGGCGTCGGACACACCCGCTGGGCCACCCACGGTCTGCCCGTGGAACGCAACGCCCATCCGCACATGGACGGGGACGGGAAGTTCGCCCTGGTGCACAACGGGATCATCGAGAACTACGCCGAGCTCAAGGCCGAGCTCATGGCCGAAGGACACGTCTTTCTGTCCGAGACGGACACAGAGGTGCTGGTCCACGTCATCGCCAAGGGCGTGCAGCTGACAGGCGATGTGCGCAAGGGCATCTCCTGGGCTCTGTCACAGGTTGACGGGGCCTACGCATTTGCCCTGCTTTCCCGTGATCATCCCGGAAAGATCTGGGCCAGCCGCAAGGCCAGCCCGCTCCTCATGGGCATCGGCACGGGAGAGAATTTTCTGGCATCAGACATCCCGGCCTTCCTGCCCTACACGCGCGAAGTGGTTTTTCTCGACAACGGCGACCTGGTGGAGATGGACGCGGGCTCCTGGCAGGTTTTTGATTCCCTGACCCTTATGCCCAAGGCCAAGGAAGTGAAGCACATCTCCTGGGATGTGCAGGCCGCCCAGAAAGACGGGTTCAAGCATTTCATGCTCAAAGAGATCTTCGAGCAGCCTAAAGTCATCCGCGACTGTCTGACCGGTCGCATCCAGAAGGGGCGCGTCGTGCTGCCGGAGCTCGACGCCCTGGACATACCGCAGCGCCTGACGGTTGTGGCCTGCGGCACGTCTTTTCATGCCGGGCTGTGGGCCAAGTATCTGCTTGAGTCCTGGGCGCGCATTCCCGTGCAGGTCGAGATTGCCTCGGAGTTCCGCTACCGCGACAGCGTCTTCCTGCCCGGCGACCTGGTGCTGACCATCAGCCAGTCCGGCGAGACCGCCGACACCCTGGCCGCCATCCGCATCGCCCGCGAGGCCGGAGTGCCCATTCTCGGCCTGTGCAACGTGGTCGGGTCGTCCATTGCCCGCGAGTCCGATCAGGTCGTCTACACCCAGGCCGGACCCGAGATCAGCGTGGCCTCGACCAAGGCCATGTGCAGTCAGATGGTTCTCCTGCTGCTTATGACCCTGTCCTGGGGGGGGCGCAAAGGCGTGCTGCCTGCCGAAATTCTGAAGAATTGCCTGCGCGACCTGCCCCTGCTCCCCGACCAGTTGGAGGCGGAGCTGCCCACCATCCGCGACAAGGCCAAGGCCCTGAGTCAGGAATACGCCGATGCCAAGAGCTTCTTTTTCCTGGGACGCGGACAGAATTTTCCCCTAGCTCTCGAAGGGGCGCTAAAGCTCAAGGAGATCTCCTACATCCACGCCGAGGGCTACGCCGCTGGCGAGATGAAGCACGGACCCATCGCGCTCATTGATCAGCATTTCCCGACCTTTGCCATGGCCCTTGGGGACGAGCTCTTGCAAAAGGTCGCCTCGAACCTGCAGGAAGTCCAGGCCCGAGGCGGGCGGATCATCGCCCTGGTCAATCCCGGCGCTGCGCCTGTGGTGGAGGATCCCTGGATTCTGCCGGACGCATGGGGGCCGCTGAAGAGTTTTCTGGTGCTGCCCGCAGTGCAGCTTTTCGCCTATGAAATGGCCGTATACCTGGGCAAGGACGTGGATCAACCCAGGAATCTGGCTAAATCCGTGACCGTGGAATGAGGATGAACGTACGAGCTTTGCTGAAAATCGTTCTTGTGCTGGCCCTGGTGCTGGGCTTTTCCGCTGTTGCCTTCGCTTCGGCCAAGAACGAGTACGCACGAGGCGTGAGCGCCTTCAATTCCCTGCTTGCCAACGAGAAAAGGGCTGGGCTGCGGGCGGAATGGGAATCGGTCATGAAGCCGTTCCTGCGCTCCCTGGGCGCTGACCCCAAAAGCGAGTATGCGCCCCGGAGCATGTTTTTTCTTGGCCGGTGCTACGAGGAACTGGCCCGGCGTTCCTTTTCCCGGGCCGACCGACTCAAAGCCCTGGAAGCGTACGACCGCATGCTGGCCACCTACCCCAAGCACGGGTGGTCTGATGACGCGCTGTATCGCATGGGTCTTATCTGGCAGGAACAGTTCAATGACCCCGCAAAAGCCGCGCAGATGTTCAAAACCCTTGTCGACACCTATCCAAAGGGTGACAAGGTGCCCGAGGCCCTAGAGCGATTGGCGAAGATCCAGGGTCCCGGGTCGGTGAAGACCGAAACGGCCGCAAAAGCGCAGCCAACTGCAGTGAAGCCTGCGCAGTCGACTGCGGCTGCGGATCCGAAAAAGGCCGCGCCGGAATCGGCAAAGCTCAAGGAAGGGCTGACCCTGCTCGGCATTCGCCACTGGTCAAGCCCCGACTACACCCGCGTGGTCATGGACGTGACCCAGAATGTGCATTACGAGCGCACCCTTGTGGAGAAGACCGCTGGTGGCAACAAGCAGTTGCAGATCACCTTGCAGCAGGCCGGAATCCACGCCGATGTCATGCCTTCGCGCACGATCCAGGACGGGATCTTGTCCCATATCGAGGTCGGTCGCGATCCTGTCGGGGGGGCGCGAGTCACCCTCGATCTGATATCGATGGATAATTATCGGGTCTTTACCTTGCCCGATCCCTACCGCGTGGTCATCGACATATACGGCGCGGGCGGAGGGAAGTCTCTGCAGCCTGACACGGGCGCGGCGGCCTCGGCTCCTGCGCCGACCCCGCCGTCCGGTGGGGAGCTGGACCATGTGCAGGCGGCGCTGGCCGAGTTGCAGGCCAAGCAGGCTGCCGAACCGAAAAAAGAGGTGGCGGTCAAACAGGCCGCCCAGGCCCCGGCGGCCAAGACCCCGGCCGTGCAGCCCAAGCCTCCGGCGCAGACCGCGGCCAAGGGATCCAAGCCTTCCGAGGCCAAGACTCCGGAAATCAAAGTCAGCTCCACACAGAAGAAATATACCGGTTCCCTGGTCGAGCAGCTGGGCCTCAAGGTGCGAACGGTCATGATCGACCCCGGGCACGGCGGCAAGGATCCCGGCGCAGTGGCCAACGGACTGCGGGAAAAAGACATCAATTTGCGCATGGCCAGGATACTTGGCACGATGCTCAAGGAGCAGGGGTTCGAGGTGCACTATACCCGCACCACCGACAAATTCATTCCCCTGGAAGAACGCACCGCCATGGCCAACGCCAGGAATGCGGACCTCTTCATCTCCGTGCACTGCAATGCATATAAAGATACGAGCGCCAAAGGTTTCGAGGTCTATTACCTCAACCTCGCCACCGATGCCCAGGCCGTGCGCGTCGCCGCCCGTGAGAACGGCGTGTCTGCCAAGAAGATCAGCGATATGCAGTTTATTCTCTCGGACCTGATGCTCAACTCGAAGATCAACGAGTCAAGGCAGATGGCCTCGATGGTGGAGGAAGAGACTCTGCGGGTCATGCGCCCGAAATACGCCCTCGCCAGCCACGGCTCCAAGGGCGCGTTTTTCTATGTTCTGACCGGGGCGCGCATGCCGTCGATTCTGGTTGAACTGGGTTACCTCACCAATCCGGCGGAGGCCAAGAGGCTCAATACGGACGCCTATCTCACGACCATGGCCCAGGGGTTGACCCGGGGCGTGCTGGCCTACAAAAAGAAACTTGAGCGGTTTGCCCTGAACGAATCCGGCAACTCCTGACCAGAGGTTTCGGCAGCCTTGTACCGCCATGCTCCGAGCAAGGAGCTGGGCGGTCTTTTTTTAACATTTCGAGACGGAGTCAAGCTTCATGGTCTTTCCCCTCGGATCGGTGATCAACGCCCTGGCCATTCTGGCTGGAGGCGCCTTGGGTTTGCTTCTGCATGGGCGGTTGCCGGAAAAAATGCGCCAGGTCGTTTTTCAGGGTCTGGGACTCTGCGTTCTGGTTATCGGCATGCAGATGGCCATGCAGGGCCAGAACGGACTGCTCGTGGTCTTAAGCGTGCTTATCGGCGGAGTGCTGGGCGAGGCCTTGAGACTCGAAGACCGTTTCGCGGGTCTGGCCGGAAAACTCAAGGGCCTGGTGCGCTCGTCCAACACCCGCTTCGTGGACGGCATGGTCAATGCGTCCCTGATCTACTGCATCGGCGCCATGGCGATTCTTGGCTCTTTCGATGAAGGCATCCGCGGTGATCATTCCATTCTGTTCACCAAGGCCTTGCTCGATGGATTCGCATCCATTGCCCTGGCTTCAACCTACGGTTCGGGAGTGCTTTTTTCCGCTTTGCCGGTCCTTCTTTACCAGGGACTGCTGACCATTTTCGCCGGGGCATTTCAGTCCTATTTTTCGGAGTACCTCATTGCCCAGCTTACGGCCACTGGCGGGACCCTGATCCTGGGCATCGGCATCAATCTCCTGGGCCTTGCGGTCATCCGCCTTTCAAGCCTGTTGCCGTCCCTGATCATTATCGTCATCCTGTCTCTGCTCTTCCCCTAGAAACGTTCAAACTGGAGTGGCGCAGAAGAGTTTTGCTTTTCAAAGCCTTGCCGTTGTGTATAAAGTTCAGGGGACATAGCCTGGACTTTTCGCCCGGCATGTGCGGAGTCAAATCCTTAGCGGTGGACAGATGACGACCTCCTCCAGAATTCTCAGAACCGACGTCAGTGGACGCCTTGGGCGTAAACTGCTGCTCTGGGTCCTGCTTGGCAGCACCCTGTTCACGGTGCTTGGAACAATGGTTCAGCTCACCATCGACTACCGCAAAGACAAGGACGAGATGCTGTCCCAGCTGGAGCAGATTCGCACCTCGCGCGTGTCCAGTCTGACCAGCGCCTTGTGGCACCTCGATGAGGTGCAGATCCTGGTGCAGCTTGAGGGGGTCCTGGAGTTGCGCGACATGCGGTTCGCCGAGGTGATCACTCCGGAGGGAATACGATTTTTCAGGGGTGAGCGGGCTGATGAGGCGACCTTGATGGTGCGGAAATTCCCGCTCCAGTACAGGACCCTCGACCGCATCGATCATATCGGCACCCTGATCGTAGGCGCCGATGAAGGGGCGTTGCAGCGCCGGCTGCTGGACAAGATTCTGATCATCGTCATCACTCAGGGCGTGCAGATTTTCCTGGTGGCCGTGCTGATCGTTTTTATTTTTTACATGCTGGTCACCCGCCATCTGCGTCGCATGGCGCTTTATACCTCCGGGTTGACCATCGACAGGCTGCAGGAGACGCTGACTCTGGACAAATCCTCGTCCAAGCCGGACGAGATCGACATCGTGGTGCGCGCCTTCAACGACATGCGCGAAAACCTGCTCCGGGACATCAAGCAGCGGGAGGCCGCCGAGAAAAAGCTCAAGGATGCCGAGGGGTATATCCGTAACATCCTTGACTCCATGCCCTCGATCCTGGTCTCCGTCGATGTGGATGGGCGCATCACCCAGTGGAATCAGCAGGCGGTGCTCAAGACCGGGATGCCCCCCGAAATGGTTCAAGGACGTCCGCTCGCGGAAGTATTTCCACAGGCTCCGGTCAGCATGGATCAGATATGGGCCGCCATCGACTCCAACCTTCCGGTCAAGATCGCCAAAGCCCCCAGGGCGCGAGGGGATCTGCTCGAATATTCCGACGTGACAGTCTACCCCCTGACGACCAACGATGTCGTGCAAGGGGCGGTGATCCGCATAGATGATGCGACAGAGAGGGTGCGCATCGAAGAGGTGCTCATCCAGTCCGAAAAGATGGCCTCCGTAGGCGGCCTGGCGGCGGGAATGGCCCACGAAATCAACAACCCTCTGGCCGGGATCCTTCAGAACGGGCAGGTCATCCGCAACAGGATTTCCCCGGATTTGCCTGCCAACAGAAAGTTGGCGGAAGAACTTGGAGTTGATATGAATCTGGTGCACGCCTACTTCGAGCGGCGTGGCCTTTTGCGCATGATGGACTCCATCATGGAATCGGGGATCCGGGCCGCCAGAATCGTGGAAAACATGCTTTCCTTCAGCCGCAAGAACAGCCTCTCTCTGGGCGAGGTGGATATCCCCGCCCTGCTTGATCGTACTCTCGAACTGGCGGCCAATGATTACGATCTCAAGAAGAAGTATGATTTCCGTAAGATCAGAATCGTGCGTGAATACGAACCGGGCCTGCCTCTTGTGCTTTGCGAGGAGAGCAAGATCCAGCAGGTTTTCTTCAACCTGATCCGCAACGGGGCTCAGGCCATGGCGAGCCAGGACCTTCCGCCCTGTTTCACCCTCAGGGTCATGGGCGGCGACGGCGAGGTGCGGATCGAGATCGAGGACAACGGTCCGGGTATGACCGAGGAGTTGCGTAAACGGGTTTTCGAACCCTTCTTCACCACCAAACGCGTGGGCGAGGGCACCGGACTCGGCCTTTCGGTGTCATATTTTCTGGTAGTTGAAAATCACGGCGGCAGGATCGAAGTGGAATCCACCCCCGGCAAGGGTTCGGTTTTCATTATCCATCTGCCACTCATCCCGGCGGTACAAAGCGTCGGCGGAGCAGAATAATGGCTCAGCATGCGATGGCGGGAAACGAGACACAGGTGCTCGTCCTGGACGACGAACCGAACATTCGGGACAGCCTGGCCGAATATCTGATGGACTGCGGTTTCACCACCCTGACGGCCGAGAGCGCCGAGGATGCCCTGGCCTTGCCAGGGCTGGGCGAGATCGCGGTGGCCGTTGTGGATATCCGTCTGGGGGGCATCGACGGGCTGGAGTTCATCAAACGACTGCACGCGCTCCATCCGGCTGTGTACTGCCTGATCCACACCGGTTCCACGGATTTTCAACTGGACAGGGAACTTCGGGATATCGGCCTGACGGACCGCGAAGTGCTTTACAAACCGGTCCTGGACATGGGCATTTTCGAGACCCTTATTCGAGAAAAAACGGCGGAGGACCGCACATGAGTCATGGCAAGCTTCCCGTGGTCCTGACCATAGACGACGATCAGGCCGTGCGCGAAAGTCTGGCCAATTTTCTGGAGGATTTCGGATACTCTGTGCTGCAAGCCGGAGACGGAGAGCAGGGGCTGGAGGTGTTTGCGGCGGGCAACCCCGACCTGATTCTGGTCGATCTGCGCATGCCGCGTATGGACGGGCTGCAGGTGCTGGCCAAAGTTCGGGAAATTTCTCCGCAGACACCCATCATGGTGATTTCCGGTGCGGGCGACATTCGGGACGTGGTGGAGGCCCTGCGCCGGGGCGCCTGGGATTATCTGGTCAAGCCCATTCAGGACATGAACATCTTGCTGCATTCGGTGGAGACGTGCCTGGAACGGGCCCGCTTGCAGCGGCAGAATCGCGAGTACCAGCAAAGTCTCGAAGAATCCCTCGACAAGTTGCACCGTACCCAGAAGGAGATGATCCAGTCTGCCAAGATGGCGGCGTTGGGGGATCTTGTGGCGGGGGTGGCCCATGAGGTCAACACGCCCATCGGGGTCAGCGTCACGGCGGCCTCATTTCTGTCCGAGCGGACGCGGCAGTTGCGGGAATTGTACGAGAATGGGGAGATGAAACGCTCGGACCTGGAAAAATACCTGTCCCTGGCGGAGGAGTCTTCCGGCTCTGTACTCTCCAATCTGGAACGGGCCGCGGAGCTGGTGCAGAGCTTCAAAAAAGTCGCGGCGGATCAGAGCTCCGAGGAAAAACGCATCTTTGAGATGAAGAATTATCTGGAGCAGATTCTTCTTAGCCTGCGACCGCAGTTCAAACGCACCCCCCATCAGGTGCGCATGGACTGCCCGGACGATCTGACCCTTGATTCCTATCCCGGGGCCATCATGCAGATCATGACCAACCTGATCATGAATTCCCTGATCCACGGGTTCTCGGACGGCCGTCCCGGGGAGATCTCCGTCACGGTGGAAGCGGCCGGGGAAAATGTCGTGCTGATCTACCGCGACACAGGCATCGGCATGGATCGCGAACAGAAGGAGCGGATCTACGATCCTTTCTATACCACGACGCGCGGTTCCGGGGGCACGGGTCTTGGCATGAACATTGTCTACAATCTGGTCACCCAGACCCTCAAAGGGTCGATCATGCTGGAAACCAGCCCCGGGCAGGGCGCGGTGTTTTTTCTGACCCTGCCCAGAAATCCTGACCGAGTCGCCGATGTCTCCGGGAATCCCTCATAGGTTGGGTTTTTCGGCGCATCGTCGACGCCCCGGCGCATCCGTTTGGCCTGGCTCCCTTCGGCCATCCGGCTGCGACAGGAATTGCCCGTGCACAAAAGAGAACGCTTATGGTCGGCTCAAGGCGTCTTGATTGTCCATGTCTCGCCAAGAGGCGTGTCGTTGCGGGCCCAGGCGATGAATTCCTGGACCGCGTCCCTGATGGTGTTGCGGATTTCCCGGGTTTGTTCCAGCCTCGCTTCGCGGCTGCCAGTCAATTGACCCGGGTCGGGGAATGGCAGGTGCAGGCGGTGGGTCATGCCGGGATAGATGGGGCACTTGCTTTCCTGTGTGTCGTCGCAGACGGTGACCACATGCGTGAAGACCCGGCCTGTCTTGAAAAGCTCGAAAACGGACTGCGTGCCCTTGGAGGAAAGATCGATGCCTTCCTCTCCCATGACCTCCACCACCAGGGGATTGATGCTGGTCGGTTCAAAGCCTGCGCTTTCGGCCACGAATTCTCCGCGGCCGAATGTGTTCAGGTAGGCTTCGGCCATCTGGCTGCGGGCGCTGTTGTGGATACAGACAAAGAGTACTTTGTGCATGTGTGACCTTCGGATGATTGGTGATTGTGGAAAATCACTGCTTCGGCCCGATGCCCGGGCTCTTGATGGATCCGATAGTCGGAGCCCCAAAACGGTCCGCAAGTGATCTCCTGCGCTTTGCGCATTATGACGACTATGCCGGGTCAGTCACAGGAGTGTGACGGTTTGGTGGCAAGATAGTCGAAATATCTCCTCTCATCCTCGATGCAGACAGGATGCTTTGAAACGTGTTTTGTCAGCGCCTCGACGACCGAGGCCTGTAAGGACGGCTCCGAGTCAAGGAGCAGATAATGAACCCACTTGCCGCTGCGGCGGGCCCGAACCCAACCGGCATTCTTCAGGAATGCCAGATGCCGGGAGACCTTGGATTGCGGGGTTTGCAGGGCTTCGGTCAGGTCGCACACACAGAGTTCGCCGAGGCGGAGCAGGTTGACGATGCGCAGGCGGGTGGGGTCGGACAGGGCTTTGAGTGTTTCAGCGATTTTTTCCATGGCCAGAACATATCTGCTTTGGCGGATGTGTCAAGGCTGCAAAAAATCTTGTGTCTCTCGGATGTCCCGGAGTAGAGGAATGCGCGATGGATTGATGCGTAATTCAGACTTACGGGGACGGAGTTCCGAATTTTCGGTAGCGTGATGTGGCGGTTAAAGTTTTTTTTTCGATAATTTACATAAGGAGGAGTGCTTGTTTCCCTGCCGTGTTTGGCGATTAGTGACTTTGTCCATGGGATGGGCGTTTCTTGCGTATCCACTGTTGCCGCAGCCAATTTTCCAGGAGTTGAGGGAGCCCGTATCATGAACGCCGATCTTCTGGTGCTTCTCATTATTGTGTTTCTGGCTTTGGGGCTTTCTTTCCTGTGTTCCGTGGCCGAGGCAGTGCTCCTGAGCATCACTCCATCCTATATTGAAAGCCTGCGTGAAAAGAATCCCCGGCGGGCGGACGTGCTCAGAAAGTTGCGCCTAGAGAAAGTGGACCAATCTCTGGCCGCAATTCTGACGCTGAACACCATCGCTCACACCGTGGGGGCCATAGTTGCCGGAGCCCAGGCGCTGATCGTGTTCGGCAGCGCATGGATAGGTCTTTTTTCGGCGGTGATGACGGCGCTCATCCTCTTTCTCTCGGAGATTGTGCCCAAAACCATCGGAGCCGTTTACTGGCAGGCTTTCACGGGCGTGACTGCGCTCTTCGTCAACGTGCTGATCAAGCTTCTCTATCCCTTGGTCTGGGTGTCGAACGGGCTGACGCGCCTTATTTCCCGCGGAAAAAAGCAGCACACCTTCTGCCGCGACGAATTCATCGCCATGGCCGGGATAGGAGAGCGGTCAGGCTATCTGGAAGAGCATGAATCCCGGATCATCCGCAACATATTCCGCTTCGGATCCGTAACCATCACCGCCGTGATGACGCCGCGCACGGTCCTGTCGGCCCTGCAACAGGACATGACCATCTCCGAATCCCTGCCTTTTGTGGTCAAGACCCCTTTTTCCCGGCTGCCCGTTTACGGCATGGACCTGGATGACATCACCGGGGTGGTGCTCAAGGATGAGGTGCTCATCTGCATGTCTCGTGGTCGTTGCGAAGGCACGCTGGAATCGATCAAGCGGCAGATCCTGTCCGTGCCCGACAGCTTGTCCCTTTCGGACCTGCTGGAATTTTTTCTCGATAAGCGCCAGCATCTGGCCATCGTGCTGGATGAATACGGAGGCACCAGGGGCCTGGTCACCCTTGAGGATGTGGTGGAGACCTTGTTTGGGATGGAAATCATGGATGAAATGGACAGCGTGGCCGATATGCAGGCCCTGGCCCGGCAGCAATGGGAAAAACGGGCCCGGTCGCTCGGCATTATTGATTCATCAAACGGCAAGGAAGGATCTCCGGGAGAGCAAATCGCCTCGTGACGCTTTGTGACACATCAAGGAGTGTACGCCTATGAATGATGTCTGGTTTGCCCTGGGTCTGACCACCTTTGCCGGATTGGCTACGGGGATCGGCAGCATCATCGCCTTCTCGGCCAAGCTTTCGAGCTACCGCTTCCTGTCCGTGGCCACGGGTTTTTCCGCCGGGGTGATGCTGTACGTTTCCTTTGTGGAGATCTTCTTCAAGGGGCAGGAATCCCTGGTGGCGCATTACGGAGACCCTGTGGGATACTGGGTCAACGTGGGCGCGTTTTTCGGGGGCATGCTCATTATCGGCCTCATCGACAACCTCATTCCCCAGGAAACCAACCCCCACGAGATCCCTGCCGAATCCGAGGTCGATCAATTGCACGGCAAGGGGTCCATCTGGAATATTGCCAAGAGCCGCAACGCATCCTCGGGTCCGAAGAAGCCGCAGCCCGGGCATGACAAAAAGCTCATGCGCATGGGGCTCTTCACCGCTCTGGCCATCGGCATCCACAATCTGCCCGAGGGGCTGGCCACCTTCCTGGCCGCCCTGGAGGATCCGAGCCTCGGCATCGCCATCGCCATCGCCATCGCCCTGCACAACATTCCCGAGGGGATAAGCGTCTCCGTGCCCATCTATTACGCGACAGGCAAGCGCAGTACGGCCTTTTTCTACTCCTTTTTGAGCGGTCTGGCAGAGCCCGTCGGCGCGATCATCGCCTACATGGGCATCCTCTTTTTTGCCGGAGGGCCGGACGGAGTGCTGCCGCCACAACTCATAGGCATCCTTTTTTCGGGAGTGGCCGGGATCATGGTCTACATCAGCCTGGACGAGCTCCTGCCTACCAGCCAAGCTTACGGGGAAGGCCACGACAGCCTCTTCGGCCTGGTGAGCGGCATGGCGGTCATGGCGCTCAGTCTGCTTTTGATGCGCTGAATTCTGAATGGAAAAATGACTCCCTCAAAGAGGGCGCAGATGAGTATTTGTGGGGCGGGCCGTACATGCGCGACCCGCTGCGTTTGCGTTTATTTGCGGGATTCAAGCAGCTTTAGGAAAGCGGGCAGGCCTGGCTTGCCGTCTTTTGTGGCCACACCTTCAAGCCATGTGCTGGCCAAGTCCGGATGCGCGGCCACCCAGTCCAGGGCCGCGTCGCCGGCCCTCATATCAGGCTTTTCATGCATGGTGACCATGATGGAGTTCATCATGGTTACGGGTACGACGTAGTTCTTCAGAAAGCGGGTTACGTTCGGCATGTCTTCGGGAAGTCCTTTGCGCACGTTGGTGTAGACCGTGGCCGTGCCGTCATTGGGGCCGAAGGTTTCGTCCGTGCTCCCTGTGAGGTACGTCATGTCGATCTTTTCGTTCATGCTGTGCGGGGACCAGCCCAGAAAGACGATCCACTTCTGCTCACGCATGAAGGACTGCACCTGAGCGAGCATGCCAGATTCGCTGGAAGCGACCAGCTCGAATTTCCCCAGGCCGAACATGTTTGAGTTGATCATGGCTTCGATGATGTCGTTGCCGTCGTTTCCTTCCTCGATGCCGTAGATCTTCCACTCCAGCTTGTCGCCGTACTTGGCGATATCCTTGAAATCTTTGAGGCCGCCCGCAGCCACGTAGCTCGGCACAGCCAGAGTGTATTTCGCTCCGGTCATGTTCGGCACGAGCTGGATGACATTGCCGGAATCGAAATGCGGCCGCGCCACACTCTCCATGGATGGCATCCAGTTGCCCAGGAACACGTCGGCCTCGTTCGTGGCCAGGGCCTGGTAGCAGATGGGCAGGGAGGTCATCATGTTGGAAGAAGAATAGCCAAGGCTCTGCAGGATGGCCACGGCCAGCTCGCTGGTCACGGTAACGTCGGTCCATCCGACGCTGGTGATGCGTACGTCGTCGCGGCTCGCCTGGGCCGGGGCGGTGAAGAGGGCCAGCAGCAGGACTAGGACCGGGATGGTTTTTTTCAGTGTGGCAATGGTCATGGGTACTCCCTTGTTGAGATGAAAGGCGGAGTGGATAAGGGGCCGGAACATCCCGGCCCCGCATGCTACACGCCGAACCAGTGAATTGGTCGGGCGTTGTGGTTCTGGAAAATGTGTTTGACTTCCGTGTATTCCTCCAGGCCTATGCGACCGAGTTCACGGCCCAGGCCGGACTGCTTGTACCCGCCCCAGGGCGCCTGGGTGAAATAGACGTTGAAGTCGTTGACCCAGACCGTGCCGAAACGCAGGCCTGTGGACATGCGGCGGATACGGTCCGGGTCGCGGGTCCAGAAGCCAGCCGACAGGCCGTAGATCGTGCTGTTGGCCCGGGTGAGGGCTTCGTCTTCGGTGGTGAAGCGCTCTATGGAAATGACCGGTCCGAAGACTTCTTCCTGCACGATGCGCATGTCGTTTGTGCAGTCCGTGAACAGGGTCGGCTCCACGAAAAAGCCATTGGCAAGGGCCGGATCCGTCGGGCGCTTGCCTCCCAGCAGCAGCCTCGCCCCTTCTTCACTGGCAATGCGGATGTAGCTTTCCACCTTGTCGCGGTGCGCGGCGGAGATGAGGGGGCCCATCTGGGTGCCATCCGTCATTCCGTCTCCGAGGCGGATTTTGGCCATGCGGTCTTTGAGCGCATCGACCATGCGATCGTGGATTCCATCCTGCAGCAGGACGCGGGCTCCGGCGGAGCAGATCTGTCCGGCGTGGAAGAAGACGCCGTTCAGGATGTAGTCCAGGGCCGTGTCGAAATCGGCGTCGTCGAAGATGATGTTCGGGTTCTTGCCGCCCAGTTCAAGGGCGACCTTCTTCACGTTGGCGGCCGCCGCACGCATGATGGTCTTGCCCGTCTCGATGCCGCCGGTGAAGGAGATGAGATCAACGTTTGGGTTTTCAGCCAGTTCCGCGCCAACGGTGGCACCGGGGCCAAGGACCAGGTTGACCACGCCTTCGGGGAATCCGGCCTGCTGGCACAGTTCGGTGACCTTGATGGTGGTCAGCGGGGTGATCTCGCTTGGCTTAATGACCACAGTGCACCCGGCGGCCAGGGCCGGAGCCAGTTTCCAGGCG
>Ga0180016_100256_pt1 | contig 15263 bp, 12 predicted proteins | sample KR46_M_MetaG_FD_129673 | JGI IMG/M metagenome (GOLD analysis project Ga0180016, IMG submission 129673) | Groundwater microbial communities from the Olkiluoto Island deep subsurface site, Finland - KR46_M_MetaG | ecosystem: Environmental > Aquatic > Deep subsurface > Groundwater | place: Finland... | reverse complement strand
CTTGACGCAGGCTTACGAGGCCCTGGCGCTATCAGCCAGGGGCCGGAGGGCCTCACGCGTCGCCTGCAGGATTTCGCCGATCTCCACAAACAGCTTCCGCCGCGTGGTCGAAGGACGCCAGGCCAGCGTGACATGGCGCGGGCACGCGTCCGGCAGCGGCGTGATGGCGACATCCTGCCCCGCCAGCATTCCCGCATCGATGGAGAGGTCAGGCAGGAGCGTAATGCCCAGACCCTCGCTGACCATCGAGATGAGGGTGGCCAGCGAACTGGCCGCGAAAGTATCGTCCTGTTCGATGTCGAGATCCGGGAAGGCTTTCAGCGCGTGGCGTTGCAGGCAATGGCCTTTCTCCAGCAGCATGAGCCGCACGCCTTGCAGTTCCGTTCCCTTGACCGGGCGCTGATCCAGCGTCCCGACCTGGGCAGCGAGATGATAGCCGTCATCGAACAGGTGCAGGGTCTCAAGCCCGGACGCATCGAAGGGTTGGGCAAACAGCACAAGGTCAAGCCGCCCGGCATGCAATTTCTCAAGCAGGTGTTCCGTCATCGCCTCGCGCAGGTACAGGCGCAATTTCGGAAACGCCCTCCGAATGACCGGCAGGGCTTTCGGGATCAGAAAGGGGCCGATCGTCGGTATCGCGCCAAGACGGAGATCCCCTTCCTCGGGATTGGCGCCTGACCTTGCAAGCTTCTCGATCTCGCCCGCATCCAAGAGGAGCGCCCGCGCCCGCAGCACGATCTCATGGCCCAGCGGGGTGAGCAGGACGGAACGTTTCGTCCGCTCGATCAGAACCACACCCAAACGGGCCTCAAGTTCCTTGATCCCGGCGCTCATGGTGGGTTGCGTGACATAGCACGCCTCGGCGGCGCGGGAAAAATTCAGTTCATCGGCCACGGCAACAAGAAAGCCGAGCTGGCGGAGCGTGATGGCAAGGGTCATATATAGATAAACTCTATTAATTTTTCAAATATTATCAATTTCTCCGATTTAACACAAGCCGCTAGATATCGGTCACCAAATTCCACCCCGACAGAAGGAACCAAAGAGATGACCGAAACAATCCAGATGCCCCGGCTGAACGAACCCGCACCGGCGTTTGATGCTCCGACCACAGCAGGGCGCAAGACGCTCGAAGACTACAAGGGAAAATGGCTTGTGCTGTTTTCGCATCCCGCCGATTTCACTCCGGTCTGCACGACCGAATTCATCGCCTTTGCGAAGCGTCATGACGATTTCACGGCGCGCAACACAGAGCTGCTGGGGCTGTCCATCGACAGCCATTACTCGCACATCGCCTGGATGCTGAATATCAAGGAAAAATTCGGCGTGGAGATCAAGTTCCCGATCATCGCCGACCTGGACATGAAGGTCGCGCAGTCCTACGGGATGATCCAGCCCGGCGCCTCCGAAACCGCCGCAGTGCGGGCCACCTTCCTCATCGACCCCAACGGCGTGCTGCGCGCGATGGTCTATTACCCGATGAACGCAGGCCGGTCGGTGGCCGAAATCTACCGCTTGCTGGTTGCGATGCAGACTGCCGATGAGAACAGCTGCGCAATGCCAGAAAACTGGGTCCCCGGCGAGCCCGTGATCGTGCCGACCCCGGCAACGCCCGAGGCCGCCATGGCCCGCGCCGGCGAGGGATACACCACCGTCGACTGGTATTTCTCGACCCGCGAACTTTGAGCATTCTGCCGTGGCCTGCCTTGCCGGCCACGGCGGTTCAAACCGATTTCACTGACATCCTGAAAGGGCCACAGCCATGACAAACTCCCATATCGACAGCCTGAACCGCATCCTGGGCCAGACCTTCGGCCTCTATGTTCAGACCCACGGCTATCACTGGAACGTCGAAGGCCCCGGGTTTCTCCAGCATCATGCCTTGTTCGAGGAGCAGTACCGCAACCTCTGGAGCGCGCTGGACCCGATTGCGGAGCGGATCCGCTCGATCGGCGCTTATGCGCCCGGCTCGCTCAGCGAATTGGTGGCGCTCGCCAAGGAAGATCCAGCGCCGGCCCATTCCGCAGCAGAGATGATGGACGCCCTGATCGCGGCACACGAGGCCCTGGCCACTGAACTGCGCGAGGCCATCGCTCTCGCACAGGAAGCCGGTGATGAGCCATCCGCGGGCATGCTGACCGACCGTCTCGGATGGCATGAGCAGCAATTGTGGATGATGAAGGCCAGCCGCAAATAGGCTGGGGTACAACAATCGGAGCAATACCGGACTGCCCCCAAGCGCCGTTGCAGAGCGCGCGCTTTGCAACGGTTCTTGTCCGAATGCGACCGTGGTGCCGTCACACCTCCGCGGCCTTCTCGCTCACCACCTCGTTGAATTTCGTGAAAAACTGGCCGGCCAGCTTCTTCGAGCTTGAATCGATCAGGCGGGAGCCGAGCTGGGCGAGCTTGCCGCCGACCTGGGCGTTGACCACATAGGAAAGCATGGTCTCGGCGCCGTCCTCGACCAGCTTCACATCGGCGCCGCCCTTGGCGAAGCCGGCAATGCCGCCCTTGCCTTCACCCGCGATGGTGTAACTTTCCGGCGCGTTGATGTTTTCCAGCGTCACCTCGCCCTTGAATGTCGCCGACACCGGGCCGATCTTGACCTTGACGACGGCCGCCAGTTCCGTGTCCGAGATCTTTTCGAGTTCCTGGCAGCCCGGGATGCATGCGCGCAGGATCTCGGGATCGTTGAGCGCGTCCCAGACAAGCTGGCGCGGCGCCGCGATGCGTTCTTCGCCGTTCATTTCCACGGTGATATCTCCTCCCTGATTGCCGCCCTATCTATGCAAAGCGAAAACGGCTTTGCCAAGTGGAGATCGGATTGCTATGTCCATCCGACCATGAAATCACGGGGTCATGCCGCCATTTCCGGCCCGGCCTCATCAAGATTGACCAGGATTTTTCCCCATTGGCGGACAAGCGCTCTCCACAGTCCCGACGCGGCGGTCCATCGAAACAGGCGGACGGCAAACCGGCGGGCAAGCAGCGCGGCAAGCCGGGCCGCGGCGCAGCGCCGATGGCCAAGGCGGAGCGCGTCAAGCCGACTCGGCAGAGCGCCGCGCACGCGGAGCCCGCACAATCGCGGCCCATGTACACCGCGCCGGTGTTTGACAAGCGTGGGCCGGATGTCGCGGGCAAGCCGCAAGCACCGATCCGGCCACTAAACACCCGGACCGGACCCCTGCCCGCCCAGACGGTGCCACTCATTCTCGAGACCGGCAGCGAGGACGGCTACCAGCTCCTCGACACGGGCGTGAACGTTTTGGGACAGGGCGAGAAGCTCGAGCAATATGGAAGCCTCCGCATTGTCCGCCCCGAGGCGCAGGCGTTGTGGGCGCGGGGCCTCGCCGATGGCGTCTGGGACCGGGCGGATGCGGTGTTTACCGGCGACATGGACGAGGACGGGATCGGGCGCTGGGCGTTTCCGAACGTGCCGCTGGGCGAGACCTGGCCGATGAAACTGCTCGGCGTCGATTTTCACGGACGGCTGACCTCGTTCCGGCATGTCGGCGTGTTTCCCGAACAGATCGCGCACTGGCGCTGGATGGCGGACCGGATCACCGAGACCAAACGACCGCTCAAGGTGCTCAACCTGTTCGGCTATACCGGCGTCGCCTCGCTGGTGGCGGCAAAGGCGGGCGCCGAAGTCACCCATGTCGACGCTTCGAAGAAAGCCATTGGCTGGGCGCGCGAGAACCAGACGCTGGCCAGGCTCGAGGACAAGCCTATCCGCTGGATCTGCGAGGACGCGATGAAGTTCATCGCGCGGGAAGAGCGCCGCGGCAGCCGCTACGACATCATCCTCACCGATCCGCCGAAATTCGGCCGCGGACCCAATGGCGAGGTCTGGCAATTGTTCGAGCACCTGCCGCTGATGCTCGACATCTGCCGCGAGCTTCTGAGTCCGAAGCCGGTGGGTCTGGTGCTGACGGCGTACTCGATCCGCGCCTCGTTCTACTCGATCCACGAATTGATGCGCGAAACCATGCGCGGCGCCGGCGGCCGGGTGGAATCGGGCGAGCTGATCATCCGCGAGAGCGGCAAGCCCGATCCGGCCGATTGCCGCGCGCTGTCGACCTCGCTGTTTGCACGGTGGCTGCCGCAATGAGCGATCACCAGACACAGACCGGGGCCGGACGGGTGGGGCAAGTGAAGGAGATCACCAGCCTGTCCAATCCGGTGATCAAGGACATCCGCGCGCTGTCGATGAAGAAGCACCGCGACGAGACCGGAACCTTCCTGGCCGAAGGCCTGAAGCTGGTGATTGACGCGATCGAGCTCAGCTGGGCGATCCGCACGCTCATCTACGCCAAGGGCCAGCGCGGCAAGGCGCAGGTCGAGAAGATCGCAGCGCTGACGGTGGCGCGCGGCGGGCTGGTGCTCGAAGTCACCGACAAGGTGCTGACCGCGATCACGCGCCGCGACAATCCGCAGGCCGTCATCGCGGTGTTCGAGAGCCGCGTCACGGCGCTCGATGCGGTGAGGCTCAAGCCGGATGAGACATGGGTGGCGCTCGACCGGGTGCGCGATCCCGGCAATCTCGGCACCATCATCCGCACGGCGGATGCGGCAGGGGCTGCGGGCGTGATGCTGATCGGCGACACGGTCGATCCGTTTTCCACCGAAACGGTGCGCGCCACCATGGGCTCGATCTTCGCGGTGCCGCTGGTGCGGACCTCGGAGAAGGAATTTCTCGCCTGGTCGAAGAAAACGTCCCCCCTGCTGGTCGGCAGCCACCTCAAGGGCAGCGTCGATTACCGCACCATCGGCTACAAGGGCCAACCGGTGGTGCTGCTGATGGGCAATGAGCAGGCGGGCCTGCCCGAGACGCTGGCGGACGCCTGCGGCAAGCTCGCGCGGATTCCCCAGGCCGGCCGGGCCGATTCGCTCAACCTGGCTATTGCCACCGGCGTGATGCTATTTGAAGCGCGGCGGCATTGTCTCGATCTGGGAGACCCCGCCCCGTGACCCCGACTTCGCAGCGCCACTCCATGATGAGCCGGATTTTCCCCATGGTGTCGCTGGTGACGGGTGCTGTCGCGCTCGACCAGGTGATCAAATGGCTGGTGGAAACCCGGCTGCCGTTTCACGAGATGGTGCCGGTGATCCCGATGCTGGCGCTCTACCGCACCTGGAACGAGGGCATTGCGTTTTCCCTGCTGCGCGACATGCCCGATACCTGGCTGCTGGCGTTGACGGCGGTGGTGATCGTCTTCGTTTCCTATCTGTGGTGGCGCAATCCGCCCGGCCGGCCGATTGCGCATTTCGGTTTCGCGCTGATCATCAGCGGCGCGCTCGGCAACCTGATCGACCGGGCAGTCTATGGTCACGTGGTCGACTATATCCTGTTTCACACCGAAACCTGGTCCTTTGCCGTGTTCAATCTTGCCGACAGCTTCATCAGCGTCGGTGCCGCAATGATCGTTCTTGATGAGCTGATCGTGGTCCTCAAAGACCGCAAAACTCGCAAATGACCTGACGGATCCGGCCTTGATCTTGGGGCCGGGGCGGGTCAGTCTGGACCCACACATCATGAGGAGCTTCCATGCAAGACCGTTTCAAGGGCATTCTGCTCACCCGCGACGAGAACAAGGTGATGTCGGTCAACGTGACCGAGCTTGGCCTTGAGGACCTGATGGAGGGCGACGTCGTCGTCGAGGTCGAGTGGACCACCATCAACTACAAGGACGGGCTGGCGATCACCGGCAAGGGTCCGGTGGTGCGGCGCTGGCCGATGGTGCCGGGGATTGACTGCGCCGGCACGGTGGTGCGGTCGGACAATGCCCGCTTCAAGCCCGGCGACACGGTGATCCTCAACGGCTTTGGCGTCGGCGAGACCCACACCGGAGCCTACGCGGCCTACGCCCGGCTCAAGGGCGACTGGCTGATCCCGATGCCCGAAGGCATGGATGGCCGCTCGGCGATGGCGATCGGCACCGCCGGCTACACCGCCATGCTCTCGGTGATGGCGCTCGAACGCCACGGCATCACGCCGGATCGCGGCCCGGTGGTGGTCACCGGCGCCAATGGCGGCGTCGGAACGGTGGCGATCGCCCTGCTCGGCAAGCTCGGCTACGAGGTGATTGCCTCCACCGGCCGCACCGAGGAGGCGGATTTCCTCAAGAGCCTCGGCGCGTCGGAAATCATTCATCGCGACGAATTGTCGGGCCCGGCCAAGCCGCTCGCCAAGGAACGCTGGGCAGGCGGCATCGATGCTGTCGGCAGCCACACATTGGCGAACGTGCTGTCGATGACCTCCTATGGCGGCGCAGTCGCTGCCTGCGGCCTGGCGCAGGGCATGGATCTGCCTTCATCGGTCGCGCCGTTCATCCTGCGCGGCGTCTCGCTGCTGGGCATCGATTCGGTGATGGCACCGCTCGCGCTCCGCCAGGAAGCCTGGTCGCGACTGGTTCAGGATCTCGACATCGCCAAGCTCGAGGCGCTGTCGAGCGAAGTGGGCTTTGACGGCATTGTCGATGCGGCACATGCCATCATCGACGGCAAAATCCGCGGCCGCGTCGTGGTCAATATGAAACAGACAAATGCGTGATCGTTAAAATTCGAGGCTTTTGACAAAAACTTTGCTTACCGGGCCCGTGCTATCACGGGCCCATGAGCACAGAACCGCGACGACTCCAGGACGCACTTCACCAGGCCCTGAACCAGCCGCTGGGCCGGCACATCTCCGCGCCGCATCAGGCCCCGGATGTCATTCCGCCGGTGCACTATCCCGTTCCTGGCGAGTTTGCGCATGGCAACCACCGAGAAATCGGCACGCCGGGTTCGGCCTCCGGGGCGCTGTTTGCCGTCTCGGCCGCGATGGCCGCGACGGCGCTTTCGGTGGCGTTCAACGCGCCGGCGCTGCTGCTTGCCTCGGTCGCTGGGCTGGCGGTCTACGCCGCAATGCCCCTCCTGCAGCGCTCCGTCAAGCACGCCCCATCGGGACATCCGGCCCGCGCCATGGCCGAAAAGGCAGCGCTTGCCGAACGCGATATCGACCGCAACTGGGAACTGGGCGAATTTTCCGGGCAATTGGCCACGGTCTTCGACGCGCTCGGCGACATGGTCGTTGCCTGCAACCTCGATGGCCGCATCGTCTATGCCAACGAGACCTTCCGGACAGTGACTGGCTCGGACAACCCCGCCGGGCTGACGCTTGCCATGGCGGGCATCGAGCCGGTGGAAAACGAGACAACCGGCGCGCGCGAACTGGTGCTGGGCGAAGGTGACACCCAGACCATCTGGACCTGGCATGAAACCGCCTCGCGCGATCCCTCGTCGGGCGAGCTGTTCGTCAATTGCATCGGCCGCAATGTCACCGCGGCGCGCAAGGCGGAGGCCGAACTGGTCGAGGCGCGGGAAAAGGCGGAAGCCGCAAACCATGCCAAGTCGCGATTCCTCGCCACTGTCAGCCACGAGATCCGCACACCGCTGAACGGTATTCTGGGCATGACCCATCTGCTGGAGCAGACCGAGACCACACCCGAGCAGGCGAGCTATCTCAAGACCGCGCGCGAATCCGGCCAGTCGCTGCTGTCATTGATCGAGGATCTGCTCGACGTCACCTCGATCGAGGCCGGACGGCTGCATCTGCGCCATGAAGAGGGCGACCTTGAGGAACTGGTCAACGGGGTGTGCGAACTGATGGCGTCGCGCGCCCATGAAAAGGGCATCGAGATCGCCGTCCACATCGCGCCCGAGGCACCGCGGAAGATCACTTCCGATATTGGCCGCTTGCGCCAGGTCCTGTTCAATCTGGTTGGCAACGCCATCAAGTTCACCGAGAGCGGCGGTGTGCTGATCGAGGTCGGGCGGCAGGACTCACAGCTGGCCTTCATCGTCTCGGACACCGGTCCGGGCCTGAAGGACGCCGACAAGGAGCGGATCTTCAACGAATTCGAACGCGCCGACAACGGCCCGACCCGCAAGCAGGGCGGCGCCGGTCTCGGCCTGTCGATCTCGGCGCGAATCGTGGCGGCGCTGGGCGGGCGCATCGGCGTCACCTCAAGGCTTGGGCAGGGCAGCACCTTCCAGTTCTCCGTGCCGGTCCGGGAGCTTGCCGAACCCGAAGCCGGCAAGCCGGTGCAGGGACCGCTGGCCGACCGCACCGTGCTGGTGATCGCCCCCCGGGGTCCGGTTTCGACGGCGCTGATGTGGACCATCCGGGATCTCGGCGGCATTGCCGAGACCGCCGATGATGCCGACACCATGATGACGGCGCTCACACGGCTCTACCGCTCGGGCACGCCGCTCAGCGACATCATTGTCGACCGGCGGCTTGCCGACCGCGCCGAGGCGCTGCTCGCGGCGGCGCCGGCGGAATTTGCCACCGGCATTGCCCGCACCCTGGTGATTGCGCCCGAGGACAGCCGCGATCTGGAAAAACATGCCGTTCACGGAGCCGATGCCTGGCTGGTGCGGCCGGTGCGGCGCGAATCGCTCGTCAATGTGCTGACCCGCCGTGATGACCGGGATGACCGCGACAGGCTGAGCGCCAGGCAGCGCCCCGCGGTGCTCGAACGCTCCTCGGACAATCCCACGCTGGATATTCTGCTGGCAGAAGATGACCCGGTCAATGCGCTGGTGGTGCGCAAGATGCTGGCCCGCCAGGGACATCGGGTGACCGTTGTCGAAAACGGCCGCGACCTGGTCAGCGAAGCCATGGAGCGTCCAGGCGGCGTGCCTGGCTATGATCTCGTCATCACCGATCTGTCGATGCCGGAGCTTGATGGCCGCAGCGCGATTCTCCAGATCCGCGCCGAGGAGGCCGCAGGCCAGCTGTCGCGGCTTCCAGTGATCGTGCTGTCGGCCGATGGGCAGGCCTCGACCCGCGACAGTCTGCTTGCCGCCGGCGCCGATGGCCACGCGGAAAAACCGGTCGATCCGGACTGGCTCCTGCAGCTTGCGACCGTCACTGCGCGCAAAAGATCGCGTGCTGCAGGCTGAGAGTTACACTGTGAAAGTGTAAATCTCCGGCATCGCTCGAAGGTCTCCACTGCGCGCTGGATGCAGCAAAACACGTAAATACCTTGATGCGACCATATACGGGATGGCAAATGTCACTCGGATGTCGCAGAATCATGGTTGAACCCCGCCATAACCCAAGCGGGAGAACACCCATGGAAACGCACGTGCAACGGCCTTTGTCAAAGCCCTTCCTCGCACCGGTCGCGAAGTTTCAACCGGCGAACCCGATCCTCGGACGCATCGGATCTCTGGAAGTGCGTCTGGCGGCTTCCCTGAGCGAAGTCGAAGCGGCGCAAGCGATCCGTTACCGGGTCTTTGTCGAGGAAATGGGTGCGCAGCTTCCCGCCGAAGCGATGATGCAGAAACGCGACTATGACACCATCGACCGCTATTGCGATCACCTGATTGTGCTCGATACGGCGCTCGCAGGGGACACCGAGGAGCAGATCGTCGGCACCTACAGGCTGCTCAGGCAGGAAGTGGCGGCGCGCCATGACGGGTTTTACTCGCAAAGCGAATTCGATGTGATGGACCTGGTCGGACGCAATCCCGACAAGCGCTTTCTCGAGCTTGGCCGCTCCTGCGTGCTGCGCGAATACCGCACCCGCCGGACGCTCGAAGCGCTGTGGCAGGGCAACTGGGCCTACGCGCTCAACCATGATGTCGATGTGATGTTCGGATGCGCCTCGTTTCCGGGCGACAGGCCCTATGCGCATGCGCTGGCGCTGTCGTTCCTCAACCAGACCGCGGCAGCGAACGCAGACTGGAGCGTCCGCGCCATTGCCGGCCGCGGCCTGTCGATGGACATGATGCCTGTCGAGGCGATCAATCCGCGTGCGGCGATCGCCGCGATGCCGCCGCTGGTCAAGGGCTATCTCCGGGTCGGCGCGCTGGTCTCATCCGAGGCGGTGGTCGATCTCGCCTTCCGCACCACCGATGTGCTGGTGATGCTGCCGGTCAAGCAGATCAACGGCCGCTACATCAACCATTACGGCGCCGACGCCTCCCGCTTTGCTGCTTGAAGGCGAAGCATGACCGGGCTCGGGAAACCTGACGCCCGGTCATTCGCCTGGATCCGGCCTGAGCTTTCTCAACTCGCGGCGTTGTAGGCGGCGATCGCCGCCATGTTGACGATGTCGGAGTCCTTGGCGCCCATCGAGACGATCTGCACCGATTTGTTGAGCCCGACGAGCAGCGGTCCGATGACGGTGGAGCCGCCCAGTTCCTGCAACATCTTGGTCGAGATCGAGGCCGAGTGGAAGGCGGGCATGACCAGCACATTGGCGGTGCCCGAAAGCCGACAGAACGGATATTGCTCCATCACCTGCGGATTGAGCGCCACGTCGGCGGCCATTTCGCCGTCATACTCGAAATCGACCCGGCGCTTGTCGAGGATCCTGACCGCCTCGCGGACCCGTTCCGAGCGTTCGCCCGTCGGGTGGCCGAAGGTGGAATAGGCCAGCATCGCCACCCGCGGCTCGTAGCCGAGCCGCCGCGCCATGCCGGCGGCCTCCTCGGCGATGTCGGCCAGTTCCTCGGAATTGGGCATGTCGATCACCGCCGTGTCGGCCACGAACACGGTGCGGCCACGGCACAGGGCCAGCGACACGCCGATGGTCCGGTGACCGGGCCTGACGTCGATGCAGCGGAGAATGTCCTCAAGCGCGGTTGAATAGTTGCGCGTGGTGCCGGTCACCATGGCGTCAGCGTCGCCCAGCGCCACCATGCAGGCGCCGAAATGGTTGCGGTCGGTGTTGATCAGCCGCTGGCAGTCGCGGTGCAGATAGCCTTTGCGCTGCAGCCGTGCGTAGAGATAATCGGTGTAGGCCTCGACCCGGCGCGACACCCGGGCATTGACCAGTTCGATGCCCGGCCGGTCGAGATCGATGCCGGCGAGCCTGGCGGTTTCGCGCATCTGCTCCTCGCGACCGAGCAGGCAGGCGGTGCCGAGCCGCTGGTTCACATAGGAGACGGCGGCGCGCATCACCTGCTCTTCCTCGCCCTCGGCAAAGACCACCCGCTTGGGATGGCGGCGGACCCGTTCATAGAGCCGTTGCAGCGTCGAGGCGATCGGATCGCGCCGGGCAGACAGTTCCTGCGCATAGGCGTCCATGTTGAGGATCGGCTTCTGCGCCACGCCCGAATCCATCGCAGCCTTCGCGACCGCGACCGGAATGGCCGAAATCAGGCGCGGATCGAACGGCACCGGGATGATGTATTGCGGGCCGAAGCGCGGCCGCACCCCCTGGTAGGCGGCCGCGACATCGTCGGGCACATCCTCGCGGGCGAGTGCCGCCAGCGCATTGGCGGCGGCGATCTTCATCTCCTCGTTGATCGTCGAGGCCCGGACATCGAGCGCGCCGCGGAAGATATAGGGAAAGCCCAGCACATTATTGACCTGGTTGGGATAATCCGAACGGCCGGTGGCCATGATCGCGTCATTGCGGATGCGGGCCACTTCCTCGGGCGTGATTTCCGGGTCCGGATTGGCCATGGCGAAGATGATCGGATTGGGCGCCATCGCGCGGATCATGGCTTCGGTCAGCGAGCCCTTGACCGACAGGCCGAGCACCACGTCGGCGCCCTCCATGGCCTCGGCGAGCCCGCGCGCCGGGGTTTCGATCGCATGGGCCGATTTCCACTGGTTCATGCCCTCGGTGCGGCCCTTGAAGATCACGCCCTTGGTGTCGCACAAGGTAACATTCTGGGGCGCAAACCCCATTGCCTTGAGCAGCTCGATACAGGCGATCGCCGCAGCTCCCGCGCCATTGCAGACGAGCTTCGTGGTCTTGAGATCGCGGCCGGTCAGGTGCAGCGCGTTGATCAGGCCGGCAACGGCGATGATCGCGGTGCCGTGCTGGTCGTCGTGAAACACCGGAATGTCCATGATCTCGCGCAGGCGTTGCTCGATGATGAAACAGTCGGGCGCCTTGATGTCCTCGAGATTGATGCCGCCGAAGCTCGGGCCCAGGAAACGCACGCAGTTGATGAACTCGTCAACGTTCTCGGTGTCGACTTCGAGATCGATGGAATCGACATCGGCGAAGCGCTTGAACAGCACCGCCTTGCCTTCCATCACCGGCTTGGAGGCCAGCGCGCCGAGATTGCCAAGCCCCAGAATGGCGGTGCCGTTGGAGATCACCGCGACCAGATTGCCCTTGGCGGTGTAGTCAAACGCCCGCGATGGATCCTCGGCGATGGCCTTGACCGGAACCGCGACGCCGGGCGAATAGGCGAGCGACAGGTCGCGCTGGGTCGACATCGGCTTGGTCGGGTTGATTTCGAGCTTGCCGGGCCTGCCGCGGGCGTGGAAATCCAGCGCCTCCTGGTCGGTTACCGCGGAAAACGAGCGATCTGGCTTGTCGGTGTCTGGCATTGTTCCATCCCGTTGTGGGCGACCGTGTGAACGGCGCCTCAACCCTGTTGTCTTTGTCCTCGTCCCACCGTTAGGGTGGTTGGCGCGGCGTGTAAAGCCGACCGTCCGCTGAAGCTTACATCGCAAACCACTGAAAAACCAAGGCAGGCCCCTCCCCTTGAACGCCGAAAACCCGCTCCCTCCCGCCACGCTGACGACGGCCCAGCTCGCCACGGCGGAAAGCCGCGCCACGGCGACGCCGATGATGGAGCAGTTCATCGAGATCAAGGCGAACAATCCGGATTCGCTTCTGTTCTACCGGATGGGCGATTTCTACGAACTGTTCTTCGAAGACGCGGTCGACGCCTCGCGCGCGCTCGGCATCACGCTGACCAAACGCGGCCAGCATCTGGGCCAGGACATTCCGATGTGCGGCGTGCCGGTGCATGCCGCCGACGATTACCTGCAGAAGCTGATCTCGCTGGGCTTCAAGGTGGCGGTCTGCGAGCAGACCGAGGATCCCGCCGAGGCCAAGAAGCGCGGCGCCAAATCGGTCGTGCGGCGCGACGTCACAAGACTGGTGACGCCCGGAACGCTGACCGAGGAGAGGCTGCTCGATCCGTCGCAGTCCAACTTCCTGATGGCGCTGGCGCGGATCAAGGGTTCAGGCGAGGCGCAGTTCGGGCTCGCCTGGATCGACATTTCCACCGGCGCCTTCCATGTCACGGAGAGCCGCGCCGCGCGGCTTCTGGCCGATATCGCCCGGGTCGAGCCGAGCGAGCTGATCGTCGCGGAGAACGTGTTCCACGATCCCGAAATCCGGCCGCTGATCGACCAGATCGGACGGGTGGCCTCGCCACAGCCGGCGGTTCTGTTCGACAGCGCCACCGCCGAGGGGCGGATTGCGCGCTTCTTCGAGGTGGGGTCTCTCGACGGCTTCGGCAGTTTTTCGCGCGCCGAACTCGCCGCAGCAGCAGCCGTCATCGCCTATGTCGAAAAGACCCAGATCTCCGAACGCCCGCCGCTGGGCAAGCCCGCGCGCGACAGCGACGGCGCGCGGATGTTCATCGATCCGGCGACGCGGGCCAATCTGGAGCTGGTGCGCACGCTCTCGGGCGAGCGCCAGGGCAGCCTGATCAAGGCCATCGACCGCACCGTGACCGGCGGTGGCGGCCGCAAGCTCGCCGAATGGCTGATGGCGCCGCTGACCGATCCGGCCGCCATCAACGCAAGGCTCGACGGCATCTCCTGGCTGATGGCAGAACAGGCGCTGACCGACACGCTCCGGCGGGCGCTGAAGGGCGTGGCCGACATGCCGCGCGCACTCTCGCGGCTGGCGCTCAATCGCGGCGGCCCGCGCGATCTGGGCGCAATCCTGACCGGCGTGAAAGCCGCAGGCGACATAGCCAAATTGTTTGCCGCCGGTGATCCGCCCGAGCATCTGGCGCGCGCAGTGACGGCGCTTGAGGCGCTTCCCGGCGAGATCGCCGCGCAATTGTCCGAAACGCTGGATGACGAACTGCCGCTGATGAAGCGCGATGGTGGGTTTGTCCGCGCCGGCTATTCCGCCGAGCTCGACGAGCTCCGGGCGCTCCGCGACCAGTCGCGCCGCGTGATCGCCGGGCTGCAGCTTTCCTACGCCGAGGAAACCGGCGTGCGCTCGCTCAAGATCAAGCACAACAACATGCTGGGCTATTTCATCGAGGTCACCGCCCAGAACGCCGGGCCGCTGACCGAGGGCGACGCGGCAAGAGCGCGCTTCATCCACCGCCAGACCATGGCCAACGCCATGCGCTTCACCACCACGGAACTGTCCGATCTCGAAACCCGCATCGCCAATGCGGCGGGCGAGGCCCTGACCATCGAACTGGCGGCCTTCGACGCGCTGGTGCTGCTTGCGGTGTCCCATGCCGACGCGATCAAGGCCGCCGCCGACGCGCTGTCGGTGATCGACGTGACGGCGGCGCTGGCCGAGCTTGCCCAGGAGCAGGGCTATGCAAGGCCACGCGTCGACGACAGCCTCGCCTTCGAGATCACGGCCGGGCGGCATCCGGTGGTCGAGCAGGCGCTGCGCCGCCAGGCGGCGCAGCCCTTCGTCGCCAATGATTGCGATCTCTCGCCGCCCGAGGGCAGCCCGGAAGGCGGCGCGATCTGGCTGCTGACCGGTCCCAACATGGGCGGCAAGTCGACATTTCTGAGACAAAACGCGCTGATTGCGATTCTCGCGCAGATGGGCTCCTTCGTGCCGGCGGGGGCGGCCCATATCGGCGCGGTCGACCGGCTGTTCTCCCGCGTCGGGGCGTCGGACGATCTGGCGCGCGGGCGCTCGACCTTCATGGTCGAGATGGTCGAGACGGCGGCGATCCTCAACCAGGCCGGCCCGCGCTCACTGGTGATCCTGGACGAGATCGGCCGCGGCACTGCGACCTTCGACGGGCTGTCGATCGCCTGGGCGGCGGTCGAGCACCTGCACGCCGAAAACCGCTGCCGCGGCCTGTTCGCCACCCATTTCCACGAGTTGACCGCGCTGTCGGACAAGCTGCCGCGGCTCTCCAACGCCACCATGAAGGTCAAGGAATGGCAGGGCGACGTGGTGTTCCTGCACGAGGTCGGACCGGGTGCGGCCGACCGCTCCTACGGCATCCAGGTGGCGCGGCTCGCCGGACTTCCCGACGCCGTGGTGGCGCGGGCCCGCGAAGTGCTCGACCTGCTCGAATCGACCGAGCGGGAAAATCCGGCGACACGGCTGATCGACGATCTGCCGCTGTTTGCCGTCCCGGTGAACCGGGCGCCCGCGAAGACCGCCAAGGGACCGTCTGCATCGGATACTTATCTCACGGCTCTCAATCCCGACGACATGACGCCGCGCGATGCGCTTGAGGCGCTGTATGAACTCAAGCGGCGGCTGGCCGAGTAAGGCCCGGGCTGATCCCCGCCG
>Ga0180016_100255_pt1 | contig 15321 bp, 10 predicted proteins | sample KR46_M_MetaG_FD_129673 | JGI IMG/M metagenome (GOLD analysis project Ga0180016, IMG submission 129673) | Groundwater microbial communities from the Olkiluoto Island deep subsurface site, Finland - KR46_M_MetaG | ecosystem: Environmental > Aquatic > Deep subsurface > Groundwater | place: Finland... | reverse complement strand
CAATGTGGCCGGATTGCTCCGGATCAGGTGGCCGGATTGCTCCGGAATGGGTGGCCGGAATGCTCCGGATTCAGTGGCCGCCTTGGTCCGGATTGGGTGGCCGCGATGCCCCGGAATACGCAATAGGGAAGAACCCACCGGCTATGCGGCCCCCATTCATGAACCTCTTTTTGCCGTTTGGGGCGATTGCCTGGAGCGACTGCACCTTGCTGTCAGGCCCCAACACGGGCACCAGGAGCCGATCATCCCGGTCCACCTTCAGGCCAAGGCAGGGCCGGACACCTTTCCGTTGAAGGTATGGATGGTCGGCGCATTCCACCGCCTCGGCCAGCATCTTCTTGGCCCGCTCTGCTGCTTCGGCGTGAGCGTGGGCCTGCTCGATCTCCCGACGTTGGCGGGCAGCTTCCCATGCCTGACGCTGTTGCTCGGTTGGTTTGCGGCCATTGCCGCCGGCAGTCCAGGTGCCCTCAGTCCCGGTCCGGTGGTTCTGCCACCAGCCGGCGACTGGTTCATCAAGATGCAGTAAATAGGCCCCGTCCTTGGCCTGGGGTTTGCCCTCCACCGGGCACCTTTGCAGTGTGCCGTCTGGGATAATCTCGTCCGGGTGCAGGCCGGCGGAGCGCAGTTCATCACGGAAGTGATTCAACATGTCTTGTGAGCCAAACATGGCGCCTCACCTCACGCCCGGCCAGCCAACCAAGCCAAAAGGGCGTCTCTTTCGTATCCAACCCGTCCTCGTAGGACGACGCGTCCCGCTGGGCCCGTGCCCAGGGAGTCTTGGTTGGCTAAGGTTCTGGGAGAAATGGGAAGCAAGCGCCAGACTTGGCGGTCGGTGCGCCAAACGATAGGAGGCAGTTCCTGGCGAAGGCAATCAAGGGTCTCTTCAAGGTTTTGAGCAGCGATACTTTTCATGGCGTGTCTCCTTCGCGCCCCAGGGACGCATTTGAGGTTCGCCATGAATCCTTAGACGCTGGCCGAGAAAAATCCCGACGCTTAATTACCCCGCCGTCGGACGGTAGGTTATCCGGCGTAACAAGCCCGCAGAAAAAGGTGCTATTTAGATGAAGCAGATGTAAGGGGGTTGTTCAACAACTCGGCGAAAGCGCGCTCACTTTGGGGGATGTATTCGATAAAATCGGTAGCATCTTTCATAAAGTTCCAATAGGCATCGTGATGGGGGTTGTGCCAGACATCCAAGTGTAACTTGGGAGCTCCCCCCGCGTTTTTATAAATTTCAATCATATGCGAGAAAAATAAGTCGATGGCGCGATCCTTTCTTTTTCCCCCTTTTCTCTGAGGCGACCCTTCCAAAATGCTCCGAACCCCAGATAGCTGCTCCTCGGCCTCCTTTATCAGTCGATTTAGTATCTCAACCGGCGTGAACTCGGGAATCACATCGTAATCACCGGCTGGTAGGCCCTCATCACGCATTATCGGGCCGCTCTCTTCGCCAAAAAGAATTGATCTTCTTTGGCATAACGGTTTCTTATATGTGTAAGTGCTTCAATGTGACCCTGTAGTTGTCTGGCGGCAGCCCTCATGGCTTGCTGGTATTGAGCGTGGTTTGGCTCGCGCTTTTGCAAGTCCGCTTGTTGGTAATATTGGTCTACAGCTTGGTCAAATTGGGCCTTAAGGTGGGGCGGAAGGCTATCTATGGTGATGACCACCGCTTCAGGGTTTAGTCCGGCGCTTTTGACAAGCCGCTTCCCGCTATCCATGACAGCACTCCTCAAAGGAAAAGTTAAGAGCAGGACTGTCGTGCTAAACAGCCCGCAGACGGCGCGGGTCCACCCGCAGCGCCTGGGCCAGCTTCTTGGCGCTCTGTTTTCCGATAGGCCGCTTGTTGTGCTCCATTTCGGAGATATGACGGCGGGGAATGCCCGTGGCCTCGGCAAGCTGGGCCTGGGTCAAGCCCTCACGGTAGCGCGCACCGGCCAGGAAGACCCCTGGCAATTCATCATCGAGATAGGGCAGTGCTTCCCGCCAGGGCTTGGCCTCCTCAATGGTGGAGAAGCCAAGTTTGCGCATGACCGTCACAGCAGCGGCGACCTTGTTGGCCGGACCGCGGAAGGTTAACGAGGCCGTGGTCTTTGCATCAATAGGGGGCTTTTTCGTGGCTCCCAACATAAGTCACCTCGATCAATCTGATGCCGTCGGCAAGCTCTTCCCAGACGGCGACATAGGTTGGCCGGCCCTTTCTGATATGACAATGATGGCGCTGCTTGGCCAACTTGCCATAATTGGGCCAGTCTCCTCGTACTGGTCCGCCAGCCTCCATGTCCGCCATTAGTAACGCCAGGGCCTTGCGGGCGGACTCTGGCAGCTTGATGATGCCCTTGCGCGCCTTGGCGGATATCGTCACAGTCCAAATCACAACCAACCTCATTGTACCAATTATTAGTACAAGGACAAAATTTTATTCGCGGGCCTTGGAGGCCTTTGATCTGGATGCTCTTCCTAGTGGTATCACCTGGGCTGGTTGGACCGTTAGCATGTTCTCCAAGCCGCTCAGGGCCCGTTGCTGGGCATCGGGGTTGGTGTGGGTATATCTGGCGGCCATGGCCACCACCTTCCAGCCCATGGTGTCCATCAACTCGCGGATGCTCAAGTGCCGGGCCAGGGCGGTGGCCACGCTATGCCGAATGCTGTGGAAAGTCAGGCGCTCTCTTTTACCGCGTCCCTGGTTAAGCCCCAAGTCGGCTACGGTTTTAGCAAAGGCCACGGGCAGACAGGTATAGGGCTGTCCTCGCTGATTGAGAAACACGTGGGTTTCGGCTGCGCCCCGAGGAATCTCGGAGAGAAGCGCAAGCAGGGGAGGGGTGAGAGGCAGTGTTCGGTTATCTTTGTTTTTGGTGTCCACAAAGGTCAATGTTCCCCGCCCTTGATTGACCTCTCCCCAGCGAAGGTTAAGGGCCTCGGAAAGCCGGCAGCCGGTGAGAAACGCAAACCTGGTCAGCCACCAGGCCTGGGGGTCGCGCTTTTCCAAGGCATCCAAAATCGCATGGGCCTCCAGGGGCGTTATGACTCGCAGCCGACGGTTATCACGGGGCGCGGTCGCTCCCAGCTGCTTGCCCGTGGGTATGTCCACGGCCAAACCCCGCTCCTTGGCATGGCGCAGGGCCCGGCGGGCGGTGCCGCTGATGTACTCCTTGCTGCGCTGACTCAGGCCTGCCTTGTCCAGGGTATTCATCAGCGCATCCCACTGGGGCATGCCTATTTCCACCACCGGCAGGTTGCCCAAGGCGGGAGCCAACCAATTCTTGAAGTGCTGAGCCTCCTTTTTCCACGAGGACTCCTTTTTGGTCCGCATGGCGTGGGGCAGGTAATGATCTTGCCAGTAATCGGCAAAACTGGTGGAGCGAAAGATTTCACGCTTTTTAGAGGCAAGCTCGGCCTGGCGCTGCACTTCAGCCTGTTGGCGCTTCTCAGCCAAGGTGGAGGGGCCGTCTCCCGTGCGCGAAGCTTCCTTCAGGCGCGCCAGCTCCGCCTTGGCCTTGCTCAGGGTCCATCCCTCGCTGGCCCAGCCCAGAGCTTCTTGGTGTTGCAGTCCGGACGCCCGGTAGCGCAACACAAAGTACTTGTCAGGCCGGACGCCGTGCTTGCGAGACGGATGCAGCCGGGCCCGGATGCCGGGCGCAAGTCGCTCCCATTGGTCTTGCCGTTCCATTGTGTTCCTGTAAATCCCCTCTATTGATTTGTGCCACATGTGTGCCACATTTTTTCGTGAAGCAGCCGTTTCTTCCGTGAAGCCGCATGAAAATATATACCTTTAATTTTAGTGGCTTGCAAGCTCTAGCTGAAATGGTGGGAAGTGCCGTGAAGGCACATTTAGGGGACTGAAAATCCCCGTGTCGGCGGTTCAACTCCGTCCCTCGGCACCAAAGATATCAAGGGCTTAGGTCAAACGACCTAAGCCCTCTTTTTTGGCGGGGAAGCTTGGGGGAAGCAGTAGGATCTGTTTCGTTGGTATCGCTACAAACAAGTTTTAGCCAACCCTTTACGGTAAACCATACATATGTTGGATATTAGGCGTAGCTTCGCTATCCTCTGCTGGTAGACCAGAGTAAACCAGCGACCTTGTTCCGGAGCCTGCCGCCCACGCCGCCCTTATGGTCCGCCGACCGCCCTCCCGCGGTGATCCTCCTCAACGTGGCCGATTTCGCCGCGGCAGTGGAGCGCCTGAAGGACGCCTCGCTGCGGGGCCGGCCGGTGATCGTGGCCCCCCAAGGCGCGGCGTGGGCGCGGGTGTTCGACATGAGAGAGTAGGCCTTTCGGGCCGGGGTGCGCAAACATATGCCCCTGGCCAGGGCCTGCTTGGCCTCGGCCTGGATCCGGCGGGTGCGCCTCCGGCATCTGCGCCTGAGCTTCTCCGGCCTCGCCCGAGGCCCTGGCCCGCCGGGCCAAGGAGCTGGGCTACGCTTGCCTGGCCCTGGGACAGGGACAACCTCTACGGCCTGTGGGAGTTCCGCTGAGGTGGGCAGGGTCACTCCGTTCGGGCGCCAGTAGCAGATATCCCGCAGCTCGGCGAAGCCCACCTTTGATTACCTTGTATCTGCTCCCCTGGTTTTGGTTGGGTGGGCCAGATTCAAAGGTATAGCCGAACAGCATTAACCTTGATCGCGCCACCGAAACTCCCCGTTGGCAGCGCAAGTGTAACAAGGCATTGATTTGCTTCTAACGCCCCTGCCAGGGTGCTTGGGGATTTTCTTGAGACCACAGGCCGCGCTTGGCCCTTCTGGCCTCTTTTTGCATTGCCGCAAGATCCGCCCTCTGGGAGTATCGGCTGTCTTGCCAGGCAAGGCCCGCCCGCACCAACTCCTCGTTTAGGCACCGGCCATCAGGCAGCATGACATGGGCCCAGGCCTGGCCCGAGCGGTCGAAGGTTGCAGGCCACACGGTGACCATTTTGCCAAGGCAAAGGCCGCGGGCGAACAGCTCGGCGCGTCGGTTGTATGGCTGGCCTTGCCCCGGGCAGTCTATCTCGGCCAAGCGGACCTTCACGGAATAACCATCCCGAATCACGGTTATGGTGTGGCCGCTTTGAACATCTACCACCTTGCCAGTCCAGGGTGGGTGGGAGGCCCAAACCGGTGCTGGCAGTAATGAGATCAGTGCCGCCAGAAAAACCGCGGCAGCGGTTGTGGCGGCCTGCGTGCCTGGCGTTATTGATAATCTTGAGATTTTTATACCCCTCGCAGGTAGACTTGCTTTTGGTCTCGGCGGTTTTTTACTACCTCCTAAGCTGCTTCTGCCGGTCGATCCATTGCTGGCATTGTTGTTTGTCGGCAGGGCCAAACACCTCTTTGTACCCGGCCTGCTTTAGCGCCGCCTGGGCCTGTTTTTCGGTCATGTTGCATATTGTTCTGTACTTGTACCACGGTTTCTTGGAACTGACGCGGGTGCCCCATACCGGGTATTTTCTCGGGTATTTCTCGCCCAGACTGACACCAAAACCCTCAAGTTTGGAGGATACTTCGTCAAGCGTCAGGTCGTCCTTACAATTGTTGTCCCATTTGATGGTAATACGCTGAGGGTTCTGGCCCACGCATTGCCAATTTATATTCGGGTCGCCGTTAACGCGACCGTCGGCGGTAATGGTGGTGGAGTTGCCATCAAACCATTTCCATTTTCCTAAAACACCGCCGCAAGGTTGTCCTCTCAATCCATAGGGCCCGCCAGTGGGATCTTCCTTGGCTCCCACGAAACATTCATAGTGCGCTATTTGGGCTTTGACCCACTGCTGGCACTCTTTCCGGGTCTTCGGTCCATAGACCTTGGGAATACCCGCCATGAGCAGCTTCGACTCACAGCCGTAACCAGCCCTGACGGTGCCCGGCTTTAATTTAGTTACGTCTTCACAAATGATTACGTACTGCTGGGCCTGCACCACGGCCTTGCGCCTGCCCACACAGCATTGGTCGAGCTCGGCCTTTATCTGAATCGAGGTGGCCAGCAGGGTCTGGTAGCGCCAAATCGGCTTTTTTCCAGACCCCAGGTTGATTTTTTTGATGAACTTGATGTGGTAGGGGCCCGGGTTGGCTTGGGCCTGTTTGGGCGTAATGGTGAGATGGACGCCCACGCCGGGGCTGTAACCGCTGTATCCGTCGCCCACCTCACCCCACTGGTTGGCTATCAACTTGCCGGAGGGGTCCCGCACCTGGAGGTTAAGGCCCCCGGGGAAACGTTTGTATTTGATACGCTCGCGCGGATACCTGCCCTTCACATTCAGCAGCAGCAATTTTTGGCCTTTGTAGGTCATGCTCCCGAAGCCGTCGCCGGTGTCGCTGTGGGAGATGGTGAAATCCACCGGCCTGGTCACCGGCTTGGTTTCGCGCGCGCCTGCCGAGCCAAGGTCGGCCAGCTTCCAGGTGCTTTGCACCATTCCGGCCGCCTGGTGCACCACGGCCGGACTCCAGCGGGTATCGCCCCCCACTTCGACCAGTTCGTAATTCTGGCCACGGGCGACTCCATGGAGAACCCCTTTCCCCAATAAATCCTGGGCTGCCTGGCTGGCGGTTTCCTCGTAGACGAATGCACTCGTGTTTTTCACGGCGTTTTTAAATCCCAGCGCTAGCCCCACTCCCTCGGTTTTGTATAAAAGGTCCTTTAGCAAAGTTTTGCCGGTTTGCTTGTAGGGCTCGGATACGGCCTCCCACCCGTAGACGGCCCCGGCCTTGGCGGTTTCATATATGCTTTTTTTACCGGCGTTGCTTCCGGCTTTGACGCCAAGCTTGGCGCCTTCCTCAAGGCCTTCCTGGAGGGTTCCCTTGAAACCCTCCTTGAATCCCTTGAGCATCTGTTTGTAGGTGGCGGCCAGATTTCTTTTAATGGAGGTCTTAAGGGCTTGCTTGCTCGTGTCCAGGGCCGCTTGGGTGGCGATGACCTTGCTGTTGGCCCGCAGCACTCCCTGGTACAGCCCGGTAAGCATCCCGGCCGGAGTGCCTGATTCCACTAAAAACTTTTGAAAGCGCACCATGGGCTGGGCTTTTGTGATGGCCTTTTTGGCTGCATCGCTGCTGGCTATGACCTTCATGCTCTTCAACGCCAGGCGGCCGGCCGCATTGAGCGCCGATTTGCTCCCCTGGTAGGCCCCCTTGGCCAAACCTGCGGCCATTTTGCCGCCCAGCTTGGCACCCGCTTTGATCAAACCTGCGGCCGCCTTGCCGCCCACTTTGGTCAAACCGGTGACCAGCTTGCCCCCCAAATTGGCGATGGGTATGAAGTTGAGAGTGACCCCCAGCGTGGCACCGGCTTTTTCACCGGCGGTGGCATTGGCGTCGTTGAGGGTCAGGTAGTCTTTGCCCAAGCCGTAGCCCCCGAGGGTGATCGCATTGACAAAGGCCTGGGGCAAAACGCCTTTTCCGATCACCTGGGAATCGGCCCACTCAAAGGTGGCCCGCGCCTTTTCGGTGGTCTTCTGGCCCAGGGTGCCCTTGCCAACTCGAGAGGCCATGTCCTTGAAGGTTGATACGAAGTCTCCGGCGAGTTGTTTTACGTTCCGGTCCTCCACGCCATAGAACACCCGGGCCGACACGTTGGTCATATGGTCGTAAGTTTCCAGGGTGGCGTTGGCCGCGTCGTGCGCCGCGTGATATATCCCCTTGGCCGTGCCCTTGGCCAACCATTTCAATCCCTCGTAGCCGCTGCTGGCGTACTTTTTCAGGCGGTCCTTCCAGCCGGCGTGGGCTACTGACGGCCCCAGCAGACGGGCCAGGCTTTCGGCCAGGGAAGTTGGCTGCGCGTTATCAGGGCCTTGGGCCGCCGGGCCGCGTGCCAAGTCGCGCGCCTGAGGCGAGTCCATCATGGCTCGGTAACTTTCCATGACGCCTTTAAGCACCTCGGCCTCATCACGCTTGCCGGCCCGGCGCAGATCGGCTTCCTGCTTGGCGAACTGGGCGTATTGGGACCGGAGTTGTCCCTGGCTGAAGGCCATCATCCTGCGGTTTATACCGTCCATCTGGTCCAGGGCCTGCATGGCGACAAAGGCCTGATCCCAGGACTCGTAGATGCGCATGATGATCAGGGCGGCCCGGTCCATCTCCGGCTGCAAAAACCTCTTGACCCGCGCGGTCACCTCCGGAGGAAGACCGAAGCGGGGATTGGTGAACGCGCCGTGGGTGCTGGCGGTGGTGGCCAGTAGGGCCTCGGCCTTGGCCTTGTAGAAATCGATCAGGTCCAGCGAGCGTCCCAGCAACTGGACGTAGAGGCGGCACTGCACCAGGTTTTCATTGGCCGGCACTTGGGGAGCTTCCCGTGCCACCCGGCCCAGTTCCAAGCGCAGCTGATTTATCACCACCCAAAGGGCCTCCTCGGTCCCCTGCATGGCGCCGCGCTTTTTCATCAGGCGCTTTTCCAGGCCAAAGGGGAAGGCGTATTTGGGGTTGGCCGCATGCAGGCCGCACCAATAGGCGTATTGTTCGTTGCCCAATCGGTCGTAGTCGCGGCTGGCGTTGTGCAAAAAATCCAGGCGCTCGCCCATGGCATGGATGGCCGCGAAGACATCAGGTGCCACCTGGGCTTGCTGCGCCTTGAGGGCCGCCACTTGGGGGTACATGCCGTTGATGCCCCCGGTGTAGAACAGGTTGGACTCCAGCACCAGTTCCATGGGCGGGGACTTGGCCATCACCTCCAGGGAGGCGGAGGGAGCCACCTTGGCCAACTCCTCGACCGAGATCGAGGGCGGCCCGGCTGGGGAAGGCGCCTTAGCCCCGGAGTCAGGCGGAGTCAGGCGGAAGCTGCGCATGATTTGGCGTAGCGCCTGCCTGGTCTCGGAGTCACCCTGGGGGAAGGTGGCCATGACCACGTAGCCCACACGCCCCTTGGTGAGGTACAAGGCCATGGTGGAGGTGGGCGTGCCCTTGATCACCCCGGCGTAGCCGCGGCAGAGCAACTGCGCCGAGCCGCTGAGATGAGGCCACTGACCCGCATCGCAGTCGGCTGTGCGCTTGGCCAGGTTGGGCATGGACTGGCTCTCCCACACGGCGGCCAACTGCCCGGCCGAAGCATCCCCTTTCAGTTGGCCCGCCCACACCACCAACCCGGCCTTGGCCTGGGGCGGCCGCAGCACGAGCATGCTGGAGTCGGCTTCTTCTTTCCGGTCCAGGGACCAGGAGTCTGGCTTCCGCAGCCAGAAGGAGAAGCCCTTGCCCCGCACCCAGCGGCTCTCCGACAAGGCCGGGCCTGGGGCAGTCCTGCCGTCGCTGACCTTGGGCGGAGCGGGGCGGCTTGCCCGGCTGGGGTCGCTGAAACGCAAGCTGGTGATGCTTTTGACCACCGTGCGGCCCAGTTCCTTGCCCCGGGCGGCGCTCCACACCCCCACCGCGATGTAGGCCTTGCCCTTGTTTACGCAATAAAGGACGCAGGTCACCATGGCCCCGTCGCCCTCTCCGGCCCGGTAGACCCTTATCACCGCAGGCTGGCCATCTATATTCAATTTTTTGGATTCGGTGCGCGGGCCAATGTAAGGCAGTTTTTTCTGGCGAGCCCCGGCCTCCCACCGGTCGGCCAGTTCGGCGGAGGTAATGGTTCCCACCTTGACCGAGTGGACTTCCACAAAGGCGTCGCGCTGAGGCTCGATGTATTGCCTCACCAGATCGCCGCTCAGGCCCTGGGTGCGGCTTTCCCAGCCCTGTGGGCGCAGCATCCAAAAGTCCTGCTCAGCCGCCGGGGCTTGGCACCAGGCCAGCAAAGACAAGACCATCACCAGGCTCCCACCGATAAGTTTCAGGATAAGGCGCCGGTGTCCGGCGACTCTACCGGGGGCCTTTGGGGACCTGGCGGCAAAGGGCATTTCCTACTCGCTTTCAAAAAAATGGGGAACACCCTTTGGGTGCCCCCCCATCACAAATTGCCGTTTTCGGCGGCAACACCACAGCGGTCCGCCGGTGCATGTCTCGCTCGGCTGCCGGTTAAAAAGCCGAAGGTGTTTATTGGAACGTAATAGGTACGCGCAGAGGCGTGCTCTGCCCGCCGGTATCCTTTATTCGTAAGCCCAGGAAATAATCGCCCGGAGGAAGGCCGCCGATGTTTACCGTGATGTTCAAAAATATTTCGCGGTTGAAAGTATGGCTTTTGAAGTTGACCGCCATGAAGTTTTCCTTGCCCACCAAGATGTTGCCCTTGGTGTCAAGGATGGCCAGGTCCGAGGTGAAACCGAATTCATACAAGCCTTGCGCGTTCTCGGTGATTCGGTAGCCCACCGGTTCGACGTACAGCAGAATGGTGTCTTTTGCGGCGCTGTAGACGTTGTCGGCACGCTCTTGGTAAACCCCATAGCTGGATGCCTTGGTGGCTGTCAAAAGGAACTTGCGAATATATAGGGGCGTTTTTTGCCAAATGTTTTGGGTGGCCTTGTCGGCTTGAATTAAGGCTTGCTTGGCATTGCCGCTTTGCCAATCGGCGATGGCTCCCTGCAACATGTCTGTGGTTTGGTCCGCCGAGGCCGCGAGGGGAATGGTTAAGCCTAGACAGCAAAAGACAAACAAATAACAGAACTTAGGCATGCTTTTCCTCCGGGCAGGTAAGAGGAAAAACATGTTAGCATTTTTTACACTAACGAGTAACCCCTTGCAGAAGAAGAATTGCCGCGGCGGCTTTAGCGTTTGGGGTGCGGCGTAGCCCTCCACTTCTTAACGAGTAGCATGGCCTCATCCAATTCTTCGGGGGTCACCTAGGAAGCTGTGATTTCCCTATTTTTTCGGGCCCTCATGCAAGGTTGACCCTAGCCGATATATTGCATTGTCCGAACGGCCAAAAATTCACAGGCTGGAGGGATTGCAAGGTTAATGTCGACCGCTTATTGGCCCAGGTGCCTCTATCAGCTGAAGGTCCAAATCTGCCTCAGAGGCCCTGACGGGGGACACTGTTGGCGTTTCCCAGCGGGCCGGTTTGCTATCACCCCCACCCCCACTCAAAATCTGGACCTGGTTACGGAGGGCCTGTGACCGGGCCTTCTGCGCGGAAAAGTCAGATACCTAGGAAGCAAGGGGCCGGAAGGCCGCCAGGTATTTGAGCATGGCCCCCAAATCGCTGACCTTGATCTTGCCTCCCATGAAGGCTGCTTGATAATCCAGCGAGCCCTGCTCGATGCTCGTGTAGGTGGCCGCATCCATCTGCACCAGGCAATCGGCTTGTCCCTTGAGGCCGGGTTCCACCCGGCAGGCGCCGCCAGCGATCTCCACGGTCCATTGCCCGGGCCCGCCCCCGGCCAGCTCGAAGTGGAACACGCCTTGCCAACCGGCCTTGTCTGCGCGCAGGCGCCCGGGCAGGCTGTTGAACAGCGCGGCCAAGTCCGGGCCTTTAGCTTTGCCCTCCGCCCCGCCCTGCTCGGATGGGGCGTCGCCGGCCATGAGCCGGGCCAGGATCTCGCGCATGATCTCGCTGGTGCCGGCCACGATGGTGCCCGCCCGGGCGTCCCGGAAGAAGCGGGCCATGGGGTACTCCTCCATGAAGCCGTATCCGCCCAGGCACTGCAGGCAGGCGTCGGCCATCCGCTGATTTAGCTCGCTGCCCACCAGCTTGGCCATGGTGCACTCGCGCTCGTGGGGGTGGCCATTTTCCATGAGCCAAGCCGCATGGTAGACCAACTGGCGCGCGGCCTCCAGCTCGGAGGACAGGTCGGCCAGCCGGTGGGTAAGGGCTTGGTATTTGGTCAGGGGGCGGCCGAAGGCGGTGCGCTGTTTCATATAGGCCAGAGCTTCCTGCAGGCACAGCCCGGCCGAGCCCACACTGATGGCCGCGCCGCAGAGCCGCTCCAGGGGGAAGGCCTCCATCAAGTAATAGAACCCCATGTTCACCTTGCCCACCAGACGCTCGGCGGGCACCCGCACCCCCTGGAAGCTGATTTCCGCGGTGTCCGAGCAGTGCCAGCCCAGTTTTTTCAGGCGCCCGGCGTTCACCCCCGGGGCTTCGCGGTCAACCACGATCAGGCTCACCCCGCCCGCACCTGCCGTGGGGTCGGTCTTAACCGCCAGGGTGTAGAAGTCTCCCAAGGCCCCGTTGGTGATGAAAGTCTTGGCCCCGTCGATGACCCAGTCACCGTCTTCGCGCACCGCCTTGGTGCGGATGGCGGCCACGTCGCTGCCCGTGTCCGGTTCGGTGATGGCCAGGGCGCCCACCTTGTCCCCGGTGATTGAGGGCATGAGGTAGGCGCGCTTAAGCTCCTCGCTGCCGAAGCGGAAGATGTGCTGAGTGGCCATGAACTGCTGCACGCTCACCGCCGCGCAGAATCCGCCCAGGCGTGAGCGGGTCAGCTCCTCCAGAAAGATCACCGCGAACATGAGGTCCGCCCCGCTGCCCCCATACTCCTCCGGGAAGGTGATGCCCAAAAAGCCCAGGCGGCCCAAGGCTGCGAAGGCTTCGCGGGGGATGACCATGGTCTCCTCCCATGCGTCGGACTGGGGGGCGATCTCCTGCTCCATGAAGCGGCGCACCTGGCGGCGAAACTCATCGTGGTCTGGCGTGAAATAGATCGAAGGCAAGGCGTTCTCCTAGGTAGAGGGGAAGAACTTGCTGCCGGTTGCGGCCGCCTCGGCGATGGATTGGGCCGGGGTGAAGCGCTGGCCTTGGGTGGTGGCCAGCTCTTGCAGCCACCCCAGCACCCTTCCCGCGCCTTGGGCGTCCAAGTAGTGGAAGGGGCCGCCGGTGAAGGGAGGAAAACCCAGGCCCAACACCGCGCCCACGTCGCCGGTGAGCGGCGAGTCGATGACGCCTTCGTCCAGGCAGCGCCCCGACTCGTTGACCATGGCCAGGCCCAGGCGGCGGCCCAACTGTTCGCGGTCGATATCGCGGCGCTCTCCGCCCCCGAAAAAGGCGTAGACCGCCTCATTGGGCTTCTTTTTGGCTTTGGACCTGGGGGGCGGGTACACGTAGAAGCCCTTGTTGTTCTTGCGGCCCTGATAGCCCTGGTCGGTCATGGCCAGCAGGCCGGGGTTGGCCGTGACCCCGTAAGCGGCGAAGGCTTTGGCCAAGTCCCGCGAGACGTGGGCCACCACCTCCAGGCCCACCTCGTCAAGCAGGGCCATGGGCCCCACCGGGAAGCCGAAGTCCTTGCTGGCCCGGTCCAGGTCCTCGATGCGCGCTCCCTGCTGGACCAGGCTCATGGCCTCGCTCAAGAGCGCGCCCAGGATACGGCTGGTGTAGAAACCGGGGCGGTCCTTTACCAGGATGACCGCCTTGCCCTGCTTTTGGCCGAACTTCAAGGCGGTGGCCACCGCCCAAGGGGCGCAGCCGTCGGGCACCACGATTTCCAGCAGCGGCATCTTGGGCACCGGCGAGAAATAGTGCATGCCCACCACCCGCTCGGGATGCTTGGCCTGGGCGGCTATGTCCCCGATGGGCAGGGCCGAGGTGTTGGAGGCGAAAACCGTCCGCTCGTCAGCCAACTCTTCGCACTGAGCCAGCACCTTCTGTTTTAGATCTAGCTTCTCGAATACCGCCTCGATGATAAGTTCGCAGCCGGCCAGGGTGCCGGCCTCGGTGCTCAGCTGCAAGTTGGAGCGACGGCGGTCACGCTCCAGGGGTCGGATGGCCTCTGAGCGCAAAAGCTTGGCCAGCCAGCCCTCCACTTCCTTGGCGCAGCCGGCCAGGGCCCTGGGGTCCAAGTCGCGCACCGTCACCGGGCAAAGCCCCAAGGAGACCGAGGCGATGCCCGCGCCCATGAAGCCGCCGCCCACGATGCCCAGCCGGTTCACCTTGATGGGCCGCTCGGCCACCTTTTGCTTCTTGAGCCCGGTGGTGGCGTGGAAGAGCCACACCAGCGAGCGGCTGGCCTGGCTCATGGCCAACTCGCCGAAGTAGTGGCTCTCCAGGGCCAGGCCGGCGGCCATGCCCTTTTTGAGGCCTGTCTCCGCGCAGTCCAGGATGGCCGGCGGGGCGGGGTAGTTGCCCCGAGTCTTGGCCATCACCGCCTGGCGCGCCTTCTTGAGCACCTGGTCACGCATCGGCGGCAGGGCGGTAAGCTTCTCCATGAGGCGCTTCTTGCGGGTGCGCTGTTTGAGGCTGCCATCGGCCAGGGCCAGGGCCGCTCGCGCCCCGGTCTCGGCAATGCCGCCCGGTGTGGTCAGGGCATCCACCAGGCCCAGGCGATAGGCCTTTTTGGCCCGCACCCGCTGGCCGGTGAGCAATAGGGGCAGACCGGCGATTAGCCCGGTGCGCTTGATGAGCCGTTGGGTTCCGCCGCCGGCCGGCAAGAGCCCCAGCATCACCTCGGCCTGGCCCAGCACCGTGAGCGGGTCGTCTGAAGCCAGGATGTAAGAGCAGGCCAGGGCCACCTCCAGGCCACCGCCCAGGGCCGCGCCGTGCACCGCGGCCACCACCGGCTTGGGGCTGGCCGCTATGGCCGAGAGTAGGGCGTTGCCCTCCCGCGACAGGCGGCTCACCTCCTCGGCGGTGGTGGCCTGCTGCAGGATGTCCAGGTCCGCCCCGGCGATAAAGGTGTCTTTCTTGGCCGAGACCAGCACCACCGCCTTGACCGCCGGATCTTGCAGCAGCCCGGTCATCTTTTGCCCGACCTCCTCCACCAAGCCCACCGACAGGGTGTTCACAGGCTTTGTGGGGTGGTCTAAAACCACCATGGCCACTCCGTCGGGCCTCTTTTCGATGCGGATGGCTTCCATGGGCCTCTCCCCGCCAGAGTTGCTCATGACACCGCCTCCAGCAGCATGCCGATGCCCAGCGCCCCGGCGGCGCAAGCCGCCACCAGGCCGTAATGCGCCTTTTCCCGGGCCATGCGGTGGCAGCAGGTGGTGATCAGGCGCGCGCCGGTGGCCCCGAAGGGGTGGCCCACCGACAGCGAACCGCCCCAGGCATTGAGCCGCTCCAGGTCCACCTCGCCCACCGGCTCCTGGCGGCCCAGGCGCTGGCGGCACCAGGTTTCGTCGTTAAGTAGCTTGAGCACGCTGAGCACCTGTCCGGCAAAGGCTTCGTGCAACTCCAACACCTCCACCTGACCCAGCTCCAGCCCGGCCTGGGCCAGGACGCGGGGTATGCTCAGGGCCGGACCCAGCAGGAGTTCCTCCAAGGGGTCCAGCGCGGTCACGGAAACGCTCTTCAAATAGGCCAAGGGAGCCAGGCCCAGGCGCTGAGCCGCTGCCTCGCTGGCCAGGAGCACAGCGCCCGCCCCGTCGGTGAGGAAGGAGCTGTTGCCCGCGGTCACCGTGCCCAAGCGCTTGTCAAAGGCGGGCCTGAGTCGCCCCAGCTTCTCCAGGCTGGTGCCCGCGTGGAAACCGTTGTCCGCGGCAAGCGGCTCGTCGAAGGGCGGTACGTAGGCCGCCTCGATCTGGGGGGCCAGGAGTCCCTGCTCCGTGGCCCAGGCCGCCCGCT
>Ga0180016_100253_pt1 | contig 15826 bp, 12 predicted proteins | sample KR46_M_MetaG_FD_129673 | JGI IMG/M metagenome (GOLD analysis project Ga0180016, IMG submission 129673) | Groundwater microbial communities from the Olkiluoto Island deep subsurface site, Finland - KR46_M_MetaG | ecosystem: Environmental > Aquatic > Deep subsurface > Groundwater | place: Finland... | reverse complement strand
GTGCGCCGTGGCAATGGTGATGCCGCGTTCTTTTTCCTCGGGAGCCTTGTCGATCTCGTCAAACGCCACAAAGGTTCCGCCGCCTTTGAGACTCGCGATCTTGGTGATCGCGGCGGTCAACGTTGTCTTGCCGTGGTCGATATGACCAATGGTGCCAATATTGACGTGCGGCTTCTTTCTTTCAAATTTCTGCTTGGCCATTCTTCATCTCCATTCTCATTTCTTGGTCAATTCTTCAGCAAGACTTGCAGGGACGCGATCATAGTGATCAAACAACATGGTGTATGTTGCACGACCTTGTGTTTTAGAGCGCAGATCCGTTGCATAACCAAACATGCTACTTAGCGGCACGTTTGCGCGGATGATCTGCATCCCGTGTCGCATTTCAAGACTGACGATTCGACCACGACGTCCATTCAGGTCGCCCATGACATCGCCCATATAATCATCCGGCGTCAGCACTTCCACAAACATTATCGGTTCAAGAAGCACTGCAGACGCTTTATGACACGCCTCTTTCACTGCCATGGAACCGGCAATGTAGAAAGCCTGTTCAGAAGAATCAACTTCATGATACGAGCCGTGAACCAGTTCGACTTTGATATCGACCATGGGAAATCCGGCGAGAATACCATTGAGCAGAGCATCGCGGATGCCCTTGTCAACTGCGGGAATGTATTCCTTGGGAATGACGCCGCCGACGATGCCGTTCACGAATTCATATCCGCCACCCGGTTCCTGGGGCGCGACCTTGATGACGATATGAGCATACTGACCACGACCACCCGACTGCTTGGCGTACTTGAGATCCTTTTCTGCCGGCTTGGAAATGGTCTCGCGGTATGCAACCTGAGGCTTACCAACGTTGGCGTCGACCTTGAACTCACGAGTGAGGCGGTCGACAATGATCTCAAGATGCAATTCACCCATTCCGGCGATAAGCGTCTGTCCGGTTTCCTCGTTTGTCTTGACCCTGAAAGAGGGATCTTCCTTGACCAATTTCTGCAGGGCCTGCCCGAGGGCGTCCCTGTCGGTTTTGGTCTTGGGCTCAATGGCCACTTCGATGACAGGCTCTGGAAAATCCATTGATTCAAGCAGGACTGGCCGCTTGAGATCACACAGAGTTTCACCTGTGCTGGTCTGCTTCAACCCGACAACAGCAACAATGTCGCCCGCGTGAGCTTCTTTTATGTCTTCACGCTTGTTCGCATGCATCTTCAGCAAGCGGCCAACACGTTCCTTTTTACCGGAAGCGGCGTTAAGAACAGTCGTACCAGTTACAAGCACGCCCGAATATACTCTCACGAAGGTCAGATGCCCGAAAAAAGGATCTGCCATGAGCTTGAACGCCAGAGCACTAAGCGGCAGATCATCTGAACATTCACAAGTCACCTCTTCCTTGGTGTCGGCATCGATGCCAACCATAGCCGGGACTTCAACCGGAGAAGGCAGATAATCCACCACAGAATCCAGCAGTGCCTGCACTCCCTTGTTCTTGAACGCAGAGCCGCAAATCACCGGACAAATTTTCATGCCGATGGTCGCGGAACGAATACCTGCCATGATCTCTTCAGGCTGGAGTTCCTCACCGCCCAAATACTTTTCCAGCAGTGTCTCATCTTCCTCGGCGATGGCCTCCACGAGATTCATGCGCCATTCGTCAACCTGATCCATCATTTCAGCGGGGATCTCGCGCTCGATGATCGTTTCGCCCTGGGAGTCAGCGTCGTAGTAGAGAGCGACCTTGCGAACGAGGTCGATCTGTCCCAAAAAGTTCTCCTCTGCGCCGATGGGCAGGTGCAGCGGAACAGGCTTCGCCTTGAGACGATCCTTGATCATATCGACAACCCGGAAGAAATCTGCTCCCGAGCGATCCATCTTGTTTACAAAGGCGATCCGGGGAACCCGGTATCTGTCCGCCTGCCGCCACACGGTCTCGGACTGTGGCTCGACTCCGCCGACAGCGCAGAAAACAGCCACGGCACCATCAAGCACGCGTAGCGAACGCTCGACTTCTACGGTGAAATCCACGTGGCCGGGAGTGTCAATGATGTTGATGCGGCAATCGCGCCAATGGCAGGTGGTCGCGGCGGAGGTTATGGTGATGCCACGCTCCTGCTCCTGCTCCATCCAGTCCATGGTCGCCTGACCGTCATGAACTTCCCCCAGCCGGTGAGAAACGCCCGTATAAAACAGAATACGTTCGGTAGTCGTGGTCTTGCCCGCATCAATGTGGGCCATGATACCGATATTGCGCTGATCTTTTATGGGAACACGTTTAGACACGGAAAGAACCTCTTTTACCAGCGGTAATGTGCAAAAGCTTTATTGGCTTCCGCCATTCGATGGGTGTCCTCACGCTTCTTGATGGCACCACCGCGATCGTTATAAGCATCCAGAAATTCAGCCGCCAAGCGCAGAACCATGCCCTTCTCACCACGAGAACGCGCGTAGTTGATCACCCAGCGGATAGCCAATGCTTCCTGCCGGACCGGGCGGACTTCCATGGGAACCTGATAGGTGGCGCCACCGACACGACGGGATTTGACTTCCATCTGCGGCTTCACCTTTTCGATGAGTTGCTCGAACGCCCGCAGCGGCTCGCTGTCTGTACGCTTCCCAAGCTCTTCAATGGCATCATAGAATATCTTTTCGGCAACACTTTTCTTGCCGTCATACATCATCTGGTTGACAAATTTTGTCACCACCCGGCTTCCGTACTTCGGATCCGGCAGCACTTCACGCTTTGGCGTGGCTCCCTTGCGAGGCATACGTCTATCTCCTTGTACCTATTTAGGACGTTTGGCACCGTACTTGGAACGGCTCTTCCGGCGATCCTGAACACCGGCCGCATCCAGCGTACCTCTGATAATTTTGTAGCGGACACCGGGCAAATCCTTGACGCGGCCGCCGAGAATCATGACCACGGAGTGCTCCTGAAGGTTGTGCCCTTCACCAGGAATGTACGAAGTCACTTCAATTCCATTGGTCAGACGCACTCTGGCCACTTTCCGAAGAGCCGAGTTCGGCTTCTTGGGTGTCGTGGTATACACGCGCACGCAAACGCCACGACGCTGGGGGCAACCCTGCAGCGCAGCTCTTTTTGTGCCTTTCACCTGGAGGACCCGCGCTTTACGGACCAACTGATTAATTGTGGGCATTTCAAACTCCATTAATAAACATTTTGAGAAGGGGGTTCATAATTGAACTCCCCCGCCCTGTCAACTCAACTGCATGGGCAACAAAAAGTTATTGCCCCATAAAAAACGGGTCCCGCTCCAGATCTTCAAGGAACTTGTCGGGGCTTTCCGGTTGATCCGGAACCACAATTCCGTTCTCGATATAGGACCTAAAGCCCGTGCCCGCATTGACCAATCGGCCGACAATGACATTTTCCTTGAGCCCGTAGAGGTAATCCTTTTTACCGATCAGCGCGGCTTCAGTCAGTACCTTTGTCGTTTCCTGGAAGGACGCCGCGGAGATAAATGATTCCGTGGACAGGGACGCCTGCGTGATTCCGAGCACCAGCGGTTCGGCAATGGCCGGCTGCAGCCCGGTGCCGATGCACTTGGTGTTGATGCCCGCAAACTTGGCCTTGTCCACCTGCTCGCCCATCAGCAGACCAGTCTCGCCGGGGTCGATGACCAGCAGCTTCTTGAGCATCTGGCGGACGATGATCTCGATGTGCTTGTCGTTGATGTAGACTCCCTGGAAGCGATACACGTCCTGCACCCCTTCAACCAGATAAAAGGCCAGATATTTCTCGCCCTTGACTTTCAGCAGGTCGTGCAGGTCCGGAGTGCCTTCGGTCAGCAACTCACCGCTTTCCACGAAGTCACCTTCGCCGACGCTGATGTGCTTGCCCTTGGGAATCAGGTAGACACGGGCTTCTCCAACTTCAGGCTCGACGATGAGCTTGCGCTTACCCTTGGAATCGGGGCCAAAGCTCACGATGCCGTCGATTTCGGACAGAACGGCCTGATCCTTGGGCTTGCGTACCTCGAACAGTTCGGCGACGCGCGGCAGACCGCCGACAATGTCCTTGGTCTTCATGGTTTCGCGTGGCTTGCGGGCGATGACGTCGCCCGGCTGGACCACATCACCGTCGTTGACCATAACGATGGCCCCCACGGGCAAGGCGTAGGACGTCTGGGTTCCTGTGTCCGGCTTGGTCTTGCAGACCCCATTCTCGTCGCAGATGGAAATGCCGGGGCGGAAGCTTGACGAGCGAAACTCGATGACCGTCAGGGTCGACTTGCCGGTGGCTTCGTCGATGCGTTCCTGAGCGGTACGGCCCTCGATGATGTCCGTGAAGTGAACTACACCTTCGACGTCTGTGACGAAGGGCTCATTGAAGGGATCCCATTCTGCAAGGCGATCACCCTTTTTGACCTCGGCGCCGTTTTCAAAATACAGCTTGGCGCCGGAAGGAAGGGCGTATTTCTCGCGCTCAACACCCTGGTCATCGACAATGCGCAACTGGCCGCTCTTGCCCAGTACCATGCGCTCGCCGCGGTTGGTGGTGACGGTACGCACTCGTGAGAGCACGATGCGGCCCTTGTTCATGGCCTCGTAGCGGCTCTGCTCAATTTCCTTGGATGCCGTGCCGCCGATGTGGAACGTTCTCATGGTCAACTGCGTGCCGGGCTCACCGATGGATTGGGCGGCAATAATGCCCACGGCTTCGCCGACGTTGACCAGATGCCCCCGCGCCAGGTCGCGACCGTAGCACAGAGCGCACACACCGTGTCTGGCCTTGCAGGTCAGGGCGGATCGGATGATGATGGTCGAAATCCCGCGACGCTCGATTTCTCCGACAAGTTCCTCGGTGATCATGGCGTTGGAGGCAATGAAGACCGCACCGGTCTCCGGATCAAGGATGTCGTACATGGCCGTGCGGCCGAGCACGCGCTCGCTCAAGCGCACGGTGATCTCGCCGCTTTTGGTGACATGGGTGAGTTCGATCCCGTCAACGGTCTTGCAATCGTGCTCGCTGACAATGACGTCCTGGACAACATCGACCAGACGACGCGTCAGATAACCCGAGTTAGCGGTCTTGAGTGCCGTATCGGCCAGGCCCTTGCGTGCGCCGTGCGTCGAGGTGAAGTACTGCAGAATCGTCAGGCCTTCGCGGAACGACGAGGTGATGGGCGTCTCGATGATCTCGCCGGAAGGCTTTGCCATCAGACCGCGCATGCCTGCCAGCTGGCGCATCTGGTCCTGGTTGCCTCGGGCTCCGGAGTTGGCCATCATGAACACCGAGTTGAAGCTGTTGCAGCGCTCTTCACTGGCAGATGAGACATGCCAGCGCAAGGCGTGCTTGGGCGCAGGAGCAAGGCCGTGCTGCGGATTGGGAACAGTGTCGTACTTGAGCTCAAGCATCATGGCGTCAGCCACGTCGTTGGTCGCTTTGGTCCAGACGTCAACGACCTTGTTGTATTTCTCCGTACGGGTGATGATACCCTCGCGGTACTGCTGCTCGATGTCCGAAACCTCAGTGTGCGAGCGGTCCAGAATAGTCGACTTGGCCGGCGGGATGGTCAGATCCTTCACGCCGACGGTGATACCGGCCCGGGTCGAATACTCGAAACCCAGATCCTTGAGCTTGTCGCAAAGGATGACCGTGGCCTTGGTGCCGGCCAGGCGGTAGGCCTCGCCGACAAGGCGACCGATGACCTTCTTGCTCATCTCCCGGTTGTAGACCTCAAAAGGCACTTCCGCCGGCACGATCTCACGGATGATGATGCGGCCAGGAGTGGTGGGTACCAGCTCTCCGCCGATGCGAACCTTGATCCGGGCGTGCATTTCCACATGCCCGGCGTCGAATGCGCAGATGACCTCGTCGGGATCGGCGAAGATCATGCCCTCGCCTCTCTCAAAGGGACGCTCCACGGTCAGGAAATAAAGCCCCAGAACAATGTCCTGCGACGGCACGATGATGGGCGAACCGTTGGCCGGGGACAGGATGTTGTTGGTGGACATCATGAGCACGCGGCACTCGATCTGCGCTTCCACCGAAAGCGGCACGTGCACGGCCATCTGGTCACCGTCAAAGTCGGCGTTGAAAGCCGTACATACCAGGGGATGCAGACGAATGGCCTTGCCTTCGACAAGAATGGGCTCGAAAGCCTGGATGCCCAGACGGTGCAGGGTCGGAGCGCGGTTGAGCAGTATCGGGTACTCGCGCACCACTTCTTCCAGGATATCCCACACCGCAATCTCTTCGCGCTCGACCATCTTCTTGGCGCTCTTGATGGTGCTGGCGTATCCGCGCTCCTCAAGCTTGGAGTAAATGAAGGGCTTGAAGAGCTCCAGGGCCATTTTCTTGGGCAGACCGCACTGGTGAAGCTTCAGATAGGGTCCGACCACGATAACCGAACGTCCGGAATAGTCGACGCGCTTGCCGAGAAGGTTCTGACGGAAACGGCCCTGCTTGCCCTTGATCATGTCGGACAGGGACTTGAGCGGACGACCGTTGGTCCCGGTAATGGCGCGGCCGCGGCGGCCGTTGTCGAACAGGGCGTCCACCGACTCCTGCAGCATACGCTTTTCGTTGCGGATGATGATGTCCGGAGCGCCAAGCTCCAGCAGCCGCTTCAGGCGGTTGTTGCGGTTGATGACCCGGCGGTACAGATCATTGAGGTCGGACGTGGCGAAACGTCCGCCATCGAGGGGCACCAGCGGGCGCAGCTCGGGCGGGATGATCGGAATCACATCCATGACCATCCATTCGGGCTTGTTGCCCGATTCCAGAAATGCCTCGACGATCTTCAGGCGCTTGGCCAGCTTCTTCTTTTTGGTCTGGGAACGGGTGGACTGGGATTCCTCCCGCAGTTCCACGCGCAGGCTGGCCAGATCGATCTCCTGCAGCAGGATCTTGATCGATTCAGCGCCCATGCCCACCGTTATGGCAGTGTCGTTGTAGTGATCAATTATTTGAAAATACTGTTCCTCGGAAATGACCTGTTTTTTAAGCAGAGTCGTCTCGCCCGGATCCAGAATAATGTAGGAATCAAAATACAGCACCTTTTCCAAATCGGCCATAGTCATGTCGAGCAAGGTACCGATCTTGGAGGGAAGGGACTTCAGAAACCAGATGTGCGCCACCGGAGCGGCCAGCTCGATATGCCCCATTCTCTCACGCCGGACCTTGGACGCGATGACTTCGACGCCGCATTTCTCGCAGACGATGCCGCGATGCTTCATGCGCTTGTATTTTCCGCAGTTGCACTCATAATCTTTGACCGGGCCGAAAATCTTGGCGCAGAAAAGGCCGTCCCGTTCCGGTTTGAACGTGCGGTAGTTGATGGTTTCGGGTTTCTTTACCTCACCGAAAGACCATTCGCGAATCTTCTCCGGAGAAGCGACGTTAATCCCGATCGCTTTGAGATTCTGGCTATTAAAAGAGCTGGATGCACTGCCCCGTTGTGTAAAAAGATCATCAAGACTCATCGTGTATTCCTCTTGCTTTGGTCGAGTTGCAATGCTGTGGCCGGTTCTGCCGAGGGATCATCTTTTCCTCGGGCGCTTCTTGTCGTCCTCAATCAGAGTAACCTCAAGACCCAGCGCCATCATTTCCTTGACCAATACGTTGAATGATTCGGGCATTCCACTTTCGAGGAAATTGGATCCCTTCACAATCTTTTCATACATTTTCACACGACCGTTCACATCGTCAGATTTGACCGTCAGAAACTCCTGCAGCAGATAGGCGGCGCCGTAAGCTTCCAGCGCCCAGACTTCCATTTCACCCAAGCGCTGTCCGCCGAACTGAGCCTTGCCGCCGAGAGGCTGCTGGGTGACCAGGGAGTAGGGGCCGGTAGAACGGGCGTGAATCTTCTCGTCAACCAGATGGTGCAGCTTCAGGTAGTACATGTAGCCCACCGTGACCCGGTTGTGGAACGGAACGCCGGTGCGGCCGTCAAAAAGCATCGTCTTGCCATCATCGGGCAGACCGGCTCTCTTCAGGAGATCCCATATTTCGGTTTCATCCGCGCCATCAAAGACGGGCGTCTTCATGACGATGCCCTTGTTCAATTCCCTGGCGGACTCGATGACCTCGTCGTCGGTCATGGAATCGATGAGCGCCGTTGTATCGGGACAATTGAAAATATCCTTGATCTCGCTACGCACTTTGGCAACGCCCTCGTCGACCATGGCCGCGATCTGCTGCCCAAGGGATTTGGCGGCCCAGCCCAGATGCGTTTCCATGATCTGCCCGATGTTCATGCGCGAAGGCACGCCCAGGGGGTTCAGGACAACGTCCATGGGTGTCCCGTCGCCAAAGAACGGCATGTCCTCTTCGGGCAGGATGTTGGAGACGACACCCTTGTTGCCGTGACGTCCGGCCATCTTGTCACCGACGTTGAGCTTGCGCTTCACGGCCACATAAACCTTGGCCATCTTGATCACGCCCGGAGGCAGGTCGTCGCCCTCGGTGACCTTGCCGCGCTTACTCTCGTACACGTCCTTGACGAACTTGAGCTGCAGATCGAAAAATTCGAGCTGCTCCTTCACCGCCTCGTTGACTTCCTTGGCCGCGAAAGCGCCCGCAAGCTTCTTGAGGGGGATTTCGGCAAACACCTCTTCCTTGATGGGCTGATTGGCTTCAAGGAGCACCTCGCCCTTGCGCTTACCCATAATGGTCTTGGCCACGCTCTTGCCCTGGCAAACGTCCCAGATTTTGCGCCGGGTCGTTTCGGTCAGAGCGGCGGCGTGCTGCCTCTCGCGCACGTCGATGCGTTCGAGCTCGTAATTCTCGATCAGGCGAGTGCGCTCATCCTTGTCACCGGAACGGCGGTTGAAGACCTTGACGTCAATGACCGTACCCTCGATTCCCGGCGGGACCTTGAGGGAAGTGTTCTTCACGTCGCGAGCCTTGTCGCCGAAGATGGCCCGGAGCAGGCGCTCTTCAGGGGTCAGCTGCGTCTCGCCCTTGGGCGTGATCTTGCCGACCAGGATGTCGTCGGGCTTGACCCTTGCGCCGATGCGAATGATGCCGCTCTCATCGAGGTTCCGAAGCATCTCTTCGCCGACGTTGGGGATGTCACGGGTGACTTCTTCGGGGCCGAGCTTGGTGTCCCGGGCGAACACGTCAAATTCCTCGATGTGGATGGAGGTGTAGACATCCTCCTTCACTACCCGCTCGGAAATGAGGATGGAGTCTTCGTAGTTATATCCGCACCAGGGCATGAAGGCCACCAGCAGGTTCTTACCCAGTGCCAGCTCGCCGTTGTGGATGGCCGGGCCGTCGGCCATGACCGCGCCCTTTTTGACCTTGTCCCCGACCTGAACGCGCGGCTTCTGGCCGAAGCAGCTGTTCTGATTGGACTTGTGATATTTCTGCAACTCGTAGAACCGGACCCCGCCCGCCTCAGGATAGAGATCGCCTTCGTACGAGACAATGACCCGGTCCGCATCGACGTACATGATCTCGCCGTCGCCCTCGGCCAGGAGGCAGCTGCCAGAGTCCTGGGCGACCTTGCCCTCGATGCCGGTGCCGACCAGCGGCTCCTCGGTCACCAGCAGAGGCACAGACTGGCGCTGCATGTTCGAACCCATGAGTGCGCGGTTGGCGTCATCATGCTCCAGAAACGGAATCAGCGCAGAGGAAATGGACACGATCTGACCAGGCGAAATGTCCATCAGCGTGACTTCTTCACGGGGCACGATGGCGAATTCACCCTCGACCCGAGCCTCGACCTGGGCGTTGATGAACTGCCGGTCATCACCGAAAAGGGCGTTGGCCTGGGCAATGATATGCCCGGACTCGGTGGAGGCCTCCATGTATTGAATCTCGTCGGTGACGAATCCTTGCTTGACCACCCGGTACGGCGTCTCGATGAAGCCGTAGTCATTGACCAGACCATGCGTGGTCAGGGACACGATGAGGCCGATGTTCGGGCCTTCCGGTGTTTCAATGGGACAAATGCGGCCATAGTGGCTCAGGTGGACGTCGCGAACTTCAAATCCCGCGCGCTCGCGGGTCAGGCCGCCAGGTCCCAGAGTAGACAGACGGCGCTTGTGTGTGACTTCGGACAACGGATTGGTCTGGTCCATGAACTGCGAGAGCTGGGACGTTCCGAAGAATTCCTTGAGCACTGCGGTGACCGGCTTGGGGTTGACCAGGTCGTGAGGCATGAGCGTGGCAACTTCCTGCAGGCTCATGCGCTCCTTGATGGCGCGCCCCATACGCACCAGCCCGATGCGGTACTGGTTTTCCACCAGTTCGCCCACGGGGCGGACGCGCCGGTTACCCAGGTGGTCGATGTCATCGGCCGGGCCATGCGAGTCTTTGAGTTGAATCAGCTTCTTGACCGACCGAAAAATATCGTCATTGGACAAGGTGCGATGATCGATGGGCAGACTCAGCCCCAAACGCGAGTTGAGCTTGTAGCGCCCGACAGGCGAAAGGTCGTAGTAGTCCGCATTTCTGAACAGATTGTCAAAGAAACTGGCGGAAATCTCGGCCGTGGGCGGCGAACTGGGGCGCAGACGCTTGTAGATGTCGATCTGGGCGCTTTCCAGGTCTTCGCACTTATCCATGGCCAGGGTGTCGCGCAAGCAGGCGGAAGCCTCGGCACCGGAAGAAAATATGGCACCGAGTTCGATGATTCCGGCGGCAAGACATTTCTCAACAGCCCCGGACACGAACGGGTCGCCGGCGCGCAACAGCACCTCGCCAGTGCTCGGATCAACGATGTCCTTGGCGGCGTATTCGGTCTCAAGGGACTCGGGGCGGACCTCGTAGTATTCAATGCCGGCCTTGATCATACGCTTCCACATACCCTTGGTCAGGGCCTTTCCGGCGGGGACAATCACCGTCCCATCGGGAGCCACTACGTCGGCGTGGGCCAGGTCCTTACGGAAATTATATTCTTCCACTCGCCGCAGGACAGAGATGCCCTCAAGGCGAAAGGTCTCTTTCTCGTAGTAATAGGTGAGGATGTCCTCGCTGGTCATGCCCATGGCCTTGAGCAGGATCGTAGCGGGCATCTTGCGCCTGCGGTCGATACGTACGTACAGGATGTCCTTGTGATCGAAATCGAAATCAAGCCAGGAGCCACGCATGGGAATGATGCGGCAGCTGTAGAGAATCTTGCGGCTGGAATGGGTCTTGCCGGAATCATGTTCGAAAATGATGCCCGGTGAGCGCTGCAGCTGATTTACGATGACCCGCTCGGTACCGTTGATCAGAAACGTTCCTTTTTGCGTGATAAGAGGAATCGTTCCGAAATATATATCCTGCTCCTTGATATCATGAATGGTGCGACTGCCGGACGTCTCATCGACGTCGTACACGGCAAGACGCACTTTGATGCGCAGTGGAGCTTCGAAAGTCAGTCCCTTGGCAATGCACTCATCGACATCGTACTTGGGCTTGCCGATATCGTAGCTGACGTACTCAAGGGTGGCCGTCTTGTTGAAATCATGAATCGGAAAAACCGAACGAAAAACGCCTTCAAGACCGATATCCGTGCGCATGCTGGACGGAACGTCGGTCTGGAGAAATTTGTTGTAGGAATCAAGCTGAAGGCTTAAAAGATGAGGGATATCAATGGAATCTTTAATTCGTCCGAATTTCTTGATCAGTTTGTTCATCGTTTCCCCTCAGGAAATGGGATGTTGCTGGGCAGGCAAAGCGTTCTGGGACCAAAGGGAGAGTTGCTATGGTGAAGAATCACACAGTCGCACATGCTGACGCTTAAGGCGTGGTATTATACAAAAAGGCGTAAAGAGTGTAAGAGGTTTTTTTCCCCTTACACTCTTTACGAAAAGTCAAACGGAAAGCAAGAAACTACTTGATTTCAACCTTTGCACCAGCTTCTTCAAGCTGCTTTTTCGCATCGTTGGCAGCGTCCTTGGCGGCGGCTTCCAAGATCACGGAAGGAGTCTCGTCGACCTTGGCCTTGGCTTCTTTCAGACCCAGGCTGGTCAGAGCGCGCACAACCTTGATGACGCCGATCTTGTTGGCGCCGGGTTCGATCAGGACAACGTCGAATTCGGTCTTTTCTTCTTCAACAGACTCTGCGGCGGCGGCAGGGGCGGCGGCGAAAGCAGCCACGGGAGCGGCGGCGGAAACGCCAAACTTCTCTTCCAGCTCCTTGATGAAGACGGAAAGTTCCAGCACAGTCATGTTAGCAATGAATTCGACAACCTGTTCTTTGGTGGTATCAGACATTTTATCCTCCTAAATATTAGCTTTGGCTCATGCTTCTTTTTTGTCTTTGAGAGCGGTCAACACATTGACCATGCCCCTAACAACATTGGCAAAGAGAGAAACGAAATTCTGCGGTACCGCGTTCATCGTGCCCAGAACAGATGCAAGCAACTGTTCGCGTCCAGGCAGTTCGGAAAGAGCCTTGACGGAAGCCTCTTCCAGAAACTTGCCCTCCAGGCTAGCGTAACGCACGGAAAACTTGTCGTTCTTCTTTGCAAACTCAACCAGGACCTTCGCAGCGACGACAGGATCGTCATAACCGAATGCCACGGCGCAGTTGTACTTCAAGTGTTCGTTGAGTACTACGTGCGGTCCTTCCTCGAAGGCTTTTCGTGCCAGAGTATTTTTCACGACCTGATAGTCGCACCCCGCCTCGTGCAGCTTTGCACGCAGGGGAGTTAGCTCTGCCACCTTCAGCCCATGGAAGTCCGTGACAATGGCAATGCTTGCCTTGTCAGCCCTCTCCTTCAGGCCATCGATGATTTTTGCTTTTTCTGCCCTATTCACCACATACCTCTCTATAGCTAGGCAGACTGAGCCAAAGCAGTCTCAGCAGGATATTAAGGAAGATCCACCTGCATTCTCTGACTCATCTACTTGTTTTGAAACTTGTTCGCTCGCTTAACGCAAGGAAGCGGTGTCCACCTTGACGCCTGGTCCCATAGTGGAGGACAGGGCCACGGCCTTGACGTACGTTCCCTTGGCGGTGGAGGGTTTGAGTTTAAGCAGCGCTTCGACGACGGTCTGCAGGTTGCCGAGCAACTTTTCGGAGCCGAAGGAAACCTTGCCGATGGGCGCATGGATAACGCCGGCCTTGTCCACACGGAACTCGACCTTGCCGGCCAGCAGTTCGCGGATGGCGTTCTCGAGATCGACGGTAACCGTGCCGGTCTTGGCGTTGGGCATGAGACCGCGGGGCCCGAGGATCTTACCGATCTTGCCTACGTGACCCATCATGTCGGGTGTGGCCACAGCGTTGTCAAAGTCCAGCCAGCCGCCCTTGATCCTCTCCACCAGTTCATCACCGCCTGCGGCAATGGCACCGGCACTGAGGGCCTTTTCTTCGTTCTCGCCCTTACAGAAAGCGACAACCCTCACCGTCTTGCCCAGGCCGTGAGGCATGGATACGGCTCCGCGTACCATCTGATCGGAGTACTTGGGGTTGACACCAAGATTAACGGCGAGGTCGACTGTTTCATCGAACTTGGCGAAGGAGCTCTTCAGTACCAGATCGACAGCTTCGGCCACATCATACAACTTGAGACCGTCAATGGCCTCGCTCGCTTTCAGAAATTTTTTACCGTGCTTGGGCATAGCTCACTTACTCCCTTATTCCACTTCAATTCCCATGCTGCGCGCAGTACCCATGATGGTCTTGCATGCCGCATTCAGATCATAAGCCGATAGGTCGGGCATCTTGATCTTCGCAATTTCCTCAATTTGAGCCATGCTCACCTTGCCCACCTTTTTCTTGTTGGGCTCTCCGGATCCCTTCTGCAACTTCGCAGCCTTGACCAAAAGTACTGCAGCGGGGGGAGTCTTGGTGATGAAGGTGAAAGAACGGTCGGAAAAGACCGTGATTTCAACCGGAATGATCGTCCCCTTTTCATTGAGCGTCCTGGCGTTGTACGCTTTGCAGAACTCCATAATGTTCACGCCGTGCTGACCCAAGGCCGGACCAACAGGCGGAGAAGGGTTTGCAGCTCCAGCGGGAAGTTGCAGCTTGATTATCGCATTGATTTTTTTGGCCATAACACTACCTCATATCTAAAAATTATCAGCCTTTGGTCACCTGGACAAAGTCCAGCTCGACCGGCGTTTGTCTTCCGAAAATAGAGACAGAGACACGTAATTTGCCCTTGTCGTAGTTCACATCTTCAACCGTGGCATTGAAATTTGCAAACGGCCCGTCAATCACGCGCACATCGTCACCACGTTCAAAATGAAATTTCGGTCTCGGTTGTTCTTTCCTGCTCTCGATGGTGGCCAGAATCCGCTCTGCTTCCTTGTCCGTCAGAGGGACAGGGCGACCTTTTCCGCCGATGAATCCGGTAACCTTGGGAATGGACTGAATCATGTGCCAGGAATCGTCCGTGAACACCATCTTGACCATTGCATAGCCAGGATAAAATTTACGTGTAGAGGTACGCTTTTGACCTTTGATCAGCTCAACCACCTTTTCCGTCGGAACAATGACTTCCTCGACCAGACCCTTGGCCTGTCCGGTACGAATCATTTCCCGAATCGTCTGCTCCACTCGCTGTTCGAATCCCGAATATGTGTGAATGATATACCAGCGAGCCTTGGGTTCGTCGCTCATTATGGCCCCACCTTTAGGACAAAACGGCTGCAATGATTTTGGTCAAGACCAAATCAACGACGCCTAGAAAGAGTGCCAAAACGACAACCAATAACAAAACAGCCGAGCTGGTACTGATGGTCTCCTGCTTGTCAGGCCAAACAACTTTTTTCAGTTCCACCTTTGCGTGCTCAAAGAATACACGCAAATCATCAATCTTTTGCATGATTCCTTGTTTTGGCAATTCCGCTTCGGCATTCTTTTTCATTTTGTCCATCGCTAGTATTTGTATGGCAGGCCAGGAGGGATTCGAACCCCCAGCCCTCGGATTTGGAGTCCGATGCTCTACCGTTAGAGCTACTGGCCTGCGTAGGGAAAATTTGACTCAGGGCGCCGGATCAAAGCGCCCCGAATTCATTTACTTTGTTTCGCGGTGTTTTCTGTGTCCGCCGCAAAAGGGGCAAAACTTGCTGAGTTCAATCTTGGAGGTCGTATTCTTCTTATTTTTCTGAGTCGAATAGTTACGACGCTTGCAATCAACGCATGCAAGAAGGATATTAATGCGCATTCTCTACTCCTGAATTTCGGACACAACACCGGCGCCGACGGTACGTCCGCCTTCGCGGATGGCGAAGCGAAGACCCTTTTCCATGGCGATCGGGTTGATCAGATGCACATGGAACGTCGTGTTGTCACCGGGCATGATCATTTCTACGCCTTCATCCAGAGTCACCACACCGGTGATGTCCGTGGTGCGGAAATAAAACTGCGGGCGGTAACCGGAGAAGAACGGAGTATGACGGCCGCCTTCTTCCTTGCTCAGCACGTACACTTCCGCAGAGAACTTCGTGTGCGGGGTGATGGTGCCCGGCTTGGCAAGAACCTGGCCGCGCTCCACATCGTCACGCTTAATGCCGCGAAGCAGCGCGCCGATGTTGTCGCCAGCCTGACCTTCGTCAAGAAGCTTGCGGAACATCTCAACACCCGTGCAGGTCGTCTTGCGCGTATCGGTGATACCGACGATCTCAACTTCCTCGCCAACACGAACGATACCGCGATCAACACGACCGGTTACGACTGTGCCGCGACCGGAAATGGAGAAGACGTCTTCGATGGGCATCAGGAACGGCTTGTCCGTTTCACGGATCGGATCCGGAATGTAGGAGTCGCAGGCGTCCAGCAGTTCGAGGATGCACTTGGCATCGTCGGCATCGGCGCTATCGCACTCAAGGGCCTTGAGCGCGGAACCGCGAATGACCGGAACGTCGTCCCCGGGGAATTCGTACTTGGACAGCAGTTCGCGAACT
>Ga0180016_100252_pt1 | contig 15956 bp, 12 predicted proteins | sample KR46_M_MetaG_FD_129673 | JGI IMG/M metagenome (GOLD analysis project Ga0180016, IMG submission 129673) | Groundwater microbial communities from the Olkiluoto Island deep subsurface site, Finland - KR46_M_MetaG | ecosystem: Environmental > Aquatic > Deep subsurface > Groundwater | place: Finland... | reverse complement strand
GACAACGTGGCCATCGAGGCCAACCTGATCACCCCGATCGCCATGGAAAAAGAGCTTCGCTTCGCCATCCGTGAAGGCGGTCGTACCGTCGGCGCGGGCGTGGTCAGCGAAATCATCGAGTAGCGGGAGCAATCATGCCACGCGACATAATCCAACTGGTGTGCTCCCAGTGCAAGCGCAAGAACTACAGCACAACCAAGAATAAACGGCGCACCCCTGACAAACTCGAGTTCAAGAAGTACTGCCGCTTCTGCGGCAGCCACACCTTGCACCGAGAGGGTAAGTAGATTTTCATGTTTGGTTGCAGGCCTGTAGCTCAACTAGGCTAGAGCGTCGGACTCCAAATCCGAAGGCTGGGGGTTCGATTCCCTCCAGGCCTGCCAAATTTAAAAAGTCCTCCGCGCCGAATCCTCGGCGGGAGGCGGGTCTCGAGGCGGGAGAGATTCAAAAGCGGGCGGCGGGCATTTTGCCAAAGTCCAGTGTAAGTTTATCGCCTTGGGCGGTGCACCCTGCGCCAGGGGATGCGCGGTCGAAGGCTCTTAGTGCTTGTGGCGGGAGGGCCCGCGCCGGCCACCGGGGAAGTTTTGATGGCCACTAAAACACCGAAAGCCCAAAAGCCCGCTACCGCGGTCAAACCGGTTAAGCGTCTGGCCAAGCCGGCCAAAAAGGCCGCGGCCTCCAAGGCGGCCCAGACCCCCGGGGCGTGGGACCGCGCCACGCAGTTTCTGCGGGAAGTGGTTCAGGAGCTCAAACGGGTCACCTGGCCTTCGCGCCGGCAGACCCTTTCCACCACCGGCGTGGTTCTGGCTTTGGTGATTTTGGTTTCCATTTTCCTGGGGGTGGTCGACTTCGCCCTTTCCAGGCTGGTCAGGCTGATAATCGGTTAGGGGGAAACGTGGCCAAGAATTGGTACATCGTCCATACCTACTCTGGGTTTGAAAACAAGGTGCGCGACGCCCTGTTGGAGCGCATCAAAAGCCACGGCTTGACCGACTACTTCGGCCAGGTCCTGGTGCCCATGGAGAAGGTGGTGGAGATGGTCAAGGGCCAGCGCCGCGAGTCGCAGCGCAAGTTCTACCCCGGCTACATCGTGGTGGAGATGGAGATAAACGACGAAACCTGGCACCTGGTCAAGAACACGGCCAAGGTCACCGGTTTCGTGGGCGGCAACGAAACCCGCCCCACTCCCATCACCGAAGATGAAGTGGCCCGCCTGATGAGCCAGATGGCCGAAGGCGCCAAGCAACCCAAGCCCAAGTACAGCTTCCAGGAGGGCGACGAGGTGCGGGTGATCGACGGCCCCTTCAACAACTTTAACGGCACCGTGGAGGAGGTCTCCCCCGAGAAGGGCAAGCTGAGGGTGCTCATCAGCATCTTCGGCCGGGCCACCCCCGTGGAGCTGGAGTTCGTGCAGGTTTCCAAGGTATAAGCCCCCGGCCCAGCGCGCCGGTGACAAAGAGGTGATTTAATGGCTAAGAAAGTCGTTGCCAACATAAAGCTGCAAATTCCCGCGGGCAAAGCCAACCCCAGCCCGCCGGTGGGCCCGGCCCTTAGCCCCCACGGGGCCAACATCATGGAGTTCTGCAAGGCTTTCAACGCTCGGACCCAGAACGAGGGCGACACCATCATCCCGGTGGTGATCACCGTCTACGCCGACCGCAGCTTCTCCTTCATCACCAAGACCCCGCCGGCGGCGGTGCTCCTGCGCAAGGCCGCGGGCGTCCCCAAGGGATCGGGCGTGCCCAACAAGGAGAAGGTCGGCAAGATCGCCATGGCCAAGGTCAGGGAGATCGCCGAGCTGAAAATGAAGGATTTGAACACCCGGGACCTGGACCAGGCAGTGCGCACCATCATGGGCACCGCCCGCTCCATGGGCTTGGAAGTGATTCGTTAAACGGCCCCTTACACATCTAGAGCCCGTGGAGGCCTGGCCAGGCCGAGTGCACACGGCGCTCCGCAAACATGACGGAGAGTGATTATGGCCAAGCATGGCAAAAATTTCGCCGGTGCCCGCGAGAATATAGACCGCGAGGCCCGTTACACCTTCGCCGAGGGCCTGGAAGTGGCCTTGAAGGCCAAGTACGCCAAGTTCGACGAGACCGTCGACGTGGCGGTTCGCCTGGGTGTTGACCCCCGCCACGCCGACCAGATGGTGCGCGGCACGGTGGTGCTGCCCAACGGAACCGGTAAAGAGGTGAAGGTCCTGGTTTTCGCCAAGGGCGAAAAGGAAAAGGAAGCCACCGACGCCGGGGCCGACTTCGTGGGCAGCGACGACCTGGTGGAAAAGATCACCGGCGGCTGGACCGACTTCGACCGCGCCATCGCCACCCCGGACATGATGGCCACCGTGGGCAAGCTGGGCAAGATCCTGGGCCCCCGCGGCCTGATGCCCAACACCAAGAGCGGCACCGTGACCTTCGACTTGGCCAAGGCGATTCAAGAGGTCAAGGCCGGCAAGATCGAGTTCAGGGTGGACAAGGGCGGCGTGGTCCACGCGCCCATCGGCAAGTCCAGCTTCGGCGCGGAAAAGCTTCTGGTCAACCTGACCGCCCTGGTGGAAAAGCTCATCCGCATGAAGCCCGCCAGCAGCAAGGGCACCTACGTGAAGGGCATCACCCTGTCCACCACCATGGGCCCGGGCATCAAGCTGGACACCGCCGAGACCAAGACCCTGGGCATTAAGTAAAGATATTACGGCGGATTTTCCGCCGAGACGTAGACAGAGGGTAAACCAAAACTGGACCTGTCACGCGGGATTCAGAGAAAGCAGGCGGCCGTCAGCGGCCTTAAGGCTCTTCAGGGAGCGCCCGCCGAGACCGAAGCTAGGCAGGTGACGCAAAGACGTTCACGATCCGGTGCCAAGGTTCTGATACCAAGGCCGGTCCAGGAAACCCGCAAAGGAGGTGGAATCACGTGAACCGCGAGCAAAAAGAAGCCGTCGTCTCCCAGGTGAGCGAACGGCTGTCCCGCGCGCGGGCCGTGGTCTTGACCGACTTCCGGGGCCTAAAAGTGGAGCAGATGACCGAACTTCGGCAGCAGCTCCGCGAAAAGGGCCTGGACTACATGGTGGTCAAGAACACGCTGTTGCGCCTGGCCTCTTCCGGCACGCCCACCGAGGCTCTGTTGGAAGGGCTGGAGGGGCCCAACGGAATGGCCGTGGGCTACGACGACCCGGTGGACCTGGCCAAGGTCCTCACCGAGTTCGCCAAGACCAACCCCAAGTTCGAGGTCCGCAAGGGCCTGCTCGAGGGCAAGGTCATCGATTCGGCCCAGGTCGAGGCACTGTCCAAGCTGCCCAGCCGCGAAGTGCTGCTGGCCCAGCTCCTGGGCACCATGAATGCGGTCCCGCAAGGTCTGGTCACGGTTATGGCCGGTATCGTGCGCAGCCTGCTGAACGTGCTCAAGGCAATCGAGGATCAAAAGGCCGAGGCGGCTTAGCCCCCGGCCCGGCGAAACGTTTATTTGCGTTGGCCGGCCGGGTGCCGGCTCCATTGAAAGGAATAGATAAGTCATGGCAGATATCACCAAAGCGGACGTCATCGAGTTCGTTAAGAATATGTCGGTCCTGGAGCTCAGCGAGCTCGTGAAGGAAATGGAAGAGGTCTTCGGCGTGAGCGCGGCGGCTCCCATGGCCATGGCCGCGATGCCCATGGGCGGCGGCGAGGCAGCCGAGGCCGAGGAGCAGACCGAGTTCGACGTGATCCTGGAGGCGGCCGGCGACAAGAAGATCCAGGTGATCAAGGTCGTGCGGGCCCTCACCGGCCTGGGCCTCAAGGAGGCCAAGGAGCTGGTGGACGGCGCCCCCAAGGCCGTCAAGGAAGGCGTGGACAAGGCCGAGGCCGAGGGTGTCAAGGCCCAGTTGGAAGAGGCCGGCGCCTCGGTGGCGATCAAGTAGGTTTCCTTCGCCGACCAGCAAACCACCCCTGCTCCGCGCCCCGGCGGCCTTTTGAGGCCCCGGGGGCGGAGGCGGGTTATATAGGGCGAATCCCGGTGGTTCCGGGCCGTGACCAAGGCACGCACGGCCCCGGGGCCGCCGTGCGTCCGTGGCCCCCTGCCCCGGGGCGCGGCAGCGCAAAGGTCCTTTTTCCTAGGCTTCGGGCTTTGCCCGCCAAGGAGATTTCATGAGCCAGGCGACCAACGGCAATTACACCGTCCGCAAAAACTTCGGCAAGATCTCCAAGATCGTTGAAATCCCCAATCTCATCGACATGCAAAAGCAGTCCTACGAGCGCTTTTTGCAGAAGGAGACAACCCACGAGCAAAGGCGCGACGTGGGCTTGCAGGGGGTGTTCAAGAGCGTCTTCCCGATCCGCGACTTCTCCGGCACGTCCTCGCTGGAGTTTGTAAGCTATACGTTCGGGGAGGTCAAGTACGATGTGGACGAGTGCCTGGCCCGGGGCATGACCTACGAGGCGCCGCTGAAGCTCACCGTGCGCCTGGTGGTCTACGACATGGACAAGGAGACCGAGACCCAGTCCATCCGTGACATCAAGGAGCAGGAGATATTTTTCGGCACCTTGCCCTTGATGACCGCCCGGGGCACCTTCATCGTAAACGGCACCGAGCGGGTGGTGGTCAGCCAGCTGCACCGCAGCCCGGGCATCTTCCTGGACCACGACAAGGGCCGCACCCACTCCAGCGGCAAGCTCCTTTATTCGGCGCGCATCATCCCCCTCCGGGGCTCCTGGATCGACCTTGAGTTCGACCACAAGGACATCCTCTACGTGCGCATCGACCGCCGCCGCAAGTTCCCGGTGACCCTGCTCCTGAAGGCCTTGGGCTACAGCGCCCAGGAGCTTCTGGACATGATGTACCGGCACGACGTCTATGAGATGGACGGCGAAAAGCTCTACCGCAAGGTGCATCCGGACATGCTCATGGGCCGCGAGGCCTCCAAGGAGATCAAGGACCCCGAGACCGGCAAGACCCTGGTGCGCGAGGGCCGCAAGATGACCCGCCGGGCCGTCAAGCGCCTGGAGGAGTGCCAGGTGGGCCGCATCGAGGTGTCCGAGGCCGAGTTGATCGGCCGCTACGCCGCCTCAGACCTGGCCGACCCGGTCACCGGTGAGCTGATCGTGGGCCTCAACCAGCCCATCACCGAGGACACCATCAGCAAGATGCGCGCCGCGGGCGTGGGCCACGTGCCGGTGCTGTTTATCGACGGGGTCACCGTATCCAGCAGCTTCCGCGACACCCTGGAGTTGGACAAGGTTGAAGAGACCGACGAAGCCATCGTGGACATCTACCGCAAGCTTCGCCCCTCCAACCCGCCCACCCTGGAGGTGGCCCGCACCTTCTTCCATAATCTTTTCTTCAGCTCGGAGCACTACGACCTTTCCGCCGTGGGCCGCCTGAAGATGAACCTGCGCCTGGGCCTGGACGTCCCCGAGGACGAGCGCACCTTGCGCCGCGAAGACATCATGACCGCGGTCAAGGAGCTGATCCACCTCAAGGACACCGAGGGCCCGGTGGACGACATCGACCACCTGGGCAACCGCCGGGTGCGCGCCGTGGGCGAGCTGCTTGAGAACCAGTATCGCATCGGCCTGGTGCGCATGGAGCGGGCCATCAAGGAGCGCATGAGCCTGCAGGAGATCGAGGCGCTGATGCCCCACGATCTGATCAACTCCAAGCCGGTCAGCGCGGTGGTCAAGGAGTTCTTCGGCACCAGCCAGCTCAGCCAGTTCATGGACCAGAACAACCCCCTGAGCGAGGTGACCCACAAGCGCCGCCTCAGCGCCCTGGGCCCCGGCGGCCTCACCCGCGAGCGGGCGGGCTTCGAGGTGCGCGACGTGCACTCCACCCACTACGGCCGCATCTGCCCCATCGAGACCCCGGAGGGCCCCAACATCGGGCTGATCGTTAGCCTGTCCACCTACGCCAGGGTCAATGACTACGGCTTCATCGAGACTCCCTACCGCACCGCGAGCGGGGGCAAGGTGAACAAGGAGGTCCGGTTCCTCTCCGCCCTGGAAGAGGGTAGCCACGCCATCGCCCAGGCCAACGCGCCCCTGGACTCCAAGGGCCGTTTCGTCAACGACATCGTCAACGCCCGCCGCGAGGGCGAGCCCATGATGGTGGGCCCGGACGACGTGGAGTACATGGACGTCAGCCCCAACCAGCTGGTGTCGGTGGCCGCCTCCATGGTGCCGTTTTTGGAAAACGACGACGCCAACCGCGCCCTGATGGGCTCCAACATGCAGCGCCAGGCGGTGCCCTTGCTCCGGACCGACGCCCCCTTGGTGGGCACGGGCATGGAGCCGGTGGTGGCCCGCGACTCCGGGGTGTGCGTGGTGGCCGAGGCCGACGGCGTGATCAACGACGTGGACGCCGGGCGCATCGTGGTGCGCTACGACGAGCCGCTCACCGCCGAGGCCCACAGCCAGGTGAAGATCTACAAGCTCATCAAGTTCCGCCGCAGCAACCAGAACACCTGCACCAGCCAAAAGCCCATCGTAAACCGGGGCCAGCGGGTGGTGAAGGGCCAGATCCTGGCCGACGGACCGGCGGTGGACATGGGCGAGCTGGCCCTGGGCCAGAACATCATGGTGGCCTTCATGAGCTGGGGCGGCTTCAACTACGAGGACTCCATCCTCATCTCCGAGCGCATCGTAAAAGACGACATCTTCACCTCGGTGCACATCGAGGAGTTCGAGACGGTGGCCCGGGACACCAAGCTGGGCAAGGAAGAGATCACCCGCGACATCCCCAACGTGGGCGAGGAAGCCCTCAGGAACCTGGACGAGAGCGGCATCATCCGCATCGGCGCGGAGATCAACGCCGGCGACATCCTGGTGGGCAAGATCACCCCCAAGGGCGAGACCCAGCTGAGCCCCGAGGAAAAACTGCTGCGGGCCATCTTCGGCGAAAAGGCCGGGGACGTGAAAGACACCAGCCTCCGGGTTCCCCCCGGAGTGGAGGGCATCGTCATCGACGCCCGGGTGTTCTCGCGCAAGGGCATCGAAAAGGACGAGCGCGCCCAGTCCATCGAGGACGAAGAGGTGAGCCGTCTCATCAAGGACCAGAACGACGAGGTCCACATCATCCACCGCAACGCCTTCGACGAGTTGCGGCGCCTGGTCACCGGCACCTCCCTGGCCGCGCCCATCAAGGACGACAAGGGCAAGGTGGTGGTGAAAAAGGGCGACGTCGACCTGGATCTGCTCAAGGGCGTGCCCCTCAAGTATCTGAGGGACATGGAGTTGGCCGGGGTCAGCGAAAAGGTCCAGCGGGACCTGGAGCGGCTCATCGACGGCTACCTGGAGCAGGTGGACATGATCCGCAGCGCCACCGAGGAAAAAATCAGCCGCTTGCGCAAGGGCGACGAGCTTCCTCCGGGCGTCATCAAGATGGTCAAGGTCTACGTGGCCATGAAGCGCAAGCTCTCCGTGGGCGACAAGATGGCCGGACGCCACGGCAACAAGGGCGTGGTCAGCCGCATCCTGCCCGAGGAGGACATGCCCCACTTCGCCGACGGCACCCCCGTGGACCTGGTTTTGAACCCCCTGGGCGTGCCCAGCCGCATGAACGTGGGCCAGGTTCTGGAAACCCACTTGGGTTGGGCCTCCAAGGAGCTGGGCTACCGGGTGCGCGAGCTGGTGGAAGCCCTGGGCGCCAACCGCGAAAAGACCAAGAAGACCCGCGTCAAGGAGATCAAGGATCTCCTGGGCAAGGTCTACTCCAAGGACGAATACAACGAAGCCACCGCGGGCCTGGACGACGACGGGATCATGGAACTGGGCAAGGAGCTGAGCTACGGCGTGCCCATGGCCACCCCGGTGTTCGACGGCGCCAGCGAAGCCGAGATACGCGAACTGCTCAACCTGGCCGGCGTGCATGACACCGGCCAGTCCTGGCTCATCGACGGCCGCACCGGCGACACCTTCGACCGCGAGGTCACGGTGGGCATCATGTACATGCTCAAACTCCACCACCTGGTGGACGACAAGATACACGCGCGCTCCATCGGCCCCTACTCCCTGGTTACCCAGCAGCCCCTGGGCGGCAAGGCCCAGTTCGGCGGCCAGCGCTTGGGCGAGATGGAGGTCTGGGCCATGGAAGCCTACGGCGCGGCCTACTCCCTGCAGGAGTTCCTCACCGTCAAGAGCGACGACGTGGCGGGCCGCACCCGCATGTATGAAAAGATAGTCAAGGGCGAGAACAATCTTGAGGCCGGGCTTCCCGAAAGCTTCAACGTCTTGGTCAAGGAGCTGCAGGCCCTTTGCTTGGACATGGAGCTCATCGAGAAAAAAGAACTGACCACGGCCCTAGACTAAAGGAGATATCCCTTGGAAGATCTCTACAGCTACTTCGCCAAGCCCAAAGACCCCCTGAGCTTCGACGCCGTCCAGATTTCCCTGGCCAGCCCGGAGAAGATCAGCGCCTGGTCTTTCGGCGAGGTTAAAAAGCCCGAGACCATCAACTACCGCACCTTCAAGCCGGAACGGGACGGCCTGTTCTGCGCCAAGATATTCGGACCCACCAAGGACTACGAGTGCAACTGCGGCAAGTACAAGCGCATGAAGCACCGCGGCGTGGTCTGCGAAAAGTGCGGAGTCGAGGTCATCCAGTCCAAGGTGCGCCGCGAGCGCATGGGCCATATCGACCTGGCCAGCAGTGTGGCCCACATCTGGTTCCTCAAGTCCCTGCCCTCCAAGGTGGGCAACCTTCTGGACCTGACCCTCAAGGAGCTGGAAAAGGTCCTGTACTTCGAGTCCTACATCATGTTGGACGAGGGCGAGAGCGGCGTGGCCAAGGGCACCATGGTGCCCGAGGACAAATACCGCCAGCTCATCGAGGAATTCGGCAGCCGCTTCCGGGCGGGCATCGGCGCCGAGGCGGTCAAGGAAATGCTCTCGGACCTGAACCTGGACAAGCTCTGGGACGAGCTCCGGGTGGAGATGATGGAGACCGCCAGCGAGGCCAAGCGCAAGAAGCTCTCCAAGCGGCTCAAGGTCATAGACGCCTTCAAGAACTCCATCAACAAGCCCGAGTGGATGATCATGGACATCATCCCCGTGCTTCCCCCGGACCTGCGCCCCCTGGTGCCCCTGGACGGCGGACGTTTCGCCACCAGCGACCTCAACGACCTGTACCGCCGGGTGATCAACCGCAACAACCGCCTGCGCCGGCTCAACGAGCTGGCCGCGCCGGACATCATCATCCGCAACGAAAAGCGCATGCTGCAAGAAGCGGTGGACGTGCTTTTCGACAACGGCCGCCGGGGCAAGACCATCACCGGCCCCAACAAGCGCCCCCTGAAGAGCCTGAGCGACATGCTCAAGGGCAAGCAGGGCCGCTTCCGCCAGAACCTTTTGGGCAAGCGCGTGGACTACTCCGGCCGTTCGGTCATCGTGATCGGCCCGGATCTGCGCCTGCACCAGTGCGGCCTGCCCAAGAAGATGGCCCTGGAGCTGTTCAAGCCCTTTATCTACAACCGCTTGGAGGTAAAGGGCCTGGTCACCACCATCAAGGGCGCCAAGAAGATGGTGGAGCGCGAGACCGCCGAGGTTTGGGACACCCTGAGCGAGGTGGTGCGCGAGTACCCGGTTCTTCTGAACCGCGCTCCCACCCTGCACCGCTTGGGCATCCAGGCCTTTGAGCCCCTGCTGGTGGAAGGCAAGGCCATCCAGCTTCACCCGCTGGTCTGCCAGGCCTACAACGCCGACTTCGACGGCGACCAGATGGCCGTGCACATCCCCCTGAGCATCGAGGCCCAGATCGAGGCCCGGGTGCTCATGATGAGCACCAACAACATTCTCAGCCCGGCCAACGGCCAGCCCATCATCGTGCCCAACCAGGACATCGTGCTGGGTCTGTACTACATGACCCGCGAACGGCCCCTGGTCCAGGGCGAAGGCAAGATCTTCTCCGACGAGGCCGAGGTCATCATGGCCTACGACGCGGGCGCGGTGAGCCTGCACGCGGCCATCGAGGTCCGCATCAAGGGCCAGCGCATGCGCACCACCGTGGGCCGGGTGATCCTGTCCCAGGTGCTGCCCGAGGAGCTGGGCTTCGACGCGGTGAACATCGTCATGGACAAGAAGGCCCTCAAGGAGCTGGTGGGCAAGTGCTACCGCACCGCGGGCACCAAGGCCACGGTCATCCTTTCCGACCGCCTCAAGGACATGGGCTACAAGTTCGCCACCAAGAGCGGGCTGAGCATCTGCGTGGCCGACATGGTGATCCCCCAGCGCAAGCAGGGCATCATCGACCAGGCCATGGCCGAGGTGCAGGAGATCGAGAAGCAGTACAAGGACGGCATCATCACCGACGGCGAGAAGTACAACAAGGCCGTGGACATCTGGGCCAAGGCCACCGAGGACGTGGCCCGGGAGATGATGGAGGAGATCTCCACCGACGTGGTTTCCTCCCCCGAGGGCCAGGAAGTCACCACCGACAGCTTCAACCCCATCTACATGATGGCCGACTCCGGCGCCCGTGGCTCCAAGGACCAGATGAAGCAGCTGGCCGGCATGCGCGGTCTGATGGCCAAGCCTTCCGGCGAGATCATCGAAACCCCCATCACCGCCAACTTCCGCGAGGGGCTGACGGTGCTGCAGTACTTCAGCTCCACCCACGGCGCCCGCAAGGGTCTGGCCGACACCGCGCTCAAGACCGCCAACAGCGGGTATCTCACCCGCCGCCTGGTGGACGTGAGCCAGGACGCCATCGTCACCGAGATCGACTGCGGCACCATCGACGGCATCGAGGTGGAGGCCCTGCGCGAGGGCGGCGAGGTTATCCAGCGGGTGGGCGAGCGCGTCTTGGGCCGCACCGCCCTCAAGGACATCACCGACCCCCTGACCGACGAGGTGCTCATCAAGGCCGGCGACGAGATCGACGAAACCGGCGTGGCCCTGCTGGAAGAGGCGGGCGTGGAGAAGGTGGACATCCGCTCGGTGCTCACCTGCGAGTCCCGCCGGGGCGTGTGCTCCAAGTGCTACGGCCGCGACCTGGCCCACTCCAAGCCGGTGGACGTCGGCGAGGCGGTGGGCATCATCGCCGCCCAGAGCATCGGCGAGCCCGGCACCCAGCTGACCATGCGCACCTTCCACATCGGCGGCGCGGCGGCCAAGGCCGTGGAGCAGTCCCGGGTGGAGGCCCGCTTCCCGGGCAACATGAAGTACATCAACCTGTCCACCGTGGAGAGCGAAGAAGGCTACCGGGTGGTGATGAACCGCAACGGCGAACTGGCCATCATGGGCGAGGGCGGCCGCGAGCGCGAGCGCTACAAGATCCCCTACGGCGCGCGCCTGAACTACCGCGACGGCGACCGGGTGTCCGCCGGTGACATGGTGGCCCAGTGGGACCCCTACACCAGCCCCATCCTCACCGACGTCAACGGCGAGGTCAAGTTCGGCGACATCCTCGAGAACGTGACCATGACCGAGCGTTTCGACCCGGTCACCGGCCGCTCCACCAAGGTCACCGTGGAGTCCAAGAACCAGGACATGCGCCCGCGCATCTCCATAAAGATGCCCGGCACCTCCAAGACCACCGACCTGGGCGGAGGCCGCGGCGACGCCCGCTACCTGTTGCCCGTGGGCGCCATCATCATGGTGGGCGAGGAGCAGGCGGTCAAGGCGGGCGACGTGCTGGCCCGCATCCCGCGCGAGACCACCAAGACCAAGGACATCACCGGCGGTCTGCCCCGAGTGGCCGAGCTGTTCGAGGTTCGCAAGCCCAAGGAGTGCGCGGTCATCACCGAGATTGACGGCGTGGTCACCTTCGGCAAGCAGACCAAGGGCAAGCGCAAGGTGGTCATCAGCCCCGAGGTGGGCGAGGAGCGCGAGTACCTGATTCCCAAGGGCAAGCACGTCACGGTGCACGAGGGCGACTTCGTGCGGGCCGGCGAGCCCTTGATGGACGGCTCCATCAACCCCCACGACATCCTGAGGGCCCGCGACATCAAGGCCCTGGCCCGCTACCTGGTGGACGAGGTGCAGGAGGTCTACCGCCTACAGGGCGTTAAGATCAACGACAAGCACATCGAGGTGATCGTGCGCCAGATGCTCAGGCGCGTGCGCGTGACCGACCCCGGCGAGAGCAACTTCCTCTTGGGCGACCAGGTGGAGAAGTGGCGTTTTGAGGGGGAAAACCAAAGGCTTATAACCGAAAGCCTGCGCCCGGCCTCGGCCGAGCCCATGCTCTTGGGCATCACCAAGGCCAGCCTGTCCACCGACAGCTTCATCAGCGCGGCCTCCTTCCAGGAGACCACCAAGGTGCTCACCGAGGCGGCCATCGCCGGCAAGGTGGACGACCTCAAGGGTTTGAAAGAAAACGTCATTATGGGCCGCCTGGTGCCCGCGGGAACCGGTTTGCCGCGCTACCGCGACATATTCATTCCCCATGCCGAGGCGCCGCCGGCCGAGGTGGGCGTGGCCCGCTTCACCGACGAAGAGGTGATCAGCGCCCTGAGCGAGGAGAGCGGCGGAACCGGCGTGAGCGCCGACCTGCTCAAGCGCAAGGTCAGCGACGGCGAGATCGCCGGCTAATGTTGCGAGCATAATGATGATACCTCTTGACAGCGACGGGTCGGCAGGGTAGATATAGGAATTCCATTGACTGGCCCCCTTACCAGTTGCCCTCACACGGGGCAAAGAGGGGGCGAACGTGCTTTAATCGGGGTCCCAAGGACCCAAAATAAGCAAGGCCGGGCAACGTCCGGTTAGGGTTTAACCGCCCGATGCTTATAGTTGATTTGGAGGCGAGGCTTTGCCGACCATCAACCAGCTCGTGCGCAAGGGGCGCGAGCAGCAGCGCAAAAAGAAGACTACGCCCGCGTTGCAGAATTGCCCCCAGAAGCGCGGTGTTTGCATCCGCGTATACACCACCACCCCCAAGAAGCCCAACTCGGCGCTTCGTAAGGTGGCCAGGGTGCGGCTGACCAACGGCATTGAGGTGTCCAGCTACATCCCCGGTGAAGGGCACAACTTGCAGGAGCACTCGGTGGTGCTCATTCGGGGAGGCCGCGTAAAGGACCTTCCCGGTGTTCGCTACCACATTGTCCGAGGCACTTTGGACGCGGTGGGTGTGGCGGATCGGCGACAAGGCCGGTCGAAGTATGGCGCCAAACGCCCCAAGTAACTTAGAGCTGGTGAAATCCCCGCGAACGGCGGGGAGCGGCGATGCCCCTTGCGCGTTATGAGGGGCATCTGTCGTGAGGGCCGAAGATAACGGAGCAAGCTGGTAGGAGCCCATGCCCAGGAGACGCGAAGTTCCCAAGCGGGTGATGATTCCCGACCCCCGCTACGGCAGCCAAAAGCTGGCCCGGTTCATAAACAAGCTCATGCTGAAGGGCAAAAAGTCCACGGCAGAGCGGATTATGTACGGAGCCATGGATTTAATCGCCGATCGGACTAGTGAGGACCCTTTGAAGTTGTTCGAGAAGGCCTTGGATAATGCCCGGCCCATGATCGAGGTGAAGTCCCGCCGTGTCGGCGGTTCCACCTATCAGGTGCCCGTGGAAATCCGGCCGGAACGGCGCCAGGCCTTGACCATGCGCTGGTTGATCAACTACTCGCGAGCCCGCGGTGAAAAGACCATGGCCGAACGCTTGGCCAACGAGCTGATGGATGCTGCCAGCGGGCGCGGCACCACCGTGAAGAAAAAAGAAGACACCCACCGCATGGCCGAGGCCAACAAGGCCTTTGCCCACTACCGCTGGTAGGCGGCGGAAGCAAGAAGAGGATATCTGGTGGCACGCACCACACCCATAGCTCGTCAGCGCAACTTGGGCATTATGGCTCATATCGACGCGGGCAAGACCACAACCACCGAGCGCATCCTGTTTTACACCGGGGTGAGCCACCGGTTGGGTGAGGTGCATGACGGCCAGGCTGTGATGGACTGGATGGCCCAAGAGCAAGAGCGGGGCATCACCATAACCAGCGCAGCCACGACTTGCTTCTGGAAAGAGCATCGCATCAACATCATCGACACCCCCGGCCACGTGGACTTCACCATCGAGGTGGAGCGCAGCCTTCGGGTGCTCGACGGCGTCATCGCGGTGTTCTGCGCGGTGGGCGGGGTGCAGCCCCAGTCCGAGACGGTTTGGCGCCAAGCCGACCGCTACGGGGTGCCCCGCATCGCTTTTATCAATAAGATGGACCGCGTAGGCGCCGACTGGCGCCGTTGCGTGGAGATGATCCACACCCGCCTCGGCGCCCGTCCCCTGGCCCTGCAAATGCCTTTGGGGCAGGGCGAGGACTTCGCCGGGGTGGTGGATCTGATTCGCGGCGAGGCCCTGACCTGGGACGAAGACTCCCAGGGCATGACCATCTCCGCCGGGCCGGTGCCCGCCGAGGTGGCCGAAGAGTATGCCGCCCTGCGCACCGAGCTCATCGACACGGTCTGCGAGTTCGATGACGCGCTGATGGAGCGCTACCTGGAAGGCGAAGAACCCACCCCGGCCGAGCTGTCCGCTGCCCTGCGCAAGGGCGTGTTGGCCTCGGCGGTGGTGCCGGTGCTTCTGGGTTCCGCTTTCAAGAACAAGGGCGTCCAGCCCCTGTTGGACGCGGTGATCAGCTATCTGCCTTCCCCGGTGGATGTGACCCCCATGAGCGGTCTGAACCCCCAGGGCCAGACCGAAGAGCGCCCGGCCGACGACGACGCCCCCTTTGCCGCCTTGGCTTTCAAGCTGATGAGCGACCCCTACGTAGGTCACCTGACCTTCCTCAGGGTCTACTCCGGCCGCCTCAACAGCGGCGACAGCGTGGTGAACGCCAACAAGGACAAGCGAGAGCGTGTGGGCCGCCTGCTGAAGATGCACGCCAACCAGCGTGAGGAGATCAGCGAGGTAGGCGCGGGCGACATCGTGGCCGTGGTGGGGCTCAAGAACGTGGCCACCGGCGACACCTTGTGCGCCCAGGACCATCCGGTGGTTCTGGAGAGCCTGTTCATACCCGAGCCGGTGGTGGCCGTGGCCATCAAGCCCGCTTCCCAGCCCATGGTGGAGAAGCTGGGCATGGCGCTCAAGCGCCTGTCCGACGAGGACCCCAGCTTCCGGGTGGACTACGATCACGAGACCAACCAGACCGTGATCCGGGGCATGGGCGAGCTGCACCTGGAGATCATCGTGGACCGCCTCTTGCGCGAATTCAAGGTCTCCGCCGAGGTGGGCGCTCCCCAGGTTGCCTACCGCGAGTCCATAACCCGCGAGGCCGAGGCCGAGGGCCGCTATGTGAAGCAGAGCGGCGGTCGCGGCCAGTACGGCCACGTGAAGCTGCGCATCCTGCCCGCCGAGGCCGGCAGCGGGGTCATCTTCACCGAGAAGATCGTGGGCGGCACGGTGCCCAAGGAATATTTCACTCCCATCGAGCGCGGCATCCGCGAGGCCTGCCAAAAAGGCGTGCTGGCCGGATTCCCCCTGGAAGATGTGGAAGTGGTGCTCTACGATGGGTCCTACCACGAGGTGGACTCCAACGAGCGCGCCTTTAACATCGCGGCTTCCATGGGACTCAAGGCGGCGGCGGCCAAGGCCGGCGCGCAGCTCAAAGAGCCCATCATGAAGCTGGAGATCACCACCCCCGAAGAGTACATGGGCGACGTCATGGGCGACCTGAGCTCCCGCCGGGGCCGGGTGGTCGCCATGGAATCGCGCCCCGGGGTGCAGGTAATCGACGCAACCGCGCCTCTGGCCGCCATGTTCGGCTATGCCGGAGATTTGCGCTCGGCCACTCAGGGCCGGGCCACTTTTAGCATGGAATTTTCTCACTACGACCCAGTGCCCGCTTCCATGGCGCAAGAAGTCATCGAGCGGGCGCGTGACGAGCGCGAGGCCCGGCAACGCGGCCTGGCGGCTTGAAGAGCCGATTAGGAGGATATAGGGATCATGGCCAAGGCAAAGTTTGAGCGAAACAAGCCGCATTGTAACGTTGGCACCATCGGTCACATCGACCACGGCAAGACCACGTTGACGGCCGCGATTACCAAGTGCCTTTCCACCCGTGGGG
>Ga0180016_100251_pt1 | contig 15981 bp, 9 predicted proteins | sample KR46_M_MetaG_FD_129673 | JGI IMG/M metagenome (GOLD analysis project Ga0180016, IMG submission 129673) | Groundwater microbial communities from the Olkiluoto Island deep subsurface site, Finland - KR46_M_MetaG | ecosystem: Environmental > Aquatic > Deep subsurface > Groundwater | place: Finland... | reverse complement strand
TGCCCTGAGCGTAGCCGATCACGCAATCGACCGTGCCCTCGGCAAGAAGCTTCTTGGCCGCCTCACGGATTTTTGTGACTAGAGACTCCATCAGGCCACCCTCCGGATGTCTTTGACCATGCGGCTGGCGGGCCCCAGGGCGCGCACCGATTCGATCACCTCGATGGCGGTCTGTTGGAACTTGGTGGCCTCGGCTGAGGAAATCCAGCTGAAGTGCAGCCGGTTCGGCTCGATGCCCACGTACTCCAGCAGGTTTTTGAGAATAGTAAAGCGGCGGCGGGCGAACATATTGCCCGCGATGTAGTGACAATCGCCGGGGTGGCAACCGCTCACCCACACGCCGTCGGCCCCTTGCCGGAAGGCCTGCATGATGAACTTGGGGCTCATGCGGCCGGTGCAAGGGATGCGGATCACCCGGAAGTTGGGCGGGTACTGCAAACGGCTCACCCCGGCCAGGTCCGCCCCCCCGTAGGTGCACCAGTTGCAGAAAAAGGCCGCTATGCGCGGCTGGAACTTATTTTCTTCACTCATGGCGTACTCCATAATGACAGGGCCCTAGTTTTCAGCCCTGAAGCATCACCGAAATTTGGGCCAGCACATCCTGGTTGCTGAATCCCCGCAAGTTTGGCGCGCCGGAGCGGCAGGAGGCCACGCAGGTGCCGCAGCCCTTGCAAAGGGCCTCGTTGACCACGGCCAGGCCGTTCTCGTCCTGGGTGATGGCCTGGAAGGGACACACCGTCCAGCAGACCCCGCAGCCCACGCACTTGCGCTGGTCGATCCAGGCCACCGTGCCCGGCAGCATCATCTCGGTGCGCGAGAGCACCGTGGCCGCGCGGCTCACCGCGGCCTGGGCCTGGGACACCGCCTCTTCCAAGGGCTTGGGGTAGTGGGCCAGACCGGCCATGAACACGCCGTCGGTGGCAAAGTCCACGGGCCGCAGTTTTACGTGGGCCTCCAGGAACCAGCCGTCCTGATCCAGGGGGATCTTGAACATCTGGGCCAGATGCTCGTCCTTGTGGCTCACGATGGCCGTGGCCAGGCCCACCAGGTCCGCCTCCAGCACGATGGTCCGACCCAGGATGGGGTCCTGGGCCTTGACCAGCAGGGAGTCGCCCTCGGTGACCACCTCCGGCTTGGTGTCCGGGTCGTAGCGCACGAAGATAACGCCCTTGGAGCGGGCCTGTTGATAGAGGCGCTCGCGATCGCCGTAGGTGCGCATGTCGCGGTAGATGATGGCCACCTGGGCCTCGGGGTTGGCTTCCTTGATGGCCAGGGCGCTCTCCACCGAGTGGGTGCAGCAAACCTTGGAGCAGTAGGGGCGCTCCGGGTCGCGGGAACCCACGCACTGGATGAACACCGCCTTGTTGACCTCGCTCAGGTCCAACTCGCCGCCCAGCACCGCTTGGTCGATCTCCAGGTGGGTCATCACCCGGGGGTCCTGACCGTAGAGGTACTCGGCGGGTTTGTACTCGCCTGCCCCGGTGCAGATCAGGGCCACGCCGTGCTCCAGAAGCTCCTCGCCGGAGTCCCCCACCAGGGTGGTCTTGAAGTTGCCCACAAAGCCGTCCACATTTTTGATCACCGTGCCCAGATGCACCGTGATCAGAGGCTCGGCCTCCACCTTGGCCACCAGGCCGGTCAGGTACTCCTGCACGTCCTCACCCAGGGCGGTGGTGCGCAGCATGCGGGCGTTGCCGCCCATGGCGTTGTCCCGCTCCACGATATGGGTCTCATAGCCCTGGGCCGCCAGGTTGAGCGCCGCGTTCATGCCCGACACGCCGCCGCCGATGACCATGGCCTTGGGCAGGATGGAGAGCTTGGCCTCGGTCAGCGGCTCCAGCAGGGAAGCCTTGGCCACGGCCATGCGCACCTGGTCCTTGGCCTTTTCGGTGGCCGCCACCGGATCATCGGCGTGCACCCAGGAATCCTGGTTGCGAATGTTGGCCAGATCGAAGAGGTACTTGTTGATGCCCGCCGCCTGCAAGGTCTCCTGGAACAGGGGCTCGTGGGTGCGCGGCGAACAGGCGGCCACCACCATGAGGTTGAGGCCCTGCTCCTTGATCACCTCGGTCATCTTGTCCTGGGTGTCCTGGGAGCAGGTGAACAGGTTGTTCTCCACGTAGACCACGTTGGGCAGGGTGGCCGCGTAGTCCATGACCGCCTTGACGTCCACCACCCCGGCGATGTTGATGCCGCAGGAGCACACGAACACACCCACCCGGGGGGTCTCGCCGCGCACGTCGCGCTGGGGGACCTTCTCGGGCTCGGTGATCAAGGTGCCGCGCCCGGCGGCCAGGCCCGAAGAGGCGGCGCAGGCGGCGGCCGAGGCCTCCATCACCGACAGGGGGATGTCCTTGGGGCCGGCCAGGGCGCCGCACACGTAAATGCCCGGACGGCTGGTGGCCACCGGGGCGAAGGAGTCGGTGGCCGCGAAACGGCTCTGGTTCTGCTCCACCCCCAGGCGGCGGCACAGGTCGGCCACCTCGGGGTTCATCTCCAGGCCCTGGGAGAGCACCACCATGTCGAAATCTTCGCTCTTGGCCTGGCCCTTTTCGGTAACGTACTCCAGGCGCAGACTCCCGCCCTCCAACTCGCTGATGGAGTGGATGCGGCTGCGGATGAAACGCACGCCGTCTTCCTGGGCCTTCACGTAGGTGCGCTCGAAGTCCTTGCCGTAGGTGCGCATGTCCATGAAGAAGATGGCGGCGTCCAGATCGGTGTGGGAGTGCTCCCTGGCGATCACCGCCTCCTTGATGGCGTACATGCAGCACACGCTGGAGCAGTAGGGATGGTCGCAGTGGTTCAGGTCGCGGCTGCCCACGCACTGCAACCAGGCGATCTTCTTGGGCTCGGCCTCGTCGCCGGGCCTGACCAGATGGCCCATCCAGGGGCCCGAGGCGCTAAGGATGCGCTCGAACTCCAACGCGGTGACCACGTTGGGGAAGTTGGCATAAGCGTATTGGGGATAGGGAGTGGGGTCGTAGGGCTTGAACCCGGCGGCCAGGATCACCGCGCCCACGTTGATCTCAAGCTCCTGGTCCTGCTGATCGTAGTCCACCGCGCCCGCCGGACAGAACTTCTGACAGGCCTTGCACTTGCCCTTTTGGAAGTAAATGCAGTTATCGGCGTCGATGCCGTACTTCAGCGGCACCGCCTGGGGGTACTTCACATAGGCGGCCTTGCGCTTGCCCAGGCCCTGGTTGAACTCGTCGGGGATGCGCTTGGGACACTTGGCCGCGCAGGCCCCGCAGGCAATGCACTTGTTCAGGTCCACGTAGCGGGCCTTTTGCAGCACCTTGACCGTCAGGTCGCCCTCCGCCCCCTGGACATCCTGCACCTCGGCCATGGTGATCAGCTTGATGTTGGGGTGACGGCCCGCCTCCACCAGCTTGGGGGAGAGGATGCACATGGAACAGTCGTTGGTGGGGAAGGTCTTGTCCAACTGGCTCATGACCCCGCCGATGGCCGAGCTCTTTTCCACCATGTAGACGTAATAGCCCGAATCGGCCAGGTCCAGCGAGGCCTGGATGGCGGCGATACCGCCACCCACCACCATCACCGCGCCCACGGGCCGGGAGGTAATTTTTTGCGTCATGCCCGAATCTCCTTGCCGGGTGAAATACTCAAAAGGGCAGTAAGCGGGGTTTGGGCCTCGGCCCCAAACGCGCCGTCCGCCCGGGGGCCTACCCGCCCCCGCGGCTAAAGGTCTGCTGACCATAGGGGATTTTAAGGGCGGCCAAATATTCCCCCAGCCACCCACGCCGCGCCGCCTTGCCCGGATATTCAATGGGCCCCGGCCTGGATCGAGCCGAAATGGCGGCACGTTTAATCAGCGTTAAAAACCTTTATAGAACTTAGGGCTATATCCTTGTCCGGCGGGCAAGTCAAACTGGTATTACCAATGATAACCAAGCCTTAATGTTGTAGTTTCCTATGAGGGCTTTTTGGCCCCCACAGGGGTCTCGCCTATTACGAAGTAACGTGCGAGGTTTTTTTTGCCTTAGCGCCCCAGGCTTGCTAAGGTGCTAACGGCTCTGGGGTTACATTTGGGGAAGTGTTACGGCCCGCTTTAAAGGCGGGACCGGCGTCAGAGTTCGGCATAGCAAAGGTAGGGAGGATGTTTCATGGCCGAAAAATTGTGGGAGCCGTCCGCCCAGCGCGTGGCCCAGACCAATCTCAGCCGATTCATTGAATTCATTAACCAAAAGCACGGCACCGACTTCAAGGACTACCCGTCTTTGTACGATTGGTCGGTGGAAAACATCCCGGCCTTCCAAGAGGCGGTGTGGCACTTCTTCAATGTCATGCACACCCAGCCCTACACCGAGGTGGTCACCGGCCTGGACAAGATGCCCGGCGCCAAGTGGTTCCCCGGCGCCAAGCTCAACTTCGCCGAGAACCTGCTCAGGCACCGCGACGACCACCCGGCCATAGTCTTCCGCTCGGAAAACGGCTCCCAGCGCAGCATGACCTATGCCGAGCTTTACGGGCAGGTGGCCCGCCTGGCGGCCGCCCTCCGGGAGTTCGGGGTGGTCCCCGGCGACCGGGTGGCCGGTTTCATGCCCAACATCCCCGAAACCATCGTGGCCATGCTGGCCTCGGTGAGCCTGGGGGCGGTGTGGTCCTCGTGCAGCCCTGACTTCGGCTTCCAGGGGGTCATGGACCGCTTCGGCCAGATTAAGCCCAAGGTGCTGTTCTGCGCGGACGGCTACTTCTACGGCGGCAAGACCTTCAGCTCCCTGGAGCGGGTGGCCAAGGTCAAGGCCGAGATACCCGGCATCGAGCAGGTGGTGGTGGTGCCTTTCACCAGCGAGGAACCGGCCATGGGTCTGGTGCCCGGAGCCCATCGCTTCGATGAGTTGGTCAGCGGCAGCGGCAATCCCGGCCTCAACTGCGCTCAGTTGCCCTTTGACCATCCCCTGTACATCCTCTACTCCTCGGGCACCACTGGAGTGCCCAAGTGCATGGTGCACGGCGCGGGCAACGTGTTGTTGCAGCATCTCAAGGAATTGGGCCTGCAAAGCGACCTGAAGCGCGAAGACAAGATATTCTACTTCACCACCTGCGGCTGGATGATGTGGAACTGGCTGGTCAGCTCCCTGGCCCTGGGGGCCACCCTGCTGCTCTTTGACGGCTCGCCCTTCTACCCCGGCCCCGAGGTGCTGTGGAAATTCGCGGCCGACGAGGGCATGACCATCTTCGGCACCAGTGCCCGCTATCTGGCGGCCATCGAGAACGAAGGCCTCAAGCCCGGCAAGCAGTACGACCTCAGTGCCCTCAAGGCGGTGCTGTCCACCGGCTCGCCGCTCAGCATCGAGAGCTTCAAGTACGTGTACCGCGACATCAAGAGCGACGTATGCCTAAGCTCCATTTCCGGTGGCAGCGACTTGGTGGGCTGCTTCGCCCTGGGCAACCCCATCGGCCCGGTGTACGCCGGGCAACTCCAGGCCCGGGGCCTGGGCATGGCCGTGGAGGCCTGGAACGACGAGGGCAAGCCGGTGGTGGGCGAAAAGGCCGAACTGGTGTGCACCAAGCCCTGGCCCTCCATGCCCATCGGGTTCTGGAACGACCCCGACGGGGCCAAGTACCGGGCCGCCTATTTCGAGGTGTACCCCAACATCTGGTTCCACGGCGACTTCTGCGAGGTGACTCCCGAGGGCGGGGTGATCATGTACGGCCGCTCCGACGCCACCTTGAACCCCGGCGGAGTGCGCATCGGCACCGCCGAGATCTACCGCCAGGTGGAGAACATGCCCGAGATCGCCGACAGCCTGGTGGTGGGCCAGGACTGGGCGGGCGACGTGCGCGTGCTCCTGTTCGTGCGCCTCAACCCCGGCTATGAGCTGGACGACGAGCTTATCAAGAAGATCAAGACCTTGATCCGAACCTCCTGCACCCCGCGCCACGTGCCGGCCAAGATATTGGCGGTGGAGGACATCCCCTACACCATCAGCGGCAAAAAGGTGGAGTTGGCGGTCAGAAACGTGGTCCACGGCCGGGAGGTCAAGAACAAGGACGCCTTGGCCAACCCCCAGGCCCTGGAGCTGTACGACGACCTGGAGGAGTTGAAGAAATAGACGGGTAAACGCTCTATCCACGGGGCGGCGTCCATGGCGCCGCCCCGTTTTTTGCCACCACTTTTCCTCCCTTTGTTCACAGGCCTGTAACTCAACAAAGCGCTAACTAGGGTAAATAAACCGTCTAATAAGGTACAGGTCCGGCCGGACCCGGCGCAAGGGTGCACCGGGAGCCGAGGCCGAGCCCAAGGAGACGATCTCTAGTGAGCCCCATTCCCCTGCACGGCTGGCCCTATCCCGGCACCCAGAGCCCTGCCGAGCTTTTGCGCCGGGCCGGGGTGGACGTGTCCACCCCTTCTGCATTGGCCGCCAGCCTGCCCTTTTCCCTGGGCGACGCCACCTGCGGCTGCGAAAACGAGTTGCAGGCCTCGGTGCTGGGCCCGGCCGAAGCGGTGGACCTGCCCCGCTCCATCGTGGAGTCCAATTACTACCGCAACATAGCCAAGCGCGAGCGCTCGGGCGAGATGCCCCGCCGGGTTATCAACGACCTGGAGCAATGGCTCCAGGCCAACCCCCGTGGCCTGTGGGAAAACTCCTGGGTGCGCCTGGACCCCACCCTGCTCTCCCCCCTGGCCCGCCAGGCCTGGGAGCGGGACCTGTTGGCTGACAAGGATATGCCTCATGGCCCCCGCCGGGCCGACGCCGGGCGCTTCTCCTGTGCCGACGGCCGCCTGCGCCTGCCGGTGAGCTATCTGCTCAAGCTCTCGCTGCTGGACGCCCTGGGCCGCCGCTCTTGCCTGCCCCCGGAGCTGCGGGCGCGGGGCCGGGCCATGGCCGAACACTATCTCTCGGACAACACCTCGCCGGAGACCTACTCCTTCCACCTGAGCCGGACCGACGGCCCCGGCGCGGGGCGCCAGGCGGCACAGGAGACCTGCCGGCGTTATCTGTTCACCCATTTGCTGGCCCTGCATGCCGAGACCAGCCTGGGCCTGGCCGCGAGCGGCCAGAAGGTGGCGGTGTATTTTTCGCCCCATCCCCCGGTGCGCCAGAAACAGCTCAGTGAGTGCATCTCCGACTCCTTCTACCGCGAGCTGTTCATGAACCCCTGCCTGTCGGGATGGGCCAAGGGCGAGGCCAAGCACCACTACATGCACCTGTGCCACCAGGTGCTCTCCCGGGCCCAGTTCAACGGACTGTTCCGCCTCAAGGAGGCGGGCATCATCTTGAACAACCTGGTGACCCTGCCCAGCGCCTCCAACATAAGCCTGGCCAACAACGGCACCCACGTGAGCCTGGGCAGCAAGAAGCTGAGCCGGGCCATGGGGCAAGGCGGCCTGGAAGCAGCCCACGAAAAATACCTGGGCGACCTGGTCACCAAGTTCGTGGAGCACTTCTTGCCCCTGTTCGTGGGCACCTACAGCGCCGCGCCCTACCGCCTGGCCTTTGCCGACTTCCATCCCGAGAAGGTGCTGAGCTTTTTGCCCTTTGAGCTGGACTACACCCACTTGCGCATGATCTGGCGGCGCTGGCGCAAAAAGGCCCACCTCAAGGTGCGGCCCCTGGGCCTCAGGCTCACCCCTTTCGGCCCGCCCTGGCTGGACGAACCCCTGGCCAAGGTCTTCGGCCTCCGGGGCGACTGCCTGCCCGACTTTCGGCTCATGGACTATTTGGTGTGCCTGATGAGCACCGGCCAGAGTCCGGCCCTGGACGGCCGCCTGGGCAACCACGAGCGGCTCAAGCAGGACCTGGCCGCCCTGGGGGTGTTCGATCCCTCCATGCCCCTGTACATGCTGCACCGCCAGCGGGAGATGGCCATTCACGGCTTCGCCGGTTTCGAGGGCCGCCACTACAGCCTTTTCTACAGCCTGCGCCGGGACCTGGCCGGGGCGGTGGACATGCAGCGTCTGCTCACCGTGCTGGCCTTCGGGCTCATCGCCAAGGGCCGCCTGAGCCACAGCCACATCCCGGACCACCCCGAGGTGGAGAGCGAGCGCCGCCAGATATTTTTCGCGGCGGCCATCGGCCTTCCCACCTTTTTCGTGCGCCAGGACACCCCCAACCTGCTGCTCAAGAGCATCCTGGAGCGCACCGCCGAGACCCGGCCCAGCCGCCGCTATCCTGGCTATCTCCGGGTGAAGGTGAGCCAATACTTCCAGGCCTGCCTGGGCCTGCTGGAACAGGAGGGGGCCGAGATCATCGACTGCCTGGGCCTGGGCGAAACCATGGCCGACCTGAGGGAGCGCCTGGCCCAGCCGGGGCAGCGCTCGGCCCTGGGGCGGCTGACCCACGGCATCCTGAGCGAGTTGGGGGCCAGCGACCCTCTCCGGGCCGACGCCCGCCAGTTCAACCAGGCGGCGGAAGACTATTACCGCACCGGCCTCAGGCGACGCCATCTGGGCGAGGCCTGGCAGGTGCTCAGCGAAGACCTCACCGGTGCGGGGCTGAAAGCCCTGGAAAACCACCCCACCGCCCGCCGGGCCTTGGGGCGGGTCTTGGCCGGCCGCGAGCCCCAGGCTCTGTTGGCCGAGCTGAAGGAGCCGGTGCTGGACGGACGGGCCGGGGCCGAGGACGTGTCCCTGCTCATAAACCTGCTGTTAACGGTTATCGATTTTCAGGCGCGGCCGGATCAAGCCAACTTGGCCGGAGGCCCGCCCATGGAGCAAAGCAATGAGTTTGACCACCCATCAGTACATCGACAGGCATAGCGGCCAGGTGCGCACCGAGCGCCTCTTCGCCGACCGCCTGGTCAATTTCCTGTATTCCGAGGTGCGCGAGAAAACGCCCACCGTGTTCAAGGCCATCACCAGCGCCCGTGGCTCCAGCCTGCTGGGGCTTCTCAATTTCGAGGCCATGTTGGGGGTGCGCCTCAAGGCCACCGCCGAGGCGGTGCGTTCCTGGGGGGTGGACCTCGGCGAGTGCCTGGACGACCCGGCCACCCTGGACACCCCGGGCAAGCTGTTCACCCGCAAGATCCGCTACTGGCAGACCCGGCCCATGAACCCGGAGCCGGCGGCGGTGGTGGCCCCGGCCGACTCGCGGGTGCTGCTGGGCTCCTTCGGCCCCCACTCCCTGCTGTTCATCAAGGAGAAGTTCTTCGCCTTCCACGAGCTGTTGGGCGACCTCAAGACCCGCTGGCTGGAGGCCTTCAAGGACGGCGACTACGCCCTGTGCCGCCTGACCCCGGACAAGTACCATTACGTGCACACCCCGGTGAGCGGACGGGTGGTGGACTTCTACCCCATCGCCGGGCACTACCACTCCTGCAACCCCGGCGCGGTGGTCAGCCTGGTGGACCCCTACTCCAAGAACATGCGCATGGTCACCATCATCGACACCGACGTGGACGGCGGCTCCGGGGTGGGCCTGGTGGCCGTGGTGGAGGTGGTGGCCCTGATGGTGGGGGAGATCAGCCAGCGCTACAGCCAAGAGTTCTACGACGATCCCCAGCCCATGACCCCCGGCCTGATGCTCACCAAGGGCCAGCCCAAGAGCCTGTTCAAACCCGGCTCCTCCACGGTGGTGTGCCTGTTTCAGCCGTGCCGCATGGACTTCGACCAGGACCTCATCGACAACCAAACTTCGCCCAAAGCGGTCAGCCGCTTTTCCCGCGGCTTCGGCCAGCCCCTGGTGGAAACCGAGGTCAGGGTGCGCGAACAGATCGGCCGGGCCGCGGCCCGCAGCTGAACAGCCGAGGATATAGAAATGGACAAGCTGATATTCACCGCCGGGCTGGGGGCGCTTTTCGCGGCGCTTTTGTGGTGGAGCCGCCGCCTGCCCGGCGAACGCTGGCAGATCGCGGCGGCCATCCCGGTGGGCCGCGCGGAAAACGGCCGCTGGCGCGGCGTCAACCTCACCTTCTACGGCATGTTCACCGCCAACGCGGTGCTCCTGGCCTAGGCGCTGATGCTCATCATGCTGGGCTCCTTGGGGGTCAGCCCCTTTGAGGTGATGGTGGTGATGCTGCCCTTGCTCTCCCTCAGCGCCCCGGCCGCCCGCCTGGTAGCCCGCTGGGTGGAGTACAAGCCCGCCACCCTCACCGTGGCCGGGGCGGGCTTCGCGGCCCTGGTGCTGGCCCCCTGGCTCACCCTCCTGGCCCGGGCCTGCCTGGGCCGGGGCGTGGGGGAGCACCTCCAGGTGACCCCGGTGCTGGCCGCCCTGGTGATCTGCTACACCCTGGGCGAGGGCCTGGGACGTCTGGCCTGCCTCAGCTTCGGCTGCTGCTATGGCCGGGCCCTGGTGGCCTGCCCCGACTGGGTGCAAAAGGTGTTCAAGCACTGGCACCTGGTGTTCAGCGGCGAGACCAAGAAGATCTCCTACGAGAGCGGCCTGAACGGCTTGGCCGTGGTGCCGGTGCAGATGCTAACCCTCATGGTCAACGGCGCGGCCGGGCTGGTCTCCCTGTACCTGTTTTTGAATGGGGCCTTCACCCCGGCCCTGTGGCTGTGCCTGATCGTCAGCGGCCTGTGGCGGGCGGTGTCCGAGACCCTCAGGGCCGACTACCGGGGCGGGGGCAGCCTGAGCGCCTACCAGATCATGGCCATGGTGGGCATCGCCTACGGCATGGTGATGAGCCTCGTCTTCCCGGTGGGGCCGGCCGCGGCCTCGCCCTCCCTGGCTCTGGGCCTGGACACCCTGTGGAGTCCGACGGTGGTGCTCTGTTTGCAAGGCCTGTGGACCGCCACCCTGATCTACTCAGGGGCCAGCAAGGTGACCGCCGCCACCATAGAGTTCCACGTGGTGCGCGAAAGGATATAAAGCCAAATCAATGGCGTCGCACAGAAACTGGATGTAAGGGCATATCTTCTTGTTACATCAGGCCCCTTTTTTGGGCCATCCTCATCATCTGTTCGCCGGCGCTGGCCGGAGGCACCCGCTGTTGGTCCTCCGGCTTGGGCAAAAGCTCGATTGCTTCCGTGGGGCAGGCCACCACGCACAGGCCGCAGCCGATGCAGCGGTCCAATCTCACCCCGGCCAAGCCGTCGTCGTTCAAGACGATGGCATCCATCTGGCAGCGTTCCAGGCAGGTTTCGCAACCGGTGCAATCATCTTGGGAAACTTGGGCGAACCAGTTGCTGAACACCATCTCCGCCGGTTTGGGGTGCTTGCGTAGGGCCCCCAGCACACCGCAGCAATCGCCGCAGCAGTTGCACATTCCGCTTGGGTTGGTGGTGGTGGCCGGCTGGGTCACCAGGCCGGCTTCACGGCACTTCTCTAAAATCTTGACGCCCTCGTCAAGGCTGATTACCCGGCCCATGCCCCGGTCCAGGTAGTATTGGCCCATGGAGCCAAACATAAAGCAGGCTTCCAGGGGCTTGCCGCAGTCGCCGTCGGTCACCTGCTCCTTTTTGCGGCAAATGCAGTCGGTGATTACGATCTGGTCCTTGGATTTAAGAATCTCCACCGCGTCGTCAAAAACGGCTACATGCCGGGTGATGTCCACGCTTCTGCCCACAGGGATGGTACGCAGGAAATAGTCCGCACCTTGCTGCATGGCCTTGTCAAAGGCCTCGTCGCTATATTCCTTGACCATGGCCGCAAGCTCAGGGGAAAGATCCTTTACTTGAAACTCGAACAGGCCATGCACAAAGGGAATGGCCCCGAACTTGGCGGCATCCCCTTTTTTCAGGCGGAACAAAAGGCCGCGCCCGGCCATGTCCTCAAGCCGCTGAGTTAGTTCCGCCTCGTCCTGCCCCAGCCGTGCCGCAATTGCCGCGGCCGGCTCCAGCCTGTGGGAGAGGGACAGGAAAAGCTCCGCGTCTTCCGGCGAAAAAAGATGCTCAAGGATTTTTATCTCAATACCGGATTCCGTGGCCGGAAACCCCATAGAAAATTTGTCCAGCCTTTTCTGCAAAGCGCGGAAGATGTCATTGGGCATAACCAACGGCCTTTCCAAAATAGATGTACCTGTTCAAATTCCTCTTACGCAAAGCACGATAATCCAATGCCCTAGATTCCGTCAATCGACCACGGCGTCCCAGCCTGCACCAAGCACCGTCCTGTAGCGGCGCTCCAGGGACAATGAAAACGCCACATCGCCAACCTTCGCGACACATCCGGCATAACCCACCCACCCATCGCCCATTTCCCCGCTTGATCTTGCGGCGGCAAAGTGGAACCATGTGAGGGGTGACGCAGGGGGGCGTCACCCCCCCCTGCACACGGGAGCATGGTCCATGTTCGCCTCGGGCGCAGCAAAACAGGCATCGTCCGTGCCGGGCCGTTGGTGGCCCGGCGCGCTGCTGCGCCTGGTGCTGCCTTCGGTGCTCACCCTGCTCTTGTTCTCCGCCGCCCTGTTCGCGGTGATCCTGCCCTCGGTGGAAACCGCCTTCATGGACCGCAAGCGGGAGATGATCCGCGAGCTCACCCAGAGCGCCTGGGACGTGCTGGCCTATTACCACGCCCAGGAGGCCAAGGGCCTCATCACCCGCGAGCAGGCCCAGCAAAAGGCCAAGCAGCAGCTGAGAGCCATGCGCTACGGCTCCGAGGGCAAGGACTACTTCTGGGTCAACGACCTGGAGCCCCGCATGGTGATGCACCCCTACCGGCCGGACCTGGAGGGGAAAAACGTGGCCGACTTCCGCGACCCCCACGGCAAGCGCCTGTTTTCCGAGGTGGTCAAGGTGGTCAAGGCCACCGGCCAGGGCTACGTGGATTACATGTGGCAGTGGAAGGACGACCCGGCCCATGTGGTGCCCAAGGTCAGCTTCGTCAAGGAGTTCGCCCCCTGGGGCTGGGTGGTCGGCACCGGCATCTACGTGGAGGACGTGGCCCAGCAGATGGCGGTGATCACCAACCGGCTCACCTGGGCCAGCCTGGGCATCGTGGGCATCGTGGCGGTGATCGAGTTCTACATCATTCTGCAAAGCCTGGCCGCCGAGCGCCGCCGCCGCCGGGCCGAGGTGGAGACCCAGCGCTCCCGGGGCATGCTGCGCCTGGTCATGGACAACATCCCCCAGCTTATCTTCTGGAAGGACCGGCGGGGCGGCTACCTGGGCTGCAACCGAGCCTTCGCGGCCCATGTCAGCCTGTCCGACCCGGCCCAGATAAAGGGCCTGCACGACCACGAGCTGCCCCGGCCGCCCGCCGAGGCCCCCCTGTTGCAGCGGGTTGAGCAAGAGGTCATGTCCACCGGCAAGGCGCAGCACCATGTCATCGAGCCCCAGCAGGGGCCGGGCGGCTCCACCCTGTGGATGGACGCCAACCGCATCCCCCTGCGCGGCCCCCACGGCCGGGTGGTGGGGGTGCTGTGCACCTACGAGGACATCACCCGCCGCCGGGAGATGGACCAGGCCCTGGCTGAGAGCGAGCGCCGCTTCCGCACCCTGGTGGAGAACGCCCAGGTGGGCATCGCCATCGTGCAGGACGGCCAGGCGGTGTACTGCAACCCCGAGGCCCGGCGCATCCTGGGGCCGGGAGAAACTCCCTTCGCCTTGGAGTCCCTGGGGCCGGCGGGCGACCCCCGCCTGGCCAAGCTGCTGGAGCTGGCCCAGGCGCCGATGAGCCAAGGCGGCCCCGAGACCGAGGAGGGCCAGGACCTGGACCTGGGCTTCCTGGCCGGGGACGGCCACCCCGGCGGCGCGTCCCGCTGGGTGCACTGCCGGGGAGGGGGCATCGTGTACCAGGGCCGTGAGGCCCGGCTGATCGTCATGCTGGACATCACCAAGGCCAGGGAGCTGGAGCGCCTGGTGAGCATCCAGGACAAGATGGCCTCCCTGGGCCGGGTGGCGGCGGGCATCGCCCACGAGATACGAAACCCCCTGTCGGGCATCAACCTCTACCTCACCGCCCTGGGCGGCAAGACCCAGGGCATGGCCGAGGTGACCGAGATCGTGGGCAAGATGCAGGCGGCCAGCGCGCGCATCGAAGGAGTCATCAAGCGGGTGCTGGACTTCAGCCGCCCCACCGCGCCCAAGGTGTCGCTGATCAACCTGAACCAGGTGGTGACCAACGTCATGGAGCTTTCGGCGGTGACCCTGCGCAAGGCGGGCATCAGTTTGGAGGCCTCCCTGGCCGAGTCGCTGCCCCTGGCCCACGCCGACGGCCAGCTTTTGGAGCAGGTGCTCATGAACCTCATCACCAACGCGGTGCAGGCCCTGGCCGAGGTGAGCGGCGAGAAGAAGATCGGCCTGGACTCCTCGCTGGAAATGGACCGCATCGTCATCCGGGTGTCCGACTCCGGCCCCGGCATTCCCCCGGCGCTACGGGAAAAGGTGTTCGACCCCTTCTACACCGGCAGGCGGGAGGGCTCGGGCATCGGGCTGAGCCTGTGCCACCGCATCGTCAGCGACCACGGCGGCAAGCTCACTGTCAGCCAGAGCCGCTGGGGCGGGGCCATGTTCACCATGGAGCTGCCCGCTTCGGCCTACTGGGGCTACGACTCCCACGGATAGGAGACCATGCTCGACTACAGCATTTTCGTAGTGGACGACGAGGAATTCATCCGCGATGCGGTGGTCATGAACCTGCCCGGCTACCGGGTGCGGGCCCTGGCCAGCGCCGAGGAGGCCCTGGAGGCCCTCAAGAAGGAGACCCCGGACCTGATCTTGTTGGACATCGGCCTGCCGGGCATGGACGGGGTCCAGGCCCTGGGGCGCATCAAGGCGCTGTTTCCCCAGATGCTGTTCATCATGATCACCGCCTACGAGGACGTGAACACCGTGGTCTCGGCCATGAAGCAGGGGGTGTACGACTACGTAGTCAAGCCCCTGCACATGGAGTCCTTGAAGGCCACCATCGACAACGCCCTGGAGAGCATCCGCCTGCGCAAGGAGGTGAAGGCCCTGCAGGAGCGCTGCCTCACCGAGAACCTGCCCTGCATGGTGGCCGAGAGCCACCAGATCCAGGGGGTCATGGAGCTGGTCAAGCGGGTGGCCCAGAGTCCCGACGCCCCGGTGCTCGTCCTGGGGGAGACCGGCACCGGCAAGGAGCTCATCGCCGCGGCGGTGCACTACCAGAGCCCCCTGTACCGTGGCCCCCTGGTGGCGCTCAACTGCGCGGCCCTGCCCAAGGACCTCATCGAGAGCGAGCTGTTCGGCTACGAGCCGGGGGCCTTTTCCGGGGCCAAGGCCGGGGGCAAGAAGGGCCTGGTGGAGCAGGCCTCGGGCGGCACCCTGTTTTTGGACGAGGTGGGCGACCTGCCCGCCGAGGCCCAGGCCAAGCTGCTGCGCTTCTTGGACTCCGGCCAGTACTACAAGATCGGCGGCACCCGGCCCAGCCAGGCCCAGGTGCGGGTGGTGGCGGCCACCAACCAGGACCTGGAGCGCCTGGTGGAGGAGGGCCGCTTCCGCCGAGACCTGTACTTCCGCCTGGGGGTCATAAAGGTGGAAGTGCCCTCGCTCAACCGCCGCCCGGAGGACGTGTTGCCCATCGCCCGCCATTTCCTGGGGGAGATGGCCGCCAAATACGGCAAGCAGTTCACCGGCTTCACCCCCCAGGCCGAGATTCTCATGACCCGCCGCCATTACCAGGGCAACGTGCGCGAGCTCAAGGGCCTGGTGGAGCGGGGGGTGCTGGTGGGGGCGGGACCCCTGCTGGGGGCCGAGGAGATGGGCCTGGGCCAAGGCTCCCCGGACAGGCCCGGCGGGGGCGAACCCTCCCTGCCGCGCCTGGGGCCGGAGGGCCTGGACCTGGGCCAAACCCTGGAACAGGTGGAGCGAGATTACCTGGACCAGGCCCTGGAACTGGCCGGGGGCAACGAGACCAAGGCGGCCCAGCTGGTGGGCATGAACTACCACACCTTCCGCTACCGCAAAAAGAAGCTCCTGGACGGGGAGGAGGAATAGAAATTTCTCCACTAATCTAGAAAATATTCTACTTTTCAGCCGCTTTTGGCCGCTTCCGGGACCGCTCCCCTGGGGCGGCTTTTTCGTTTAACCACTCGATATAATTTGTCTAACATCCCATAACCGCCCTTTGGCCCGGAACTTGTAACCATTGGTGGGCGACACTTAGCCAAGGGCGC
>Ga0180016_100249_pt1 | contig 16052 bp, 6 predicted proteins | sample KR46_M_MetaG_FD_129673 | JGI IMG/M metagenome (GOLD analysis project Ga0180016, IMG submission 129673) | Groundwater microbial communities from the Olkiluoto Island deep subsurface site, Finland - KR46_M_MetaG | ecosystem: Environmental > Aquatic > Deep subsurface > Groundwater | place: Finland... | reverse complement strand
CTCCGCACCCGTGCTCTCGGCCCGTACCGGGCGCAACTATTACATGCTGTCGCTCTTCGACCTGGGCAAGCTGGTCACCAACTCGCCCCACGCCTGGCAGGTCCAGGCCCTGGTGGACGGCAGACCCGTGGCGGCCAGCGAATATCGTGTCGTCATCTTTTCCGGGGCCGCATCGGAACTCGAGCTGACGGTCCCGCTGCGCGACCAGGGGGTTTCCGGGAAATAGTGCTTTTGCCTTGGAACCGGCTTTTGACCGGTTCCAGACTCTGGGTGGCTTGTGACGAAGCATTGGTGAACTTCTATCCCGTAAAGCCGGGACAGCGGCGCAGTGAAGCCGCAAGGGGATAAACAGGACCGGTACTGCTCAGCTGAAAAATGAAACAATTTTCAAATAGCAACAGGAGCGCCCCATGCGTAGACTCGCCATGTTCTCCGCCATCGTGATTTGCATACTCTGGACTGCCCCACAGTCCCATTCCGACCAGCTTAAAACCGGGATCATGAAGTCCTCACCGTCGCCAAACCAGATTACCAGCACACCAAAGCCGACACCGCAAGTCCCGGACGTCAAAACCGCCCCGGGAGTGACAGCACCAGTCCCGACAAAGCAAGGCATCACCGCCCACTTGGGACAAAAAGCAACCATCGCGGTCAAAAGCCCGGTCCAGGGCACGCAGCATCCGGCCGGCAAGCCCCTGGGCATCGTCTGGGACAGAAGCACCATCCCCGCTGCCGCCACGGTGAACATTCTCCTAGTGGACAAGCCCGGCGGCACGGCCAAGGCGACCATCAAAGCCGGCGCTCCCAACACGGGCAGCTTCACTTCCTGGATTGCCCCGCAGCAATACACCGCGGCCGGCAATTCCTGGGCGATTCGCATCGAAACTGCTGACAGCAAGGCCAGCGGGCACTCCGGGGTGTTCTCCTTTCAGCCAGCCGCACCACCGATGGTGGGCGCCCAGAAGACATTTGATCGGTCTGCCATTAAAATACAAATAAAGCAGACGCTCGAAAGGAAAATGAATCAAATCGTCGCGATTCATCAGTTCAATCCCTCCACTGAAACCCGTTTGAAAATATGCCAGCAGCAGAGCAAGAGTTTCTCCGATACCCTTGTTCAATGCCTGACAACGAACAGCGATCCTGTGAATCCACCTCCAGGAAGCCCGCTGGACTCCTTCAACAAGCTCACAAATGCACAACTGGCGCAGAAGTGCCCTGATTCTCTCCAGCAGTGTCTCGACAAGGTCCTAGATGAGCATGTCGCCTGGTGCAAAGCCAATGCTTGCAAGAGTCAGTCCGAAGCCTTGACCGCCATAGAGGCTGAATGTTCCCAAATTGAAGCGCTTCTAAGCCAGCCACCGTCGTTAAAGAAAAATACTCCTCCGTGTCCGGTGCTGTACCAGAACTATCTAAAGGCTAGAGAAGCTGTGGATAACTTTGAATGCAATATAATTATCATGGGTTCATTTGCCTGCATACCGTCCATTTCACATTTGATGGAAGCCGAGAGAGACGCCCTAAAGAAGTTGGAGGATAACGGATGCCTCTAGCAAAACGGCAAAGAGGGTTGAGTACAAAGCTGGCTCCATCGTTTCTAACAATCAAAAAATTTCGATATTAAATAACTGTTAAATATATTACTATTTCGAGGAAAAACGAATTCTATTTCTATATTACATGAGTCGATTGATGTAATAAAATGAAGCACAATATATTTATAAATTCTTAATTAACCACAGCAAAATAATTTTTTATACTCGAGTTTGCCTGATCAGGTGAAACGATTTTTCCAATATCAAAAGGAGTGTCGGCCATGCGCAAACTCACCATGTTCTCCGCCATCATGATTTGCATGCTCTGGGCCTCACAGTCCCATTCCGACCAACTTAAAACCGGGATCATGAAGTCCTCGCCGTCGCCAAACCAGATTACCAGCACACCGAAGCCGACACCGCAAGTCCCGGGCATCAAAACCGCTCCCGGAGTGACCACGCCCGTCCCGACGAAACAAGGCATCACCGCCCCTATTGGAAAAAAGACAACCATCGCGGTCAAAAACCCGGTCCAAGGCACACGGCATCCGGCAGGCAAGCCCCTGACCATCATCTGGGACAGAAGCGCCATCGGCACCGCCGCCAAGGTGAACATCCTCCTGGTGGACAAGCCCGGCGGCACGGCTAAGGCGACCATCAAGGCGGGCGCCCCCAACACGGGCAGCTTCACTTCCTGGATTGCCCCGCAGCAATATACTGCGGCGGGCAACTCCTGGTCCGTCCGCATCGAAACTGCTGACAAAAAAGCCGTGGGACATTCCGGTGTTTTTTCGTTTGATCAGACCACAAAAAAAGGAATGCACATAAAACCTGACATGAAAGCGCAGAGCCGCTTGTCACCCATGGCAGTCGAACAAGAAAAGGTTTCACGGCAGGTCGGGATGGTGGTCTCTCCATCCATTGTTGAATCAAATAAAACCATTGACGTGAAAAAACACATGTCGACCGGCACGTCGGTCCTTTCCGCTGCCCAGCCTAATATAACAAATGCTTTAGAGGAAAAAAAGGCGGATTCGACGGCCCTATCTGCTGACCTTATCGTTTTTTCGGACTATACCATCCACTCCATCCGCACCGTTCCAGAAGATCCGCACACCCAGGAATGGGTCAATGTTTGGATTCAAGTCGAAAATAAATCTCAAAAGGACGCACATCTGCCTCTATACTACAAATTCAAACCCCTTGAGGGGCAGTCTGACGGGGGCAAAGTCCATGTTATCGCGCCTCTTGTTAAGGCCAAGGAGATCAAAGAATACAACAATGAATACTATTCTCTACTCCTCAAGGGCAAATACCTACTTTCGGTTGCAAAAGATGAATTATTGAGCAAAAACCTTGTTACCAGAACAGTGAATGTGAAATTGCCTGAGGATGTGAAAGTCCGTATTTCAAAACTTAAATTGGGCTCTACCGACACCGATTCGTCTAATGAGCCAATTATCATGACACCTAAGGCCGCCCGCAAAGAAATTAGAATAGAGGGTGGTGGTTTTACTTCTCAAAGCACCGTGCTCTATCAAAATGTGACAACCGGAGCGAATGTCTCTACATTCGACCCAGAAGAAATTCAAGGGCATAAAATTTGGGGCCATCTTCCCGTTTATGCTTGCAATGTGCCTGGCCGATATAAAATCTGGGTTAAAAATCCGGATGGAAGTGAAACAGATAAGTTTCAGTATGAAGTATTGACCCCCGGCCAATCACCGCAAATTGATTTTTGGAAACCCCATGTCATCACTGATTGGGACCGTTTACACATCGACACATGGTCAACATCTGTAATATTCTACGGAAAAGGTATTTCAAAAGAATGGAGCACCCATTGGGTTGAATCCAACTCTGTATCCAGTGATATGGAATTTATAAAAGATACTTATCATACTCAAGATGGCTACTATTATTTAAAACTCAGTACCCGCGTGGATAGCCCTCCCCAAGAGGGTGAAATTAAGATCTGGATTTACAACAAACACACAGACCCTGCAATTGACAACCGGAGCAGTGGCCAATGGTTCCGCATCCAGGTTAAGCATGAGCCTTTTGTGATCGCGCCGCCGATTGTCCAACTTCCTTCGGAAAAGCAAAAGATAGTCAAGGAGGATGTTGTGGTTACGATTAAAGATCCTCCGGGGGTCAGGGGGCTCAGCTATAAACTTGAATGGCGGCAACAACTCGGCGTTTTCTGGCAATCTATATCCATGCTCGAAAGCATTTCCAAGGAACCGTTCGATGTCCAAGTCACCCGGGTTATTCCGGCCGATCAATTCAAGGCCAGCGGAAACTACCAGTTACGGGTTTTGGTGGATGAATCCACAGAATGCATACGCCATATTGCGCCGGCGCCGGAGTGGAGTGAATGGCGGACGTTCGAAGTTGTCCGATAGGAGGGAATGGTGGTTGGGGTATGTGTCTCTGAGGAAAAGAACTGCTGCCGAAGACACGGAGATTCTCTGGAAATCCAAATTTTTTTTGAGATTGGAATTCCTATAAAATATATCAATCTATCTCAAGAAAAAACGGATTCTTTTTCTAATATTGCCTGGGTTAACTGATATATTTTATCGCTCGATATTTATTTTAATAATTTTATTAATTGTACTCTAAGATTCCTGATAATCCAGAGGAGTCGTTATGCGTTACGCTTCATTACTATTTGTCATCTTGTTCGGCCTATTGGTAACAACGCCAAAAGCTCAAGCCGACCAACTCAAGACCGGGATCATGAAGTCCGCGCCGTCGCCAAACCAGATTACCAGCACACCGAAGCCGACACCGCAAGTCCCGGACGTCAAAACCGCTCCCGGAGTGACAGCGCCCGTCCCGACGAAGCAAGGCATCACCGCCCCACTGGGACAAAAAGCAACCATCGCGGTCAAAAGCCCGGCCCAGGGCACGCAGCATCCGACCGGCAAGCCCCTGGGCATCGTCTGGGACAGAAGTACCATCCCCGCCGCCGCCACGGTGAACATCCTCTTGGTGGACAAGCCCGGCGGCACGCCCAAGGCGACCATCAAGGCGGGCGCTCCCAACACGGGCAGCTTCACCTCCTGGATTGCCCCGCAGCAATACACCGCGGCCGGCAACTCCTGGGCGATTCGCATCGAAACTGCTGACAGCAAGGCCAGCGGGCACTCCGGAACCTTCTCTTTTATCCAACAACCCGTGGCGGGGACAGGCGTCGTCCCCTCGGTCAAAAGCGGCGTTGCGGTCCAGGCACCCACAATAGCCGGGGAGGCGACAAATCTGGCTGTCACGAAAAACGCCGCTAGCAAGAGCACCCTCGCCGCCCAGACCCCAGGCATCGCTGCCGCCAAAGGCAGCCTGACTGCAACGCCTCAGACATCCTCGCTCAGCCAGGACCAGGGCTCGGCGACCCCACTTCTGAACGAACTCAAGCTGGGCAAGCGCAAGGACTTCTCCCGCGTGTCGCTGGCAGGGCTGGACCTAAGCAATCTCAATCTCGAACAGGTCAACTTCGAGGGAGCGGACCTCTCGGGGGCCGATATGACAGGAGCCGATCTGACAAGATGCGATTTCACAGGAGCCAATCTGATCCGGGCCAACCTGACTAAAGCCAACTGTCAAGGGGTCTCGTTCAAAAATGCCCAACTGGGCAGAGCAATTTTTATAAAAACGAGCATATTGAGCGCCGATTTTACCGGGGCAACGTGCAATGAAACATTATTCAAGTGGATGGATATCCTCGGCGATGGTAACGAAGGTTTTTCCAAAGCCAATCTTGAATCCGCTATATTCGAATATTGTAGCATAACATTTCATAACCTCAAAAATACAAACATGAAACATGTCGTAATAAACGGTGGAAATTTTCGATATATTGATTTTCGAGGAGCACAATTAGATGGAATTAGGATTTCTGGGAATCCAGAATTTCATGAGGTTGCGATCTCTATAAAATATATCAATCTATTTCAAGGAAAGACAGATTCTTTTCCCAATATTATCTGGGTTAACTGATATATTTATCGTTCGTTATATATTTTAATAATTTTATTAATCTTATTATAAGATTTCGATAAAACCAGAGGAGTCGTCATGCGTCACACTTCATTACTATTTATCATCTTGATCGGCCTATTGGTAACAACGCCAAAAGCTCAAGCCGACCAACTCAAGACCGGGATCATGAAGTCCGCGCCGTCGCCAAACCAGATTACCAGCACACCGAAGCCGACACCGCAAGTCCCGGCCGTCAAAACCGCTCCCGGAGTGACAGCGCCCATCCCGACGAAGCAGGGCATAATCGCACCCCTGGGGCAGAAGGCAACCATCGCGGTCAAAAGTCCAGCCTAGGGCACGCAGCATCCGGCCGGCAAGCCCCTGACCATCGTCTGGGACAGAAGCACCATCCCCGCCGCCGCCACGGTGAACATTCTCCTACTGGACAGGCCCGGCGGCACGGTCCAGACGGCCATCAAAACCGGTGCCGCAAATACGGGCAGCTTTATGTCATGGACCCCTTCACCGCAGTTCACTGTGCCTGGCAAATCATGGGTCGTGCGGGTCGAAACAATTGACAAAATGAGTCATGGACATTCCGGAGCGTTCAGCTTTGCAAAATCCGATACAGGCAGAACCGAAAGCGGCCTGCCACAGCAGAATAATCAAAGCCCATCGGCAATCAATATCACAGCACAGCATCCTGTGCAGAACAAAGTTTCTATTTCTGAGGATCTTGTCAAAAAAAAAAAAATGCGAACTCTTCTGGTATTAATATGGAGATAGTCGACATAATGCAATTACAGATCAATATGCTTAAAAGAGAACTTGAAATTGAAAGAGATGCAAGAAATATTTTAGAAAAATTAGTTGAAGATCATATTGAAATATTTGAATCACACGTTCATACTTATTCAGACACATTAAGCGTAAGAGTTAGTATGAGATCAAAAAGAAATTGGGAAAACGTTTCAGATGATCAGCTTATAATATATGTTGACCCTGACATAGAAAGACAAAAAGAACCTGCAAAAGACAAAAAAACTAGCTCTCCAAAATAAATTTAATTTATTTACAATTTAAATAATGAGTAAAATATACAAGTTTATAATATTTAATGATCTTTTAAAATTTATTAAAAATATTTATGTGCATTACTCATATTTTAAATTAAATTTGAAAAAAAAATGATAATCACTCTTAGCACAAAGATGAGTTACAGACGGATAATACGAGCCTAAAAGTACTGGAACAGCTCGTCTAGGTCGTTCAAACCGAAAGATGAGAATAGTCATGCTCTGAATCCTCGAACGGGAGCCGTCTAGAAAACCCTAATCAGCTGACAACCAGTCGCCCGTAACGAATAGGCTACTGACCATGACATTGTTAACAGATCATGCGAGGTAAACAATGAAAATGCGCCCTTGTTCTTTGTTCATCATGATCGCAATAATCTTCCTCTTCGATGTCCATGGCCTGGGAGCTGACTCCCTCATAAAACCTTTTCCCACAATCCAGCCCACACAGCCCCGAATCACGACTACACCGAAGACCGCGCCAACCTCTCCCGCCCCGGGCATGAACGTCATCCAGCCCCAGGCGTCCTTTCCCGAACTGACGTCCGTTGCCCCCGCCACCCTGCAGCAGGGGCAGAGCACGACCCTGAACCTGTCCGGCCGGAACCTGAGTAAGGACATGGTCCTGATCATGGGTCCGGGGGTGACCGTGGGCCCCATCCAGCAAGTCGGTGACAAAATACTGCTCGCCCCCGTTTCCGTGGCGGACACGGCCGCGCCCGGCGTGCGCACCATCAGCGTCCAGTACAAGGGCGTGACCAAGCAGGGCCAGGCTAGGCTGACCGTCACTGCTGTTCAGGCCGCCACGGTCATCCAGTCCATCACCCCCAATTCCATCGCACAAGGCGAGAGCAGGGAGCTGACCATCTCCGGCACGGGCCTTGAATTCGTGCGCCAGATGAACTTCGGACCCGGCCTTTCGGCCCAACTGCCGAAACCCAGCGGCGCGAACCTGCGCGTGACGGTCACGGCGGCTCCGGACGCCGCTCCCGGCCAACGGGCGGTGTCCTATTCCGACCGGATCGGCCAGCACACCTCAAGGCTCCCGTTCATGGTCACCATCAACCCCCAGCCCGAACCTCCGGGCAAGCCGGTACAACCGATTCAGACCAAGACACCGCTGGCCGCGCCGGTGATAATGACCATGACCCCCAACCAGTGGACACAGGGCGGGGAATACGAGGTCACGGTCCAGGGAGCCAACCTGTCTCAGGGCCTGGAAACGCGCTTCGCCAAGGGCATCGAGATCAAAAAACTAACCGTGACTTCGGCCGCCATGGCCCGCATGACGGTCCGCGTCGCTGATCAAGCTCCGCTTGGCAGACAATGGCTGGAAATCCGCCCAGGCCCGGACGCGAAATGGACCCAGAGCCGGGCTCTGGGAGAGGTGCAGGCGAAACCGGCGGCCACGATCAGCGTCCCGGCCATCAAGACGGCCCGGCCCGAACTGTCCGCCATCACCCCGAACCAGTGGGAGCCGGGCAAGACGTATGCGGTCACCCTGCAGGGCGCGCACCTGCCAGAGACACTGGAAGCCGCATTCGGCAAGGATGTCGTGGTTCGCGAAATGAAGGTCGGCTCAGCCTCAATCGCCTCGTTCACGGTGGAGGTCGCGCCAGCCGCCGCCCCCGGACCACGTCCCATGGAGGCCCGCTCCGGGAAGAGCGAATCCTGGGAACGTACCCGGCTACAGGCCGTGGTCATCGAAAAAAAGGCGCCGGCCATCACGTTCAAGCCCGAACTGCCCGGGCACGTGCTGCAGCCTTCCGTGTCCCTGCTTTCCCCCAACCGCTGGTATCCGGGCAAAAACTATGAAGTAACTGTGCTCGGCGACCTGTTCGCCGCCGGCATGAGCGTGGAGCTTGGCGCGGATGTGGTTGTCTCGAACCTTCAGGTCGCAAATCCCACCAGGGCGACCATGACCGTGACCGTGGGCGGCAAGGCGGCTCCCGGACCGCGCCCCCTCAGATTCCGATTGCACGGCGAGGACGGATGGCGGAAAACCGGGGCGGTCGGACTGGTCAAGGCCGTCTACTCAGGCGTCAAGCCGCCCATGGTGATCCAGCCGCCGCTAAAAGACGTCGAATTCGCCATGGGCTCCATCTTCCTGAAAACACCGGAGCACGGCACTTACTGGATCATGGAGAACTCCCAAGGGGACCACGGAACGCCCAAAGTCACGGACTCCACGCGCTTTGAGTGGATGGAAAAGGACGTGACCTCGCAGTGGTTCGAGCTGCGCATCCTCAATGCGGCAGGAACGGTACTGATGACCCGCAAAGTCAGCGGTCTGCCCATGCCGGACCGCTTTTACGCCCCTGACGCAGACTTCATCACCGAAATTTTCGACCTGGCCCGCAATCCGCAACCTGCCGCGCAAACCCCGCCCGAAACGCAGGAGCCAAAAGCGGAAGGATCCAAGGCAGGCTCCTTGCATTCCGCGCTGTCCGCGACGGGGGTTTCGGCCAGCGGCGTAACGTCCGGCACCTCCGCCATCAGTGAGGTCGCCGCGCCGCAAGCTTCCGGCGGCATTGCGCAGCACCTGGCGGACAGCTTTGGCCAAAATGCCCTGTTTTGGGAGGTGGCCGGATACAAAAAAGTGACCACCCAGAGTGCGCCCGCTCCAGGTGAAGGCGAAGCCGCCGAAAACAGCCAGGCCGATGGCATGCAGTCAGCCGGGGGTTTTCAATTCCCCGGCGCGGCCATGCAGCAGGTCGTCACCACAACCACGGATCTGCAGATCGCGATCTCGGATCGCTGGCCTATCCAGTTACCCGCCTTCAGCCCCACGGGCCTCGCCTGTTCCATGGCCAACACCAAGCTCACACCCGACGCCGTCGGATCTGCCGACGACATCTTCTATATCGGGGATAAAATCCAGATCTCCGGCCTGATCAACATCGAGGAATGCCCGTGGGCCCTGATCTATGACACAAAATGGGGCCAATACGCAGGGGGTACGGGGTATACCGGAAACACTCCGGTCGACAGCTGGACCATCAGCAACATGTTCGTGGACTGGGGCGACGGCTCGTACGACATCGTCACGGCCATTCCAGGTAACGCCGTCGAAAAAACCGGCCAACCCTTCAGCGGCGAACAGCTTCCTCCCATCGCGAACCTGAACATCAAGCTGGAGCACACCTACAGATACTCCAACGAATTCCAGATCCGCCTGTTTGTGCTCCCCGCCGAAGACGTAGGCACCATCAGCAGCATCGTGCGCATGAGCAAGGCCCCGGAACCGCAGCCAAGCCAGGCCCATCTTACGCCGCACATGCTTGGGCAAACCCTTCTGGCCGACTCGGGAGCGGTTCTGTCCGACGCCGTCAACCCTGCGGACCTGAGCGCTTCGGGAGGAGCGACCGCCGCTTCAAACCTGTCGGCATCAGCCGCTGACAGGAGCACGCTGGGCCAATTCAACATTCCCGGTGGACGGGCCTTCCTGCTCTACTGCGAACCAACGATCATCGACATCAAGGCCGACCCGGCCGCCATCGGCCCCTTGCACCTCGAAAACCTGGCCATCATCGAGTTCTCCGGCCAGAAAACTGCCGAGCCATCAGCGGTACAAAAACCGGATGGCGCGATCCAATCCTCGACCCAACCGTCCGGCCCAATACAGGCCGCCGGACAGAACAAACCGACCTCCACGAAGCCCGTGCAAACCGGCCAGGCGCAGCTCGGGTCCGATATCGCTGTCCAGAGCGGGCTGCCTGGAGCCGGACAGCTGACAGGGACGTCCATCGCCGGACAGCTTTCCGCCGCAAATCTGGACGCTGCCAAGGCCTCGACCTGCGACGCCGCCTTTTTCGCCACGGCGGAGCTGAAATACTACGGCAGCGGAAAGATCAAACTCATCTGGAAGGTGGACGGGACCGTCATCCTTGAGCAGAGCGGAATCAAGATCGGCCCCTCTCCCGAGAGATCCAGTCTCAATGAGGACAACACCTACGCCCAGGATATCCAGCGCGACACCTACGTCTTCACTTCGCCCAGCCTGCCTCTGCAAAAACCGGCCTACCACAAGGTCACAGTGGAAGCGGTGCTAGAGGACGGAGAAAAGAAATACGCCGTCCGCGCCAAAGAAGGGTCCGGCGGCATGCCCATCCCCGAGTTCTATTCGACCCAGGCGGACCAGGTGGTGTCTGAACCCAGAGCCTATCTGGTCAGCGCGCCGGGGCCCGGAGAACCCTGCATTTTCCGCTTCCCCGTGGCCGGGGGCAAGGAGTTCCTCATCACCAGCCTGCAGGGCCGGGCCACAAAGGTCAACGGCCGCTGGAGCGGCACGGGCACCCTGCTCTTCGACCTGCCCGACGGTGTGAGCGGCCAGGGTGTGCGCTTCGTGGACATCGGGTTCCAGGGATTCGAGGTCGATGATGACGGCACGGTCACCAGTGGAACCATCGACGCTGCGAATCTCTCCCAACCCTATAGCGATTTGCCCGGCGTGAGCGCCACCCTGAAAAGCCTCAAAGGCAGCGTGAAGGAGGACCTCAAAGCCGTCTTCGACATCAAGGTCAAGGACAACACCATCCGCGTGGTGGAGACCGGGGGCACTCTCCCGCCGGACTGGCAAGGGGTCGAGGCACCACTGATCCCGGAATCGGGCTGGTACGCCGCAAGCCAGAAATTGCCCAAGACCCAGATTGGCCACAGCTATTTCCAGATCGAGTCCGACGACGTGCGTCTGGACCTGAGCCGCACCCAGGGCTCAAACCCTGCCGGATACTCAGGCATCAAAATCGCCCAGCTTCAGATGCAGGGCGCGACGGACGCGCCGCAGCTCGGGGTACTGGCGAGCGGGGCCGACTGGGTCGGGGTGCATCTGGGGGAAAACGCCGTCCTCTACCCCTATCTCTTCATGCTGACCCAGGCGAGCGTAACCGCCAAAAATTGGTATCTCACGGACACGGGCATCACCGGACACAGCCGCTTCAATAATTTCAACTACGTGTCCGGCGCCGGGAGCATCAAATTCGACGCCATCGACATCAGCGCCGGAAACAATGGCCTGACCGCCGAATACATCAACATGCGCATCGAAATGCCCTGGCCGGCCATGACCCTGCAGGGCGGCTCCATGAAGCTCGATTACACCCAGACAGACGCCAAGTCCGACCTGGAATTCAACTTCGCGGGCCAGGAGGCGACAGCGGACTACGGCAACGTGCGCATGCACACAAAAGTCAAAAAGTTCGAGCGAAAGTCCACAGGCTGGGGCATGAGCACGGACACGACCTTCACCTTCAGGGACGAGGGTGGAACGGAAGTCTCCACGACCGTAAATGAACTATTTTTCAATATCTATGGCGTGGCGTACTTCAATGGAGATGGGACGAGCCACAATGCGGGCCTGAACGCCCAGACCAAACTCGGCGACGTACAGGTCCAGTTGCAGGCCATTGAAGCCACGTCCCACGTGGATGACCTCAAACCCGAACGGCTGGACTTCACGCTCAAAGGGAAGATCGACTTCCCGGGTCTGAGCGAGGCCCCGGTGGACATCGTCTATGCGGTGAAAAAGCCTATGGGCCAGGCCTATGCGGCCACCGGGCCCAAGCACTCCAAGTTCACGACCGGCATCAGTTTCCCCATCGGCCGTCCCATGGCCGAAACCACCGTCGCACCGGAGATCAAGACGGGCGGCGGAGGCTTCGCCGCACATGGAGGCCCCCTCTACGCATCCCTTGATCCCGTGCTCCTGGCCGATGCTTCAGGCGGGGGAGCGGTGCAGGACACTTTTGGCGGCACGGTCGAAACCAGGATGTTCGGCATGGACACCCCGGTCAAGGCGACCTTCCGCTACGGCACTGCCGCTGGAGACGGCTACTGGCTGACCCATGCCAATGTCGGCGGCCTGAACGCGCCCATCTTTCCGGGCGTGTCCCTGCTGGCTGTGAACGGGGGACTGGCGTACGGATTCAGCAAGGAAGTGTTCTCCCCATCGGGCAATCCCCTTTCGGCCGCGCCAGACAACCCCGGCGTGATGGTCTATTCAGCCGGAATCAGCGTCACATCAACAACGCCGCAGGTTTTCGAGATGACCGGACAGATCACGGTGCTGCCGGAAGACGCCGTGTACCGCATGGAGTTCAGCGGCGTGAAAATCCTGACCTACAAGGTCAACGGCGGGGCCTTCTTCGAGTATGCGAGTAATTCCTTCAGCGGCAAAATCTGGGGCGGCATGTCCATGTACGGCGGGGCCGTGTCCCTGACCGCACCCAAGGGCGCCGACGATGACCGGGGCACGGTGGGACTCTACTTCGGCCCGGATGACTGGGAAATATACTACGGCAGGCAGGCAAGCCCCATTCAGGTGCATTTCCTCATCGCCAACGTCGACGGCTACATGCAGCTTGGACAAAAAATGGGGCTTCGCCTCGGAGGAGGACTCAAAGCCGGTTCAGGTAAAATCTGCCTGGGGATCGCCGCGGCCGAGGCGTACCTGAATGCCATGGTCGGCGTGGCCATTTCGCCATCGGCGCACCTCTCCGCAGACTTCTGGGCTGGCGCGGGCGTTGCGGCCTGGGTGCCTTCCTGCAGCGGCGCCAAGTTCTCGATCAGCAAATCCATAAACTTCCATGTCGAGGCCATGCCGCTGCATCTACGGGCCGGATTCGACATCGATTGCGGATGGTTTGGCGATTACTCCCTCAATGTCACCCTGATCTAAAGGCCAGCACCATGAGCACAACACGACATGCATTCCGATTCTCTCTGACCCTGTGGATTCTTACGGCCGTGCTGACCCTGACCTTCGCATCCCAGGCTGGCGCGGCAGCAAAATCGGACACGGGAGTGCTCCTGGCCGCTTCCGACGGCAAGGGCGAAGTCCGCTTCCTGTGGGCGCCCCCGGCCGGGTACTGGCCAGCGGGCGGGTGGCGACTACAGGACCAGAACAAGAAAACACTGGCGGACATTACCCCACTCAACCCCGAGCATATGTCGGCCCTGGACGCGCAGGAAGCTCAGCTGGTCCGGGCCATTATCCAGGGTCTGGGCACGGCGCAAAGCCCAGAAGAATTCGCGAACCTGCGCCCGGTCCTGGGCCTGCAGGCCATGAGCTCCTGGGCCAGGGCCAAGGCCCTGGGCGTGGCGCATGCGCTCCCGGGGCTGCCCAAGGGAAAACGGACCTATTCTCTCGTGGGGCTGGACGCATCTGGCACCCCGTCGAAAACCACACTGACCTGCGCCCCGGTCGATGCAGGCGTGGCCACGCCGGCCCTGCCGCCGCCCACTCAATTGCGCGCCGAGGCCCACCCGCAGGGCGCGGCCCTATTTTGGAACCCGCCACCCGCATCACCGGAAATCCCGGTCATCGCCTACACGGTGGAGCGTGCGGAAAACGGCGCGACATATTTGCCCGCAAGCCCGAGCGCGATCATCCTCGGTCTGGGCTGGAACGACAGCGAGGCGGCCTTCATCGACGAACTGGCTCAGGTCGGGCTGACCCTGACCTACTCCGTGCGCAGCCTGGACGCCTTCGGACGGACCAGCCCGCCGGCCATGGTCAGCCTGTTCATGGATGACCCCGAAGCCCTACGTCCGCCGCCCTCAATCACGGCCACGACCCAGCCGGGCAGGGTGAACCTGTCCTGGAAGGCCGTGGACAACCCCAACATTGTCGGCCACTCCGTGGAGCGGGGCACCTCGCACAACGGGCTGTACATTCTGCTCACACCCAAGGCCCTGGACCCGAAAACGACCTCATGGACCGATACGGACGTCGTGGACAGCGTCATCTATTATTACCGCATCCGCTCGGTCTCGCCCACCGGTGAGATGGGGCCGCCTTCCGGCGTGACCACGGCCATGCCGCCAACGTCCAAGGCCCCGCCCACGCCGCAGAAGGTGCAGGCCAAGACCAGTCCGGTGCAGACGGAGCTGACCTGGGATCGGGCCGACTACCCCATTGCCGGGTACATTGTGGAACGCCGCGCAGAGGGCTCCGCGCAATGGGGGCGGCTGAGCCCGACCATCACCTCGGACCGCTATTACCGGGATCAATACATCGCGGGCACTTTTGGCGTCTTTCATTACAGGGTCAGGGCCGTGTCATTCGACAACAAAATAAGCCCGCCCAGCGCGGAGGTTCAGGCCGCCATCGAGGACACGAGCAAACCGCCCACTCCACTCATCGCCGCCATCGACGGCGCGGACGGCAAGGTCGTGCTGTCCTTTGCGCCGGGCTTTCCGGAAGAGAAAACCGCCACCGTCTCCATCCTGCGCGGCAAGGAAGGGTTGCGGCAAGGCGACGTGCTGGCGGAGAACCTCTCCGCAGACCAGCACAGTTTCGTGGACGTCGCGGTGGAACCGGGCCAGAGCTACTGGTACGCGGTCCTGGCCCGCGACAATGCAGGACGCGAGAGCGAAATGAGCGGCAAGCGTCTGGTCACGGTCAGCGCCCCGACCATTCCCGTGCCTGCCGCGCCCACGGCGGAATTCGTGCAGGACCCCTTCGCCCATGTCCTCATCCGCTTCACCGCCCCGCCACCGCCCTTTCTGCTGACCGTACAGCGCCGGGACAGCGAAGACGGACCCTGGCGGACCATCGCGAAGGGCGTGGAAGGCATGGATCAGGCCATGGACGCCCACCCATCCGAGGGGGGGATGAGCTACCGCATCATCTATCATACGGCCACCGGCATGGAAGGCGAACCATCCCCGGCCATCACCGTGACTCGTTGAGTCAAGGAACTGAACACAAGGAGCCCTCATGCACTCGAAAACGCATCCCTCTTCAACGAATCGCAACGTGACCATCGTTTCAATGCTCGCGGTGATGGCAGTGGCACTCCTGTTTTGCGGCGCGGCCCTCGCCGCCGATGTGCCCGGATCCAAGGACAGCCCCCTGCTCAAGCGCTACGAGGGCTCGGAGATCATCGGCTACGACTACCGCGAGTTCGGCCAGTTCCACCTCGTGACGGGGCCGCTCAAAGGCTATGATCTTCCACCGGACCCATCGATCAAAATCACAGGCAAGTATACGCGCATCCTTTATGTCGCTCCGCCCCAGCGCTCCGCCCTGGAAGTCTTCCACAACTATGCCCAGGAGCTGGAACTGGACGGGTACGAAATAATCTTCACCTGCTCGGAAGGAGAGTGCGGCAAGCCCAACGCCTTGGCCAGGACACTGTACAACCAGGACAAACAGCTCAAAAACAAGGGCCAGATATCGCAGTACGCTTTCAGCTCTCCGGTGGAGCCGCAATTTCTGGCGGCAACCCTGTCCCGGCCTGAAGGCGATGTGCACGTCTCCGTGTACGTGGCCACGGAGACCTACAAAAACTTCCCGGAAACCGCGCAACGCGCCCTTGTCCTCCTCGACATCGTCGAAACCGCGCCCATGGAACAGAAGATGGTCACCGTGGACGCCAGCGCCATGGCCAAGAGCATCGCGGCCCAGGGCACCATCGCCCTGTACGGCATCTATTTTGACACGGACAAGGCTGACCTG
>Ga0180016_100247_pt1 | contig 16121 bp, 17 predicted proteins | sample KR46_M_MetaG_FD_129673 | JGI IMG/M metagenome (GOLD analysis project Ga0180016, IMG submission 129673) | Groundwater microbial communities from the Olkiluoto Island deep subsurface site, Finland - KR46_M_MetaG | ecosystem: Environmental > Aquatic > Deep subsurface > Groundwater | place: Finland... | reverse complement strand
GAAGCTGGGCCGGCATCTGTTCACTCATCATCTAACTCCTGGCATAATCGGACCGGACCAGACCGTCCGGAATTCAGATCATAGTATGGCAAGAAAATAAGTTCCGGTTTCAAATTTTTCCGGAAGATGTTGAAGCCGCCACCCGCTCTATCTCCGCCCTTGTCCCCTTGATCACATGATCGACGAAGAGTTTGACCTTCGGGTCCTGCAGCCGCTTGTGCGGATAAAGACAGGAGAATGGCTGCGGCGTTGGCGGCGTGGCGCTTGCGACCTCTACCAGCGTACCGGCATCGAGCTGTGTAGCGACGTCGTAGCGGGTCTTGTTGACGATGCCGCATCCGGCCAGCGCCCAGGCGGTCAGCACGTCGCCATCATCGCTTTCGAGCGAGCCTTCGGGATGAAAGCCGCGGATCTCGCCATCGACAAACAGGTTCCAGTAAAACTCGGTGGCGCCGGGATAGCGAAGCAGCAGGCATTTGTGCGCCTTGGCGATGATCTCGTCACCGGTCTCAGGCTTGCCGTGCTTCTTGATATAGCCGGGAGAAGCCACCAGCACGCGCTCGAATTCGTGGATTGCCCGGACCCGCATGTCCGAATCCGGCAGCGGCCCGAGCACGAAGGCCGCGTCGAGCCCCTCCTGGGCGATGTCGACCTTGCGGTCCGACAGTCTGAGCCGCACGCTGATGTCGGGATAGTCGAGCTTGAACCCCGGGATCAGCGGCGCCACCAGCTTTTTGCCCAGCGCCAGCGGAGCGGAGATGAACAAGGTGCCTTTGGGCTGCGCGGTGATCTCGGCAATCCCGCCTTCGACCTCGCGGATCGTATCGAGGATCTTGATCGCGCCCTTGTAGAACAGTTCGCCATGGGCCGTGGCGCGCAGGCTCCGCGTGGTGCGGTTGAACAACCGGACACCGAGGCTTTTTTCCAGATCCGAGATTCGGCTTGAGGAAACCGCGGCCGAAACCCTGAGGTCGCGCGCGGCCGCCGACATGCTGCCGAGTTCATACACGCGCACAAATGTCTTGAGCATGTCCACATAGGCCATGGTCCGTATCCCCCGATCAGACTTTTGCGTCAGTTGACTGCGCGAGGCACGGATTGTCCAGATAAATCAGAAAGCAAGGCGCATTGCCTTGTGGGGAGTGAAAATCAGGCTGTGAAAGCCTTGTCAGCCGTGGCGCTTCAAGCGCACCAGCGCCAGATCCAGCGCCGAGAGAAAGCGCGAGCGGTCCTGACGCGAAAACGGCGCTGGGCCTCCGACCTGCGCGCCGCCAGCCCTCAGATCGGCCATGATCGACCGTGTCGCCACCGCCATGCCGATCGAATCATGGGTGAAAGGCTTGCCGGTGTGGCTCATCACCGCGGCTGCTTCCGCCTTCAGGCAGCGTTCGGCGAGCAGGATGTCGGCGGTCACCACCACGGCGCGCCGCGTCACATAGTCGACGATGCGGTCGTCGGCGGCGTCGAAATTGCCGGGCACGATCTCGCGCTCGACCAGCGGATCGGCCTCGATCCGGAAGAAGCTGTTGGAGACAAAGGTGACGCGCACGCCATGGCGCAGCGCCACCTTGACGCATTCCTCCCGCACCGGGCAGGCGTCGGCGTCGACCAGCAGGCGAATGGGCAGGGTATCGGCAGGTTCCATGCCGCTGCTTTACCCGCTGTCACCCGGTTCGCCAAGACCGCCAGAGCTGTTCTGGTCTGACCTGTCAGGCTAAGGCCGGTTCGCCGGCGCGCGTGAGCATGCCGAACAGATCGCGCGGGTCGTCCGGATCGGCGATCATGTCGAGCTGGACGAAATGCCCGGTCTTGAGCGCCCGTTCATGCACATATTTGAGTGCCGAGAAATCCTCGATGGCAAAGCCGACGCCGTCGAACAGCGTGATCTGCGAGGCTGACGTGCGGCCCTCCGCCTCGCCTGTGATCACCTGCCACAGCTCCGTCACCGGATGGTCGGCCGACATCTGCTGGATCTCGCCCTCGATCCGCGTCTGCGGCGGATATTCGACGAAGATCTGCGACCTCAGCAGGATGTCCTTGTGCAGTTCGGTCTTGCCGGGGCAGTCGCCGCCGATGGCGTTGATGTGAATGCCGTCGCCGATCATATTGTCGGTCAGGATCGTGGCGAACTGCTTGTCGGCGGTGCAGGTGGTGACGATCTGTGCCCCCTCCATGGCTTCCTGCGAGGACCGGCAGGCCGTGACTTTAAGCCCCGATCCGGCCAGGTTGCGGGCGCATTTCGCGGTAGCGGCGGCGTCGATGTCGTAGAGCCGCACTTCCTCGATGCCCACGACCGCCTTGAATGCCATCGCCTGGAATTCCGACTGCGCGCCATTGCCGATCAGCGCCATCACCTTGGCACCCTTAGGTGCGAGATGCCGCGCCGCCATCGCCGAAGTCGCCGCAGTCCTGAGCGCCGTCAGCACGGTCATCTCCGAGAGCAGAACCGGATAACCCGACGACACGTTGGCCAGCAGCCCGAAGGCGGTGACCGTCTGCAGGCCCTGCTTGGTGTTGGTGGGATGGCCATTGACATATTTGAAGCCGTAGAACTCGCCATCCGAGGTCGGCATCAACTCGATCACCCCCGTCTCCGAATGGCAACCGAACCGAGGGGTCTTGTCGAACAATTGCCAGCGGGTGAAATCATGCTCGATCGCGTCGGCCAGTTCCTTGAGCACGGTTTCGACGCCGATGGAATGCACCAGCCGCATCATGTTTTCGACGCTGATGAACGGCACATAGGCGAGGTGGGAAGGCGGGGTCATGGGTAGTCTCCAGATGAAAGGGACGGACGTATGAGAATCAGGCGCCGCGGTTGACGCGGTCGAACACCTTGCGCCCCATCAGGCTTGCGGTGAGGTCGACCATCAGCCGCGCTGTGCGGCCGCGCTCGTCGAGAAACGGATTGAGCTCGACCAGGTCGAGGGAGCTCACAAGACCGGACTCATGCAGCATCTCCATCACCAGATGGGCTTCCCGGAACGTCGCGCCGCCGGGCACCGTGGTCCCGACCGCCGGCGCAATCGCGGGATCGAGAAAATCGACGTCGAGCGACACATGCAGAAGCCCGTTTGCCTCACGGACTGTGTCGAGAAAGCCCTTCAGCGGGGCCACGAAGCCGCGCTCGTCCAACTCGCGCATGTCCACCGGCGTGAGCCGGTGATCGCGCAGCGCCGCGCGCTCGTCCGGATCGACCGAGCGGATGCCGAACAGGCAGATCCGCTCCACCGGCACGGGCGCCGGAAACGGCGGGAAGGCGTCAAAGCCGCTGCAGCCGGCGATATAGGCGACGGGCGTGCCATGCAGATTGCCGGACCTGGTGGTCACCGGCGTGTGAAAATCGCTGTGCGCATCGAGCCAAAGCACGAATAGCGGCCGGCCCTGATCCGCCGCATGGGCCGCGACGCCTGCCACCGTGCCGAGCGACAGGCTGTGATCGCCCCCGAGGAAGATCGGGAATCCCGCGTCCATGGCGCCGCGGGCGGCCGCGGCAAGCGCATTGGTCCAGGCAACTGTCTCCGCCAGGTGATGCACCGCCGGATTTGGGCAGCGGGCCGCTTCGGCCGGCCTCGGCGTCACGTCGCCGCGATCGATGACGATGAAGCCGAGTTCCTCAAGCGTGGCGGCGAGGCCCGCCACCCGGTAGGACGCCGGCCCCATCAGGCAGCCCGGATTGGATTGTCCGCTGTCGACGGGTGCGCCGACCATGATGCAATGCTGGTTCATGATGTTCCCTCTTTTCCAACCCGTCGCAGAGGCGGCTGGCGGTTTGAAGGGGGAATTTTGCCGTTCAGCAGGCCAAAACAGCGCTTGTGTCAGTCCGTCTTGCCATTTTGGCAAATCGTCCCGGCGCAGAGGTCGCGCTTCCATTGCATTCTTTCAGACTGCGGTCCCAGAATTCGCTCTTTGCACAATTGAATTCCAGGTTTATGACCAATTCGAAAAGCCAATGCATCAGATCGGTAACACCTCATGTCTAATCTGGACGACATCGACATCCGCCTGATCGCCGAACTCAGGCGCGACGGCCGCGCCTCAATTTCCGACCTCGCCACCCGGCTGAAGCTGGCGCGCGCCACGGTGCGCAGCCGCATCGAACGGCTGATGGCCAGCGGCGAGATCGCCGGTTTCACGGTTCTCACCCGCGCCGATGTCTCGGCGGCGCCGGTGCGGGGACTGACGCTGATCGGCATCGAGGGTAGGGGGACCGAACGGATCATCGCCCTTCTGCAGGGAATGCCTGCCGTGCAGGTGGTGCATTCGACCAACGGCCGCTGGGACCTGATCGTCGAACTGGCGACCGATACGCTGCAGGAACTCGACGACACGCTGGTGCGCATTCGCAGGTTCGAGGGCATCACCTCAAGCGAGACCAACCTGTATCTTTCAACCCGGCGGCCGTTGAAGCGGCCTTGAGCCATACCCGGTCACAGGTTCCGACGCCTTCAGAGGCGCGCGACCCGATCATCAGGAAATCTTCCCCAGCAGGTGATGGTACCCGGAAGGGCAGGGGCTTGGTGCAGGATGGAACCGGAGCGCTTCTGCCGCGTTGAACAGGACAACCGGCACGATGTGGCGGTGGTTTCCGCTGCCTGTCATCAGGCTTGCTTTCGCGAAAGGATGAAACCCATGGTTCACCAGAACATCACCGACGTCATCAGCAAGATTGTCGAAGATCCGGAGCTCGCGAAGTCCGAGAAGATCAGCCAGCTTGAGAAATTGCGTCAGGACGCCCGCGCCGAAATGCGTGCGGCAAGCGAAAGCGCCATGGTCGATGACGTTGAAACCGGCGACGACCTCAAGCAGCTCGATCTGGCGCTGGAGAAGCTTGGATCGGATCCCGATTCCATTGAGGACAACAGCACCGCGACGCTTTGATCGGGTCAGGTGGAATGGGACCGACTGCGGTACCGCCTGCCTGTCAGCGGACTATGATCGTATCGATCCGTCCGTTGATCTGGGCGCCCTGCGGCAGGCCGCGGGCGAGAAACGGTTCGTAGCCGCGCTCCATCATCACCGCGATTGTCCGCTCGATGTCATAGTCGACACGATGAAGGCTCAGTTGCCTGTCATGCCAGATCGCATAGGCCGCGCGCGGATCCCCGTCGCGCGGCTGGCCCACCGAACCCGGATTGCAAAACAGCTTCTCCCCGAAGCTGTGAGAGATCTGCACATGGGTGTGGCCGACAAACAGCACGTTCACGTCGTCGGGGAAGATGGTGGCGTCCACTTCCCGCACATACTGGTCGAGCGGATCGTCCGGCCCGCCATGCACCATCAACACATCGCCGTCGCGGATCAGAGGCGCAGAGCGGCCGAGCCAGGCAATGCTCTGAGGCGACAGCCGGGTGCGGTGATCATCGATAATCCCGGCCACCACCTTAGACCGGGTGCAGTTTTCGCCTGTGGTGATGTAGCTGTCGTGATTGCCCAGGATATTGACAACGCCATTCTCCATCAGCAACCGGCAGCATTCCTCCGGCTCCGCATTGTAGCCCACGACATCGCCCAGGCAGATGAACCGGTCGCATCCGCGCGCGCGCGCATCCGCCAGCACCGCTTCAAGCGCCGCCAGGTTGGCGTGAATGTCAGACAGGATCGCCAGCACCCTAGGAATGCTCCCCGATGAAATCCTCATTGTAGCGATGCGCAAAGCCATGCCGGATCACTGGCTGGTCCGGCATCCTGCCTTCGATGAGATGATCGATGCACATCTCGGCCTCGACAAAGCCGAACGCCGCGCGAAGCGAACAGCTGCTGGAGAACCGAGGGTTGATCTCAAGCAGATACGGCGTGTCCCCCTCGATCCGGAACTGCAGATTTGTCGGACCAACGGGTTGAAACCGGTGTGCGATGCGGCCGGTCAATTCGGCGATCACCGGATGATCCAGGACCTCGGCCTCGCCGGTATGGCCGGAGCGCGTCAGCCTGCGGCGCATGATGATCGGGCCCACATAGGCGCCATCGCCCAATCCGTAGATGCCGACCGTGTATTCATCCGCGTCCGCCCCGACAATCGTCTGGATCAGCCAGTTGTCGCCGTTGCGCCGGGTCCAGTAGGCAAAATCCTCCGCATCGCTCAGCCGCACGATCCCGGCCGATCCCTCGCCGCGTCGTGGCTTGAGCAAAAGCGGCGCAGGCCCCAGCCCGGAGAGGGCCGCTTCCCAGCTTTCGGGACGCGCCGACGGGATGACGGGAAATCCGGCAGCGCCATAGGCGGCCTGAAAATCGTACTTGTCGGCGCAAAGCGAAATCAGGGTCTCGCTGTTCAGCGCGATCTTAACACCCATGTCGCGGAACGCGGCCCGGTTGCCATTGAAGAAATCCATGTCGACACTGAGGCCCGGCAGGATCAGTTCGACGCCATGCTGTTCCACCAGCTCGCGCCAGAAATCGAGATAGGCCGGGGAGGTTTCGTCAACCGCGGGCTTCTGCTCCACGGCATCGCAAAATGTCCGGGAAAACGGCGTGATCCTGCGGTCGACGCCGACAATCCGCGCCCTGCCGCCCGGATGCAGCGAGCGCGCAATGCCCTGGCCGATCAGCGCGCCGACGCCGGTGACCGCGACGGTGGTTTGCTTTTCAGCCACCGGCTGCCTCGAGTTCGAACAGCAGCGCCACGCAGAGATCGGGGAAATCGACGCCGACCTTCAGCATCGCCTGCAGATTGGCTTCCATGTCGTCAAGCGTCTTGAGCACGCCCAGGGGCAGCGGTTTGAGATAGATGCCCTCTTCCAGCGTGGTGCGGTATCCCGCGGCTTCGACATCGGCGCGCAGGGTGTCGCGGCAGTAGTTGCGCTTGTGGCCGAGCAGATGATCTGTGGCGTTGAGATCGTAGATGTCGCCGATCATGCCCATCTCCAGGCCGAGCCGCCGGTTGAGCGACTTGGCGTTCGGCACGGCCACAAAGATCCGGCCGCCGGGCGCGAGAAAGGAGCGGTAGCGTTCCAGGATGGCTCGGGGATCCTCGACATGCTCGAGCACGAAGCCCATGACGATCACATCGAAGCGCCGGTCCGGCGTGTAGGTCTCGAAATAGTCCTGGACCAGCCGGCCCTTGTACCAGGGGTTCTTCGAGCGGAAATGGTCGATCACCCGTTGCGATCCCTCAACCACTTCATGGTGATCGGTCATCCGGGCGAAATAGGGCACAGTGTAGCCATGGCCGAGGCCCAGTTCGAGCAGCGCGCCGACATGCCCGACCCGGTCGCCGATCCGTTTCGGATACCAGTTCATGATCAGGTCGTTTTCGATCTCGACGGAAGGATCGGCCAGATACTTGTCGGCGACAGCGTCCAGGTTTTCCATTGGCAGTTCCTCGGCAATGGCCTCAATCGAGAAAGAAGAAGGGGATGTTGCGTGACTGCAGGCTCTCGACCGAGGCGAGGATGCGGCGCGCATGCAGCGGATTGAGGCCGGCAAAGATCGCGGCGAGATCGCCCGGCGCATCATCTGGCTTGCGGATCTCCAGCCCGTTCAGCTTCGTGCCATGCAGGAACCGGTTCTGGTCGACAAAACAGGCAACGCGGTCGGGATGCGACAGGCAGGAGAGGATGAAATTGCCGTAGATCCCGGCGCCGTAGATCGCAACCCGTGCGTCTGCATCAAGGCCGCGTTCCTGCTCCGCGATCCGCTCGCGCGCGGTTGACCAGAACGCGGCAAGCTGCTCGACAGCGGCTTTCGATCCGGGGATCGCCTCGGCCGTGCGGGTTTCCGGATCGGCGGCTTTGCAGGTGACCACGAAAGCTGACGCATGCGCTGTCTCGTCGATCGTGATGTCGCTGAAACCCGCTGCCTCGAGCATCATTGTCAGCGAGCGGCGGCTGAAATGGTTGACATGGTCGGCGACGATGAAATCGGCCCAGTTGGCGTAAAGATTGGGAACGATGAAATAGAAGGTCCCGCCGGGGCGCAGCAGCGTCCTGATCTCGGCCAGCACTTCTCCCAGATGCGGGATGTGTTCGAGCGCATAGAACGACAGCACGGCGTCGAGCGTTCCCGCCCAGGCCGGGTCGGGCCGGTGCGACGCCCATCTTGCCGGCTTCGGAAAGTTCTTCCAGTAGGACTGATACTTGTCGGTCACGTCGAACAGATAAGGTTCGACGTTGGGGCTCGCCTCGACAATCCGGCGCAGCGTTGCGCCCTTGGCTGAGCCATAGTCGAGTATCTTCGGGTGTCCGGTGAGGTCGAGCTTGTTCAGCGCGACCGCGGCCTGATGCTCGGAGCGGTAGATTTCCTTGCCGTCCCGGATTTCGTAAAGCTGGTCATCCTCGACGCCAGCTTCGTTGATCGAGTATTCCTCGGCGTAAAACCGTTCGAGATCCGGCAGTTCCTCGGTCTGGACATGATCGCAGATCCGGCAATGGAAAATCCGGGTCTGCCCTGGAACGAACTTGTTCATGGTGGTCAGCGAACTCCGCTCGCCACCGCGGTAAACCGGCGATCCAAGGTCACTGGAGCAGACGTTGCAGCTGGTCATGATCAGGTTTCGCTCACGAAATTGTCCGGAAAGAGCTCCTCGACCTGGGTGCCCGTGGTGATCGACGCCTTCCAGCCGATCTTCATGCCGACCGGATCCTTGAAATTGAAGAACCGGCTCTGGATCGACCATCTCGACCTTGTGGAGCGGTTTTCTCCGGAGGCGTGTATGGTCAGGAAATCCATGATCAACAGATCACCCGGCTCGGTCAGCGGTGCGATCTGCTCATAATTGGAGACGACTGCCGCCTCGTCATGAATGCCGATCTGGTAGGCCCCGGCCTTGTCGGCGTATGTCGTGCCTCTCGAGTAGACGCAAAGTCCGTCCTTGTGCGACTTCGGCAGGATGATCACCGCCCCCATATCGTCGCGAACCGGTACGAGAGGCGTCCAGAAGACGATGCCATCCATGCTCTGCGGCTGAAACAGGAACTCCTGATGCCAGTGCGAGCGGAACTTGTCCTCGTTCGGATTGTCGATGCGGATGCCGTAGGAGGCGGCCCCGATCCCGGCGTGATCCGTGCCGCGCAGCATCCGGAACAGCTCTTCCGACTTTTCGCTTGAAATCAGCCGCAGGAAAGACGGGATCTGCTTGGTGAGATCGTAGACCTCGGCGGCGTAGCGGCGGTCGGCTTCGAGCAGCCTGTAATAGTCCCGATCGAAAGTGTCCGGATCGAAGGCCTGCCGTTCGAGCGCTACCCCATGTCTTTTGGCAACCAGCCCGATGATTTCATAGACATCGTGCTGGATCGGCTTGATGTCCTTTTCAAAGTCGAAAAAGCCCTTGAGCAGAAGGTAGCCTTCGGATTGGAAAAAACTGCGATCGTCTGGACTGATCATTATCTCGAACCACTTGTTGCCGATGGGCGATCCGGACCCGGTTAATCCGCTTCCATGCACGGCTGCCCGCGCCTTGGATGGATCAGGCGGTTTCTGGCCCGAATCAACTCAGATCCAAAGTATCTGTATCTTATGTGGCAGCGGGAGAACAATCGGATGCGGCCAATTGGCCGCAGATCAGAAGGCGATGTCGAACCGGCGCATCACGCCGAAGGACAGGCTGAACTGGTCCTTCGAGCCCTGCGCCGTGATCGGTGATTTGGCGGCGTCGCCCGTCAGCCGCGACCATCCGGCCCCGGCCTCGACGGCCCAGTGCTCATCCATCTGGTAGCGCACCCCGGCTTCCAGGCCGGCGCTGACCAGCCCGCCGCCGGCGGTGGTCGCAGGATAGAGCGCGGAAGCTTCCGCCGCGCTGACGCCGAAATAGGTGTTGGTGAACTTGGAATCGGCGAAGTCCAGCCGCGGGCCGCCATGGAAAGTCCACTGGTCTCCGGCCCTGACGATGACATCCGCGCCAAGCTCGCCGCGAAAGCCGTCATGACCGCCAAAGCCGCGCCGCAACTCGCCCATGACGCGGAAGTGTTCGGTCTGGAATTTGGCCGCCACCCCAAGCTCGACTGCGGTGTCGATGGTGTTCAGCCCGATCAGTTCCGGGGAGTCCTTGACCGAGCGTTTGGAAATCACGTCGATCGCCGGGCTTAGCGAAAACCCCTCCTCGCTGCCGCCGCCCAGGGTGAAGCCGTTCGGCAGCGTCAGCCGTTTCATCCGGAACAGGGGCACCGGAGACAGGATGAGATCGCTCGATCCGAAATAGCTGGGCGTGACCTTTCCGCCCACCCCCAACTCGAAAACGATGCCCGGCTGCGCGGGTGTCGAACCCTGGTCTTGGGCGCGCACTGCTCCGCTTGCGCAAACCGCGATGGTGGTGGCGAGGACGGTGATGGAGGTGTTTCTCGAAATGGTCATGCTCGTTCCTGGGGCGGTCCTGCATAGGTTCCTGGCAAGGATCCATGCGGGGATCGTGACGTGGTGATGCAAGTGGCGGTTTGGGTGGATCATAATCGGGGAAAGTTAACAAGGTGAAGCTGGGGATAAAGCCCTTGCCGATTTGATCGACGCTGGCGGCAAAGCGGCTCCGTCTCCAATCCGCCGAACGCTCGCGACGCGCAACGCGGGGTGGAGTCCGCCAGGACCATTCGGAGCGGATCAAAGAATAGGTTAGTACAGTCAGGGATTTACTTGCAGGAAAGGCTGGCTGGCGGTGACCCGCACCCCAATCTGGCTTTGGCCGCCTGATGAAGCTTTCCTTGCAGAAGAAAAGTATTCATCAATAGATTCATGAACTAAGGACAAAAAATGTCAGTCAAAAATCGATTTTCTGTAAATCGTAAAGACAAAATAAAGCGAAAATACCCCTTAAAAATGAGGGAAAATGCGATAGTTAAGGGGTAAAGGCTTAAGGGTCAGCATCGTGCCTCATCTCGTGTGATGAATAAATCACATATATTGAAATCTTTTAGAATCGGGTCGCAACTTTTTGGGGCATGTGCTGCAGATTGTCGGGACCCGGGTTGAATTTGACCCCAAGATGTGATCCATCATTTTCTTGGCAGGGAACAACAAATACTTGCTTTGGGCAGTCGGTTGACTCCGGGGGAAACGGGTGTTTCATTTTCGAAACAGGTTGGCTTGCTCATCTTGCCTGACGGCGGGTTTTGCCACGGTCACAGCCGGATTGGCTTCCGCCGCGGATGGCCGGGACCCCTGGAAAAATCTCCGCATCGACAGCGAGCCCGCCAGGCAGCCGCAGGCGGCGCGCATATCCAGGCCATTGAAAGCAACCACGCTGGAGACGAAAGAGGCCAGCTACGCGGTTGATCAACAGGATCTCGACCACAATCTCAAGGTGCTTCTCGACCGGACCTATGGCGCCAGCGGTCCGGGCACTGAGAGCCGCAAGTTCATTCCCGGCATAGACGGGCTGGCTGGCGGCAAGAAATGGCGGCCCCATGTCGAGTTTACGGCTGCGCCCGGCGGCAGCCGCACCCTGGGTCAGGTCAATCTGTTTGCGCCCCTGGCGCAGGACAGCGACTCGCTGCTGTTTACCGATCTGCGCGCATCTGCCTGGACCGATGATGTGCAGGAAGGAAATTTCGGGCTTGGCTATCGCCAGATTGTACCGGGAGGTTTTTTTGGCACGGACGCGATTTTCGGCATTTACGGTTTCTTCGATGCCCGCCGCTCGGCCTACGACAACATGTTCTACCAGGGCACTCTCGGCGCCGAAGTCATCACTGAAAACTTCGAGTTTCGCGCCAATGCCTATCTGCCCGGCGGAAACCAGTACACGGTCGGCACGGTAGGCGGCGGCATCACCTTGAACGGCAGGAATTTTGTCTATTCCGGCAACAATCTGGTTGAAAGGGCCTTGCCGGGCTTTGATGTCGAGGCCGGCGTCAAGCTGGATTTTTCCGAAGCCGCCATCAGGCTCAATGCCGGCTATTTCCGGTTTGAACGAGGCAGCACGCTGGTGGAGGGACCGCGCTTCCGCGCGGAGGTCGAGATTGACGATCCCTTCGGCCTGAACGGCGCCAAACTCAGCATCGGCGGCGAAATTCGCACCGACAAGGTGCGCGGTACCGAGGCCAGCGGCCTTGTCCGCTTGCGGATGCCGATCGGCGGCGCCAGCGAAATGGTCGAGGCCGAGCGGCAATTGAGTGGTCTTGACCGGCTGATGACGCGGCGGGTCTACCGGGACGACGACATCGTCACGCCTTTGGTGGCGCAGACCAATCTCAGGGCCGGAGATCTGGTCAGGGACGCCGTCTCCGGCGAAAGCCTGCAGGCGTTCTATGTCGCCAATACGGCGCAGGGGGCTGCGGATTGCTCCAGTGTCGGCAACGCCTGCGATTTTGTCACCGCGCAGGGCCTGGCGGGCGCCGGCGACACCTTCCTGCCGGTGACAAAGCTGCGGTCTCTGAACCTGCCCCCGATCTCGTTGCTCGTGTGTGTCAGCTGGAAGTCAGTTTTTCATAGGCGGCTGAAAAGCCGATCAGGCTGATCGGCACCGAGAAGCTCTGCCCGGAGACGGACTGGAAACTGAACTTGATCGACGTGCCGGCCTTCAGTTCCCCCAGCAGCTTATCGCTGATCGGCAGGTTCGAAAACGCCCCCTGCGGATTGCTGGTCTGCACCGGAACGGTGAACGGTTCCTTGTCGTCGACCACCACGTCCACGCCCTTGATGAAATCCACGCCATGCGGCAGGGCGAGCGTCAGGGTGTGATTGGGCGAGTCGGACTGCGGACGGACAACGACAGTCAGAAGCCTCTGGTTGGATTCCTGCACCACGACATTCTGCATCATCTGGCACACAAGCGGCGCATCCGCGGTTTCGCCTGCGCCGCAATTGACCGACCAGTTGCTTTTGGGTGCTTCAGTGGTTGCCGAAGGTCTGGCCGTGGTCTGGGCAAATGCCGGCGCCATGGACGCCGCCAATCCTCCTGCAAGAATTGTGGCAAGGATTGCCGTGCGGCCGCCCGCCGTGATTTCAGTAAAAATCAAAGTAAAACTCCCTGTTCAACGAAATGGCAAAGGATCGACGCCATGTTTTATCGCATTGCCGCTGATATCTGACAAGTCCACACGCCGGCATTGCGCCGGAAAATGAGGCTGCAATCAGCATGAGTGTTGAGCGGGAATCCGCCCGACGGAACTTCCAGCCCGGGATTCGGACCCGGAAACGCGATTGGTCCCGCGTTCATCCTTTCGTCCTCCGTGACCTGCAAGTTCCAACGGCGGTTGACGAGCCCATCGCACCTCTTCGATATTGAGGCAGACCTCAGCAGGTCGCCATCGCAAGCCCCGTTCAAAGATGTGTGGCAAAACCAGTTTGCAAGGTGGTGCTTTTCGCCGACCACATCTACATTGTCGACGCAAAGCCCGCCTGAGCGGAACCGATGGGAGAGAGAAATTGGCAGATTGGGTAAGAGACAAAACCGTGCTGGTAACTGCTGCGGGACAAGGCATAGGCCGTGCCACGGCACTCGCCTACGCGGCTCACGGGGCACGGGTGATCGCCACCGACATCAACGAGACGACGCTTGCGGAACTTGCAGGCGAAACCGGGATCACGACCCGCAGGCTTGATGTGCTCGACGCGGCCGATGTCATCGCCTCGGTTGAAGCGATCGGCCCGGTTGATGTCCTGTTCAACGGCGCGGGCTTTGTCCACGCTGGCTCGATCCTTGAGATGACGGACGCGGAGTTCGACTTCGCCATGGATCTCAATGTGCGCTCCATGATCCGCACCATCCGCGCGGTGCTGCCCGCCATGCTGGAGCGTGGAGGCGGGGCGATCATCAACATGTCGTCGGTTGCAAGCTCGATCAAGGGCGTGCCCAACCGCTTCGCCTATTCCACGTCCAAGGCGGCCGTCATCGGCCTGACCAAATCCGTCGCCGCCGATTATATCGGCCGGGGCATCCGCTGCAACGCCATCTGCCCCGGCACGGTCGAAAGCCCCTCGCTGCAGGAGCGGATGCGGGCGATGGGCGATTATGACACGGCGCGTGCGGCCTTCATCGCGCGTCAGCCGATGGGCCGCATCGGCCTGCCTGAGGAAATTGCCGATCTTGCGGTCCATCTCGCCAACGCCACCTTCACCACAGGTCAGGCCTATGCCATCGACGGCGGCTGGTCGATCTGAGGCAAACCGGTTCGGCAGCGCCCACGCAGCCTGCCAACGGGTTGTTCTCTCTGCATGAAACCGCAATCACGTAAGCCGCGTTTTTTCACGCCGTCCCGGACGGCAAGGGCCTGACGGGCCAATCATCACACAAGCCAATCAAGAAACAAGGAAGAGACCCCATGAAACTGCTTCGCATCGGCGCCCCCGGACAGGAAAAGCCCGCCATTCTCGATGCCGCGGGCAAGCCCCGCGACCTGTCATCGGTTGTCAGCGACATTGCCGGCGCGGCGTTGCTGCCCGAAAGCCTGGCGAAGATCGCGTCAATCGATCCGGAAAGCCTGCCCGAACTTGAGACAGGCCGCATCGGCCCTTGCGTCGGCCAGGTCGGCAAGTTCATCTGCATCGGGCTGAATTATTCCGACCACGCTGCCGAAACCGGCGCGGAAGTTCCCAAGGAGCCGGTCATCTTCATGAAGGCCACCAGCGCCATCTGCGGCCCCAACGACACGGTGCTGATCCCGCGCAAATCGGTCAAGACCGATTGGGAAGTCGAACTCGGCGTGATCATCGGCAAGGGCGGCGTCTATATCGACGAGGCCGATGCGCTGGATCATGTGGCCGGCTACTGCGTCATCAACGATGTTTCGGAGCGCGAATTCCAGATCGAGCGCAGCGGCACCTGGGACAAGGGCAAGGGGTGCGACACCTTCGGCCCGATCGGCCCCTGGCTGGTGACGCGCGACGAGGTCGCCGACCCCCAGAACCTCAATCTCTGGCTCGAGGTCGATGGGCACCGCTACCAGGACGGCTCCACCAGGACCATGGTCTTCAGCGTGCAGCATCTGGTCAGCTACGTCAGCCAGTTCATGAGCCTGCAGCCCGGCGACGTGATCTCGACGGGAACGCCCCCCGGCGTCGGCATGGGCCAGAAACCGCAGACCTACCTCAAGGGCGGCGAGACCATCGAGCTGGGCATCGAAGGCCTGGGCCAGCAGCGCCAGACTGTTGGGAGGGCATGACAGGGCGGCAGGCGGCGTTCCGGATTTCGAGGAGTGTTTGGCTGATTTGGGATGCGGGCCGGCTGGCGCGTCCTGAGGGCTGATTTTCTATGCTCTGCTGGAAGCGAGATTGTTCCTGCACGGCAATCCGCCTCAGCCAGACTTCATAAAACGTGCATGACGTATGCGGCATGGACGTCCAAAAGCAATCGGACAACGCGTCTCGGGCATAGCCGGCTGGACGACAAGTCTTTGTCATTGCTTGATTTCTGAAAGGCGTGGTCGGCCGGCATCGGATGTCGATCATTAAGCGCGAGAAAAATCGTTTCTGTTTTGCCCCGCAGTTACGAACAGTGGCATTATGGGTATGCCGGATGACCGGCCTAACCTGTGGAGAGAAAACCATGACTGTTTCCCCCGTCGAAACTAAAGATACAGTGCCGCCTGAATATCAGGATCACGCGCCGTCATCCGGCATACCCCTGTCGCTGGTGGATGCCTTTGATGACTTCATGACCGGCTTTGAGGAATATAAATCCGTCAATGAGGAGAGGCTTGCCCAGCTTGAGGCCCGCAAGCCGGTGGACGCGCTGACCGAGGAAAAGCTCCGCCGTATCGACGACTTCATGAACGCCCAGCAAAGCGCCCTGTTCAGGAACGCCCGGCCGCTGATCGGCAAATCCTCCGCGATCGAGGATGAAACACGCGCCGCCATGGATGCCTATGTGCGCAAGGGCCGCACCGAGGGCTATGAACAGCTCGAAAGCAAGGGCATGAGTGTCGGCTCCGAGGCCGATGGCGGCTATCTGGTGCCCGACGACGCCGAGACCGCGATTCTGTCGGCGCTGAAGGACGAATCGCCCATGCGCTCGCTGGCCGCAACGCTCACCATCTCGTCCAGCCTCTACAAGCGGCCCTTTGCCATCTCGGGCGCGGGCGCCGGCTGGGTGGCCGAGACCGCCGCCCGGCCGCAGACCGCGGCCCCGCAACTGGACACCTCGATTTACCGGGTTTCTGCTGCTTGAGAGACGGCGTTGAGCGCGTTGTCGCGCCGAGTGTGACGTTCAGACGTTGAGTTTCGGCCATTCCTGCGGGTTGTTCGGGGTGGTTCCG
>Ga0180016_100246_pt1 | contig 16151 bp, 23 predicted proteins | sample KR46_M_MetaG_FD_129673 | JGI IMG/M metagenome (GOLD analysis project Ga0180016, IMG submission 129673) | Groundwater microbial communities from the Olkiluoto Island deep subsurface site, Finland - KR46_M_MetaG | ecosystem: Environmental > Aquatic > Deep subsurface > Groundwater | place: Finland... | reverse complement strand
TGCCCAATGGCCGAGGTCCCTGCAAATGCAGTTAATTTGAGAATCCAGCAGCCCAGATTCTCATGATCAAATGGTCAACCAGAACCAAACCGACGCATTCTTGCGGTTAACTGCTAAGCGACAGCAATTTTGCAAGCCTGTTTGTCGGGTAATTGCTCGACGAGAACGTCGAAGGCTCTTCGATATTCAGCCCGCGGAAACAGCTTGTCGCGATAGACGAGCCCCAGAAGCGCCATCGGCTTTTTGCGCAGGGAATGAATGACGTGGTGATAGTTGACGACCTGATCGTGCTTGCCGTTCGCGCGGGCGCGGCCCCGTGGCAACGTCAGCAGATGCGTGCCGCCAATGAAGACGTCGAGGCGCTCATCGAACAGACGCACCCGCAGCCGGTGGCCGATCAAACGAGAGGGGACGGTGTAGAAGACCTTGCGCAAGACGAAGCCGCCGGTGCTTGATACGGTGACAATGACCTCCTCGAAGTCAGTGGTACGGCTATCGGGAAGAGCCTGCAGATGTGGCCGCTCGGCATCGATGCGCTTGCCATGTGCGGCATTGCGGCGGCTGACGATCTCGTCGATGAAGGCTCGGTAGGAGACGAGGTCGCCAAAGTCCCTGGTGCCTCGCATCAGCAAGGCATCGCGGATGGTGTTCTTGAGATGGCCGTGAGAACTTTCGATTGAGCCGTTCTCGTGCGCGACGCCCTTGTTGTTGCGGGTCGGCGTCATGCGGTAATGAGCGCAAAGGGCCTCGTAGCGATGTGTCAGATCGGCCTTGGCGTCAGCATCGAGGTTGCGGAAGGCGGCCGACAAGCTGTCGCTGCGATGATAGAGCGGCGAACCACTGAGCGACCACAGAGCGTTCTGCAAACCCTCGGCCAGAGCGACGAAGCTTTCGCCGCCAAGGATGACATGGGCGTGCTCGAAGCCCGACCAGACCAGCCGGAAGTGATAGAGCAGATGGTCGAGCGGCTGACCGGCTATCGTCACGCCGAGGCTGCCCATGTCGGTAAAATCCGATAGCCCCAACCGCCCGGGTTCGTGCGTCTGACGGAAGATCACCTCCTGTGCTTCGCCATGAACGGCGCGCCAGGACCGGATGCGCCGCTCCAATGTGCGGCGAATGCCCTCGGACAACTCCGGATGACGCCGACGCATCTCGTCGTAAACGGCGACTGCCCGGATGCCAGGAGCGGCTTTGAGGAGAGGCACGACCTCGGCATCAAAGATATGCTCAAGAGGATCGGGGCGACGCCGGCCCCGTGACGGCTTGTCCTGGGACGGAAGGCGGACATCTTTGTCGATGCGGTACGCCGTCGCCCGGCTGATCGACGCCTTGGCGGCGGCGACCTCGACGGAATTGTTTTGTCGGTACTTCATAAAAAGCCTCGTCTGATGATCGGTTAAATGGCGACCCGGCACAAAGGTGGTTCCTCATTCCAGAAACCACCCACGCTACCGGGCCGACCGCGATCATGAGACGCAAAAAATTGCGCAGCGGCGGGGGTGTAACTCCGGTCGGGCTACGCCCTCCCTTCGTCACACCCCCGCCGCCGAGTCTCATCCAGATTGACGCTGAATCTCACCTTGATTGTCGCCGCGCAGATCTCGCTGTAGGATAGCCCTTGCTGGCGCAAAGCGTGGAGCATGTCGAATATTTCCTGGCGGGATTGCCTATGCGCAAGGCGGGCACGACCGCGGTGTGCCGCAGCGTCGACGATTGCGTCCTCCGACAGGATGACCCTGCCGGTGGCGCGTCCGGAAAGGCTCATCTGTTCTTCGATGGCTGAGCGAAGGTTCTGGACCAGATGAAACCGATCGGCGACCTGTTGGGCCTGCGGTGCACCTTCACGAGTTGCCTGCGCATACAGGCCGCAGCGGTCCCGACTGACAACTTCGATGGAAGGACGGTCACGCAGCCACTTTGCCGCACTCTCGACGCTGCGGTCATCCAGTATGTCGACAACCGCGCGGCGCTCCAGGTCGACCATGATGGTTCCGTAGTTCGTCGCCCTCCGCCAACTCCAATCATCGATACCGACCACCCGTATCTCGGAATTGCGATGAGCAACCTCGGCATCCCGCTTCAACTGCCTCAGGATGGTGTCATCACTGACCGGCATGCCGAGCCGCTGCATCAACCGCTCGCCAGGACGGCCGCCGGCGCTATGGCCGAACAAGCCGACAATCTCTCCGACCCTTCTCGTCCGACGCGCGTATGGATCAGCTACCGTCGGCAGTCGGTCGGTGAACGTTCGTCGTGGGCATTCCCTATGTGCACATCGCCAGCGGCTCAGCAGCAGCTTCACTGTCACCGGCTTGCCCTGGACCGGCAGATCCTGGAGGCTGCGGCGGGCCCAGCCATGCCGACTTCGGCTTCGCCGTCCACAATGTGGGCAGATGCCGATCGCGGATCCAGCAGCGGAATCAACCCACCCGTCGTCAACGGTGAGCGTGGCACCCAGAATCTTAATCCCTGGGCCGGGCGACCATTTCGATTTCTTTTGCATGCCCGCCCATAGCGACATCGTCGCTAACAGCCGATGAATCACACAAAGTGATGGTGTGGAACGGCCCTTCGAAGCGGCATCGAAGGTGCCTATTGTGGTGATGTCCATCACCACGAAACAGAAGGAACCGTTCCATGGAGAAGATTGCTACGATCGGTCTGGATTTGGCCAAGTCGGTCTTTCAGGTTCACGGTGTCGCCGAAGACGGCCGCGTGGTCATCCGCCGAGCCTTGCGGCGGTCCCAGCTGTTGGAGTTCTTCCGCGGCGTTGAGCCGTGCCTCGTTGGACTTGAGGCGTGTGCAAGTGCGCATCATTGGGCGAACGTCATCGGCCAGTTCGGGCACACGGTGAGGATGATGCCGCCAGCCTATGTGAAAGCCTACGTCAAGCGCAACAAGACCGACGCGGCGGACGCCGAGGCGATCTGCGAAGCGGTGACGCGCCCGACCATGCGGTTCGTGCCGATCAAATCGCCGGAGGATCAGGCTGCCGGAATGGTCTTGAAGACCCGCGAGCTGTTCGTGCGCCAGCGGACACAGATGGCGAACGCGATGCGGGCTCACATGTCCGAACTCGGGATCATCGCCGCGACCGGCATGGCCAGTATCGCCAAACTCGTCGCTATTCTACGCGACGACGATGATGCCCGCCTTCCATCAGCAGCTCGATTTGCACTCCTGGAGATGGCCGAGCAGATCGAGGAACTGACGGCTCGTATAGAAGCGCTCGACACGAAGATCATGACGGCAGTGAAGGCTGACGAAACCGCTAGGCGGCTCACCAGCATCCCAGGCGTCGGCCCGATCATAGCAGCGACTGTCCGGGCAACAATCCAGGATCCCGCAGCCTTCCGGACAGGCCGCGATCTGGCGGCCTGGATCGGGATTACGCCGAGGGCCCATTCAAGCGGCGGCAAGGAGCGACTTGGCGGAATATCGAAGCGAGGCAACAAGCAGTTGCGAACATTGCTGATCGTGGGCGCGACATCGATTCTCAAGCTGGCTCGTCGTGGCGTGAAGCTGCCCGCCTGGGTCCTCTCCCTAATCGCGCGGCGGCCATATAAGGTCGCGGCTGTAGCACTGGCCAACAAGATGGCGCGCACGATTTGGGCGCTCCTTGTCAAGGGCGGCACCTACCAAGCGCCGGCGATCATGGGGAGAGCATAGAACACAAGGAATTCTGGCGCGTCGGCTCCGGAATGAAGTGGCAAGGTGCCAAAGCGTGATGAACCCGAGGGACGATAACCTCGATACCGATCAGACCGGCTTCCTCAATGCGCCGTCGAGCGCGTCAAAGTGATTAGGCAATCGGGATCGCGGATATCATCGTGGCCAGCGGTCAAATGACCGCGCCAACAGGCCGGACATATGACTGCACCGTCCGACGGAGATTTACGCAAAGAATACCTTGCTAAACGGGCCGTTCCACATATGAGGAAGAACCCAATTTAATGCCAAGCGACACGTTGATCGACGACTTCGCGATTTGAAAGACAGATCCATGCCAGAGCCGCCGCGGACCATGAATGATAACGTCCGGATTTGGGCCATGCGCACTCGGCTGTTGCACTTCAATTTTGAGACCGCCGTGTTTTTTCCAGCGCAAGCGTGCCGTTACTGGCGCGCTCGGCCATCGAAGAACAGATGGGCCTTTCTGGACGCGCCACCGGCAGGGCTATCCTGAAGGAGAACGCAATTGTTGACGCTGCCGCACATCGCCGTCACGCCCGTCTTGCGCATAGGCAATCCCGCCGTGAAATATTCGACATGCGCCACGCTTTGCGTCAGTAAGGGCTTTCCTACAGGAAGATCGCCAGACGGACCGGCTACGAACGTCGCAGTGTAACGAAGGGTTCTGTTGCAAACTCTTCGCTAACCTGCGACCGATAATCAGCTCCCGATGTTTTGGGAGATGACAATGTTCAAAGGCCGTTCTCAGTTCGCGGTATTGGTCGGACTGGATATCGTGACGTGGAATGTAGATTGGCGACCGGGTCATGGATGGAAACGAAACGCTGGAGATGTCGAGCTGACTTGAAGCCCTTCATAATGCGCTCTCGCCATCGTGATTGGAAATGAATTGATGCGATGCCCGGTGCAGCAGATCGGTCTTCCCAATTTTTTTCCTACGTCGATCTTGAAGCGCGCGTGCCGAAGGGGCATCTGCTTTGGACAATTCGTGATCTGGTGGACCCGGTGCTGGTTGCGCTCGATGATCAGTTTGCCGCGCTTTACAAGGACGGTGGCCTCCAGCCGGACGCTCTTTGGTCGCCTTAAAGGAAAAACCGCCATGTGGCAGGAAGTCTGGACGGCCATCGTTAGCGAATCTTCCGACATTCCCGATCTATCCACCAAGACGCGCATTGTGATGCGCGTGGTGCTGGCCAATTCTGGGTGGCGCTATCAGCTAGTTGTGCAGCTGGATAATTTAATGGAAGATAGTCGATGAAACACTACTATACGGACGTCAAAGGTTTGGGCAATGTTGCTGTTAGCCGTCACGCTCAAGCACGTATGGCTGACGACGGTATAACACAGGAGAATTTTGAAAGAGCCCTTCTCAATCCAATCTGGCCAGATGTTGAGGACGGGATGGATGTCGTTTGGAGAGAACGTGATGGTCTGAGGATTGTCATCCTAACTAATCCTACCCCGAATATGGGTGCTGTTCTAGTCAAGACCGTCTATAAAATAAAACCCCAAGCCAATGCTCTCAGGTCAACTCGATGACACGGAATGTTTTATTCCTCTGATCTCAGGATTGGCTTCACTGCCTCGATTGCTGCCCCGCAGCTCGGTGCAGCCTTGACGAAAAGGGCCATTGGCTCGGCCAGTCCGACCCAGATGCTGACGGCACTGTATGCGGCCCATTAAGGGGCTGTTTCGGCTCAGTGCTAAATCCTACTCTAAGAAATATTTAGCACTGACCCTGCTACCCCTCTGCGGAAACTACATTGAGATACGGGCTAAGATGCATGATTTCGCTACCTGAGCACCATTTACATTCATTTCACAAACCTGCGTTTGCAAAAGCCGTCATTCGCTGCGCTGCGCATGAAATCACACCGTGCGGACAAAGCACTACTTCGCTGCGGTTGTGCCAATGTAGGCTTCGGCGAATGTTGTTAAAAAATGGTGGTCTTTGGAGAAGAATTTTGCGTGCATGGAAGAGCTATGAAGCACTAGCCCCGATAAAGCTAAATAAAATATTAAACAACGGACATCCAAAATATAATATCCCGTCGTGTCAATATGACTTTTATCCCTGTGCAGTATTGTCTCCCGTTCATGAAAAATACAAATCTAGAGACAATCTAAAATACAATTTCTCTGCACCGAGAATTTATGCCAAAGCTGCCTAATGGAAACTGATCTCGAAACATTTTTTACCTTGATCGAAGCACTTGGGATCGGGCTTCTGATCGGGATCGAGCGTGAACGCAGCGTTCATTTACAAGGTGAGGGCGCCTCGTCAGGCATTCGCACTTTTGCTCTGGCCTCACTGATTGGTGCAATCAGCATAATGACAGGCGGTGTACCGCTCCTGATCGTTGCTGTCATTGTCGTTGCAATCACACGGATTGCATCGGTTGCACAACAGTCCGACCCGAAGATTGGTCTCACGACTAGTCTGGCGCTCATATCGGTCGTGCTTCTCGGGGCCATGGCGACGGAAACCGCCTTTCTTGCGGCCGCCATCGCAGTGATTATCGCATCGTTGCTTGCTGCACGCAAAATGCTGCATGACTTCAGCCGATCGGTCCTGACGACCGTCGAGCTACGCGACGGACTTATCCTTGGCGTGTCGGTTCTGGTGATCCTGCCCGTGCTGCCAGACATCGATATTGGCCCCGGCGGAGCGCTCAATCCGCGCATCCTGTTTATCATTGTCGTTGTCATCATGATGATCAGCGCAGCGGGGCATGTCGCAACGCGGGTCATTGGGGCGCGCCTCGGATTGCCGGTCAGCGGGTTTTTGTCCGGTTTTGTGTCTAGCACTTCCACGATTCTGGCGCTTGGCCACCACGCCACGGAAAAGCCGGACGATGCAAAAAGCGCCGCAGCAGGGGCGACGCTGTCCTCGGTGTCTTCACTTATCCAGATTGGAATCATTCTTCTGGCACTGAGCCCCGCTATGTTTACGATGGGGTTTCCTCTGCTGTTTGCAGCGGGCCTTGCGGCGACACTGCACGGTGCTGCGATTTTCTTTCTGGCAATGCGCCGCAAAGTGGAACCTGCGGTGCTGGAGCTGCCCTCGCAGGTCTTTTCGGTGAAGGGGGCCTTGGGTTTTGCACTTATTGTTGCGGTTGTCATGGTGGTCTCTGCAACGCTCAACGACTTTTTTGGAAACACTGCCGTCCTCGCGTCCGTCGCACTTGCCGGACTGGTCAGCACAAACTCCGCAACGGTCGCTTTGGCATCTCTTGTCGCGGCCGGGCAAATCTCCGCCGCAGCCGGAGCGCTTCCGTTGGCAGCAGCACTTAGCGCAAACGCCATGGTCCGCATCCTGACCGCATTTCGTCAGAAAAACAAAACGTTCAGAAGAACCGTTGCATTTGGTCTCGTTCTACAACTCAGCGTGATCTGGTTATCTTGGTGGCTAGCTGACGTTCTGCGGGCGTGGTTTGCCGATTGGTCGGCGATCATTCCTCAATAGATGCGTCAAAGTGGTGCTCCAAAAGTCAGCTATCTCGCGTGAATTTACATGCACCCACCTGGGATCCGCAAACGTTCATAGTGTCGTAAGCGCCGCCCCCATCCCATTGATTTCGCGTTGCTGTGACCAATGAGGTTTCTGCCAGAAGGTTTTCGGCAAGAGCTGGAGAATTGGCATGGCGGATGTTGAAGGATTTGTTGGGCGATGCGAAGTTGTCGAGCCTCGTCGTGGAAACCGGCGATGGCCCAATGAGCTGAAGGCGCGGATTGTAGCGGAAAGCCTTCAGCCTGGTGCGCGGGTTGTTGATGTTGCGGGTCGTCATGATCTCGCAGCGCATCAGCTTTCGGACTGGCGAAGGCAGGCTCGCCAAGGTTTTCTGACGTTGCCTGCGGAGCTGATGACGACCGTGCCGCACTTTGATGACGGTCCTGTCGACCCCGCCTTTGTACCACTTGCGATTACGACGGAGCCGAAGACCGCTAGCGATGCTTTGCCGACTCCGGAGGTGGCTGGGACCGCTTCGGGAATAGTGACCGCGGAAATAGGCTCAGACCTCGTTGTGAGGGTTCCGTGCGAAATGTCGGTTGATCGGGTTGCGGCCTTGGTGCGCGCTATGCGAGGGACGGCATGATCATCGCGGGGCAACGATTACCGATCCTGATCGCGACGCGGCCGGTGGACTTCCGCTGTGGTCATCAGGCGCTGGCATTGATAGTGCAAACCGAGTTGAAGCTTGACCCGCATTCCGGGGTAACCGTGATCTTCCGCTCCAAGCGCGGGGATCATCGAGCCCGGTAGCATTGCTTGCCCCTGTGGTTGCGGCAACAAGGTGCGGATCGGTGAAGATCGGACAGAACGGCTCGACTTTATTCCGGCACGTTATCAGGTCATCGTCACGATCCGCCCGAAATACGCCTGCCCCAAGGGCCGAACGGGCGTGGTGCAGGCGAAGACCCCCGCGCATCTGCTGGAAGGGAGCTGGCCGACGGAAGCGCTCTTGGCGCAGATCGCCGTGTCCAAGCATTCCGAACATATGCCGCTCAACCGTCAGGCAGCGGTCATGGCTCGACACGGGGTACCGATCGACCGCACGGTCCTGGCCGATTGGATGGGCCGGACGGGTGCTGCGATCGCGCCGGTGGTAGACCACATGGCCATGGTCCTGAAACAGGGCAGCACACGACTGTATGTCGACGAGACCACGGCTCCGGTGTTGGACCCTGGGCGTGGCAAGACGAAAACCGGCTATCTCTGGGCGGTGCTACGCGATGAGCGTGGCTGGAGCGGCCTCGAGCCGCCCGGCGTGGTGTTCCATTATCGGCCTGGGCGTAAAGGCGAATATGCAGCATAAATCCTCGATGGCTTCAACGGCACGATCCAGGTTGATGCCTATGGCGGCTACTCCCACCTTGCCACGCCAAAACGCATAGGCGGCGATCCGCTGAGGCTGGCCTTCTGCTGGGCGCATGGCCGCAGAAAACTGATCAAGGCCCAGCCCAAGAAGGGTTCGCCTATCGTCGACGAGGCATTGTTGCGTATCGCCGCCCTCTACAAGATTGAAGACGGCATCCGCGGTTGTGATCCCGAACATCGCCGGGCTGTCCGCCAGAACCTGTCCCGCCCATTGGTGGATGAGTTCTTCACCTGGCTGTCCGCGCAGGCCGCGCGCGTCTCGCGCAAGTCCGATCTCGGCGTGGCCATGGCCTATATGCTCAAACGCCAGGATGGCTTCCGGCTCTTCCTGGACGATGGCCGCGTCGACATCGACTCCAACCTCGTCGAAAACGCCATACGCAGCCCGGCCATGAACCGCCGCAATGCGCTGTTTGCCGGGCACGACGAGGGCGGTCGGAACTGGGCCCGCTTCGCCAGCCTGATCGGCACTGCCAAGATGAATGGCGTTGAACCGTACGCCTATTTGCGCGATCTCTTCATCAGCCTCGCAAATGGCCACCTCGCCAAAGATATCGACGCCCTCATGCCATGGGCTTATGCGCAACAGATCAGCGCCTCACAATGAGCTCGTCCGGGACTCCTCGACGTGCTCACAGAACCATCTGAAATCGCTGGACCTGACTGTGGCAAGCCCAAAGTCAATGGGACGCAGACGCCGCATACATAGTGTCCGCTCGCCCCCCACATTTTCTCCACTTGTGGCTTGGCACTTAATACCGGCGTTTTCAATGTCGAGAAGAGATCGGCGCAGAAAGCGGTAGCCCATGAACACGAATAGTTCCAATGTACTACAACGCATCCGATGGTTGCTTCTGTACTGGGGCTACGTCACCGGATTCCTCTGCCTCTCAGCCCGCACATCGCGACGTTCAGGAAAACAGATGCGGATCAGCGTTGCTGAAAGAAGCTTTGGCGCGGACTGGCCGCACCCCTTCCAGTTCTGATGCGGCGGCGACATTGATCCTGTCTCTGCGGAGTGGTGCATCCTATCTGCGTAGAGCCGGAGTTTGAGGAGACCGGCATTTTCTCCGCGGTTATGCACCCCGGAGAAGGTATTGCTTTTGGCTTGAATACTGGAGGTACGTTCAGTTCCGGCTGTTGGAACGATGCTCTACCGATCGAGACTCTCACCGTTCGCTTATGGCGTCGGAACGTGAAGGAGCATGACTGGTGGCGTCGTATCTGGATAGCGCCCGCTTGGCAAGGTGATTGGACGAAGCAATCTTGACGAACGGGCGCTATCCAGACATGACCGCTTTCACTGTCAACCTCCAACGCAATCACCGAATTGAGTCAGTTTTAAACGGCTTTCGCTGCGCTGCAGGCTTGGCGGAGCGCCTTGAAATGGCCGCTGCTCGGGCATATCTCTGCTCTAAGCAAAGGGAGTTCTAAATGAATACTCAAAAATTGCTCGAACAATTCCTGGGGCCTGGCACCCTAACCAATCTTGGCGGCCAACAGCAGGGGAACCGCGCCACGGCGGCGACCGGAGCGCGCGCGGCGCCGCAAAAGCAGGGCGGCGGCAGCATTGGAGATCTGATAAGCGGCGCGATGGGCGGCGGCGATCAGCACATCCAACGTGGCAGCGGTTTCCGCATCCCCGGTGGCGCGCTCGGCGGGGTTGCCGCCGGCGGGGTGCTCGGAATGCTTCTCGGCAAGAAAAAGATGCGCAAGATGGCGGGGGGCGCACTTGGGTATGGTGGAGCTGCGGTTCTTGGTGCCCTGGCTCATCGGGCCTACCAGAATTGGCGGGACGGACAGCAGGTCTCTCAGGCCCAGGCAGCTGTAGCCGCCGACGTGCCACAGGAAGGATCGCGCTTTGCACCCGTAGTCGGCGCGGATGGCAAGCCCTTCGCGCTATCGCTTATTCGGTCGATGATTGCCGCTGCGAACGCCGATGGCCATATCGGTCCCGAAGAGCAGAAGCAGATCTTCGATACAGCCAATCGGGTCGATCTGAATGCGGAAGACAAGGCATTCATCTTTGACGCCATGCAAAACCCGCTGTCGCCCGCTCAGATCGCAATGCTGGCCAGTGATCGGGAGCAAGCTACCGAACTCTATCTCGCGGCGCGTGTCGCCATCGATCCTGACCACCCTTATGAGAAGGTATTTCTCCAGGATCTGTCGCGGGCGCTGCAACTGCCGGAGGCGCTTGTCAGCCACCTCGACGCTCAGGTCGCAAGGAACCTGGAAGTCTGAAAACCTACTTCAAGAAAGCGAGCATCAGATGACACAGAAACCCGGGCGCGACATCGAAAAGGATTATCCGATTGCCGCGTTCATAGAAAAGTTGCGCCGTCCTGCCGATTCACTTGAGACCGGCCAGCGATTTCAGATCCAGATCGCTGGCGAGCGCATTTCGGTACCTGTGGATGCCACCTTCAACATCGAGCATGAGCGGAGCGAAGATGCGGAAGAGATCGAATTCCAAATCAATTGGTCGCGGTCAGGCGGCTAAACTTCGATGCGTAAAAAAATGCTCTCGCGATGTGTTTTGCATAGCGGCGGTAGGCAGAGATAAACCGGCAGCATGACATCAATTACAACCATGCATGAAGGTCCCTTGATCTCCGACATCTTAGCTGATCTGCCGCATCGGTTGTCCGGCAATGTGACTATTGGGGATGTGATCGCCGCCTTGGGTGGGCGCGCACCTGGCATCATGGTGGCTGCCGTCTCGATTCCCGCTATCGTTCCCACGCCCGGCATCCCGGCAGGTATGGTCTTCGGGGCGATCCTCTCGATTCTTGCCACTCAAATGACGTTGGGCAAGCCCCGAATACTTATGCCTGCATGGATTGCTCGGCGAACGATTAGTCCGCACGTTCTGGAGTCCCTCGCGAGTCATGGATCAAAGCTTCTGCGGCGGGTCGAGCGACAGATCACCCCACGACTGACGCACTGCACCGGGCAAAAGGCTTTGCGTTGGCTAGGGCCGGTTCTGGTTCTACTTGGCATCCTTATCGCTCTGCCGATCCCATTCGGCAACACCCTGCCAGGCCTCGGTGCCTTGCTGATCGGCCTTGGCGCGGCCAACCGTGACGGATACCTCGTTATCGGCGGCACCGTGCTGGGCGTGCTGGGGGGCATCGTCTCGGCAGGGCTGGTTTATGGCGGCTGGCGGCTCGTAGGCACTGCCATGGGTTACCCGTGACGCCGTCCATCCCGTTGGGACAGTTTGAAGCAGTGGCGTCAGACGTCGCCCGAGCGAAATACATCAAACAATCTTGAACCCCTTGTGTTTGTAGTCGCCCGTCTACGGGTAGAAAACATTTTATGAGAGTTCCGACATTATTTTGACGTGAATAGAACCGCCCGACACGATCATGGAACGAAAACCGAGATGGCCTTTTCCCGGATGCTGAACTTGACTGGTGTATTTGTTTTGAGCTCGCCGTCGAGGTTGACCGCGCGCGGCTTGCTGGTTCGGATTGTCAGGTCTTTGGTTGAGAAAGACCGCACGTCGTTCCAGTTGCCATGCGTGCCTTTACGAATGCTTGGCAGCAGTTTCAGCAGCCTCCACCAGTGGTCGACCTCCAGGCTGTAGAAGTCGAGCATACCGTCGGTCGCGGTGGCGTCGGCATGCACTGTCATGCCACCGCCATAGAAGCGCCCATTGCCAACAGCGACCTGCAGTGTGCGCAGTTCCTCAGTCTGACCGTCATGTTCGAGGGTTGCGGTGAACAGTCTTGAACTGGCAAGCAACCGCGCCGCGACGATTGCATAGCCGAGCTTGCCCCAACGCTTCTTGGCTTTCTCGGTCAAAGATAATGCAAGATCGGCACTGAAGCCCACGCTCGCAACGTTGAAAAACAGGTGCCCGTTGGCCTCGCCGAGATCAATCTGGGTGGTTTTGTCCTTGGCTATGGCCTTAATCGCCGCAGCGAGATTGAGCGGAAGGCCGACGGTTCTAGCAAAATCATTGGCCGTCCCGAGTGGAAGAACGCCCAATGGCAGACCCGTTTTCAATAATCCTTCGGCTGCTCCGTTTAGACTCCCATCGCCACCGCCAACTATGACTAGATCTACAGACCCGAGGTGCTTTTCAATCGCTTCGGAAGTCGTACCTTCAAATTCAGACTGCGGCTCAATGAAACGAAGGCCGGCCTCGTCCAACAGCCTGCGCACGTCGGGAAGGCTGTCACGTCCTCTTCGGGAATTGGGATTGACGAGCAACAAGGCTGTTTTCACTGTCATGCGGTGGGCTTCTGCGCTGGGGCACGTTTGCGAATTTCAAATCCCGTAGCAAGGTGTTCGCTATCAAGAGGCGATCTACCAGCGATATGTGCACTGCAGCATCGATCTTCAATGGCGTAGTTGTGCAACGACACTGCATCGCCCCGGTAGGCCCGCATTGGTCAGCGAGATGATGGAGGTGAGGGTGAGACAAGTGATCTTTGGGCAAAGCTCGATTTGCCAGCCATCATCGTCTGTGGCATTCGACTTCGATCACAATCTTGGGAATCGGCATGAGGAAGATACCGTGGGATAAGAAATCTGGGCGACCATCGTCAGCGAATTTTCAGACGTACCCGACGTGTCGACCATGACTCGCATCACTGTACGATTGTTGCTTGCGGCGGTGCTTGGAGGAATCCTCGGATACGAACGTGAACTCAAGGGGAGAAACCCTGGGGTGAGGACCCATATGCTGGTTGCCGTAGGTGCAGCACTGTTCGTCCTCGGTCCATTGCAGAGTGGCATGCCGATCGAAGACATGTCGCGCGTGCTGCAAGGCATCGTGCAGGGAATCGGCTTCCTGGGTGCCGGCGCAATTATGGTCCGTGCCACGAAACACGTCGTCGAAGGTTTAACCACGGCTGCAAGTATCTGGGCGACAGCCGCCATCGGTATAATTGCCGGACTCGGATTGGAAGCAACTGCCGTGTTGTCCGCAGCAATTGTACTGATCATCCTCGCGGTGGTACCCCTCATTCTGCCGAAGCACTCTACAGCGATTTCAGAGAACGGTGATCCAAGATCCTGACCTCGACAAGTCCAGAGAAATGTCGCATATCAGCACCACCGGTCCGATAGGGAGTGCGTCACGGGTAGCCTTGTATCTGCTGCAAAACGCCCAGCTGTTGATTTCCACCAAGAACTGACCCTGTATCGTCAAAAGTGCCGACAGCTCGCTTCTCATCACAGGCTGGAAATAACCAATCGCCATCATCACCATGGACTCGCGTTCGGACAGCACCGCGGTGGCCGAGCGCGTCGGTGCGGAAGAAGCCCGGATCGCCGCCGCGTAAACTGGACGGGTTTGATGCTGCCAGCCACCAGCCTTGCCAAACGGGCGCCATCCAGACATTACGGTGCCACTAACATTGCTAAAGGATGGGTTTTGCAACTCGACGATGACGATGATTAAGTTACATGTATCCGATTGATACGCCGCCATGTGTAGAGAATGACGACCACCATAGTCAAGAGCAGGAATACACTGACCGCCCCCCACCCCGCGCTTACAGCCTGTTCGATTTGTGCGCCGAAAGCGAAGCCGACCGCGACGAGGGCGAATGTCCACACAACTGCAGATGCCGCATTGAGGGCCGTGAACTTGCTCCACGACATTGAGCCAAGCCCGATTGGAAGCGCCCCAATGGTTCGCATACCTTTCGGGTATCTATAGAGGAAAATATACGCCCAGCCGTATCGTGCGACTAGTGCTTTTGCCGTGGTAATAGCTCGCTGGAGGCGAGGCCATTTGTTTGACCACGCATCGCCGTATCGTCGTGCAATGGCGAACCTAGCTTCATCGCCTAGATACCCACCTGCAAAAGTTGCCGCTGCAACAGGGGCGAGTTCCAGAACCCCTGCTTGTGCTGCGTAGCCTGCAAAGAGCGGTAAAGCTCCACTTTTCAATGCGCAATAGCCGAAGAGCAGTAGATAAATCCACAGACCATATTCCCGAACGAGTTCCAGTAGACCGTCCATTCACGCCTCTCCAAATGGGCTTACCTACAAATATCGACGCACCGTCAGTTCGTAGTTCTGATATTCTCCGTCGACATCGGCATGTGAACCGCACCGGGTTTGTCGGAGGCCGTTTGGTCTAAGTTATGCTGCCATGGCTGGTTCGTCCAGCATGGCGTAATATCGCTCCTCGGCTTCAGCCGGCGGGATATTCCCGATAGGCTCCAGAAGCCTTCGATGGTTGAACCAGTCCATCCATTCAAGAGTTGCGAACTCGACAGCTTCGAAGTTTCGCCATGGGCCGCGTCTATGGATGACCTCGGCCTTGTAGAGACCATTGATCGTTTCCGCGAGAGCGTTGTCATAACTGTCTCCAACGCTGCCGACGGACGGTTCAATGCCCGCTTCTGCCAGCCGTTCTGAGTATTTTATCGACACGTATTGAACGTCCCTGTCGGAGTGGTGGACGAGCCCGCCGCGGTGGACGGGCTGGCGATCATGAAGTGCCTGCTCCAGGGCATCAAGGACGAAGCTGGCATGGGCAGTTCGGCTCACCCTCCAGCCAACGATCCGCCGGGCAAAAGCGTCAATGACAAACGCCACGTAAACGAACCCCTGCCAGGTGGCCACATAGGTGAAATCGGAAAGCCACAGCATGTTCGGCCTGGGCGCACGAAACTGGCGATTGACGCGGTCGAGCGGGCATGGAGCCGTCTTGTCGCTGATCGTCGTGCGGACAGGCTTGCCGCGAATGATCCCCTGAAGCCCCATCGCTCTCATAAGCCGAGCGACGGTGCAACGGGCGACATCGAAGCCTTCCCGCTTCAATTGCCGCCAGACTTGCGCACCCCGTATACCCTGAAGTTCTCGTCAAACACCCGGCGCACCTCGATCTTCATGGCCATGTCACTGCGGGCGCGGACCGACAAGCGATCCACGTCCAGCCGTTTGGCGATGACCTCGTAATAGGTGGATGGGGAAATCGGCAAAAGCTTGCAGATCGGCTCGACCCCGAACACCGAGCGGTGATGATCGATGAAGGAAATCATCGCCTCAGTGGGCGGTCGAGCTCCGCCTGGGCGAAATAAGCGGATGCTTTGCGCAGAATCTCGTTCGCCTGACGCAGCTCACGGTTCTCTCGCTCCAAAGCCTTCATCTTCTCGGCCATGTCGCTCGGCAATCCGGCACGCTTGCCAGTATCCACCTCAGCCTTCTTGACCCACTCATTGAGCGTGTGCGCCGAGCAACCGATCTTGGCTGCTATCGAGGAAACCGCCGCCCAACGGGACGGGTGTTCTGCTTCGTGATCCAAAACAAGTCGCACGGCCCGAGCGTGGACTTCAGGTGAAAATTTGTTCGTTGTTTTGCTTGTCATAGCTCCACTTTCTCACGAGTTGGAGCCTCCGACAAACCCGGTGCGGTTCATCATCATCCTTGCTCCTCTCAGGAAGCATGGACCAGATCACAGATACACAGAAGACCGGACACTCCCCCGAACAGCAGCGTCCCGATGTCCTGCGCCGCCGCATAGCCTGGTTTGACGGCCAACTCGACCTCGACCCCGAGAAGTTGATCTTCATTGATGAGACTGCGGCATCCACGAAGATGGCGCGGT
>Ga0180016_100244_pt1 | contig 16202 bp, 14 predicted proteins | sample KR46_M_MetaG_FD_129673 | JGI IMG/M metagenome (GOLD analysis project Ga0180016, IMG submission 129673) | Groundwater microbial communities from the Olkiluoto Island deep subsurface site, Finland - KR46_M_MetaG | ecosystem: Environmental > Aquatic > Deep subsurface > Groundwater | place: Finland... | reverse complement strand
CTCGACCCACACCGGCGACTACGTACTTGCCAAGGCCCTGATCCAGGTTTCCGGGTATGATCGTCCGTTAATCTCCCGTGTCCTTTCCGGCACCTGCGTAAAGATGTGCGAGGGCGAAATCATCCAAATGCACGGTATTTATCAGGCCAACCTGCGCAACTATCTGCATCGCATCCAATGTAAGACCGCCTGTTTGATTGAATCCAGTTGCAAGCTCGGAGCGGTTGCAGCCGGGGCTCCGGATGCGATACACCATCCACTGGGCCGTTTCGGACACTATTTAGGCATAGCCTTTCAGGTGACGGATGACATCCTGGATATGGTGGCTGATGAGTCGCGTCTGGGGAAACGGGTCGGGGGAGATCTGCGTCAGGGAATAGTAACGATTCCGGTAATCTACGCTTTAAACCGTGGAGGTTCCGCTGCGGAGCGCTTACGTGAGATCGTTGAAAACCGGTCAAAAACTGAGACTGAGGTCGAAGAAGCGATTGAGTTGACCCGCGAACTGGGCGGCATCGACTACGGTCGGCATATCGCCGGAGCCTATTTGGAAAAATCAATTCAACAACTAAAGCGTCTACCGGATGTTCCGGCTCGCGAAAGTCTGCGGCAGATCGCAGAGTTCATCCAGATACGAGCTTACTAGCAGTAGCACCAACACCTGGAAAGCGCACAGCACCACACAACAACTTTCATCATTAGTGGTTCCGGTCGTTAGAGGAATGGGCGGCTGCCCCCTTTTAGAGTAGAGGTGAGGTAATGCAGAGAATTTACCCGGTGGCCTTAATACTGGACGGTCAGTTAAGTGTTGTAGTGGGCGGGGGATCAGTGGCGTATCGCAAAGTCTGCTCGCTTCTGGATGCAGGTGCGCGGGTACGGGTGATCAGCCCGGTCTTAGCCGGGGAGCTTCAGGAAATGCAGGAGCAGAACCGAATCGAGGTGGATCTGCGGCCGTACCGTTCCGGAGACGTCGATGGGGCATTCCTGGTAATCAGCGCCACCAACGATTCTACTGTTAACCAGGAGGTGGCCGCGGATTGCGCTGCGCGCCAAATACTGATTAACTCTGTTGATGATCCGGAGCACTGTACGTTCTATGTGCCCGCAGTGGTGCGGCGGGGGGACTTGGTGATCTCCATCTCCACCGGGGGGAAAAGCCCGATGTTGGCCCGCAAGATCAGGCAGCAACTAGAGAGTCATTACGGACCGGTCTACGGGCGCTACCTTGAACTTATCGGTGAAATGCGCCATAATATTGTTCGGAGTGTCCAAGACGCTACAGAAAAAGAAGCCCTGCTCGAAGCGCTTTCCACACCCCAGATCCTGGATGCACTTGAGCAGGGAGACAGCGCAATGCTGGAGGAGCTGGTTGCCCGTGTTGTTCGCGGTACTGGGTTTGAATCACCGCACGGCCCCGCTTGAAGTTAGGGAAAAGCTCTCTTTTCCCGACCATTCGTTAAGAGAAACGATCAGCACACTGCACGCCTATGAAGGCGTGGAGAGCTGCGTGATAGTATCCACATGCAACCGTACCGAGATCTATGCCGTGCTCCAGGAGGAGCGTGGCGTGGACAGCCTCTGGCAGTTTCTCTCCGGGTACTGCGGCTACTCAGCCGTAGAAATGCGGCCCTACACCTATCTCCTAACCTCGGAAGACGCTTTAGGTCACCTGTTCCGGGTGGCCTCAGGGCTTGACTCCATGGTCCTGGGGGAAACCCAGATACTGGGGCAGGTGAAACAGGCCTATCTGGCGGGACTGGAAGTCGATACGGTGAGTTCGCTGATGAATGTGGTGTTCCAGCACGCCCTGGCACTGGGCAAGCGGGTGCGCCATGAGACGGGGATCGATAAAAACCCGGTTTCCATCAGCTATGCCGCCGTTGAACTGGCGCGTCAGACGCTGGGCAGCTTGGAAGGACGCTCAGTGCTAATTGTGGGCGCGGGCAAGATGAGTGAATTGACGGTCAAGCACCTGCTGGCCAATGGAGTATCCGGTGTGATTGTTTCAAACCGCTCCTATGACCGAGCGGTGGAGTTGGCCCAGCAGTTCGGTGGACGGGCAGTACGCTTTGACTTGCTGTACGAGTCGATGCTGGATGCCGATATCGTGATCAGTTGCACAGCCGCCTCTCACTACGTGATTAGGGCGGAGCAAATGGTGTCGGTATTAGTTGATCGTGGTCATTCGAACATGTTTATGATTGACATCGCCGTGCCCCGGGACATCGACCCGGCAGTGGGGCACCTGGAGGGCGTAGCCCTCTATGACATTGACAGTCTGCAGAGCGTGGTGGATTCCAATCTAGCCGTACGGAAACGAGCGGCGGCGCTCGCGGAAGAGATTATTAAGCAACGACTTGATGAGTTCACCTGTGCTCTCGGTACCAAGTTCGTGGTGCCCACTGTGGCTGCCTTAAAGAAGCGGGGCGATGAGATCAAGGAGAGGGAGTTGCAGCGGGCGATTAACCGCCTCGGTGAACTGTCGGAGCGGGAAATCAAGGTGATCGGTTCTCTAGCCAACTCCATCGTAAATCAGCTCCTGCACGAGCCGATTACCCGTCTCAAGGATTACGCCCAGACCCCGGAAGGCTATCATTTTGCCGAGGCACTGCAGAAGCTGTTTGACCTGGATACTGGGGATAATAAGAAGAGTGAAAAACGCCCGGCGGTCTATAGACGTAAGTCGGGACGCTAGGACGGGTTTGTAGAATGGGAAGAATTATAACCATCGGTTCACGGGGAAGCGCACTGGCTCTGGAGCAGACCAGACAGGTTGCGGCACGCCTGAAAAAGCTTTTTCCGGAGCTGTCCTTCCGGGTGGAGAAGATTCAAACCACCGGTGACAACATTCTGAATGTGGCCCTGGCCAAGATTGGTGACAAGGGTCTCTTCACCAAGGAAATTGAAAAGGCGTTGCTCGACCGTCAGATCGACATCGCCGTACACAGTATGAAAGATCTGCCGACGAAACTGCCGGAGGGGTTGGCCATCGGAGCCATCCTGAAGCGGGAGGACGCGGGAGATGTCTTGATCTCACGGCACGGTAAGCAATTGGAAGAGTTTGAGCCGGGGGCCCGGATCGGCACGAGCAGTCTGCGGCGTACGGCTCAGATTAATGCCTTTCGCTCGGACTTGGAGATCGTGTCCATCCGCGGGAATGTGCAAACCAGGCTGCGCAAGCTAGAAGAGGGTAAAGTAGATGCCATCATCCTGGCCTGGGCCGGTGTTGCCCGACTGGGCCTGGCGGAGCGAGTCACGCAGCGCCTATCCTTTGCGGTTTGTCTGCCGGCGGTGGGACAGGGTGCCTTGGGTGTGGAAGTCCGGGAAGACGACACCGATATGCTGGAGAAGCTGAAGCTGATCGACCACGCCGACACACGGGCGGCCGTGCTCGCTGAGCGTTCGATGTTAAGGTGCCTGGAGGGGGGCTGCCAGATTCCGATCGGCGCCTTCGCCCGGGTATGGGATGGAGACTTGGTGCTGGAGGGCCTGGTGGCTTCGCTGGATGGAAAGAAGATTGCACGGGCGATCGATGCCTTGCCGCTGGATATGCCGGATCAGCTGGGCAGGCGGCTGGCTGAAAAGCTGCTGAGCCTGGGAGCGAAGGAGATACTGCAGAAACTGCGAGAGGGAGGCGGAGCCGGTGTCTAGAGGAATCGCCTATCTGGTCGGTGCCGGTCCGGGCGATCCCGGGCTTTTGACCATTCGCGGGCAACAGTGTATCGCGGAAGCGGATGTTGTGATCTTCGACCGCCTGGTGAACCTGCGCCTGCTCAGTCATACCGGACCCAATACCGAGCTGATTTACGCCGGTAAGTCGCCGGACGGCCACACGCTCACCCAGGATCAGATCAACGAGGTTCTGGTGGCCAGGGTCAGGGAGGGCAAGACCGTCGCCCGGGTTAAGGGCGGTGACCCCTTCATTTTCGGACGTGGGGGCGAGGAAGCTGAGGCCCTGGCCGAGAACGACTTAGATTTCGAGATCGTACCCGGGGTTACGTCTGCGATCGCGGCTCCGGCCTATGCCGGAATTCCGCTGACGCACCGTGACTTTACGACTTCTGTGGCCATCATAACCGGTAATGAGGATCCGACGAAAGACGAGAGCACCATTGCCTGGGACAAACTGAGCACCGGAGCCGGAACCCTGGTCTTCCTGATGGGAATGGCCAATCTGCCCAAAATTGTAGAGCGGCTCAAGCGCCATGGACGCCCGGGAGACACCCCGTCTTCGGTGATCCGTTGGGGTACCTGGCCGGAACAGGTCACAGTGGTGGGTATGCTTGACGATATTGTGGAGAAGGTGCAGGCAGCGGGTCTGAAGAACCCGGCGGTGATTGTGGTCGGGGAGGTCTGTAAGCTGCGCGACCGGCTGAAATGGATCGAGCGAAGACCCCTTTTCGGCCGGCGGATTCTGGTTACACGTTCGAGGGAACAGGCCAGTGTGCTGTCCAACACCATCGCCCGACTGGGCGGGGAGGCTCTTGAGTTCCCGACCATCGCGATTGAAGAGCCGCTTGACTGGACTCCCCTGGACAGGGCTATTCAGGAAATCGGCGCATACAACTGGGTGGTCTTTACGAGTGTAAACGGGGTGCGCTATTTCTTTGCCCGACTGCGTGCTCTGGGCCGGGATGTCAGGGGGCTGGCCGGGGTGCGCATCTGCGCCATCGGGCCGGTGACGAAAGCGGCACTGGAAGAACGCGGGCTGTTGGTTGAGTATGTACCGGTGGAGTTCCAGGCGGCGGAGATAGCGCGCGGGATGCAGGCGATCATTGAGCCGGGTGACCGCATTCTCTTGCCCCGCGCTGACATTGCACCCAAAATGCTGGCGGAAGCCCTGGAGCGGATGGGTGCCCGCGTCGATGATGTGACCACTTACCGCACGGTGCCCGGGACTGGCGACGTCGAGGCGGTTCGGGAGATGTTCGAAACGGGGCGGATGGATATGGTGACCTTCACCAGTTCATCGACCGTCCGTAATTTTGTGAGTACCCTTGGTGCCGACCGTATTGACGGTCTACTCAAAGGGGTGGCCGTGGCCTGCATCGGATCGGTCACCGCAGACACTGCGGTAGAGTATGGCCTGAAGGTCGATGCTGTGGCGGATGAGCATACGATAGATGGATTGGTCGCAGCAATTAGAGGTTATTTTGGCGGGAGTGGTAGTTAGTGCTTAGTATTTCAAAAATTATTTCAGGACAGAACGAAACCGGAGATCACCTGCGTTATCGGCGCCGTGAGGGGCCCGTGCGTCCCGTGGTGGTTTGGAATTCCACCCGTGCCTGCAACCTTAGGTGTAAGCATTGCTATGCCAGCGCTCGTCTGAAACCAGGTGAGGGTGAGCTTTCTACTACGGAAGCCAAACAATTAATCGATGACCTGGCTGCCTACCGGGTACCGGTGATCCTGTTCTCGGGCGGCGAGCCCCTGATGCGCCCTGACTTCTTTGAACTGGCGAACCTGGCGCGGGAAAAGGGGATTCGCCCCACTGTATCGACAAACGGCACCCTGATCACGCGTGAGGTGGCCTGGCGTCTAAAGGAAACCGGGGTCGGCTATGCCGGTATCAGCATCGATGGGATGCGGGACACCAACGACCGGATGCGCGGCTACGACGGCGCTTTTGATGCCGCTATCGAGGGCGTACGCCACTGCGTGGCTGTGGGGCAGCGGGTCGGCCTGCGCTTTACGATTACCAGAGACAACTACCGCGAGGTGGATCAGATTTTCGACCTCGTAGAGTCTGAGAGCATTGACCGGGTCTGCTTCTACCACCTGGTCTATTCAGGGCGGGGCAGTCAGCTGATCGAACAGGATCTGAATTCTGTGGAGAAGCGCGCTGTGGTGGATCGGATTTATGAACGCACTGCCGACTTATGCCGGCGGGGTCTAAATAAAGAGATTCTGACCGTGGACAACCACGCCGACGTCGTCTATTCCTTCCTGAAACTGAAGGACAGCGCACCGGTGAAGGCTGAAGAGGTCTGGCAGTGGCTGCAGAACGCGGGCGGTAATCGCAGCGGCATTGCCATTGGGTGTGTGGACTGGCACGGCGATGTCCACCCGGATCAGTTTACTATGAACCACACTTTGGGCAACGTCCGGGAACGCAAGTTCGGTGACATTTGGGAAGACGACTCTCATCCGATTATGGCCGGGTTAAAGGAACGCAAACCGCTGCTGCATGGGCGCTGTGCGGCCTGCCGGTGGCTCTCGATCTGTAACGGTAACTTCCGCCCGCGAGCGGAGGCGGTGAGCGGTGACTTCTGGGCACCGGATCCGGCCTGTTATCTGACGGACGAGGAGATTGGGATATAGGTAAGAGGGTGTGAACAGATGGGCTTTCCGCAAACCAGACTGCGCCGGTTAAGGAACAGCGCCGCCATCCGGCGGATGGTGCTCGAGACGCGCCTTAGCACGGATAATTTGATGTACCCGGTTTTTGTGACCGGGGGTATGGGTATCCGTCAACCGGTCGAGTCGATGTCCGGAGTGTACCGCTATTCCGTGGATACACTGGGGGCCGAGATCGATGAGGTGGTGTCGCTCGGTATCCCTGGGATTATCGTGTTCGGAGTGCCCGACCCGGCCCACAAGGACGAAAAGGCCAGCGCCGCCTATGCCGAGGACGGAATCGTACAGTCTGCCGTGCGGCAGATCAAGGCCGCACACAAGGAGTTGCTCGTGGCCACTGATGTCTGTCTGTGCGGCTATACCAGCCACGGGCACTGTGGGGTGGTCTGTCCGACAACTGGAAACATCCTGAATGACCCGTCGCTTAACCTTCTGGCCCGAACCGGTCTATCGCACGCCCGGGCCGGAGCGGATATGGTAGCACCCTCAGATATGATGGACGGGCGGGTTAGAGCGATCCGGGAACTGTTGGATCGCGAGGGACTGGAAGATGTTTCGATCATGTCCTACGCTGCCAAGTATGCTTCGGCCTTCTACGGACCCTTCCGTGAAGCCGCCGATTCCGCACCGCAGTTCGGAGACCGCCGGTCTTATCAGATGGATCCGGCGAACAGCACGGAAGCCTTACGCGAGGTGGCTGAGGACATCGAGGAAGGGGCGGACATCGTGATGGTGAAACCGGCCCTGTCTTACCTGGATATCATCCGGAAGGTCAAGGATGAATTTCGGATGCCGGTTGCGGCTTATAACGTCAGCGGGGAGTATGCGATGGTCCGTGCCGCGGCCCAAAAGGGCTGGGTGGACGAACGCAGTCTGGTTCTGGAGATGCTGACCAGTATGCGGCGGGCCGGAGCCGATATCATTTTGACCTATTTTGCTAAGGACGTAGCGCGCTGGATGAGGGAGGGCTAATCTTGCTAGTATCGTGGAACACCACCAATGCTTGCAACCTGGCGTGTGCCCACTGTTACCGCGATGCCGGGGCGCGGGCCAAGGATGAGCTGGATACGCGTGAGGGAAAGGCCCTGATCGACGAGATCGCCAAGGCCGGATTTAAGATAATGATCTTCTCCGGCGGTGAACCCCTGATGCGTCCAGATATCTATGAACTGATCGCCTATGCCTCGGAGAAGGGCCTAAGGCCCGTACTCGGGTCGAATGGTACTCTGATTACGCCCGAGGTTGGGCGGAAGCTGGTGGAGGCCGGAGCCCGGGCGATCGGGATCAGCATTGACAGTGTCGACCCCGAAGCACACGACCGTTTCCGGGCTATGCCCGGTTCCTGGCAGGCTGCGGTGGACGGGATGAAGAACTGTCAGGCTGTGGGGCTCCCGTTCCAGATACACACCACGGTGATGGACTGGAACTATGAGGAAACGGAGGCCTTGACAGATCTGGCGGTGGGGCTGGGAGCGATGGCGCATCACGTTTTCTTCCTAGTGCCCACCGGGCGTGGGAAGGATATTGAAAATACTACACTGCGTGAGGTGGAATATGAGAAGCTGCTTCGACGCATCCTCAATAAACAGAAGCAGGTGGCAATTGAGTTAAAGCCGACCTGTGCACCGCAGTTTATGCGTGTAGCGGATCAGGTGGGGGTTGAGACCCGGTTCAAGCGGGGCTGTCTGGCCGGACTGTCCTACTGCCTGATCAATCCGGTCGGTGAGGTTCAGCCTTGTGCTTACATGCAGGCCAAGATCGGCAATGTCCGCGAAACCCCGTTCAGTGAACTCTGGAGAAACGCCGAGGTGTTTAAGCGGTTGCGCACCCGGGCCTACAGCGGGCGTTGCGGCAGCTGCGACTACGGCGACCGCTGCGGCGGTTGCCGGGCAAGGGCCGAGTATTACCACGGCGACTATATGGCGGAGGAGCCCTGGTGTCTGTACCACCGGGGTGGAAAGGCAGCAAATGCAACTGGATAGTATTGACCGACAGCTCCTAAACCTGATTCAGAAACAGATCCCGGTGTCGTCCAGGCCCTACGCCGATATCGGAGCGGAACTCGGCCTCACCGAGGCGGAGGTGATCAGCCGGATCGAACGGCTGAAAAAATCCCACATTATCAGGAGAATGGGCGGCTTTTTTGATTCGCGTAAAATGGGCTATGCGGGCACGCTCTGCGCCATGCGCGTTCCGGAGGCGAGGATTGAGGAAGTCGCGGGCATTATCAACGGGTACTATCAAGTGACCCACAACTACATCCGGGACTACGAGTACAATATGTGGTTTACGGTACTGGCCCCGACCCCCGAACAGCGTAACCGGATCATTGAGGAGATCAAAAACCGGACCGGAATCGGAGATCTGATGAGCCTGCCGGCTAAGCGGCTGTTTAAGATATCCGTTAAATTTGACGTTTCCGAGGTGGGCCATGCTAACCGCGAGTGAGAAAAGGATCATCAGGGAGATTCAAAACGACCTGCCGCTCTCTGAGCGACCGTTTGCGGAGATCGCGGATCGGACGGGAGTGACGGAGGAAGAGGTTCTGCAAACCGTGGACAGCCTCCTCCAAAGAGGTCTGATGCGCCGGTTCGGGGCTGCGCTGCGGCATACCCGGGTTGGGTATAAGGCCAATGCCCTAGTGGTTTGGCGGGCTCCAGAGGATCGGGTGGAGGAGATCGGGACGCGGGTCGCTTCCTACCGTGAGGTTACCCATTGCTATCAGCGGGAACCGCTACCCGGATGGCCCTACAACCTGTACGCGATGGTCCATAAGCATACTCAGGCGGAGTGCCTGGAAGTAATCCGCTCCATCAGCAAAGAGATTGAGATTGACGACTATTTAATGCTGTTCAGTACCCGCGAGTTGAAGCGGGCGAGCATGTTGTATTTTGTGGAGGATTGATCCGTAGAGGAGGCGATAGTCTTTGACTAGAAAAACAGAACGTTCGGAAGCCCTATTCGCCGATGCCCGGCGTTACATCCCCGGTGGGGTGAACAGCCCGGTGCGGGCCTTCGGTGCCGTGGGCGGCAACCCGGTCTACGTGGCATGGGCGGCCGGCGCGCGTATCCGTGATGCTGACAACAACCAGTACATCGATTATGTGGGTTCCTGGGGACCGCTGATTTTGGGTCACGCCCCTCCGCGCGTGGTGACCGCGCTCAGGGAAGCCGCCGGACGCGGGACGAGCTTCGGTGCGCCCACCGAGGCTGAGACCACACTAGCCCGGATGCTGGTGGAGGCGCTACCGAGCGTCGACATGGTGCGGCTGGTAAACTCGGGCACGGAGGCGACCATGAGTGCCTTGCGTTTGGCTCGTGCCTACACCGGACGCAACAAGATTATCAAGTTTGAGGGCTGCTACCATGGGCACGCGGATGCCCTGCTGGTCAAGGCCGGTTCCGGTGCACTGACTCTTGGAGTGCCGACCAGTCCGGGTGTTCCGGCGGACACGGCTCAATCGACGATTGTCGCCGGGTACAACGATCTGGAAGGCGTAGAGAGCATCTTCCGGGAACAAGGCGAGGAGATCGCAGCGATAATCGTGGAACCGGTGGCCGGAAATATGGGACTAGTCCTACCGACCCCGGGGTTCCTTGAAGGACTGCGCGAACTGACGGACCGCTACGGCAGCCTGCTGATCTTCGACGAGGTGATCACCGGGTTCAGGCTGACCTATGGTGGTGCCCAAAATCTGTTTGGGGTAATGCCCGACCTGACCTGCCTCGGCAAGATCATCGGCGGCGGTCTTCCCGTTGGCGCTTATGGCGGGAAACGCGAGATCATGGAGATGATTGCTCCGGCGGGGCCGGTTTATCAGGCCGGCACCCTTTCCGGCAATCCGCTGGCGATGGCGGCCGGCATCACCACACTGAGTGTGCTGGCCCGTCCGGGGGTTTACACCGAACTGGAGAGAATCAGTACGCTCCTGGCGGAGGGCATCGCGGATGCCGCTAAGCGCACCGGTGCCCCCGTGTCCTTCAACCGGATCGGTTCAATGATGTGTACGTTTTTCACACCGGATCCAGTAGTTGATTTCAAGTCCGCCGTAAAGAGCGACACAGAGCAGTACGGCAAGTTTTTTCACCGACTGCTGGATGAGGGGATATATATTGCACCGGCTCAATTTGAGGCGATGTTTGTGTCTACGGCGCATAGCGAGGAGGACATTGAGGTTACGGTAGAGGCCATTGAACGCGCCCTAACAGGTTGACTCAACTCCCGCACGGAAAGACAGAAATGATTGGATAAGTGTCCTTTTTAAGGGCGCTTATGTTTGTGATAGTGTTATCATTCGCAAAAATTTCAGAAAATTGATGAATAGTCCAGCAGGAAGGTCGGGATTTTTGTCTAATAGTTTCCTTAAGGGGAGTTTTCATATTAGAGAGAGGAAAGAGAAAAGGGGGACGGGAATAACAATGTCGTGTTGTCAGGACCACCAACATTACGATCGTGAAGTCCTTGCCGGCTTCATCGAGGGCTATCGCGGGCAGCCCAGCGGGCTGATCCAGGTACTCTCCAAAATCCAGCAGACCACCGGTTTTTTGCCTAAAGATTTGATGGCAACAACTGCGGAACGGCTGGATCTGTCACTTACCGAGGTCTATGGGACAGCATCCTTTTACGCTTTCTTTACCTTCCGCCCACGGGGCCGCCATGGCATCACACTGTGTAACGGAACGGCGTGCTACGTTAAGGGTGCGGGACAGGTGCTGGACAGCCTGGAGAAGGAACTAAACATCCGGGCCGGGGATACCACCGGGGATCGAAAGTACTCGCTGGACGTGGTGCGCTGCATCGGCTGTTGCGCATTAGCACCGGTGATTACCATCGATGAGGACGTTTATGCCGGCGTGGATCCGGAAAAGGTTCCCGAAATACTGGAGAAATACGAGTAAGGCGGGAAGTGAAGAGATGAATATTGAACAACTGACTGTATTACGTACCGCTGCCCGCGAGAAGCTGCTGGTACGCGACGGAGAGAAGTCGAAGGACGGGTATGAATACCACGTCCTGGTATGTGGAGGAACGGGTTGTGTGTCGTCCGGATGCAAATCCGTTAGGGACACGCTGATTGATGAGATTAAAAACCGCGGTCTGGAAGAAAAGGTGCGGGTGATCGTCACCGGCTGCCTCGGACCGTGCAACATGGGTCCGATCGTGACGATCTATCCCGATGGCACTTTTTACCAGCGCGTAAAGGCTGACGATGCGGTGTACATTGTCCGGGAACACCTGGAGCAAGGTCGTCACATTGAAGGGTTGATGTATCGCAGCCCGGAAACCGGCAAGCTTCAGGACCGCTGGCAAGACATCGACTATTTCCGCAATCAGAAGCGTCTGGTGCTGCGCAACTGCGGGTTTATTGACCCGCTGTCACTTGAAGAGTACATCGCCCGGGACGGGTACGCGGCTCTGGCTGCGGTGTTGGAGGCGGACTCTCCCGAGAAGGTGATTGACGAGATTACCATATCGGGTTTGCGTGGACGGGGCGGAGCGGGCTTCCCGACCGGACTCAAATGGGGGTTTGTACGGAAGGCTCCAGGCACCCCGAAATACGTGGTGTGCAACGGTGACGAGGGCGATCCGGGTGCCTTTATGGACCGGAGCGTGCTGGAAGGCGACCCGCACTCTGTGCTTGAAGGGATGGTTATCGGAGCGTATGCCGTCGGTGCCTCGCAGGGTTACGCCTACATCCGGGCCGAGTATCCCCTGGCGATCAAGAACTTTACCTACGCGATTGAACTGGCCCGGGCGAACGGACTCCTGGGCAAAAACATATTGGGTATGGGTTTTGACTTTGATGTCGAGGTACGCGTCGGTGCCGGTGCTTTTGTCTGCGGTGAGGAAACCGCCTTACTGGAGTCTATTATGGGACGCCGCGGGGAACCGCGCCCGAGGCCGCCGTTCCCGGCGCAGGAGGGACTGTTCGGTAAGCCGACGACGATTAATAACGTGGAGACGTGGGCCAACGTACCTTTGATCATCCATCGCGGCGGAGAGTATTACGCATCTATTGGAACCGAGAAGAGCAAAGGTACCAAAGTCTTTGCCCTAGCCGGTAAGGTAAACAACACTGGTTTGGTGGAGGTTCCCCTGGGAACCACGCTGCGTCAGGTGATCTATGATATCGGTGGCGGAGTGCCCAACGGCAAGGCGCTTAAGGCCGTACAGACCGGCGGGCCGTCCGGTGGCGCGATTCCGGCCAAGTTCGTGGATGTGCCGATTAGCTACGAGTCACTGGCGGAGCTGGGGTCGATCATGGGTTCAGGCGGGATGATCGTGCTGGACGAGGACAGCTGTATGGTGGATCTGGCCCGGTTCTTCATGGATTTTGTCCAGGAAGAGTCCTGCGGCAAGTGCACTCCCTGTCGCATCGGCACCCGTCGGATGTCGGAGATCTTAACCAAAATGACACAGGGAAGGGGTACTCCCGAAGACTTGGAACTGCTGATTGAGCTGGCCAATGTGGTTAAGAATTCCGCGCTCTGCGGTTTGGGCCAGACTGCTCCGAATCCGGTGTTGAGCACAACTTCAAACTATCGCGACGAGTACGACACACACGTCAAGGAGCAGAAATGCCCCACAGGGGTTTGTCCGATGCGTGTAGCGCCAAGCCGTGTGCGTAAGTAAGGGGAGGAGGCGAGAACTGTGGCAAAGGTGAAACTGACGATAGATAACAACACGGTTGAAGTCGAACAGGGAACGTCCGTTCTGGAAGCGGCGCGCCAGATCGGCATCAAGATTCCGACTCTATGCTACCTGAAAGAGATCAATGTGATCGGTGCCTGCCGCCTCTGCATTGTAAAGGTACAGGGCGCTCGCTCCTATATGGCCTCCTGCACCCTGCCGGCCGCTGAGGGAATGGTCATCTGGACACACACACCCGGGCTCCGTCAGGCGCGGCGGATGATCATGGAACTGATTCTCTCCGACCATCCGATGGAGTGTCTGACCTGTATGCGGCACGGTCGGTGTGAACTGCAGACCATGGCCGAATCATTGGGCGTAAGGGACATCCGCTTCCAGAGGGTATCAAAGACCATGTATGAGAAGGACGAGTCCAGCCCGTCCATTATCCGGGAGCCGAAAAAGTGCATTTACTGCCGCCGTTGTGTCAGCGTGTGCAATAGCGTTCAGACGGTACACGCGATCGGACCCCAACTGCGCGGATTCAATACCGTGATTGCACCGCCGTATAACCTGCCCCTCGACAAGTCGGTGTGCGTAAACTGCGGGCAGTGTTCCCTGGTTTGTCCGGTGGGTGCCATTTACGAAAAGGACGATACCGACCGGGCCTGGGCGGCCCTGGCCGACCCGAGCAAACACGTGGTCGTACAGACCGCTCCGGCGACACGGGTGACGATGGGTGAGGCGTTCGGTCTGCCCCCGGGCACCCCGGTAACCGGCAGGATGGTGGCGGCTCTCAGACGGCTCGGTTTTGACCGGGTGTTTGACACCGACTTTACGGCCGACCTGACCATTATCGAAGAAGGGAACGAATTGCTGCACCGGGTTAAGAACGGCGGGGTGCTGCCGCAGATTACGTCCTGCAGCCCCGGCTGGATTAAATTCATCGAGCACTTCTATCCCGAACTATTGGATCACCTGTCAAGCGCCAAGTCACCGCAGCAGATGTTCGGTAGTTTGGCCAAGACCTTTTACGCTCAGAAGGCCGGGATTGATCCGAAAGACATCGTGGTGGTCTCGATAATGCCCTGTACGGCCAAGAAGTACGAGGCGCTGCGACCGGAGATGGAGGACAGCGGCTACCGCGATGTGGACATCGTGCTGACCTCCCGGGAATTGGGCCGGATGCTCAAGGAGGCCTGCATCGATCTGGCGAACCTGCCCGATGAGGAATACGACGATCCGCTTGGTCTGTCGACCGGAGCTGCTGCCATCTTCGGTGCCACCGGCGGCGTGATGGAGGCCGCCCTGCGTACCGTTTATGAAGTGGTTACCGGAGAGACTTTGGGGAACATCGACCTGGTTCAGGTGCGGGGTCTGGAGGGCATTAAGGAAGCCACGATCGATCTTAAGGGGCTTCCGGTGAAGGTGCTCGTAGCCCACGGACTGAAACATGCGCGGGCTCTGATGGACAGGCTTAAGGCCGGAGAACTGAAAGACTACCACTTCATAGAAGTGATGTGCTGTCCCGGCGGGTGCATCGGCGGCGGCGGTCAGCCGATCGGTACCAATAGCGAAATGCGGCAGCTGCGCATCGACGGCATCTACAAAGTGGACAGTGCCATGGAATACCGCAAATCGCACGAAAATCCGGCCGTTAAGGAGTTGTATGAGCAGTTCCTGGGCGAACCGCTGAGCGAGAAGTCGCATCACCTGTTGCATACGAAGTACACGGGCCGGTCGAACCACCCGGAAATCGGAGAATAGAATCGGAGAATAGAAACCAAAGGAGAGGCGGGGGAAACCCCGCCTCTCCTTTTTAGTTACGGCTTCCGGTCAGGACGAAGAGCTAAGGATATAGTAGTTGCAGAGTGTGAAGGGTGCGAAAGCCTCTTTTCTTTTTTTGGGACCGACTCTACAAACATAGGAAGAGTCTATTCCTGTTCCCACAGGTTTTCAGGTCCAAATCTCCTCTTTTCAGAATCATAAGCACACCTTTCGGGCCAAACCTGGGACAACGGACTGGTTTTTGTTATATAGAAAAGGGAACCAGAAAGGTAAGCGTCAAATAGTCCCCACCTTTAAAACCAGGTGGGGAATGATTTAGACTACTTATGTACTATTCACCCCGACAGATCGGAGGCAGAGTAGCAGACCAGGGGAGCAACTCATCTAAGGCCTTCTCATCCTGGGTATCCAGGTTGGGAAGCCTTTCAAAAAGATACTGTAGGTAGTTGAAAGGGTTGAGGCCGTTTTCCTTGGCCGTTTCAACAATACTGTAGATGGTTGCACTGGCATCTGCACCACGGGAAGTGTTAGCGAATAACCAGTTTTTACGGCCGATGACAAATGGTTTGATGGAGCGCTCACTCCGGTTGTTGTCCAGGTCCAACCGTCCCTCTTGTAGAAAGGCCGTGAGTTTGTCCCACTGATTGCGGCAATATTTGATAGCTTGGCCGAAGGCGCTTTTCGGCAGAACGCGGGGGCTCTGATATTTCAGCCACGCCGAAAACGCCTCCACCACCGGGCGACTGAATTCTTGGCGACGGGCATAACGCTCCTCCGGGAGTGGCCTCGCGTAGATCGCGTTCGATGGCAAAGAGTCGGTTGCAGAATTCCAACCCCTCTTTGGCGGCCACCGCCGCATTGCGCTGGGCGGCCGGCAGTGCTTTCAGCGCTTCATCAAACTTGCGCCGAGCATGGGCCCAACACCCGACCAGCGTCACATCCGGCAGTTCGTTGTAGCCGGCATAGCCGTCGACATGCAGATAGCCTTTAAAGCCGGATAAATACCGGCGGGGATGTTCACTGGCCCGGGTTATGCGGTAGTCGTAGAGGATTATTGACGGTCCCGCCCGCCCGGTTCGGTAAAGCCAGAGGTAGGAAGTGTTTTTCGCCGACCGACCCGGTTCACGCAGCACCTGTAAGGTAGTCTCGTCGGCGTGCAGGATATCTTGCGTCCATAGATGCTTGTGCATCCGTGCATATAGGAGACTTAGCCAGCGATCCGCACCCTGGACCATCCAATTGGCCAGAGTTTGGCGGGAGAGTTCCACTCCCAGACGGGCAAAGTGTTGTTCCTGACGGTAAAGCGGCATACTCTCCACATATTTCTGAGTCATAATGTAGGCCATGGCCGAGGGAGAAACCAAACTCCCCGGCAGCACCGTAACACTCAAGTTTGACAGCAAACCCCCGGTTTTAGCCCTTTCGT
>Ga0180016_100243_pt1 | contig 16225 bp, 16 predicted proteins | sample KR46_M_MetaG_FD_129673 | JGI IMG/M metagenome (GOLD analysis project Ga0180016, IMG submission 129673) | Groundwater microbial communities from the Olkiluoto Island deep subsurface site, Finland - KR46_M_MetaG | ecosystem: Environmental > Aquatic > Deep subsurface > Groundwater | place: Finland... | reverse complement strand
TTTTGATGTTGCCGCCCTCCATGGCGCCCTCCTAACCCACGTCTTTGGGCAGAGGGGTGCGGGGAGCCAGCACCTGGGAGAAATGCTTGCCCAACTCATCATCCATGAAGCGGCCCACCTCGGTGGCGGTGGCGTAGCCCAGGGCCTGATCGGCCAGGCCCGCCCACTCCCCGGCCGAGGCCAGGCGCAGCACCTGCTTCACCCGGGGGATGGCCAGGGGGTTCATGGACAGCGAATCCAGGCCAAGGCCCAATAGCAGGGGCACGTCGCGGGCGTCGCCGGCCATCTCGCCGCACATGCCCACGGGGATGCCCGCGCCGTGGGCGGCGGTGACCACCTGGCGCACCATCCTGAGCACCGCCGGGTGCAAAGGCTGGTACAGATGGGCCACGAACTCGTTCACCCGGTCGATGGCCAGGGTGTACTGGATCAGGTCGTTGGTGCCGATGGAGAAGAAGTCGGCGTGCTGGGCCAAAAGGTCGGCCACGGCCACCGCCGAGGGCACCTCGATCATGATGCCCACCTTGAGGTCGGGATTAAAGGGGATGCCTTGAACGGCAAGTTCCCGCTTGACGTCTTCGAGCATCTGACGGGCCTGCAACAGCTCGCCCACCCCGGAGATGAGCGGGAACATCACCCTCACCTCGCCGTGCACCGAAGCGCGCAGGATGGCCCGCAGCTGAGTGCGGAACAGGGCGGGCTCCTTGAGGCAGTAGCGGATGGCCCGAAGCCCCAGGGCCGGGTTGATCTCCGGGGCCAGCTCCAGGGAGCTGGCGAACTTGTCCCCGCCGATATCCAGGGTGCGGATGTTCACCGGCCGCCCATCCAGGCGTTGGGCCACGGCGGCGAAGTTGGCGAAAAGCTCCTCCTCGGTGGGCAGGGTCTTCTGGCTCACATAGAGGAACTCGGTGCGGAACAGCCCCACCGCCTCGGCCCCGTAGGTCAGCGCGGTGCCCACCTCCTCGGCCAGCTCGATGTTGGCCCCCACCTCCAGGCGGCGCCCGTCCAGCGTGGCCGCGGGCAGGTGAGCCTGGGCCAAAATCTCTTGGGCGTATATCTCGTAGGCTTCCTGCTTGTCCCGGTAATCGTGCAGGGTCTCCTCTTCGGGATGCACGATTATGGTGCCGTTGGAGCCGTCCACGATGACGAAATCGCCGCTGGTCACCTCGGCGCTCACCCGCTCCAGGCCCACCACCGCGGGGATGGCCTTGGCCTGGGCCATGATGGCCGTGTGGCTGGTGGGTCCGCCCATGTCGGTGACGAAACCCATGATCCAGCCCAGATCCATCTGGGTGGTCTCGGCCGGGCTCAGGTCGTGGGCCACCACCACCACCTTCTCGCGGATGGTGGACAGCTCGATGCCGTTGTTGCCCGAAAGATGCCTAAGCACCTGCCCGGCCACGTATTCCACGTCCGAGGAGCGGGAGCGGATGTAGTTGTCCTTGACCTTTTCGAAGATGCCCTTGGCCTCGGCCTCGGCCAGGCCCAGGGCCCACTCGGCGTTGATGCGCTGGGAGCGGATCAGCTCCTCGGAGCGCTGGGAGATCATTTTGTCGCCCAGGATGCCCAGGTGGGCCTCGATGATGTAGGCGTAGTCGGCCAGATCCGGCCCCAGTTCGGCCTTGGCCGCGTTGAGCTCGTTTTGGGCCGCGCCCACCGCCGCCCGGAAGCGCTCCACCTCCCGATCCACCTGATCCTCGGCCAGGGGCCGGTAGGGAACCTGTACCGGGCTGCGGCTGACCACCAGGGCCCGCCCGATGGCGATGCCCGGGCTAGCGCCAACCCCGCGCATTATTTTTTCGGCGCTGGAACTCAACGGCCCTCTCCAAACAATCCCGCGAACAGCTTATCCAAGGCGTTCAAGGCGTCCATGGCCTGGGGGCCCTCGGCCCGCGCGGTGACCAGGCTTCCCTTGGGCGCGTCCAGGCCCAGGATGGAGAGCACGCTGGAGGCGTCGGCCTCCTCGCCGCCCTTGCTCAAGACCACCTCGCAGTCGAACCTGCCCACCGCCTCGGTGATCTTGGCCGCCGCCCTGGCGTGCAGGCCCAAGCTGTTGGCCACCAGGAGCTGGCGTTCCTGTGGTTCTTCCTCGCTGGTATCTCCGTGGATCACTGCCTCGTCCCCGTCTTGCTGCGCTTGGTCCCGGCTGGCCAGGATGATCTGATAAACCTCTTCGCGGCCCAGTCCCGTGGCCCCGGCCACTTGCTTGGCCAGGGCGCTGGGTTTCAACTCCCCGGCGGCCAGGCCCTCTTGCACCAGGCGGTGCACCTCATCCGGGTCGGCCTCCTGGGCGTCCCCCGGCCCGATGACCAGGGTTATCTCGCCCCGGAGCTTGTCCGGGTCCAGACGCCCCGCCAGCTCGGCGCAGGTGGTGCGCAAAATCTCCTCGTGCAGCTTGGTCAGCTCCCGGCAGAGCACCACCTGCCGCCCGCCCAAAACCTCGCCCAAATCCTTGGCCGTATCGGCCATGCGGTGGGGGGCCTCGTAGGCCACCAGGCTCCAGCCGCCGGCCCCGGCCTGCTCCAGCAGGCGCTTGCGCGCGCCGGACTTGGCGGGCAAAAAGCCCAGGAACACCAAGGGCGCCTGTTTTATCCCGGCCACGGACAAGGCCGCGGCCAGGGCGCTGGGCCCGGCCACCGGGCTTATGCGGTGGCCCAGCTTGGCCACCTCTTCCACCACCGCCTGGCCCGGGTCGCTGAGCCCCGGCGTGCCGGCGTCGCTGATCAGGGCCACGTCCTTGCCCTCGCCCAGGGCCTCCAGGACCTTGGCCGCGGCCTGGCGGCGGTTGGCCTCCCTACAGGAGATGAGCCACTTGCCGCTCAGGCCCAAATGGGCCAAAAGCTTCTTGGCCCGCCCCACGCTCTCGGCGGCCACCACCGGCGATTCGGCCAGCACCCGCGCCGCTCGAGGGCTCAGGTCCTCCAGGTTGCCGATGGGCGTAGCCACCACGAACAGCGTGGCCATAATCAGTCCCCCAGCCGAAACGCGTCGGGCAGGTGACGCAACTTCGGCGGCCCGGAGCCCATGTCCACCGCCACCACATCGAATCGGCAAGGCGGGGGGGGCGGGCCCAATTCGGCCAGGTAGGCCGCCGCCGCCTGGCCCAGGCGCTCTTGCTTGCGCCGGTCCACCATTTCCTCGGCCCGGCCGAAGCCCGCATCGCTACGGGCCTTGACCTCCACGAAAACCAGGGTGGGCCCGTCCCAGGCCACCAAGTCCAACTCGCCGCCCAGGGTGCGCTTGCGCGTGGCCACCACCTGGTAACCGCCCCGCTCCAAGTGGGCCTTGGCCAAAGCCTCGGCCTCGCGCCCCCTGGCCTCGCCCAGCCTAGCCAAGGCCCAGACCCAATTGGCGCTGGGCCACCGGGGCGTAAGAGCGCCGGTGCAGGGGGCAGGGGCCGCACTCCACCAGGGCCCGGCGGTGTTCTTCGGTGCCGTAGCCCTTGTTGGAGGCAAAATTATACTGCGGCCAAATCCAGTGCATGGCCTGCATCACCGCGTCGCGCTCCACCTTGGCCAGGATGGAGGCCGCGGCCACCGCCGTGCAGGAGCCGTCGCCGCCCACCACCGCCTCCTGGGGCAAGTCCATATCCAAAACAAAGCGCCCATCCACCAGCAAATAGTCCGGTGAGGGCGCTAGGGTGTTCACTGCCCGCCGCATGGCCAAAAGGCTGGCCCGGTGGATGTTGATGCGGTCGATCTCCTGGGGCGAGGCGGCGGCCACCGCCCAAGCCAGGGCTTCACGCTTGATGGCCGCCGACAGGGTGCGCCGCCTCCGGTGGTCTAGGCGCTTGGAGTCGTTCACACCCTGGACACTCCACTGCGGCGGCAAGATGACCGCCGCAGCCACCACCGGCCCCGCCAGGGGGCCGCGCCCCACCTCATCCACCCCGGCCACTAGACGGTACCCGGAGCGCGACAACAGGCGCTCCCGGGTTCGGCTTGGGCCGGCGGGAGAGGCGGACATTCCTACCTCCGGGAGGCCTCCTTGATGCGGGCGGCTTTGCCCCTGAGGCCACGCAGGTAGTAGATGCGCCCTTGGCGCACCTTGCCCCGGGTGACGATTTCCACCCGGTCCACCACCGGCGAGTTGAGCGGGAAGATGCGCTCCACGCCCACGCCGTAGGAGATTTTGCGCACGGTGAAGGTGGCTCCGGGCCCGTGGCCGCGGCGGCGAAGCACCACGCCCTCGAACATCTGGACGCGTTCCTTCTCGCCCTCTTTGATGCGCACATGCACCTTTACGGTATCACCGGCGCGGAACTGGGGTATGTCGACCCTGACTTGTTCCCGCGCGATAAGCTCTATGGGATCCATCTGTAAAAACCTCCTGGGAAGCCTCGCCGGCCGTAGAATCCGACCGGGTGCGTATTTTACCCTAAATTCCTGTCTTTGCCAGCCCTATCCTGGTTCGGCCCCATCCGTCTCGCCCCGTAACTCGGCCAGGAGCTTGTGGTCCTCGGGGCTCAGGGGAGCCTTTTCCAAAAGCTCGGGGCGTTTGTTCAAAGTACGCCTCAACGACTCCTTGCGCCGCCAGCGCTCGATGGCCCCGTGGTTGCCGCTGGTGAGCACCTCGGGAACCCCCAAGCCCCTGAATTCAGGGGGCCTGGTGTAGTGGGGATGCTCCAGCAAGCCATCGCTGAAGCTGTCCGCCGCCGCCGAGCACTCCCCCCCCAACACGCCGGGGATGAGCCGGCTCACCGCGTCCACCACGGCCAGGGCGGGCAGCTCTCCTCCGCTGAGCACGAAATCGCCCAGGGAAAGCTCCTGGTCCACCGCCAACTTGCGCACCCGCTCGTCGATGCCCTCGTAGCGCCCGCAGATGATGACCAGGCGCTCCAGCCCGGCCAACTCGGCAGCCATCTCCTGATCGAAAGGCCGACCCTGGGGGGCCATCAACACGATGCGCGGTCGGGGATTGCCCGGCAGGCTCTCCAGAGCCGCCACCAATGGCTCCACCTTCATGACCATGCCGTTGCCCCCGCCGTAGGGGGCGTCGTCCACCGTGCGGTGGCGGTCGAAGGCGAACTCGCGGATGTTGGTCATCCGCACCTCGATGAGCCCGGCCTTCTGGGCCCGGCCCAGGATGGAGGCCTTGACATAGGCCGCGCAGACCTCGGGCAGGAGGGTGAGGATGTCGAATATCATTCCTCCTCCTCCCAACCCTGGGCCTCCAGCAAACCGGGCGGGAGGTCCACGACCACCCTGCCCTGTTCCGGGGCTATCTCCTTGACGATGTCGTCCACCACCGGCACCAGCAGATCCGGCTTGCCCGGCGCGCGCACCACCAACAGCTCCTGGGCCCCGGCGTCGGTGACCCGCTTCACCCGGCCCAGCAGTTGCCCCTCGGCGGTGAACACCTCGGCCCCCTCGAGCTGGAACCAGTAGTACTCATCCTCGCCCAGGGGATCCAGATCCTCAGCGCGCAGATACACCCAGGCCCCGCCCAGGGCGGCGGCCTGTTCGCGGGTGGCGATCTCCTTCAGGCGCAACAAAAGGCGGCCGCTGTGGCGGCGCGCCCCAAGTACGTTCAGCGGCTTGGCCGCGCCGGGCTCGGGCCCGGCGTAAATGAGATCAACCCGCTGAAATATGCCGTCGTCCTGGGCGAAGGAAGTCAGCTTCACCTCGCCCTTGATCCCGAAGGCCCCCGCCGCCCGACCCATCAGAACCAGGTCGGGAAGGGCCATGGCTACTCGATAATTTCCAGCACCGAACGCTTGCGAATCTTGGTGGAAGCGGCGCTTAAAATGGTGCGCATGGCCCGGGCGGTGCGGCCCTGTTTGCCGATCACCTTGCCCAAATCCTCTTTGGCCACCTTGAGCTCTATCACCGAAGTTTGTTCACCCTCGATTTCATTTACCGAAACCTGATCCGGGTTGTCCACCAAAGCTTGGGCAATATACCTGATGAGCTCCTTCATTGAGCACCTCCACCGTAGCGAGAGAGCAAAATCACATCAACCGCTTCAGGACCACGGCCCTGCTCAGGATTGAGCCGCGGCGGCCTCTCCCTCACCGGCCTGGGCGAACATACCCTGGGCCTTGAGCAAGTTGAAAACGGTGTCCGAAGGGGTTGCGCCCCTGTCCAGCCACATCTGCAGGCGCTCACCGTCCACCTTCAACTGGGCGGGATCCTGGAGAGGATCGTAGGTGCCCAAAACCTCGAGGAACTTACCGTCGCGCGGGGCCTCGGAGTCGGCGGCCACGATACGGTAAAAAGGTTTTTTCTTGGCGCCCTTGCGGGTCAGTCTGATTCTCACTGCCATGATTGTTCTTTCCGCTTATCTGTCTATAAGCCATTATCAACGCGAGAGTGCCTCGCTGTCTACCGCATGGCCCCCATTAGGCGGGCCAGTTGCTTCTTCTTGCCGCCCATCTTCGCCATGCCCTTCATCATCTTGCGGGCCTGGGTGAAGTTTTTGAGCAGCCGGTTCACCTCGGACACCGAGGTGCCCGACCCCCGGGCAATGCGCTTGCGCCGGGAGGAATTGATGATCTGGTGGTTGCCGCGCTCGCCCGGGGTCATGGAGTTTATGATGGCCTCGGTGCGCTTCAACTCTTTTTCGTCGGGCTGAAGGTTCTTCATCCCCTTCAGCTTGCCCGCTCCGGGCAGCATGGAAAGCAGGCCGTCCAGCGAGCCCATCTTCTTCAGCTGCTGAAGCTGGTCCTTGAAATCGTCCAGGGTGAAGTTGTCGGTGGCCATCTTCTTGGCCAAGGCCTCGGCCTTCTCGGCCTCAAAGGCCTCGCCCGCCTTTTCCACCAGGGTGAGCATGTCTCCCATGCCCAGGATGCGCCCGGCCAGGCGGTCCGGGTGGAAGGCCTCGATGGCGTCCAACTTTTCGCCCACGCCCACCAGCTTGATGGGCACCTGGCTGACCGCGCGGATGGACAGGGCCGCCCCGCCGCGGCGTCGCCCTCCACCTTGGTGAGCACCACCCCGGTGAGCCCCAACTGCTCGTGAAAGGCCTGGGACACGTTCACCGCGTCCTGGTCGGTCATGGCGTCGGCCACCAGGAGCACCTCTTGGGGGCGCAGGCGGCTCTGGATGCGCTCCAGCTGGGCCATGAGCTCGTGGTCCACGTGCAGGCGGCCCGCGGTGTCCAAAATGATGACGTCGCAGCCGGCCCGGGAGGCCCCGGAAAGCGACTGCACGCATATGTCCACCGGGTCCTGGGCCGGGTTGCTGTCGAACACCGGCACCTGGATCTGGGCCCCCAGCTTCTTGAGCTGCTCGATGGCCGCCGGGCGCTGGGTGTCCGCAGGCACCAGATAGGGGTTGCGGCCCTGCTTTTTGAGCATAAGGGCCAGCTTGCCGCTGGTGGTGGTCTTGCCCGAGCCCTGCAGGCCCACCATCATGAACACGTGGGGGGCCTTGCCGCCCAGGTTCAGTGGTTCGGCCTCGCCGCCCATGAGGGCGCACAGCTCGTCTCGCACGATCTTGATGACCTGCTGGGCCGGGGTGAGGCTCTTCATCACCTCCTGGCCCACGGCGCGGTCCTTGATCTTGGCGATGAACTCCTTGGCGACCTTGTAGTTGACGTCGGCTTCCAACAGGGCCAGGCGCACCTCTCTCAGGGCCTCGGAGATGTTGCTCTCCGAGAGCTTGCCGTGGCCCTTGAGCCTCTTGAAAGTCAGGGCCAGCCGATCGCTGAGGTTGTCAAACATGACTGGAGTTCGCTGCCTCTACAAACGTCTTATGCCGGTCGCTGTCCGCACCAATCCCGCCCCCCTTGCGGCCAAGGCGGGCAAAGTAGCGATTATAGGGTACCGGCCGGTATCCGTCAACCAAAGTACCAAGGTTTTTTAGGCTCTTAGTACCCTCAACGGATAATACCACCCCAAGGTGGTCGGGTTCAATCACCGTATGCGGAAGGCGCTGGGGGCTAGCCTGAAACAGCGGAGCCGGGTATAAAGAATCCATGTCTATAAACCAACTCTTAGCCATTGACATCGGCGGCGGCACCCAGGACGTCCTGCTGTGGCGCGCCAGCCAAAACCTGGAAAACGCGGTCAAGCTGGTCTTGCCCGCCCCCACCCAGGTGGCCGCCGCGCGCATCCGCCGGGCCACGGATCAGGGCCGCCAGGTGTTTTTGCACGGCTGGCTCATGGGCGGCGGCGCGGTGCACCGCGCGGTGGACGCCCACTTGGCCGCCGGGCTCAAGGTTTACGCCACCCCGGCGGCGGCGGCCACCTTTGCCGACGACCCGGCCAGGGTCGAGGCCATGGGGGTGGCCATCTGTGACCAACCGCCCGAGGAGGCCCTGGCCGTGCCCATGGGCGACCTGAACCTGGAGGAGCTGCGCGAGGCCTGCGGGCGCTTCGAGGTGGAGCTGCCCTCCCAACTGGCCCTGGCGGTGTGCGACCACGGCTACAGCCCCGGCTACTCCAACCGCAAGTTCCGCTTCGACCAGTGGCGGGCCTTTTTACAAGCCGGAGGGGATCTGGGCCGCCTGATCTTCGACCAGGCTCCCCCGGACATGACCCGCCTGGCCGCCCTTACCAAGCAGGCCCCCGGCTGCCTGCTCATGGACACCGCCGCCGCGGCCGCCTGGGGGACCCTGGAAGACCCGGAGGTGGCGGCCATGGCCCAGGGCGAGGGCGTTTGCATCGTCAACCTGGGCAACATGCACACCGTGGCCTTTTTGGTGCGCGGCGACAAGGTGCTGGGCATCTACGAGCACCACACCCGATGCCTGGACACCCTGAGCCTGCACCGCCAAGTGGAGGATTTCATCCAAGGCGTCCTGGACGAGGACGAGGTGTTCGCCGGGCACGGCCACGGGGTGGCCCGCCTGCCCCAGGCGCCCAAGGGCCTGCCCCACCCGCCGGTGATCACCGGCCCCCAGCGCCGCATGGCCCATGGGTTGGGCTGGAAGACCGCCGTGCCCCACGGCGACGTGATGCTGAGCGGCTGTTTCGGCCTCCTGGCCGCGGCGCGGAATTGGGCCGGGGAAACCGATTCCTTGCCAGCCGCCTGAGATCAGGCAATAATTGGACCCAGAGAATATCCCAGTTTCGGGGTAGGCAACCATGGGACGGCTATGGCCATGAAGCGCAAATCGGCGGGAAAACTGGCGATGCACTTGCTTTGGGCTTTGGGCTTGGCCGCGGTCCAGGTCATCAACGCCCCGCCCGCCGTGGCCGCCCCCCCCATGGTGCTGGAAGGGGCGGACTGTTACCTGCTGGCCCCCAGCGTGGAGTTGCTGCGGGCCCCCGCCGGGGGTCTCACCTTGGATCAGGTGCGCAACCCTCCCTGGTCAACCCGCTTTCATACAGCCCAGGAAACCCCCACCCTGCGGCTGGGCATCAACCAAAACCCGGTATGGCTGCGCTTCAGGCTCAACGAAATCAGCGGCGTTCCGCCCTACTACCTTGAACTGGACTCTTCCCAGATTCAACACATCGACGCCTACCTGGCCCAGGCCCCGTCCAGGCCGGGCGGCGAGCCGAACTACCGCGAATATTTTACGGGCAGCGGCCGCCCGGTGAGCAGCCGCCCGGTGGCCTTCCGCACCTTTGTCCTGCCCCTGCCGCCGAACATGCCGCCCCAGGAGTACTCCTACCTTCGCCTGGCCAACAGCGGGGCCCTGGTGGTGCGGCCCTATGTCTGGTCCGAGAGCGGCCTGAACAGCCGCCTGAGCACGGACAGCTACTTTTTCGGAATAATTTTCGGGGTGTTGGTGGCCATGCTGCTCACCAACCTGTTCTTCTACACCACCCTGCGGGACCCGGCCTACTTCTATTACGTGGTCTACGTCCTGGGCATTCTCTTTTTTGAGATATCCCTTTACGGGCAATGGGACGTCTGGTTCAAGCTGGCCCCGGACATGAACCAGAGGGTCCCCTGGATCGCGGCGGGCCTGGTGAGCTTCCTGGCCGCGCTGTTCACTCGATCTTTTCTGCGCACCCGCCTGCTGACCCCCAAAGCCGACAAGGTGCTCAAGGCCTTCGCAGGCCTGGGTTTGCTGGAGGTCGGCCTGGGGCTGGCAGGCAGCTACGCCCTGGCCAGCATTACCGCCCACGTGCTGGGCCTGCTTGGGCCGGTGCTGGCCATCTGCATCGGCGTGTTGGCCTGGCGCAAGGGGCAATCCTCGGCCCGCTACTTCCTCTTGGCATGGTCGGTGATGGCCGTGGCCTTGTTCACCCTGGCCCTCAAGGGGCTGGGCCTGCTGCCCCAGGCCATCTCCTCCACCACCACCCTGCCCTTGGCCACGGCCATCGAGTCGGTGCTCTTATCCCTGGCCCTGGCCGACCGGGTGCGCAGCCTGCGCCGCCAGCGGGAGGAGGCCCAGCAGAGCGAGCGGCGCTTCCGGGAAATGAGCCTCACCGACGAGCTGACCCAGCTATACAACAAGCGCTTTTTGGACAGCCGCCTGCAGAGCGAGGTGGACCATGCCATGCGCTCCGCCCAGCCCCTGTCGGTGCTGGTGTTGGACGTGGACCACCTCAAGGAGTTCAACGACACCTACGGCCACGCCGCCGGGGACCTGGTGCTTATCGCCGTGGCCCAGGTGATGCGCCAGAGGTTGCGCATCAGCGACTTCGCCACCCGCACCGGCGGCGACGAGTTCGTGGTGATAATGCCTGAGACCAAGCTGGAGCAGGCCCGCTGGGCCGCCGAGCGCATCCGGGCCGGGCTCTACGAGCACAACTTCCAGCTCAGCCAAGGGCCGGTGGTCCGGGCCACTCTCAGCGTGGGGGCCGCCCAGCACCAGGGCGAGGAGAGCCCGGCGCGCCTGCTGGAGCGGGCCGACCAGGCCATGTACCAGGCTAAGCAGGAAGGCAAGAACCGGGTGCGCGAGGCCACCACGGCTTAGTCCGGGGGCAACCACCTGATTCAATGGGCATGCTGCCAGGCACTTGCCAGACAGGCCCTTCTCGGGATAAATCTGGACCATGACCATGACCACCCAACAGGCCTCCGGGCGCATAGCCGAACTCTCGGCCGAGCTGCGCCGCCTCAACCGCCTCTATTACATCGAGAACCAAAGCGCGGTGGCCGTCGCGGAGTACGACCGCATGCTGGCCGAGTTGCAGGAGTTGGAGCGGGACTTCCCCGAGCTGGCCCTGCCCGACTCCCCCACCAAGACCGTGGGCGCGCCGCCGAGGAGCAGCTTCGCGGCGGTGGAGCACTACCAACCCATGCTCAGCCTGGAGTCCAAGGTTGAGTTCGAGGTGGTGGCCGACCTGTTCAAGCGCCTGGAGCAGGCCGGGCGCAAGGACGCGGAGCTTTTGGCCCAACCCAAGATCGACGGCCTTTCCGTGGAGCTGGTCTACCGCCAGGGGCTTTTCAGCATAGGCTCCACCAGGGGCGACGGCGCGGTGGGCGAGGACATCACCCCCAACCTGCGCACCCTGGCCGACATCCCCGCCCACCTGCCCGGCGCGCCGGAGCGGGTGGTGGTGCGCGGCGAGGTCTACATGGACCGGGAGGGCTTTCTGGAGCTCAACCGGGGTCTGGTGGAGCGCGGCGGAGAGGGCTTCGCCAACCCGCGCAACGCGGCGGCGGGCAGCCTGCGCCAGATGGACCCCACGGTCACCGCCACCCGGCCCCTGCGCTTCTTTCCCTTCGAGCTGAGCAACGCCGACGAGTTGGGCATGGCCAGTGACCGGGAGGCCATGGGGCGACTGGTGGATTGGGGCTTTCCCGCCTATCCCGACGACCAGAAGCTGGGCCGGGGCGAGGATTTCATCAAAGAATTCCACGCCGCCTACGACCAGCGCCGCGACGAGCTGATCTTCGAGATCGACGGGGTGGTGATCAAGGTAAACGACCTGCCCCTGCGCCGGGAGATGGGGGCCCGCTCGCGCACTCCCCGCTGGGCCGTGGCCTGGAAGTTCCCGCCCCGCCAGGAACAGACCCAGGTGCGCGACGTGGTGGTGCAGGTGGGCCGCACCGGCAAGCTCACCCCGGTGGCCCTGATGATGCCCGTGGACGTGGGCGGGGTCACGGTGAGCCGGGCCACCCTGCACAACTTCGAGATCGTCAAAAACCTGGACGTGCGAATCGGCGACACGGTGCGCATCGTGCGCGCCGGGGACGTGATCCCCAAGGTGGTTGAGGTGGTGAAAAAGGGGGAGCCCAGGGGAGACCTCTTGGTGCCGCCCGCCAATTGCCCCGTATGCGGCACACCCGTGGAGCAGGCCCAGAAGGTGGTCCGCCACACCAAAAAGGGCACCGAGCGCGAGGTGGGGGCCAATCACATATGCCCCAACCACATCGCCTGTCCGGCCCAGATCAAAGGGGCTTTGCAGCACTACTCCAGCCGGGGGGCCATGGACATAGAGGGCCTGGGCGAAAAGCGGGTGGTGCAGCTCATGGACCAAGGTTTGCTGACCGACCTGCTTTCCCTTTACCGACTGTCCGGGCACCGCGAGGATCTCGAAGGCCTGGAAGGATGGGGCGAGCTGTCCACCGACAACCTGCTAAAGTCCATCGAGGCCACCCGGGGGGCTCCCCTGGCCCGTTTGCTCTGCGCCCTGGGCATCCCCAACGTGGGCGAGGCCACGGCCCGCGACCTTGCCAACGACCTGGGCTCCTACCAGAAGGTCACCCAGGCCACCGAGGATGAGTTGGTGGCGGTGTCCGGGGTGGGGCGAGAAGTGGCGGCAGCCATCATGAAGTTTTTCGGGCGGGAGCAAAGCCGCCACATGGCCGACGCCCTGGCCGCCGAGGTGAGCCCCGCCGAGGTTCAGGGCGCGGGCCGCAAAAAGAACCTGCCCTGGGAGGGCAAGAGCGTGGTGTTCACCGGGGCCCTGGAGGGGCTCAGCCGGGAGGACGCCGCCGAGATGGTGCGCTCCCTGGGCGGCAAGGTAAGCTCCAGCGTAAGCAAAAAGACCAGCATGGTGGTTGCCGGGGCCGATCCCGGCTCCAAGGCGGACAAGGCCCGTGAGCTGGGGGTGGAGATGATCGGCCTCAATGAGTTCCGCCGCCGAGTGGCCCAGGCCGGCGGCATGGCGGCCACGGCCCCGGCCGCGCCCGAGCCGGACGACGGTCCCGGCCCCTTGTTCGCTCTGCGGGAGGAATGATGCAGCAGGTCAGAGCCGTGGCCCTGATAAAGGGCAAGGTGCAGGGGGTCTGGTTTAGGGCCTCCACCCAGCGTGAGGCCCAGGCCCTGGGCCTGGACGGCTACGTGCGCAACTTGCCGCTCAGGCGGGTGGAGGCGGTTTTTCAGGGCCCCAGGGAAGTGGTGGAGCGGGCCTTGGCCTGGTGCCACCAGGGGCCGCCCAGCGCCGAGGTGCGCGAGGTCAGCGTAAGCTGGCTGGACCCCGACCCCGGCCTCAAGGGGTTTGAGGTCCGCTACTAAAATAGAACGACAACAGCCGGGTGTTTACAAGCGTCCCCAAGGCGGCGATAATGCCCAGTGTCGAGGTTCGCAACCAGGAGAGAAATAATGCACCGATTTAAATGCCGCCCCCGGCTTCTGGCGGCCCTGCTGCTGGTAGGTTTGGCCCTGACCGCCCTGGGCTGTGGTTTCACCCAAACGGTGAGCGACTACTGGCACGACATGATGGACAGCCAGGACACCAACCTGCGTAAGCGGGTGGTGGTGGCGCCCTTCCTCAGCCGCTTGCCGGGCCTGGAGGCCCGGGCCAAGGCCCTGGGCCTGGCCATCAGCCAAAGGGTGGAAAAGCAGGGTGGCATGGTGCTGGTGGAGTTCAAGGATCTGCGCCAGGCCCTTACCCAGGTCAACCCCCGCGTGCAAAACAGCGAGGACCGCATCGTGGCCGCGGCCCGCACCTTGGGGCTGAACACGGTGCTCTCGGGCGCGGTGGTGAACCTGGCCATGCAATACGACAAGACCGGCATCTACGGATTCCGCGAAAACCAGCCCTTCGCGCTCATGGAGCTGGACCTCAAGCTGATCGACGTGGCCACCGGGGTGCTGCTGGCTGAAACCACCCTGACCACCCGCACCGAAATTACCGAGACCGAGGCCAGCAACGTGCGCCTGGGCCAGCCCTTCCCGCCCAAGGTGGTGGACAAGCTGCAAGGCGATCTGGTGGCCCCGGCCATGCGCTGGATCAGCCAGAACATCTCCGCCCAGGCCTGGGTGGGCTTCATCCTGGCCGTGGACGGCAACCGCATCAAGGTCACCGTGGGCCGCGACACCGGCCTCCCTCTGGGGGCGGAGTTGGTGGCCTATGCCCGGGGCGAGGCCATCAAGTCGGGTAGCGGGCGCTCGCTCTACCTGCCCGGCCCGGTGGTGGGCCGCATGAAGCTGGTTAAGTTCGAGGCGCGCACCGCCTGGGCCGAGCCGGTTTCCCTGGCGGCGGATGAAGCCGAAAAGGCCGAAAAAGAGAAGGCCGAAGAGGCGAAGAAAGAGGCGGAAGCCAAGGCAAGGGAAGAGGAGCAGGCCGCCAAGGAAAAGCAGGAAGAGCAGCAGGCCAAGGAAGCCAAGGCGGCGGTAGCCCAGGCGGATGCCAAGCCGGCTACCGGCAGCATGGCCTTCAAGACGGTGCCCAGCGGCAAACCCAAACCCGGGCGTCCCACGGGCAAGCCTGCCCGCGCCAAGCTCACCTTCGAGCCGGGTCAGGTGTTGCGCCCCCGCTAGAGGGATAATTTGGCCTGGCGGGCCGAGTCCAGAAGCTGCTTGGCGTGCTGCCGGGCGGTGGACTCGGGCCCTCCCCCGGCCAGCATACGACTTAGTTCATCCAGACGGCCGCCCTCGTCCAGCAAGCTGAGGCGAGTGGCGGTCCGCCCGTCCTTGACCGTTTTCCCCACCGCATAGTGACGATCGGCCCAAGCCGCGATCTGGGGCAAGTGGGTAATGCAGATCACCTGCCCCGCCGTGGCCAGGCTGGCCAACTTCTGCCCCACCGCCGCGCCGGTGGCCCCGCCGATGCCCGCGTCCACCTCGTCGAAGATGAGGGTGGGCGCGCCGTGGCGGCGGGCCACCAGGGTGCGCAGGGCCAGCAGCATGCGCGAAAGCTCCCCGCCGCTGGCTATGCGCTTCAGGGGCCGGAAGCCCTCGCCGGGGTTGGGGGCGATGAGTATCTCCGCCTGCTCCAGGCCGCGCCCGCCCAGGGGACCGGCCCCGGTCTCCAGGGCCGCGCCGCCGGGCTGGTTGAACGAAACCTGCATGCGGCAGGAGGCCAGGCTAAGCTGGGCCAGCTCGGCCTCGGCGGCTTGGGCCAGGCGCGGGGCGGCCTCGCGGCGGGCTTGGCTCAGCTTTTTGGCCAGGGACACCGCCTGGGCCAGGGCCTGCTCCCGCTGAGTTTCCAGCTTTTCCAGGCGCTGCTCGCCGCTGTCCAGGCCCTCCAGCTCCTCCTTGGCCTGGGTCAGGGCTTCCAGAGCCCCGGCCACGTCCCCGCCGTAGCGCCTGGTCAGGCGGCGAATGCCGTGCAGGCGCTCCTCCAGCCACTCCAGGCGGTAGGGGTCGAAGCTGAGGCCCGCCTCGTAGTCGCGCACCTGATGGGCCACGTCCTCCAGGAGATAGAAGGCCTCCTCCAGGCGGGCGGCGGTCTCCTTGAGGCTGGGGTCCAGCTCGGCAAGCTGGGACAGCACCGCCCGGTGGCGGTCCACCGTTTCCAGGGCCGAGCCGTCGGCCGCGTACAGCCCCTGGTGGGCCTGGCGGGCCAGGGCCGCGATCTCCTCGGAGTTGGCCATGAGGTTGCGCTCGGCCTTGAGCGCGGCCTCTTCCTCCGGGTCCAGGCCCGCCGCCTCCAGCTCCTTGACCGTGCGCTCCAGCTCTTGGCGGCGCTGCTCGCGCATCTGAAGGGCGCGGCGATGCTCCTCAATCTTCTGGTCCAGCTCGCGCACCGCGCGCACCGCCTGGCCCACCTCGAGGGTTTGCTCCTCCAGCCCGCCAAAGGCGTCCAGCAGCCAAAGCTGCTCCTCGCTCTTGAGCAGGGCCTGGGAGGCGTGCTGGCCCACCACGCTGACCAGCTCCGGCCCCAGGTCGGCCAACAGCCCCAGGGTGGCCAGGTTGCCGTTTACCTGCACCCGGTTGCGCCCCTCGCGGCTCACCAGGCGGCGCACCACCAGCTCGCCCTCCTCGCCTTCCAGGGCCTCCTCGGCCAGGCGCAGGGCCGGGTCGCTGGCCGGGTCCAAAAGGAACTGGGCCTCCAGCACCGCCTGCTCCGAGCCCGCCCGGATCAGGTCAGAGGCGGCCCGCTGGCCGATGAGCATGCTCACCGCGGCCAAAATGATGGACTTGCCCGCCCCGGTCTCGCCGGTGAGCACGGTCAGCCCCGGCCCCGGTTCCAGCTCCAGGGACTCGATGA
>Ga0180016_100238_pt1 | contig 16453 bp, 18 predicted proteins | sample KR46_M_MetaG_FD_129673 | JGI IMG/M metagenome (GOLD analysis project Ga0180016, IMG submission 129673) | Groundwater microbial communities from the Olkiluoto Island deep subsurface site, Finland - KR46_M_MetaG | ecosystem: Environmental > Aquatic > Deep subsurface > Groundwater | place: Finland... | reverse complement strand
TTTTGGCCAGATCCAAACCAATCGTACGAACTTCGCTCATGATGCCCATCCTCCAATGGCGGTTCAAACAAGCTCATCTTGCCACAAACCGGGGTCGTCGCGGGCGTCTACATCATCAACGCCAGTCAGAGTTGCACGCCCTTGGTCAGCGCTCCGTCGATGACAAGGTTGGTTCCGGTGGTGAAGCTGGAGGCGGGGCTTGCCAGAAACACCACGCCGCGCGCGACTTCTTCGGGTTTGGCCATGCGTCCCGTGGGGTTCAGCGCCAGCGCCTCGGCGAACAGGGCGGGCATGTCGGTTTCGATGTTCTGCCAGATACCGCCGTCGAAATATGTATTGCCGGGCGACACGGTGTTGGCGCGAATTCCCTGCGCCGCAAGCTTGTAGGCCAGACCTTGTGCGTAATGCACGATCGCCGCCTTGAACGCGCCGTAAGCCGGGCCGGTAAAGTCAATTTCCCGACCCGATACCGAAGACACCAAGGTGATCGACGCAGCCTCGCTCTTTTTCAGCCAGGGCATCGCCGCATTCACCAGCCGCACCGAATGCATCATGTCCGTTTCGAAGCCGTCCCTCCAAGCGTCCTCGTCGTCGGCCACAGCCAGCGCTGAGACATTACCGATCACGATATCGATCCCGCCAAGCGCCTCGGCCGACTGGGACACCCAGGTTTCTAGCGCCGCCTTGTCCGAAACGTCCACCGCCGCGCCATGCGCCGTAGCACCCGCGGCAGTGAGCTTTGCGACAACTGCCTCCACATCCGCGCCTGTGCGGGCACAGATCGATACGGCGGCGCCCTCGGCGGCAAGGATTTCTGCGCAACGCAGACCGATACCCTTGCTGCCCCCGGTAACAAGGGCACGCAACCCTCCAAGTCCCAGATCCATCAGATAAACTCCCTTTTTCTATTTGAGATATTTCTTTTCGATACCAGCGGCGAGGCTGTATTTCGGATCCACCATGTTCCCCAGTCGCACCTTGCCGCACATCGTGAGCAGCATGTAGGCGTCGGCCTCGGACTGGCCAGTTTCGGCGGCGACCCAGCGCACCAGTTCGCGATAGGCGATGCGGGCGGCGTCCTCCATCGGGCGGGCCGAGCCGATGAACATCATCTTGTCTTCGGTTTCGAGCTGCGGCCAAGCATTGCCATGCCCCTTGATCAGGTCGATGTGGATCTCGACCGTGGCGGGGATTTCTAGCGCCACGCCGCACAGTTCTCCGTCGCCCTGGATGGCGTGGCAGTCGCCGAGGTAGAGATAACCGCCATCGGTGTTCACAGGCAGATAGATGATCGACCCGGGGGCGACGTCCGGAACATCCATGTTGCCGCCGTAATAGTCCGGCTGCAGGGAGGAGATCGCCTCGATCTGGGGCGAGGTGCCGATGGTGCCGATAAACGGCTCATAGGGCAGTGTGAGCGTGTCGGACCAGTGCACGCCGGCTTCATCAACGACGATCTTCTTGACCTTCTCGGGCAGCGGCGGGTTCAGCAGCGCGGTATCGCCCGTGGCCACAAGCCCACCGAAATCGGTCAACAGGCAGGTCGTGCCAACGGGCTGCGGCCCGCGCGGGGTGATCGAGATGATACGCACCGCCAGCGCGTCGCCCTTTTTCGCCCCCCTGACATAGATCGGCCCGGTCTGCGGATTGAGAAAGGGAAAGTTGAGCAGAGCCGAAGGGTTGTCCACGACTTCCTTGATGGCGCCTTCGAAGGCATCGTGGGTTTCGACGGTGACGACCGCCCCCGGCTCGACTTCGAGCACGGGGGTTGCATAGGGGCCGTAGACATAGTGGAACGTGCCCTGATCTTCGATGGTGATCTTGTGATGGGCACCTTCGACGCCTTTGGCGACGCCTTTTCGCGCCATTATTGATGTGCTGAGCCAGGACATGTGCATGCTCCCTTTGTGCTGGTCTTCGGTTGGGTCGTGGTGATGGTCATATGGTTAGATGCTTGCGAACCTCATTGCGTGATCGGATTTCGTCGGGACCGAGTTCGGCGACGATGCGGCCCTTTTCCATGACATGGCCACGATCGGCAAGCGACACGATCAGGTCAAGGTTCTGCTCAACAAGCAGCACGGCGACGCCTGTCTCGGCGTTCAGAGTACGGACGTTGCGGGCGATGTTCTTGATGATCGACGGCTGGATCCCTTCGGAGGGTTCGTCCAGAAGCATCAGGGCCGGATTGCCGATCATCGCGCGTGCGATAGCAAGCTGTTGTTGCTGTCCGCCCGAGAGCGTACCGGCCCGCTGCCGGGTGCGTTCCTTCAAAATCGGGAAGAAGCGGTAGACGGTTTCGTAGTCCGGCGTGCCGCGTCCCTTGCCTGCGACTTCACCGACCATCAGGTTCTCGAGGATCGTCAGTTCCGGAAAGACCTCACGCCCCTGCGGGATATAACCGATCCCGTTGCGGGCTCGGGCGTCGGCACCATCCGCCGTCGCGTCGCGTCCGTTGAAATGGATCGTGCCGCCACTGGTTTTCAGCAGTCCGGTGAGGGTGCGCATCAGGGTGCTCTTGCCCACCCCGTTGCGACCCACGACGGCGACGATTTCGCCCGGGGCGATGGTCAGGTTGACCCCTTGCAGGACAGTTTCGCCGCCGTAACCCGCGCGGAGTCCAGAGATTTTCAGAAGCGACTGATCAGACATCGGATGTCCCCAGATAGATTTCCTGCACGCCCGGATGGTCGATGATCTCGGCAATCGTGCCCTCCGTAAAGATCGATCCGAAGTGCAGCACCGTCACCCGTTCTGCGATCTGCTCGACAAAGGCCATGTCGTGTTCTACCGCCAGAATGGTGATGCCTCGCGCGTTGAGTTCGTGCAGCATCTCGCCGGTCTTGTGCGTCTCGTCCGGAGACATGCCCGCCGTAGGCTCATCCAGCAGCAGCAGCTTGGGCTCGACCCCAACCGCCATTGCAATTTCCAGCCATTGCTGCTGACCGTGTGAGAGGATTCCGGCGGGTGTCATTTCCTCGCCCTGCAGATCGGTGAACTCGAGCATTTCGCGGATCGTCGCATCCAGGCTGTGGCCGTGCAGATGGTCCTGAAAGGCGACTTCGAGGTTCTGGCGTACCGAGAGCGCCTTGAAGATGCCCGGCACCTGAAACTTGACCGAAATGCCGCGTCTGATGCGCTGGAACGACCGCAGGCCGGTGATGTCGCCGCCGTCGAAGGTGATGGTGCCCGCATCGGGTGCATGTTCCCCTAGCAGCAGACGAAAGAAGCTGGACTTGCCCGCGCCGTTCGGCCCGATCAGGCAGTGCATTGCGCCCGCCGATAGAGAAAAGTCGATGCCGTTCGCAACGACGACCCCGCCAAAGGCCTTGCGCAGGCCCTCTACCTTCAGGATCTCGCTCATCGCTTGCTCCTCTGGAATACACGGCCCAGCAACTTCATCGCGCCGACGACCAGCCCCTCGGGTGCGGCCAGAACGGTCAAGAGCAGCAGGGTCCCCATGACGACCAACGCATACTGGCTGCCGTAGATGGTCAGTGACTGAAAGCCCGCGAGCACCACCAACGTGCCGATCAGCGTCGCGGTGATATCGCGCCGCCCGCCCACGGCCACCCAGACTATGGGCAGTGCAGCCGAGGTCAGCCCCATGCTGGAGGGCGTGATGTATTGCCCCCAAGCGGTATAGAGAGCGCCGGACAGCGCGGCAAAGGCACCGCCGATGCCAAAGGCCAGCATCTGGTAGAGTCGCACGTCATACCCCAGCATGCCCACCCGGTGCGGGTTCTCACGGATCGCCACCAGAACGTTGCCGAAGCGCGAATTGAGCATTATCCGCAGGCCCAGATAACAGACGACGACTAGTCCCAGGAGCAGGTAGTAGAGCGACGGTCCGGGATAAAGCAGGATATCGCCGCCGAACCACGGCAGTGTTAGGGGCGGCATTCCAGACATGCCGTTGAAGCCGTTGAGTCGCGCTTCACCTATGCGCCACTGCGGGCCTGCGGTCTGCGCCATGAAGGTTTCCAACACCAATGTCACCGACAGGGTCACGATGCCGATAAAAACGCCCTGAATGCGCCCGTAGAACATGAAGTAGCCGATCACCAGCGCGAAGAGGCCACCGAACGCGACCGAAAGCGCAAGTGCCACGAAGGTTAGCCCATAGGCCGCACCAAGGTTCAGGGTCAGTACGCCGTAGGCATAGCCGGCGAAGCCAAAAAAAGCGGTCTGCCCGAAACTCAGCGCTCCGGCATAGCCCCAGACCACGCCCAGCCCCATCGCCATAAAGGTCCAGATCAGAAAGTAGGCTGCATTGCCGACGGTCCAGGCGTCGGCCATCAGTGGGTAGGCGGCCGCGGCGGCAACGGCCAGGAAGGCGGTGCCCCAGAAGGCCGGGCCGCGCCCCATGGTCTGCGGTCCTTCGAGACGCGCCAGCAGGACGCGCGCGCGGCTGCGCGGGGCAAGGGTCGAGGAAGTTGGGGTCATCGAGTGGTTCCCTTGATCCAACCTGAAAGGCCTCCGGGCAAGATACGAATGACGAGTATGACGGTAATCAGCAGGCCAATCTGGCCGAAAAGCTGACCATACCACGCGGTCAACCCGGCCTTAATCAGGGCAAGGATCGCTGCGGCAGGAGCCGCGCCCACAAAGATGTCGGCACCACCGACCACCACGGTCACGAAGCTTTCTACGATGAATGTCGCGCCCATCGTCGGCACCATGGTCATGGTCGGCGCATAGAGCCCTCCGGCAAGACCCGCCAGCGCGGCACCCAGCCCGAAGGTCAGCCCGTACACCCGCCCGGTGTCGACGCCGAGGGCAAGGGCCATCTGCGGTTTCTGGATTGTCGCGCGGGCAATGACGCCGAAACGGCTGTGATAGAACAGAATATACAGCCCCCCCAGCAACCCGAGCGCGCAGGCCATCAGGACGAGGCGATAAAGAGAATAGGACCGGATTCCGACTTCGACGCTGCCCAGAGGGGTGCCGACACCCTGCATGGTCGATCCCAGCACGATCAACACGCCCTGCGTGGCGATCAGGCTGATCCCCCATGTAGCGATGATCGAATCCAGCGGGCGATGATAGAAGTGCCGGATCACCAGCCGCTCGACAATCATACCGACGATCCCAGCGACCAGCGCGCCGGACAGGATGGCCATGGGCAGCGGCATACCAGCCCGCGCAGCGCTTGCAGTGACATAGGCGCCACACATAATGAATTCGCCATGGGCAAGGTTGATCACCCCCATCATGCCGAAGATTACCGCCAGTCCGGCGCAGGAGATCACCAGAAAGGCGAAAGTGTCTCCGAATTGATAGAGCATGGCAAAGATGCTCTGGAACAGGGCCATCCGCAAGGCCTCCTAAAGGTTGGGAGGGAAGGGGCAGGGGGGCCGGGCGGGGATATCCCCGCCCGGCCGTCGCTGTTAGCGGATCACTGGGCCGGCGGCGGCGACGAAGGCGTGTACTGCGCGCTCGGATCGTTCTTGGTCAGATCGCAACCAGCATCCCCCAACCAATAAGGCTTGATGTCTTCCCAGACCTTAGGGAAGCTGATCGAGTGGTCGTCGTTGACTTTGGCCAGATAGATCGTGTGGGACATGTGCTGGCTCTTGGGGTCGAGGCACACATTGCCTGACGGCCCTTCAAAGCAGACATCGCCTTCGGCCAGAACTGCACGGACGGCGTCGTGATCGGTAGTACCCGCGCGCTCGACCAGCTGCTTGTAGAGGTTCATGGCAATATAGGAATTTGCCGCCTCTTGGTTAATGTACGGCTCGTCAGGGAACATCGCGTGGAAGCGTTCGACGAAATCCTTCGAGGCGGGCGTATCGATCTCTTCGATGTAGTTGGTGGTGACATACATGTTCGCTAGGCTCGGCGGGGTGAAGCGCTTGTGCTCGTAGCCTTGACCGACGTTCACCGATGACGCCATCGGCAAGCTGATATTGGCCGACGCGGCCTGTTCGTAATAGGATGCCTGAGCGGCCCCCACGAGCAGTGTCACGACGAAATCGGCCTCGGTTGCCTGGATGTTCTGGATTGTCTGGCCGAACTGCGAAACGCCCAGCGGGATGAATTCCTCGCCCACCATGGTGCCGCCATTTTCCTCAACGATCTGGCGCACCCATTCTGCCGAGATCTGGCCGAAGTTGTAATCGGCTGCCAGCGTGTAGACGTTAGGGCCGTACTCTTCCATCATCCACGGAATGAGGGTCGAGAACTGCTGTTCGGGCACGGCACCGGTGACGATCATGTTGTTGTCGCAGACACCGCCTTCGTACTGGTTGTTGTAAAAGGCGAGGCCATCGAACTGGTTGACGATGGGACGGTAGGCTTCGCGCGAGGCTGAAGAAAAGCCTGCAAACACCACGTCCACCTGGTCAGATTGGAGTACACGACGCATGAATTCCTGATAGCGGCGGTTGTCGGACTGGGTATCATAGACCACCAACTCCACAGGGCGTCCGTCGATGCCGCCCGCATCGTTGATTTCCTTGGCGGCCAGTTGGATTGCATGGACTTTGACGGTCGTCGCGGCTGCGAAATCCCCGGACTGGTCTTCGAGAACACCAATCTTGATCGGGCCGTCCTGGGCAAAGGCGGGCGCTGCGGCGACAATCGCCATGGCAGCGCTGGTCAGCAGGCCTGCAAGGATCATTCGGTTGCTTGTCATTGTTTTCTCTCCACTTCTGGTTGGTCGGTTGGGTAGTAGTTTCAGCCGGTTAGCCCGGTCTTGTTACGCGAAGCTGCTTTACTCCGCTTTTCGTGGAAAGCTCGAGAGTGTATCGCGCCATGTCTTCCATCGGAATTCGGCGCTCCATCGCTTCCCTGCGCAGCCATTCGTAGGCGTCGTCTTCGGTGAGGCTGCAGTGGCTTATTAGTTCGAGAATGGCCTTCATGACGACACGGCGTCCGGCCAGGCGACGGCGCAGCGCCAGCGTCTCCTGATGCTGACGCATGCGGGCGGCGTGTTCGTTCATGGCAAGTAACAGGGCGGTAAAAATCCCCGAACTGCGCACCGGCTTGAGAATGTGACTTGCGGCGCGGTGCCGGACGGCGCCTGCCAGTTGGCTAGGTGCCTCGCTTCCGATCACAGCGATCAGGGGAAGCCCCAGAAGACCAGCCCCGTCCAGGGCAGTGTAGGCATCGCTATCGGCATCGAAGAGCACCAGATCAAAGCGTTCGCGAGGCCCTCCCCACGCGCCGGGCGGCTGCACAACGATCACCTCCAGGCCTAGCTTGCCTAGCGTCCGCTCAAGCGTGTCGCGGCCGGCTTCCGGGTTCATGATGACAAGTGCTCGCAGCCCGCGAAAGTTTTTGAGGATTGCCTTGCTCATTGTATCAGTCGCAAATCCGGGCCGCAGGCATCGTCAGCCTCGTTTGCCCAGGTTAGATAGGGGTCGGGATACAGAGCGACGGGGCTTTCCATCAAGATGTCAAAGGTTCCGTCGGATCGCGATCGCCCGATGCGTGGATGCATCCAGCAATGCAGGTTCCCGGAATCGATAGTGACCCTACCTTGAGGGGCGTCGAAACGCATTCCCCGTGCAGCCTCGCGCACCTCTTCAAAACCTGCGCTACCTGCGCGCGCCGCAGCGCCCGCCAAAAGGTGAACGGCGACATAGGCCGATTCAGCATCCGCCGAGGCCTTGCCAAGGTGCCCGAAGCGCGCGTCCCAAAGAGCGGTAAAGCGCCTGTTTTCCGGTGATGCAATCGTTGAGAAGTAAACTGATGATGACAGATGCCCGGATGCGGAATCTCCGAGCAGATGCAGTTCAGCCTCGGACAGGCTACAACTGGCCGCGGGCATTTCGAACTGCTGGTCGATCTCGGCAGCCTTGGCTGCGGCGCGCAGCATGTTCAGAAAGACTATTCCGGATTTGCCGATCAGTGTCGTAAAGACGAAATCGGGGCGGTCAGCGACGATTTGCCGGACGAGGTCCGCAAGATCGGTCTCGCCGATAGGGAAGTACCGCTCGCCCAAGACCGACCCGCCGGCTGCAGAAATCGCTTCCCGCAGGATGCGGTTGTTTTCCCAGGCCCAGACGTAATTGGAGCCGACCATCCAGCCGCGGGTGCCGAAATGTTTCAGCAGATGACGGGTGAGGGGCACGATGTGCTGGTTTGGCGCCGCCCCGGAATAGACGATGTTTTCCGAGGTTTCGAAACCCTCGTAATGTGATGGATACCACAGCAGAGCGTCGGCCTTTTCGAACAGCGGCAGCACCTCTTTGCGACTGGACGAGGTGTAGCAGCCGATCACCTGGCTAAGCCGGTGCTCCTGCAGCAGTGCGCGGGCGCCATCGATGTAGCCCGCAAGCTGTCCGGCAGGGTCGATGGCCACCGGTTTGATCGTTACAGTGCCGTCCGGGCTGGCGTTAATCTCGTCGATCGCAAGAAGGGTCCCGGCGTACATGGCGCTGCTGACGGCTTCATAGGAGCCGCTTTGTGAAAATAGAAGGCCGGTCGGAAGTTCGAGTCGTCGCATCGTGGATTACCAAAAAAAAAGCCTCTGCAGCGAGGTTCGCTGTAGAGGCTACGTTGCCATGCCGCCTATTGCAGCAATGCTTTTATGGATCTGCAGCGGCCTCGCCATTGAGCCCTTTACTGCATATTTCAAGTATAATCACCGGAAGGGCTATTTGGCAAGGGGATGCCGGATGAAAAGGAACTCCGTCGTTATATGGCGGCGGTCTCAAGTTTGAAGTGCAATGTCGTATGTGGAACGACCCGCTTTGCAAGAGCTTTTGCAGACATTTGATCACGCGGGAATGGTGCGGTCATATGTTCGGCCTTTCAGCGCGGCTTTGGACCGCTGGCCTCGATGAAGTCCGCGATGCGAGTGGCTAATCAACGGCACGCGCTTAGATGGGGTAACGGGCTTGCTTCTGTACGGGGACGGCGCGCAGCAGCCACCTGATGGGGTATGAAGAGGATGAGGTCGAACTAGAGTCGCGTGATCGCTATGCCACGCAGGCTATTGCGGTCTGACCCAATCCATCGTCCCGGCGACGGGACTTGGCTTCGGGATGGCCTGGTGTCGTGACCCACCCGAGAACCTTGGCTCTCCATTTTTATGCCTCCGTCATCGGTTTGGCTTCACCGTTGAAGACGGTAGCGTTGGCGAGCGTGCGGCGCAGGATCACGGCGAGCTTGCGCGTGAGCGCAGCCTTTACCTTCCTCATCCCGGCTCGCCCGGCAATTGGCATCGCCCAGATCAAGCGCCGTGCAGCCTTGCGCGGTTTGGTCAGCATGATGTGGGCGGCTTCAAGCAGCGCAGTGCGCACCGCCGCGTCGCCGATTGCTGAAGCGGCCTTCACGCCTGCATTGCCGCCAAAAGCGCAGTAGTATCGCGCTTTAGGGCTTCGACCACGCTGTCTTTGGAAACTGTATCGGTGGCGATGAACTCGATGAAACGCATGTTCTGCAAATTGAACAGGGCCTTGCCCAGATCACCTGGCTTTACTGCCGGGTTCACATGCCCAGCTGCCTGCAGAACTTTGATTTCCGTGATCAACACATAGGCCAGGCGTTCATCGAGCGCGGTGTAAACCTTGCCAAAGCGGGGATCAGTGTCATTGACGGATGATGCGATGACCTGCCGCCATATGGCCTTGTCGAGATGCGTAAGCGTGTGCTGACAAATAATGTCTAGAAACGCTTCGAGCAAATCCACCAAATTGTTGGCTTTGCCCGCCAGCTCACGCTCCAGCGTTTCAATGAGCTGGCGGTCACTTTGGGCGACCAGCGCAAGCAGCACGCCTGATTTGGTCCCGTAATAATTGTGGACGGTCACACTGGACACACCGGCTATCTCGGCGATTGCCTCGATCGTGATGTCTTCCAGCCCGGAACTGGCGAACAGCTGTCGCGCCGCATCGACAATGCGTGAGCGCCGATCCTCCTTCTGCCGTTCGCGAAGACCCGGAGTTGCTTTCTTCTCCGGAGAGGGCTGTCCCGCACCGGCCTGTGCTTGTCCGGCCATGAAATTTCAACTCCCTAATAATTTTTATAGACTAAAATTATTTATATCATACACTGATTCCAGTCGACCACTTTTTTTGGAGAACGTCCCCATGCGCTGTTTGACTCAATTCCTTTCAGTTGCCGCGGTTGGCGCCGTGCTCATTTCCGGCACCGCGCTTGCCAATGAAACCGTTAATGTGGGCGTGTGCGTGTCCTGGCCGGGATACGCCATGCTGGAAGTCGCCCGCCAGAAAGCACTGATCCCGGGCTATGATCTCAACATCACCATTTTCGAGGATCCGCTTGGTGGCCATTCGGCACTGGCTGCGGGCCAGATCGATGTTTATGGCTGCACCGCGGAATATGTGCCGGTTGCTGTCGAAAGCGGCCTTAACGTTTCAAACGTGGCCTATCTCAACCCGTCCTATGGCGTTGATCACATCATCCTTGCGCCGGGCATCAAGCCGGAAGACCTCAAGGGCAAGAAGGTTTCTGCACCGCAAGCCTATATCGGCCACCTGTTGATGGGGCTCTGGCTTGACAGCAAGGGCATTGCACCCGGCGATGTTGAATGGGTCAACCTCAATGCGGACGAAGCCGTCGGTCCGATGTTGTCAGGAGATTTGTCGGCAGCCTACATGTACGAACCATGGATTTCCAAGGTTCTCGAAGCAATGCCGGGTGCGGAAAGTGTCGTCAACACCACCGATCCGGACATGCTGAAGACTGGCATCTTCATGGACTCCATGTACATGAACAAGACCTTTATCGCAGAGCGTCGTACGGCAGCCCTCGCAATCCTGAAGGCTGAATGGGAAGGGCGCGGCTACTGGCACGCAAATGTGGAAGAAACCAATCAGCTGATGGCTGACTTTTTGAAATGGCCTGTCGACGACATCAATTATGTGATCGGCACCAACGGCAAGAGCCTTGAAGGCGGCATCTACATGTTCGACTTCGACGAGGCGGCCCGCACCTGTGGCGTCCTTGAGGGCGAGCCCCCATTCGGACTGCCGAACGGTTCCATGGCAGGCTCCGAAGAGCTCACCAATGACTGGTGGATCAAGCTTGGCCTGATGAAGAACAAGGTCGATGTCAGCAAGGGTATCGATTGCAGCCTCATGGGTGATCTGGTGGCAACCGGATACCGGCAGTCCTTTTCGGCCAAGTAGGCGAGAGGGAGTGTCCGGTGGTCCGGAACAATCCTGTTTTGGCGAATATCCTGAAGGGAGATCGGTGAATGGGCGGCAAGCGCTGGTTTGAGGTTCGTTCTCCGGTCTCACCCCGACGGGCGATTTTGTCATCGGTGGGAATCTGGGTCGCCTTCTTTGCGGTCTGGATCATTGCGTCCAGTGCGGGCTGGGTGAACCCGTTGCTGGTGCCCACCCCCGCCAAGGTGTTCCAGGCCACCTACACCCTGTTCGCCGAACAGGGCTTCTCCACCGACGTTCTCATATCCATCGGACGGGTGCTGGCCTCCTTTGCGCTTGCCTGCATGGTGGCGGTTCCACTCGGGGTTGCCATGGGGGCGTTTCCAGCGATTGACGCGATTTTCGCGCCTTTTGTATCGGCCTGGCGATATCTCCCCGCCCCGTCCTTCATTCCCATACTTCTGATGTGGTTCGGCACGGGAGAAGCGCCCAAGCTCGCGCTTCTGTTTCTAGGCGTAATCTTTTTCCTGATCACGCTGATTGCCGACCACACCAAGGAGGTGCGCAAGGAACTGATCGAGACCGCGCTCACTCTGGGTGCGAACCGAACGGTCACCGTCTTTGGTGTTATCTTGCCCGCGGTCCTGCCCAATATCGTGATTGCGATGCGGCAAATGCTCGCCATGTCCTGGACCTATCTGGTAATTGCCGAGATTGTTGCCTCTACCACCGGCATTGGCGCGATGATGATGCGGGCGCGGCGGTTTCTGCATACCGATGAAATCCTCGCCGGCATTATTGTCATCGGCGTCCTGGGCCTGGTTTTTGATGTGCTCTTCGGCGTACTTCACCGCCGCCTGTTCCCCTATCTTGAGAGGCAGCGATGATCACCGATCCGTTGCTGAAGGTTGAAAACGTCTCAAAGCGATTCGAGCTGCGCAAGGGCACCAGCATCACCGCGGTTGAGGATATTTCGTTTGATGTCGCCAAGGGGACAATCTGCGTTCTGCTGGGCCCGTCAGGCAGCGGAAAGTCGACCATATTGCGCATGGTGGCGGGCCTCGAAACCCAGACAACCGGCGACATCTATCTCAATCGCACTTCCATAGACGGTCCGGGCCGCAACCGCGGCATGGTGTTCCAGGCCTATACGTCCTTTGACTGGCTGTCGGTTCGGCGAAATGTTGAATTCGGCATGAAAATCAACGGTGTCGCACAAAGGGAACGCAGCGAAAGGGCTACCCATTTCATTGAGCTTGTAGGCCTGTCGAAGTTCATTGACGCCTATCCGTCGCAGCTTTCAGGCGGCATGCGTCAAAGGGTGGCTATTGCCCGCACACTCGCCAACGCCCCTGATATCCTGCTGATGGACGAGCCTTTCGGCGCACTTGACGCCGAAACCCGGTGGCAGATGCAGGAACTGATGATCGACATTGCCGAAGCCTCCGGCACCACGATGATCATTGTTACCCATGACATTGAAGAGGCAATCTTTCTGGCGGACAAGATCGTGTTTCTTTCAAGCCATCCAGGACGGATCAAGGAAGAGATCATCCCCGATTTCAAGTCCGCCGGAAGGTTGAAGAACAAGGAAGACCTGCTCGCCCTGCCGGGCTATGGCGAACTCGAGCGCAAGATCATGCGGTTGATGCGGGAAGAGGGGCACAAATCATGATGAACCGATCAGATGAGGGGGCTATGCGCATCGACTACACCAACCGAAATGTGGTGATCACCGGTGCGTTTCGCGGCATCGGGCTCGGGGTCGCGGAAGGATTTGCCGCGGCTGGCGCTCGCCTGCACCTGATCGACATCGAGGCGTCTGTCATGGACATCGCGTCGAAACTGGGTGCGACAGCTTCGGTGGCCGACATTTCCGACAAGGCAGAAGTTGCTGCCGCACTCAAGCCGCTCGAGCAGATCGATGTGCTCATCAACAATGCCGGGCTCGAATTGATGACGCCACTTGAGGACGGAAGCGACAAGGCCGCTGACGCCTTTCGTCGCGTCATCGAAATCAACATCATCGGCACCATGCTTGTCACGACCCTGGCCCTGCCGCGCATGGCATCCAGTGCGGCCGTCATCAACACGGCATCCATTTGGGGCCGGGTCAGCGAGCCGCGCTTTGGGGCCTATGTGGCCAGCAAGCACGCCATCATCGGCCTGACCAAGACATGGGCCAAGGAACTGGGGCCACGCGGCATCCGTGTCAATGCAGTCTGTCCGGGCTGGGTGCGGACCGAGGCATCCATGCGCTCGCTCGGACGCATGGCGGCGGAAGAGCAAGTACCCGAAGATATCCTTCTTGAGCGCATCATGTCCGGCCAGGCGCTGCCGGGCCTAATGGAACCCGCCGACATGGCCTCGACCTATTTGTTTCTGGGCTCGACCCTCGCCGCCAACATCACCGGACAGACACTGGGCGTGGATCGGGGAGAAGTTCCATGGTGAGGCCGCTTGACGGAAAACGCGCCCTTGTCACAGGTGCCGCAAGCGGAATCGGTCTTGCATCGGCGATCGCGCTTTCACAAGCCGGTGCGCAGGTTGTCGGCCTGGATATAGCTCAATCGGATCAGGCATTTCCGATCCTCAACTGCGACCTGACCTCTGAAGCAGACATCATTGCAGCGATCCGGAATGCTGTAGAGCTGCTCGGCGGTATCGATATCCTGGTCAACAATGCCGGCATCCTGCAGGAGCGAGACCTTGGAGCGATTACCGGCGATCACATTGACCGGATGTTTGCGGTCAATGTGCGCGGCGCCATCCTCGTCACCCGCGAAGTGCACCCGCACATGAGTGAGGGTGGCCGCATCATAAACATAGCTTCCGAACTCGCCTATCTGGGACGTGCGGGCGCTTCCGTCTATGCCGCAACCAAAGCCGCCATGATTGGTCTGACCCGTTCCTGGGCGCGGGAGCTGAGCCCGGCCATTCTGGTCAACGCCGTGGCGCCCGGGCCGACCGACACGCCTCTATTGGATTTCAGCAGCCTGAGCGCGGAGCAAAAAGCGCTTGAAACCGCGCTTCCCATGGGCCGCATCGGACAGCCCGCCGAGGTGGCCGCTGCCGTTGTATTCCTCGCGGGACCGGGAGCAACTTTCTTTACCGGACAATGCCTTGGCGCCAATGGTGGCGCGGCGATGACATGATGGACAAAACCATGACTGCGACTGTGTATTATGCCGAATTGCCCTGGCCGGAGGTTGAGCGCCGCGTTGCGAATGGTGCGCCGATGTTTCTGCCGCTGGGGGCAACTGAACAGCATGGTCGTCACATGGCGCTCAATGTCGATGTGGTGCTGCCGACTGCCATTGCGGCACGGGCGGCTGCCAAGGTGTCGGGGCTTGTTTTGCCGACCATCGCCTATGGCAACCGGAGTCAGCCCAAAACCGGTGGCGGACCCGGCTTTCCCGGCACCATCAACCTGACTGCAAGCACGTTCTCGCTCATCATTCGTGATGTCATTTGCGATCTTTACCGACAAAACATCCGCAAGATTGTCACCGTGAACGGGCATTATGAAAACATATCAGCCACGATCGAGGGAATCGAGCTTGCACTGGACGTGCTTGGTCGCGAACGGGTGTCGGACCTGACCATCATACGGATCGACCATTGGGACATGATCCGCGGCGAAACCCTCGATCGGATTTTCCCCGACGGCTACCCTGGAATCGAGCTCGAACATGCGAGCGTCATTGAAACATCGATGATGATGGCGCTCAGGCCCGACCTTGTGGATCTGACCAAGGCGAGCCATGACGGACCCGCCGCGTTTCTCCCCTATGACCGCTATCCAAAGCCGTGCGATGAAGTTCCCCCCTCGGGCGTTCTGTCGCTGACGGAAGGATCATCGGCGGAAAAGGGCGAATGGCTGCTTGCCGATTGCGAGGCGGGCGTTGTCGAAATCGTCAATCGCGAATTCTCAGGAAGGTAAGACCATGGCGCACAAGTTCAACCAGCCAGTGGATGCAGCCGAAGTGCCGCGATTTGCCGGCCATTCCACATTCATGCGCCTGCCCGCAGTGGCCTCCGCCGAGGGACTGGATATCGCGCTGGTGGGCATTCCGTGGGACGGCGGCACCACCAACCGGGCGGGCGCACGGCATGGTCCGCGCGAAGTCCGCAACCAGTCGAGCCTGATGCGCCGGGCGCACCATGTCAGCGGCGTTGCCCCTTTCGATGTCGCCAATGTGGCGGATGTGGGCGATTTGCCGGTCAATCCGATCAATCTGCTTGATGGTCTGGCGCGCATCGAGGTGGCCATGGAGAAAATCGTCGCCACCGGTGCACTGCCGCTTTCAGTCGGCGGCGATCATCTGACCACATTGCCCGTCATGCGCGCCGTGGCAAAGGACGCGCCTGTCGGCATGATCCATTTCGATGCCCATTCCGACACGAACAACTCCTATTTCGGCGACAATCCCTTCACCCACGGGACGCCCTTTCGGCGGGCCATCGAGGAAGGCCTGCTGGATCCCAAGCGGGTGGTGCAGATCGGGATCCGAGGTTCGGTTTATGATCCTGACGAGCATGGCTGGGCCAAGGCACAGGGTATAAGAATCATCTACATGGAGGAGTTCGTTCGCAGGGGCGCGGCAAGCGTGATGGAAGAAGCCTGCGGCATTGTCGGCTCCGGCCGTACCTATGTATCGTTTGACATCGACTGCATTGACCCATCAATGGCGCCGGGAACCGGCACACCTGAAATCGGCGGCTTCTCGACCCGCGAGGCACAGGAACTCGTGCGGCTCCTGGACGGCGTCAACATCGTCGCCGCCGACGTGGTGGAAGTGGCCCCTCCCTTCGATCTGGCAGGCATGACAGCACTTGCGGGTGCGACCATCATGTTCGAACTGCTCTGCATCATGGCTGATATGATAAACAAGCGCCGGGGCACCGACAGATGATAGTGGTTGCGACCGGAAGGGCCGCCAATTAGCCTCGCAGGATAACAAAGCGCTCCCGATTTCGTTACTTCACGACCAGTCCCGAGATCGATCGCCTGGCAATAATGATGTATGACCGGTTCCCGCTGTCGCTTGGCAGTAAATTGGGTTCTTCCTCATATGTGGAACGGCCCGGTTGGCAAGGTATTCTTTGCGTAAATCTCCGTCGGACGGTGCAGTCATATGTCCGTGTGTGGATGCCCCCGTTGATGCAAGGGGTTTTTGAACCAAGTTCGGAATATGCGGTCTGCTGCTGTCGTGTGTCCGGCCTCAAGATGCGGCTTTTCACACGCCGCGGGCCTGTATGGAGTACGCAGATCAGGTCTAAATCGGCCTGGCGAGCTCGTAGCTCGCGGACATATTCTGGTTTTCCTGATCTCGGCTCTACGACCGTATTCCCTTACCCGTCCTTCG
>Ga0180016_100237_pt1 | contig 16581 bp, 13 predicted proteins | sample KR46_M_MetaG_FD_129673 | JGI IMG/M metagenome (GOLD analysis project Ga0180016, IMG submission 129673) | Groundwater microbial communities from the Olkiluoto Island deep subsurface site, Finland - KR46_M_MetaG | ecosystem: Environmental > Aquatic > Deep subsurface > Groundwater | place: Finland... | reverse complement strand
GGCCCCGATGACGATGCGGGGCAGGCCGGTGCGCCGGGCCAGGGCCACCGCGCCGTCCACCATGAGGTCCGCCCCCTTGGACAGCACCACGATACAGACGATCAGAAGCAAGAGCAGGCCCCAGGTGGGGAGCCCGGCGGTCAACTGGTTCAATACCTCTTCGCTGGTCAAATACACCAGTAGAGAGTGTTGCATGAGATCATTTCCATCGGTGAGTTTGGCTTGGACTCGCCGCCGGCAGGTGGAGGTTTAAAACTCGATACCCCGACGGGAGTTGTAGCCATCATAATAGGGATGTTTTATTTGTCGGAACTCGGTGACGTAATCGCAGACCATTTGAATTTCGGGCGGCGCGTCCACTCCGGTCATTACCAAGTCGGCCTTGCCCCGGCAGAGTTCCACCAACTCCAGGACCTGCTGAAGCGAAACCACCTTGAACAGCAGGGCCGACAAAAGCTCGTCGCAAACTATGAGTTGCCTGCCCTGGGCTACGGCCTCCTTGGCAAAGCTCAGGGCCTGCTCGGCGTGCTGCAGGTGCACCGGTTTGGGGCCATCGGCAAGGATGAAGGGATGATCGCCTGGTGACCGGTAGTCGATATTGTCGATGCCGGATAAGATGCCTACTTCGCCCGAGTCGCCGGATTTCATGAACTGGACGAAAAACACCTTGAGCCCGGAGCCGGCGGCGCGAACGGCCAGCCCGACGCTACGGGTGGACTTGCCGACGCCTTGGCCAAAGCAGGCGTGGATGAGCCCCAGGTCGCTTTTGCTGGCTCCCCCCTTGGGTTTGTCTTGATAAAAAAACGATTTTTCCAGATCAGGCTGCGACACGATCCCTCCACTGGTCAGATTTTGCTTAGGCATTTAGGAAGAACTGGGCGGGTCCGCTTTTAGCAACTCCCACAATATGGCCTCGGTATGCTCACCCTTCAAGGGCGGGGCCTGGGTGTCGGTAGTATCGGAACCCCTCATCTTAAAGGGCGAGCCAAAACCGGGATATCCCCCAACTCGGGGTCTTGTTCCCATTCCACCAAATTGGCGATGTTGGGATTTTGGGGGTCAAAGGCTTCTTCAAAAGACATGATCGGGGTTACGCAGCAATCATGAAATTTAGAGCACCAATAGTCGCGCGTCTGCCGGCTGAAGCGCTCTTGGAGGCGGTCGACCAAACGGCGCCTGTGCTCCGTGTCTTCCGAGAAGGGCTGAATTTCCCTCCATTGGCTGATGCATTCATCAAGATCAAGGCCACGGCACAATTTTTCCCAGAACTTGTACTCCAGCGGCTGGATGCAGATGTATTGGCGATCCTTGGTCTGGAAAAAATATATGTGGCGGCGATGGGCCCTGATATATTGGCCGGTCGCCCAATAGGCGTCGGAACGGCTAAGGCCGGTTGCCCAGCTAAGACTGTCCAGCATGGATATGTCCAAGTGTTGCCCGCCACGGTTTGAGTTGCGGCGGTCCAGCAGCGCCAGAAGCACCGCGATCGCGGCTTGGTGGCCCGAGATAATGTCGGCTATAGGAATGCCGGAAATGCCGGGTTCGTGGGTTTCGCTGTTTAGGGAAAAAAGCCCGCTCATCCCCTGTATGTTTAAATCATGGGCCGGATGTTCAGAGAGGTTGCCGTTCTGGCCGAACCCGCTGATGGAACAGTAAATCAGATCGGGATTGATATTTTTTACGGTTGAATAATCAAGGCCAAGGTTCTTCATTACTCCCGGGCGGAAGCCCTCCACCAATACGTCGGCTTTTTTGATGAGTTTGGTCAATAAGGCGACGCCTTCAGGGGTAGTGTAATTACACTGCAAGCTATGTTTGTTGCGATTGAACTGGATGAATCTACCGCTACGCTCCCTGCGACCCTCTGAGGACGCATCATCGCCCCAGGGCCAGAGCGTGGGAATATCGGAAAGGTCTTCAGGCCGCTGGATTTTAAGGACCTTGGCCCCATAGTCGGCCAGGAATCTGGTGCAGTAGCCACCTGGGTAGAAGTAGCTGAAATCCAAGACCAAGATTCCCTCGAGTGGCTGCAACTTAAACCTTACTCCATAAAAATACTGGCGAGAGGTAGGGGTGCCTCAATAATTTTGCTGACTAATTATGGCATGGAAAAAATTTAGTTAAATATATATAGATTGTAATTGAAATGTATAATAAAAACATATAGTATAGATGCACTTGATCGGGAATATTTTGCTGGCTTTTGCACGGCTGGCCATATATCAAATTAGACAATCCCGGTCGTTGCCGGCCTTGTTTGCCTTGTAAGGCGCATCCACCAAATTGGAAACATCATCGATAGGCGCGCCCGGCAAGTTAGACGCTGCCGGTTCAGTAGGTGATGTTCATGTCGCCCAGGTAAACCAATTTAAAAATGGATAGGGATATGGACCAAGATAGATATATAGAGATGGCCAGGAAATACGAGTTCATGGCCAATCACTCCACCGATTATATAAGTTTAATTAATCGTGATTACGTATATGAGATGGTGAATGAGGAATATAAACAAGCCAGAAGAAGTGTAGGTGAAGAGATAGAGGGCAAGACTGTCGCGGATCTATGGGGCGAGAAGCTATTCAACAGTGTCATAAAAATCAATGTTGATCGGTGCCTGAATGGAGAGCATTTCGAATTTAAGGCCTGGGTGAGATATCCAAAGAAAAGCAAAAGATATTTTGACATTATATACCGGCCATATAGCGACAACGGTGGGGAAATAACTCATGCCTTATTGGTGGCACACGATATAACAGAAAAATATTTGGCTGTTAGAGAGCTGCGTGAGCAGCAGGAGACATATAAACTGCTTTTTGAAAACGCCATGGATGGTATATCCATAATCGACCAGGAATCATCGAAAATATTAGATGCAAATTACGCGTGGTCGCAAATGTATGGCTACGATAAAAGTGATATAGCCCATATGTCCTCATGGGATATTGCCGCAGAGCCAAGCAAGGTTGAAGCTTCCATGAAAGAGGCTTTCAGGGAGGGCAGAGGCTACCTCACAAAAAGATTGCATCGTAAAAAAGATGGCACCGTTTTCCCGGTTGAGACATCGGGCGCCAAGATGAAGGTGAAAAATAAGAATACCCTGTTTGTGATAACACGTGACACCACCGAACGTGAAAGGGCGGAGCAGCAACTTAAGAAGGCGCACGATGAACTGGAGATCAGAGTCCAGGAGCGCACCGCGGAGCTTTTAAAGTTGAACCTGGAACTGCGGCGTAATATCGATGCGATAAGGCGCACTGAGAAGGCTTTGCGAGAGAGTGAGGAGCGCTACCGCAAGCTGGTTGAAACCATGAACGAAGGCCTCGGGGTTTTGGACATCATGGGCGTGTTCACCTATGTCAACACCAGCCTTTGCAAGATGCTGGGCGCGGTGGAAGAAGAGCTTATCGGCAACACCTTGCACGATTTCATGGACAGCACCAATCGTACGATGTTGAAAAAACTGGCTGGTAGGATAAGCCGAGGAGAGTCGGTCAGCGTCGACTTGGAGTGGACCAGAAAGGATGGCCACCCGATCATGACTACCGTGTCTCCCCGGCCTATATACAATTCAGATGGTGAGATGAGGGGCACCTTCGCCCTTATTGCCGATATCACCAAAAGAAAACACGCGGAAGACGAAGTACGCCAGCAAAAGATGGTGTTGGAATTTAAGACCAAGGAACTGGAGGAAACCAACACCGCCCTCAAGGTGTTGCTACGCCGGAGAGAAGAAGACAAGTCCGAGCTGCAAGAGAACGTTGTTTATCAAGTAAAGAGTCTTCTATCTCCGCATTTGCAAGACCTGAAAATCAACGGAAGGCTATCGGAAGAAAATACTAAGTTGGTTGATTTGATACAAACCAGACTCGATCAAATTATCTCTCCTTTCGCCAAAAAAATCAGCGGGGGATACTATAAATTATCAGCAAGAGAGGTGCAGATAGCGAGCTTGATAACCGAGGGATGGTCCAGCAAGGAAATTGCCGAACATTTAAATATATCAGTCGGCACGGTTAATTTTCACCGCAACAAAATTCGCAAAAAGCTCAGCATTACCAACGAAAAGGTAAGCCTGTCCAACCAACTGAGAAGTATGATCTAGCGTACAGTGGCGGCATTTACCTGACACCTACCTCCAGCCGGTTGGTTCTTGCGCGGGCTTCTTATGGGACGCTGCAGGGGCGCTGGCTTTCAAGTTTTTCAGCCCAAGCCACCGGCCGGAAGCCAGAATCCCTCCTGGCGTACCAATAGATAAAGGGTGCGGCCGATTCGATCGTCCCTTTTGGGGGCGCAAATTGACTTCAAAGCCCCAATTAAAAATTTCGCCTTCCGCCTGAACAGCGACCTAAATAATGATCTAAAGAGCAATATCCGGCTGTTAGATCAAACGTTTGCCTTCCGGCACGGGTAAAGGGAGCGGGGATAGCTTAATTGTCAATTATTATTGCCAATAATTGTCCGACGGCCTTCGCATTTGCTTGAGTTTGGGAGGGAACGCTGCTATGAGTTATTCAGTAATCTTTCACTCAGCATTTTTTGCGGCTACCGGCAAATTTTCTTAATTCCGCCGCAACGGTGCATGGTGGCGATTTATTGCGTAACTTCAGCCTATTGATAGAAAATTCCAAGCGAGATGACATATCCCGAAAGCCAGGACCGGCCTATTCCTGACTGGAACATGCTTTCGCCAAGTTGGTGATCTCGGGTTTTAGGGAGCAAGAGCGGCAAAGATGTCGACCATACTGGAAATCGCCAAGTTGGCCAATGTTTCCTGTTCCACGGTTTCCCGCGCCCTGAACGGGCGAAAAGGGGTCAGCGACGCGATAAGGGCCAAGATCGTCAAACTGGCCCAGGACTTGGATTACTACCCCGACTCCACCGCCCGGGCCCTGGTAAGCAAGCGGGTCGGGGTCATCGGTCTGATCATCCCCCGCACCAGCGAGTACACCTTCACCAGCCCCTATTATTCCCACATCCTGCTGGGAATCAGCGCCGTGGTCACCGAGCGGGGCTACCAGGTCATGCTGGTCATCAACGAGCGGAAAAGTTACGCCGCATTTTATCATCGCCGCATGGTGGATGGCATCCTGGTGGTGGGAAACCATTTTGACGACAAAAAAATATGGCCCCTGACCGAGAGCGGCATCCCCAGCGTGGTGGTGCCTGGTTTTATCGATGATTCGCCCCGAAACCCCCTGAGCGTCAACTCCGAAAATTACGACTCAAATTACCAGGCGGTAAGCCATCTCATCCAACTCGGGCACCGCCGCATTGCCTTCATCCTCGGCTACCCCAACTCCAAATATTCCGTGGAGCGCATCATTGCCTACCAGGACGCCCTTAGGGATCACGGCCTGGAATATCGCGAGGAATATACGCCGTATAGCGACTTTTCCGTGGCGGACGGCTTCCGGGTGATGGGCGATCTGTTGGACCTGCCCCAGCCGCCCACCGCGGTGCTGTGCCTCAACGACTCCATCAGCATCGGAACGCTGGATCAGATCAAGTCCCGCAATCTGAGAATTCCCGACGAGCTTTCGGTGGTGGTGACCTGCGCCTCTGACATGTTGGCGCACTACGACCCGCCCTTGAGCACCATCAAGGTCCCGGTGGTTTCGGTGGGCAAGGCCGCGGCCAGCGCCCTCATCGAGATGATCGAAACGGGCGAGGCCCCGCGGGAAATACCCAAGATACCTTCAACTTTCACCATTCGAAAGTCCACCGGCCCCTGTCCCCGGCCAGAGTAGCGTTTCGGCGGCCTGCGGGCCCCATTCAAAAAAATTTACTAGAAAAGCAGCAGGTTACATGCTGTAACCATTTCGCATCGCGAAAAACCTAATAATTTGGCTTGACATTACGCAAACGTTTGTGTTCCGATGGCCCCACGATGGGATAAACATCACCGTTGGGACACGACATGAGTGACTTTGTACCCAAGAAACCGTCGACCTGCCCTTCAACCCATCGTACACCTGTGCCATTTGTCGCCCAAAAAGCTCTGGCCGAACCCAGGGCCTTCAAAACCATGTGTTTTTTTGTCAATTAACGCAAACGTTTGCGTTGGGGGTCCAAAACGCTGAACCGGGTATCTCATCATAGGGAAAGAAGAATGGAATCATTAGCCAAGAATAAAGTTGTCATCACCGTGGCCCAGACCGGGGCCATGTCCTCTAAAAGCATGAACCCCAATGTTCCGGAACAGCCGGTGGAAATCGCCGACTCCGCCTATGAGTGTTACAACGAAGGCGCGGCGATCTGCCACATCCACGCCAGGGGCAAGGACGGCCTGCCCACCGCCGACACCGATATCTACCAGGACATTCACGACCGCATCCGCGCCAAGTGCAACATGATCATCCAGGACTCCACCGGCGGCGGCCCCAACCTGAGCCAGGAAGAGCGCATCCAGTGCCTCAAGACCGGCCCTGAGATGGCTTCCTTGAACATGGGCTCCCTGATGCGTATCGGCGGCCCCTACAAGGGCACCGCCTGGTCCAACCTGCCCGAGGAGATCGACCACTACGTAAAGGAAATGGCCAAATACAACGTCATGCCGGAGATGGAAGTCTTCAACCACGGCATGCTGGTCGACGTGCGCCGGGTGATCAAGGAAGGCTTGGTCAAAAAGCCCTATTACGTGAACATCGTCTTGGGCATGCGCTACCAGGGCGCCGAGCCGGCCACCCCCGACACCCTGTACTCCATCGTGAAAAGCCTGCCGCCGGACACCATCTTCAACTGCACCGGCGTTGGCTCCATGCAAACCCCCATGGCCACCATGGCCATGCTCCTGGGAGGCTGCGTGCGGGTCGGCCTGGAGGACAACCTCTACTACACCAAGGGCGAGCTGGCCAAGAGCAACGCCCAACTCGTGGCCCGCATCGTGCGCATCGCCCGGGATCTGGGCAAAGAGCCTGCCACCCCGGATGAAGCTCGGGCCTACTTCGGCCTCACCCCGGTCGCCGGCTAAGCGAGGACAATCATGGACATCACGGACATCAAAAAAATAGCGGTTATCGGCATGGGGACCATGGGGCCGGGCATCGCCCAGGTCATGGCCCACGCCGGTTCCGAGGTTGCCGGCTACGACCTGAACAAGGACAGCTACCCCCTGGCCCGCCAGGTCATCGCCAACAACCTGGACCTGTTGATCGAGGCCGGCATGGCCAAGCCGGAAGACCTGGACAAGACCATGGCCAAGATCAAGCTGGTCGACACCATGGAAGAGGCGCTGGACGGCGCCCAGGTCGTGGTGGAGGCGGTCAGCGAGAAGCGGCCCATCAAAAAGGCCGTGTACGAGGAGATCGACAAGATCGCCTCTCCGGATGCGATGATCTGGAGCAACACTTCCACCCTGAACATCTTCGACCTGATGGTGCCCGCCCGCCTGCCGCGGACCATCATCGTCCACTGGTTCGCGCCGCCCCAGGTGTTGCCCCTGATCGAGGTGGTCCAGGGCTCCGAAACCCTGCCGGAGGTCGTGGATCTGACCCTGCCTTTCCTGGAGGGGCTGGGCAAGCGGCCCGTGTTGATCAAGAACTACGTCCCCGGCTTCATAATCAACCGTCTTTTGCGAATCCTGGGCAGGGAGACCTACTTCCTCCTGGACAATGGCTACGTAACCCCCGAAGACCTGGACATGGCCGTAAAAGCCAGCATCGCGCCCCGGATGATGGTTTTGGGCCTTGCCCAGCGCTACGACTTCACCGGCCTGGACCTGACTTACGCCAACCTGCACAACGAGGAATTTGTCGACGCCCCCGTGGACGACGAGCCGGAATTTGTGGTTTCCCGGGTTAAGAAGAACCACCTGGGCATCAAGACCGGTATCGGCGTGTACGACTATCGGGGCCGCGACAAGGCCGACGTCATCAAGGACCGGGACCGTTACCTGCTCAAGGTGGTGAACAGCTTGCAGTTCTGCCTGGAGAAAAAGCGGCTGCTGTAAAAGGGGGTGTCGCTTTCGGAGGATGGGCCCGCGGCCGAGGCGGGCGGCCTCCGGGAGCAGGACAAAGACCTGGATGGGGCCCCGGCCCGCCGGGATCTCCAAGATTAAGCCGGTGGATTCAAAAAAATATTCGGATTGCCCCATTGGTTGAGAAGAAGAAATTCAAAGCCGGGGGGATGGGAAACGGGACTGAATGAAACTAGGCCACTACCTAAACACCGTGGCCATAATTTGGTACTGGAGGGAGTTATGACTGACAGTCGTCTGTTGAGAATCATCGTAGGATGCTTGATTCTGTTGTCCCTGGCCTTTGCCGCGCCGGCATTCGCCGCTTACCCGGAAAAACCGGTCAACCTGTTGATCCCCTACGGCGGCGGCGGCACCACCGACGTATGCGCCCGCATGCTGGCCAACCTGGCCCAGAAAAACTTCGCCTCCCCCATCGTGGTGGTGAACCGTCCCGGCGGCGGCGGCGTGCTGATGCACGAGCTGTTGGCCCAGGCCAAGCCCGATGGTTACACCCTGGGCGTGGTCTCCACCGGCGTGCTGACCCGCACCCCTTTCCTGCGCAAGGTGCGCTACGATCCCGAGAAGGACTTCACCTACATCATGCTCTTCGCCCTGTGGCAGTACGGCTTGGTGGTGCAGAAGGACGCTCCCTGGAAGACCTTGGACGAGTTCCTGGACTACGCCAAGGCCAACCCCGGCAAGGTCACCTATTCCACCGCGGGCACCGGCTCGGCCCAGTACCTGGCCATGGAATACCTGGCTCAGCTTAAGGGCATCAAGTGGACCCACATCCCCTGCAAGGGCGGCATCAACGCCGTAACCGCCCTGCTGGGCGGCCACGTGACCGCCTGCGCCCAGGCCGTGGAATGGAAGCCCTACGTGGAGTCCGGCCAACTGCGGCTTTTGGCCGTGCTGGGCGGACAGCGGATTCCCGCCTTCCCCAACGTCAAGACCCTCAAGGAGCTTGGATACGACTATGAAGTGGTGTCCGGCCCCGGTCTGGCCGGTCCCAAGGGCATGCCGCCCGAGGTCGTGGCCTACGTGACCAAGGCCTTCACCGAGGCCAGCCAGCAGAAGGAGTTCCTGGACCTGCTGAGCAAGCTGGAGATGTTGCCCTACTCGCTCAACAAGAAGCAGTTCGAGGACTACATCACCAAGTCGATTCCCTTGAAGAGGAAATTGGTAAATAGCCTGGGCCTGGGCTACCAGTCCAAGTAGCTTGGCAGATGGAGGGTCAGGGGGGCCACCGGGTCCCCCTGACCACGGCAGGGATGAGGAGTTATCAAACATGGTGAAGTTCAATCGGGATACCATGGCCGGCTCGATACTGCTGGCCTTCTCCCTGATTCTCGCATTTATCATTACGCCCGACCAGGTGGAGATGCACCGGAGCGTAGCCCTGCTTGCCCTATCGCCAAGGCTGTTCTGCTACATCACGGCCGGCCTGCTGGGGCTAACGTCGGCGGTCTTGATCATTGCCAGCCTTAAAAAAGGACATGAGGCCGACGCCCACCCGACATCCTGGGAGCCGCTTTTGCGGGGCCTGTTCTGCACCGCCATCGCCTGTGCCTACGCTGCATTGGCCGGTATCATCGGCTTTTTCGTAAGCACCGCCTTGGCCATGACCGCCTTTCTCCTCTACTTCGGTGTGAGGCGCTGGGTGGGCATCGTGCTGTTCCTAGTCGTCGTCCTGGGCTTCATCTACGTGCTGTTTATCCAAGCGCTGAAAGTGGTCATGCCCGATGGTCTTTTGTACTGAGCTATACGGTTTTATCCAGGAGAAGCAGCATGGATAACTTGATGGCCGCTTTTGACATGTTCTTCCAATTTCACGTCGTTGCCGGCGTCTTCGTGGGAGTGTTCTTGGGCATCATCCTGGGGTCCATACCGGGCCTCACCGCCACCATGGCCATTGCCTTGATCATTCCCATGACCTTCACCTTGGACCCGGTGGTGTCGGTTGGATTATTGGTCGGAGCTTACAAGGGCGGCAACTATGGCGGGTCGATCCCAGCCATTTTGTTGAACACGCCGGGTACTCCGGCCGCATCGGCCACCCTCTTGGACGGCCACGAACTGGCCAAACAGGGCAAATCACTCAAGGCCCTGAAGATGGCCATCTACTCTTCGGTCATGGGGGACACCCTCAGCGACTTGGTTCTCATCCTCGTCGCGCCGCCCCTGGCCCTGATCGCCCTTAAGATGGGGCCGCCTGAGATGGCCGCCCTGATCTTCCTTTCGCTTTTGATCATCACCACCGTGTCCGGCGAGTCCATGATCAAGGGACTCATCGTCGGGGCCATCGGCCTCGTGGTGGGGACCATCGGGCTGGATTCGGTGACCGCCGTGAGGCGCTTCGGGTTCGGCTTCCCCGAACTTGACGAGGGCATCTCCCTGGTGCCCATGCTCATAGGCTTGTTCGCGGTCTCGGAGTTTTTAATCAACACCGAGTCGGTGGGCATGGGCAAGGTCGTGCAATTCTTCGCCCGCTCCACCAAGCCGGAAGACAACCGCGTCTCGGGCAAGGAGTTCAGGGCCTGCGTGCCCCCCATCCTTCTTTCCACGGGCATCGGCACCCTTTTGGGAGCCATCCCAGGCATCGGTCCCTCCATCGCGGCCTTTGCCGGCTACGCCCAGGCCAAGAAGATCTCCAAGCATCCCGAGAGATTCGGCAAGGGAGCCCTGGAGGGCGTGGCCGCGGCCGAGTCCGGCAACAACGCCGTGTGCGGAGCCAACCTGATCCCCCTGCTGACCCTGGGCATCCCCGGCGACATCGGCGCCGCGGTGCTGCTGGGCGCTTTCATGATCCAAGGCCTGCATCCCGGCCCGATGCTGTTCCAGGAGAACATAGTCACCGTCTACGCCATATTCATGGCCCTGATGCTGGCCAACGTGTTCAACTACTTCATCGGCATCTTCTACATCCGGTTCGCCAGCAAGGTCGTGTTGATCCCCAAGGGATACATCTTCCCCGCGGTCCTGGCCTTCTGCTTCTTTGGAGCGTACGGATTCAACCAGAGCCTTTTCGATGTTTGGATCGTGGTCATCTTCGGCCTGATTGGCTATCTGTTGCGGCGCAACGGATTCCCCCTGGCCCCCTTGCTCATCGCCTTCATGCTGGAGCCGATTCTGGAAGGCGCCTTCCGGCAGAGCTTGCTCATGTCCGGCGGGTCCATGGCCATTTTCTTCACTCACCCCATTTCGGGAACCTTCCTGAGCCTGGCGGTGGTGGGCATCGTCTGGATGGTCATCGGAGGGATACGCAACGCCAAGGCAAAGGCGAAGAACACACTGGTTTAAGCAGGCATTAAGCAAAAGAGCGGCATCCAAGGCAGGCTCGGCCCCCACAACCACGAATCTCCTTACCAAGGGGGGCCGGGCCATGCCAATAAAGGAACTGTCGCCAAAATCTCAAAGCCGGACGGCCAAAGCCAATTTGGAGCCGCCGCGATAGGGTGCGAAAAATGCAGATGGATACACAAGAAAACCCTACGGTACTAGAGCAAATAGCCGCCGAAGCCGCGGAGGATTTGCCCCAGGGCATTGGCCCGCTTTTCGGGGACCCCGACCCGGACGCCGCCCGAGCCTTTTTCATGGAAAAATCCCGGGCCGAGACCGACAAGCGCATGGGCGCCAAGGAAGCGGTGGAGCGTTTCATCACCGACGGCTGCTACCTGGCCATCGGTGGATTCGGCTCCAACCGCATCCCCACAACGGTGGTCCATGAGATTCTGAGGGCCCGGCGGCGGGACATGGCCTTTTTGGGGCACACCGCCACCCACGACTTCCAGCTCTTGTGCGCGGGCCACTGCCTGAACCGGGTGGACGCCGCCTACATCGTGGGCCTGGAGGCCCGGGGGCTTTCGGCCAACGCCCGGCGGGTGATCCAGTCCGGCGAGGTACAGCTGTGCGAGTGGACCAACCACGCCCTGTCGGTGCGCCTGCAGGCGGCGGCGGCGGGCCTTTCCTACGGCCTGTTGCGCTCCATGCTGGGCACCGACACCTTCCGGCGCTCGGCCGGCAAGGTGGTGCGCTGCCCCTTCACCAACAAGAAGTTCGTGGCCCTGCCGGCCCTTTGGCCCGATGTGGCGGTGATCCACGTGCACGAGGCCGACATGTTCGGCAACGCCCGCATCAAGGGCATCTCCGTGGCCGACCTGGAGCTGTCCCGGGCCGCCAAGCGGCTGATCATCACCACCGAGCGCCTGGTGCCCAACTCGGCCATACGCCAGGACCCCACCCGCACCTCCATCCCCTACTACCTGGTGGACGCGGTGGTGCACGCCCCCTTCGGCAGCTACCCGGGCAACATGCCCTATGAATATTTCTCCGACGAGGATCACCTGCGGGATTGGCTTAACGCCGAGAAGGACCCCGAGGAGTTCGCGCGGTTCCTGGACAAGTACATCTACCAGGTGGCCGACTTCAACGAGTATCTGCAACTGTGCGGCGGGCTGGACCGCTTGCGCGAGCTGCGCGACCTGGAATGCCTGGCCGACGGCTAGAGCCGTTTCAGCCTGCTTTTCCCTCAAAGGAGCCCGTAATGAGCGCCCCCTACAACATGATGGAAATGATGATCTGCGCGGCCGCCCGTCTTTTGGAGGACGGCCGTACCGTGGCCGTGGGCACCGGCGCGCCTTGCGCGGCGGCGATGCTGGCCCAGAAGACCCACGCCCCCAACCTGATGATCGCCTTCGAGGCGGGCGGCCTGGCGCCGCGCCTGAGCCGGATGCCCATATCCGTGGGTGATTCGTGCACCTTTTATCAGGCGGACTGTGCCGCCAGCATGGCGGAGATGATGACCACCTGCGCCAGGGGCATGATCGACTACGCCTTTTTGGGCGGAGCCCAGATCGACCAGTACGGCAACCTGAACTCCACCTCGGTGGGCGATTACAACAAGCCCAAGGTGCGCTTTCCCGGCAGCGGGGGAGCCAACGACTTCGCCTCCCTGTGCTGGCGCACCATGATCATGACCGTGCACAACCGCTCGCGCTTCGTGGAAAAGGTGGAGTTTTTGACCTCGCCGGGTTATCTGGGCGGTCCTGGGGAGCGGGAAGAGGCGGGCCTGCCGCCGAACACCGGCCCCTATAAGATCATCACCGACCTGGCAATCCTGGGCTATGGCGAAAAGAGCCGCCGCATGCGCCTGGAGAGCCTGCACCCCGGGGTCAGCGTGGACAAGGTGCGCGAAAACACCGGGTTCGCCCTGGAGATACCGGAAAAGGTCGCCCTGACCCCGGAGCCAACCGCCGAGGCGTTGAGAGTGCTGCGCGAGCAGGTCGACCCCCAGCGCTTAGTTATAGGTAAATAGGGCCACGGCCGGCGTGGACATCGTCCACCCTTCTCCGTCCACGTCGGCCAAGGTCTATGCAAGGGCCCAGCCATGTTTACCGAAGCGCTCAAGAGGCTTTTCCGCCCTCGGGGGGTGATCGTCTCGGCTCCCAATGGCTCTGGAGATGGTGTTCCGCAACTGGCGCGCAATCTCCTGGCGGGCGGATACAAGGGCCGCATCGTCCTTTGGGGCGAGGGGCCTACTCCGCCGCCTCCCTTTGAACGGCACTCATCGTCCATCGAGGCGGGGTCGGACCTTGACCTGGCCCTGGTCGTCGGCGACCCCCAAAGCCTATGCTCCAGCCTGGTCGCCATGGGGCGTGCCGGGGTCAAGGCGGTGGTGGCCTACGGCCCGCCTCCCGCGGGCGAGGCCTGGCGGGAACCAGTGCGCGCCGCGGCCCTGGCGGCGGGGGTGCGCTTGGTGGGCCCCGGCTCCTGGGGGGTGGTCAACACCGCCATCGGCCTGATTGCCACTCAGGAGCCTATTTCCCTGCGCCCGGGAGGGCTGGCCCTGGTCACCCAGAGTGGGGCGGTGTGCGGCTATTGCTTGGCCGAGGGCGCCCGGCGCGCTCTGGGCGTGGGCCTGGTGCTGGACCTGGGCGAGCAGGCCGACCTAACTCATGACGAGGTCATCGACTACCTGGCTCCCCACTATCAGGCCAAGAGCCTGCTGCTGCACCTGGACCGGGTCGAGCGCCCCGGCTCCCTCTTGTCCGCCGCCCTGGCCGCCGCCCGCCTCAAGCCGGTGGTGGCCTTGAAGACCGGGGAATACGCCTCATCCCGGCCGTCCGATGCCTTTGCCGAGCCCTCGCCGGGTGAGGCTTGGGAAGCGGCCCTGAGCCGGGCGGGGGTGCTGTGCGTGGACGGCCTGGACAAGCTGTTGTCCATCGGTGAGCTTGCGGCGCGGCGGCAGTCCTGCCGGGGGCCTAGGCTGTTGGTGGTGGCCGCCTCCGCCGGGGCGGGGCGGCTGGCCCTGGACGCCAACCGCCGCCACGGCCTGGCCTTTGCCCCGCTGAGGCCGTCCACCCGCCTGGCCCTGGCCGGGCTGGGTTGCCTGGAGGCCTCCGAACAGGGGCTGGTTCTGCTGGGGCCCGCCGTGGACGAAGCCGTTTTTCAGGCGGTGGCCGCCGCCTGCCTGGAGGAACCGGAAGTGGACGGGCTGTTGGTGGCGCTGGACCTCGGCCAGAGCCTGGAGCCCGCCGCCATGGCCCAGGCCCTGCGCCGCGCCGCCGCGCAAAGCCAGGCTGGTCCGCGCCAGGTGGTCACCTTGGCGGCCTGGCCCGATGCGCCGGGAGCCTTTGCAAATGACCCCTGCGCCGGATCCCTGGCGGTGTTCGCCACCCCGGAAAGGGCGGTGGAGGCTTTCGCGGGCTTGTGGCGCTACACCCAAATCATGCGCGCCGCCGAGCAGATTCCCCCGAGGCCCTTGGGCCGGTTCCAGCTTGACCGGGACGCCGCCCGGCGTTTGTTGGAGGAGGCCCTGGAGCAAGGCAGAAGCGGCCTCTACGCCGGGGAGCGGCTGGAACTGCTCAGCGCGTACCGCCTGCCGGTGCTGCCGGTTCGGGCCGTGGAGAGCCCGGCGCAGTTGCAGCGGGTCTGCGAGGCCTGGGGCTATCCCGCCCGGCTTATCTTGCTGCCCCGGCCCGCCTCGGCCGGGGACGCCCTCCCGGAGCTGACCGCCCGCCTGGAACACCCCGCCCAGGTCCAACCGCGTTGGCAGGCCCTGCACCAGCAGGCCGCCCGCCAGGGCATTTCGGTGCAAGCGGTCCTGGCCCAGCCCTGGCCCCCCACGGCGGAGCCCAGCCTCGCCATGGGCTGGCGCCGACACCCGGAGTTGGGACCCTTGCTGGTGTTTGGAGAGGGTGGGGAGCGCTCCGAGGCCCTACGGGAGAAGTCCTGGGGCCTGCCGCCCCTGAACCGCGCCCAGGCCCATGCCATGATGGGGCGCACCCAGGTGTACGCCGCGGTGACCGGAGCCCAGGGGCCCGGCCGGGTTTGGCCCTCCATGCTGGAAGAAGTGCTGATCAACCTGTCGCGGATGGCCCAGGATCTGCCCCAGATAAAAAACCTGGACGTCAACCCGGTGCTGTTGGCCGACAAGGTGGCCTGGCTGGCCGACGCCAGGATTGAACTAGCCCCGGCGCAGCGGCCCGTCGCCACGCACCTGATCGTGAGGCCCTACCCAGAAGATCACGAAGTGCGGGCCCGCTGCCAAGACGGGTCCGAGCTGCTGTTGCGGCCGGTGCGGCCCGAGGACGCTGACCTGGTGCAGGATTTTTTCGCCCGGCTTTCACCCGAGAGCATTTATCAGCGCTTCTTCCGGGAGATGCCGGAGCTGAGCCCGCAGTTACTCGTACGTCTTACCCAGATCGACTATGACCGGGAGATCGCCCTGGCGGCCATGTCGGTCCAAGGGCTCAGCGAAAAAATACTGGGGTTGTGCAGCCTGTCCCTGCGTCCCAGCTCGGAGTGGTCCGAGTTCGCGGTGTTGGTGGCCGACGGCTGGCAGCGCCGGGGAATCGGCAAGTTGCTGCTGACCCACATGGCCAAGATCGCCCGCTCCCAGGGGCAGCTAAAGATCATGGGGGTGGTGCTGCGGCAAAACCGGGCCATGCAGGAGTTGGGGCGCAGCGTGGGCTTTAAAGTGGATCGGCCCCAGGACGGCCTGGTGGAGCTGCGTTGGGAGCTTGGAGAAGAGCCCGAGGCCTTGGACCGCAAAGCCGGTTGATCGGGAAATGTTAGACGCAGAGGTGGCTCATGACGGGAAATGCCAAGAAGATGCAACGGCACGGTAAGCATCACCTGACAAGCAACGGGGCAGGGGGCCCTCATCCAAACGAAGAGGCCTGCGCCTGCTCCTTTTTTCATCGGCTCAAGGATGAGTTGGTTCACGAGCAGGGGCACGCCCAAGGTGAACCGTTTCGTCTGGCGGCCTTTGAGTACATAGAGATGGACCACCATCTCGCTAAAAGGCATTGCGCCGGTGGCCATGGCGGCCCGCCGGCCTTTGCACACAAGATTATCGCCTAGAGGAATCCTCATTTGGGATAGGTAGGGACGCTTTGCGCGGCCTCGCCAAAAGGAGTTAACTATGCCCAAAGTTGCCGTAATCGGAGTTGGTCAGTCGGCCTTTGTGCGCGGCTATCCCGGCTCTATACGAGAACTGACCTTCGAGGCCTATGCCGAGGCCATGGCCGACGCTGGGGCCAGCAACAGCGACATCGGGGCCACGGTGATCTGCTCCAGCCCGGAGTACGACAAGCAGCGCTCCCCGGCCGGGGTCATAGCCG
>Ga0180016_100234_pt1 | contig 16704 bp, 16 predicted proteins | sample KR46_M_MetaG_FD_129673 | JGI IMG/M metagenome (GOLD analysis project Ga0180016, IMG submission 129673) | Groundwater microbial communities from the Olkiluoto Island deep subsurface site, Finland - KR46_M_MetaG | ecosystem: Environmental > Aquatic > Deep subsurface > Groundwater | place: Finland... | reverse complement strand
CACCTTATATGAATCACGTGACAGTTCAGTCTCAACGAAACCGAAACAGTCTCACGAAATCTGAATCGGCTAATCCTTTGAAATCAAATGATGTCCAATCTCGCGAAAAACGGTCAACTCACAAATTTGGAGTCTCTCGTGTCTCTCAACATCAAAAACCCGGCTACCGTCGCCCTTGCCGACGAACTGGCCCGCCGCCAGGGTATCAGCAAGACCGCGGCCATTCATCAGGCATTGAGCGAACGGCTGCATAGCCTGGGCTACGGTGACGTCGCCAAGGAGCGCCTGCTTGACGAACTGCGAGCAATCCGGGAGCGGATGAGCCAATTGCCCGAACTCGACAACCGCAGCGATGAAGAGATCATCGGCTACGACGAGCATGGCATTCCCAACTGATGGTGATCGATACCTCCGCCATTGTTGCAATCCTGCGCAATAAACCTGTGGCGGTACGGCTGGAACGGGCCCTCGTCGCTGACCGTATCCGTCTGGTTCCAGCGACCTGCGTCCTTGAAGCGCGCATGGTTCTGGTCAGCCGGCGCGGTGAACATGCAATGGCCGAGATCGATCTGTGGCTCAAGAAAATCGAGGCGGCCATCATTGCCGTGGATGCCGATCTCGTGGATCTGGCAACGCAAGGCTGGCTTACCTATGGCAAAGGCCGCCATCCGGCAGCCCTGAATTTTGCCGATTGTATCTCCTATGCCCTTTCAAAACGGGCGGACGAACCGCTTCTCTTTATTGGCAACGATTTTGCCCAAACGGATATCGAGGCGGCATGATGACTGGAAGCAGTGTTCCGCCCGAAGATGACCTTCCCGCTATCGTCCCTTCCCCTCCCCTGCCAGCGCATCTGCAGGATCTGACGGATCGCGCCCGTACCTACGTCGAAGCCGCAAGTTCCGCCAACACGAGACGGGCCTACTCTAGCGACTGGAAACATTTTTCAAGCTGGTGCCGGCGCCAGAACCTGTCCCCCCTCCCCCCGGATCCAGAAGTTGTCGGTCTCTATATCACCGCCTGCGCCTCCGGCAGTGCCATGGGAACAGCTAAACACAGCGGCAAGCCCAACAGCGTCTCGACCATCGAGCGGCGCCTGGCTGCCATCGGCTGGAACTGTACCCAGCGCGGCATGACCCTCGATCGAAAGGATCGCGCAATTGCCACGGTGATGGCCGGCATCCGCAACACCCACGCCGCGCCGCCGCATCAGAAAGAAGCACTGCTGCCCGAAGACCTGATCGCCATGCTTGAGACGCTGGACAGGGGAACCCTGCGCGGTATGCGCGACCGCGCGATGCTGCTCATCGGCTTCGCCGGCGGCTTGCGGCGCTCGGAAATCACCGGCCTCGACCTCGGCCGCGACCAGACCGAAGACGGTCGTGGTTGGATCGAAATCCTCGACAAAGGACTGCTGATGACGCTGCGCGGAAAAACGGGGTGGCGCGAGGTCGAGGTTGGACGCGGTTCTTCCGCCGCCACATGCCCAGTCGTTGCCACCGAGACCTGGATCAAATTCGCCAAACTCGCCAAAGGCCCCCTCTTCCGCCGCGTGACAGGCAAAGGGAAGGATGTCAGCCCGGATCGGCTGCACGACCAGGAAGTAGCGCGCCTGGTCAAGAAGGCTGCCCTTGCTGCCGGCGTGCGCGGCGATCTATCGGAAAGCCAACGCGAGCAGCTGTTTGCGGGGCACTCGCTGCGGGCCGGCCTCGCCTCCTCGGCCGAGGTCGATGAGCGCTATGTGCAAAAACATCTTGGCCACGCCTCCGCCGAAATGACCCGCAAATATCAGAGACGTCGTGATCGATTCCGCGTCAATTTGACAAAAGCAGCCGGGCTGTAGTCTTTGGCTTGGCCGCTAAACACATTCTGATTTCTGCTTCACACGCCCGCCATCAAAACATCGACAGCTCGTGTTATCTGATCGCCCTGATCCGCCGCATCTCCGATCCGCTGCAGACTGTCTCTGCGCACCGCAGCAATCAACCGCGTGGCAAGGACAAGACGCATTTCATCAAACTGGATATGGGGGTTGAGCAACTTGACCACCGGGTAGTCCGGAAGCAGCGGAATGACGACGATGGCTGGGTCGGGAGGTAGCAGGTCACTTTCAACAACGACCATCAACACACCCTTGTACCGGGCGACATCGAAGCGGCTCAGTTGTTCCACGAAGATCCGCCCGGTGCCGCGATGATATCAGCCAGAGGATGACCATTGCGCTCATGCCATTCCGCCTGGGCCGCGAATGCATCGGCGTTCTCAGCCTGCCATTTCCTGTTGCGGGCCTCCCCGATTGCCTTGAGAAGGGCTGCTTCAGCCACAGCGGACACATTGATCTGCAGCTCTTTCGCGCTGTCGAGCGCATCTGCATCCACGGTCACGGAAGTTTTGCGTTTCAGTGTACCTGTCATAAGACTCTACTCCTTCAACATACCGTGAAAATATACCGCGAATCGTCAGTACGCAACCCTCACCCTGCCCGCCTTTCACCGGTTCCATTGGCGCGAATCTGCGCCATCAGCATCGGTCCGAGCGAGAATTCTCCGCGTTCGGCACGGCTAGTCAGATCGCGCAGATAGCCGCCAGCGGAATTGATATGACCGGCCCGTTCAAGAATGCAGGCGATGACCGTGGCGGCGTTTTCAGGCCCGAGAACCGCACAGGCCTCTTCCTATGCCAGAAAGGACATTGGTGTGGAGAAAGATCAAAGCTCAACGCCCTTATGTGGAAGACAGTTTTCGCAAACTAACGCATCCAGATCGATGTCTGTGCCGCATTGCGCCACACCACGGGAATAGAAGCTAGACGCCGGTTCCCAGCCTGCCTCCCGTACCTCATAAAATTCAAGCTCACGCTCTACCACATCGGCAACCGACCGATTCTCGCGCTTGGCAAGTCGGTGCACCAAATCTCGCGCCTTTGAGCTTCTGACAGAAAGTTGTGGTTCAGCCATGTCGCCCTCCATTTGGCATCAAATGTAGGAAAAACCTTTGTTGCCAGATGGAGTGTAAGGGCAAGACAGCTATCGCCACCAATCAGATGTTCTCCAGTACCTGGATGTCAGGCAATACCGACAAGGCGATTGGACTGAAGGCGGTGTCAGTGGCCTTCTCCTACTCTTCTTTAAGAAAGATTCGCTTTTGACTAACCGACCGCTCAGCTGTCCGGCGTAATCAGCTTCAGTGTAGGAAAATAAGTGCGGTAGCGACCGACATCGCGAGTGAGCAGCGCCAATTCATTGACGGCCGCATGGGCGCCGATGAAGAAGTCGGGCAACACACCGGTCCTCGATCCACCCGACCGGCGATAGTGCGTGAACACTTTTCCCGCCAGGAACAGCGCTGCTCGTGGCATCGGAGCTATAGTAAGTCCTGCCTCATAGACAAACGCTTCAAGAAGCTCGATGCGGTTGTAACGAACCGCCAGCTCGGCATAGACAACATCGTTGATCAATAACGGCCCAACGAGGCTAGCCGCCTCAAGTTGGGCAATCGACCAGTCCGCCCAGATCGGATCGTCGGTGACGAGGTCGAGCAGAACATTGGTATCGACAAGCGTCACGCTTCGCCACGCGTCAGCGCCATGATTGCGTCGGTGTTGAGGCCCTTGCCAGCATGGCCGCGCAACTTCGCGAAGCGTGTGGCCGGCTGATTATTGTCGGTACGTGCAAGCACTACGCTGCCATCGGCTGCGCGGCGGAAATCTACCTTGCTTCCCGGAACGATCCCCAGCAGATCTCGAACCGGCTTTGGTATGGTCACTTGTCCCTTGGCTGTAACGGTGGTGGTCATGTCCGCTCCATGGTAATACCTGTGTTCATGAAGGTATTACTCAACCGGACGGATTTCAAGCCCTGGATCGTCGACTACCCGTGAAACGGCTACAGACGATCGTTTACAGAAGACCTCTGCTTCTGAACAACCGGCTTGTAGCACTTATTATATGTCGATAGAATGTAATTTCATCGACACGAATTAGCCACATGTCGATAACGACGACATGTCCGCCCGACATGTCGTTCGAAGAAGGATTGATCGACATGCCGTTTCGCCCGGATTTCCCCTACAATGACCTCCCTCCCCTGCCCCCGCGCGAGGATGTTGAGACGAAGGCAGTCCTGAAGGCCTGCATCGAGGCCCGTGCAGCACTGGCCGAGCTTCGTATATCCGGTCAGCTCATTCCCAACCAAGCCGTACTGATCAACTCGATTCCGCTGCTCGAGGCGCAGGCGAGCTCGGAGATCGAAAATATCGTCACCACCACCGACAGGCTGTTCCGCTTCGCCAACGAAGCCGGCAATCACGCTGATTCTGCGACGAAGGAAGCATTACGCTATCGCACGGCCCTCAACGAAGGCTTTCAGACGCTCAAACAACGGCCTGTATCTACGTCAACGGCGATCACTGTGTGCCAGACCATTAAGGGGTTCGAGCTGGATATCCGCGCGACGCCAGGAACGGCGTTGATGAACGAGGCAACGGGTTCGGTAATTTACACGCCCCCCGAGGGCCAGGCACTTCTGCGCGATAAACTCGCGAACTGGGAGCGCTACATTCACGAAGCCGAGGACATCGACCCGCTGATCCGGCTCGCCGTGATGCATTACCAGTTCGAGGCGATCCACCCCTTCACCGACGGCAATGGCCGGACAGGACGGGTGCTGAATCTGCTCTACCTCGTCGACAAAGGCCTGCTGGACATCCCGGTACTCTATCTCAGCCGTTACATCATCGGCAACAAACGCGCCTATTATGATCGACTCCTGGCCGTCACGACCGACGAGGCATGGGAGGAATGGATCCTTTACATGCTGGAAGCCGTACGCGAAACGGCAAATTGGTCGACAGCGCGGATTCGCATCATCCGCGACCTGCTCGATCAAACCGCCGAGCATATCCGGCGCGATCTACCAAAAATCTACTCGCGGGAGTTGGCCGAGGTAATCTTCGTGAACCCTTACTGCAGGATCGGTGATCTTGTAACGGCCGGCATCGCAAAGCGACAGGCGGCGTCGGTCTATCTCAAAGCCCTCACCGATCAAGGCTTGCTGCAGGAGATGAAAGCCGGCCGGGAAAATCTTTACATCAATCCGGCGCTGCTAGCGCTTCTCAGCGACCGCGGCCCGGCTCTGCCCAACCGATGAAGCGCCCGAGTGCCAGAGATAACGATCGTCGTCGCATTCATGCGCCCAATTCTGAGCATACCCTTCATATGATGCCCAGCCGGCTTGAGCGACTGAGCCGGCGAACACCGCGGGGCGCCTTGAAATGGGAACCCCTTAGGTCAAGACCCTCATCGATCGCTCGCACCGGTCCGGCTTGATCGACGCTGAGACCACACCCAATGCAACAGCAGACCAGGTGCGAAATCATCTGAACCTCGGTTTCTGCAGAGTTTTCAGCAGGGAATCCGAGACCGTGAGGCCAGTACCGCCGCCCTCGTTGCCCTCTCGGTCATCCAATGGCCTTTCAGGCACTTTGCCCGAGGATTTTTGAGCATCGAGTTTGGCGCGCAACAGAGCCATGACCATTGGCCAGGTCGAGAATTTGCCCTCCCTCGCCTTGTCGGTCAGGCTGCGCAGATACCCCCCGGCGCTGCTGATCTGGTCAGTTCGCTGGTAGATCGCCGCCAGTGCGATCGCCGCGTGCTGCTCGCCCATGACCTCGCAGGCTTCTCGCCAGGCGCTGGGACTGATCGCCAGCATCGGCCGAGCCTGTTCCGCCGCGGCCAGAAAGTCCCGCCAGTGTCGGATATCGCCGCCTTGCGCAAGTTCCCGCAGGTTCGGGCAGGCATCCAGCACTATTCCCAAAGGCAATTCCCGTTTCGGCATACTCCGCACATTGTCGGGTTCCGTGGCGTTGCCGCCCGCTTCTTCTCTATTTCCAGAGCCATGTTCAGATTCAAAATTAGAGTCTGGTTTTGAATTCTGTATGTGGCGTCCAGAATGGGACTCATTGGCGTCCGGATTCTGTGTTTCTGCAAATGATTCCAACACCTCACGGATCTCCGTGAAGAGGCCATGAAGATCAGCGCTTACGTCATCAATGAGCTGTCTCGGCGCCGAACGGGGCAGGCGGCTCATAATGGCTTGGTAGGTCTGGTGTATCCTGCCCCAGTTCCCGGGCACATTTTCCGCAATGGCTGCCTCGATGAGTTTGACAACATCGCGGCGCAGCAGCGTGAGCCGCTCCCTGGCGACCCGAAAGGCATTCTTCTCGGCCCTGATGGCCTCTGCCAACTCGGAGAACTCCTCGGCCCGCGCAACGATCGGGGACAAATCAAAACCATAGGCCTGTTCGACTTGCCCGCCCCTGCCCTTGCGAGCGAAGCGCTTGCCGTTTGGGCTGTCTCTCCGGATAATCAGCCCACAGTCCACCAGGACGGCCAGATGACGCCGCAGCGTTGTCGCCGGCATGCCGTTTGCGCGAGCCATCAGCTGCTCGTTCGACGGCCACACGATCAATTCGCCGCCACCCGAAAGCTCTGATTCCGGATGGAAAGAGAGCAGGGCATTGAGAATAGAGAGCGAGCGCTCGGTGGCGCCGAGCAATTCGCGCGCCTCCCGGATAGCGTGGAATACTTTCCATTTCTGAACCTGGGCGCCTTCCGGCACTGCTTTTGCGATAGTCTGGCTTGCCATCATGCCAAGCGACATTGTCCGCCGCCCGAAGGGCGTCGTTGGGGTATGTGTCTGCATTGTTTTTCACCTATTGCTAGGCAAAAGAAATCTGCTCGCCGAAAATGACGCCAAAGACTCTTGACTATGATTCGCGGAAGTGGGATTCTCATAGTTGCTAAGCTTGAGAAGGGCTTCCGGAGATGCGTTTTCGGGGGCCTTTTTCTTTTGCTGTCTGTTTCCTTTCGCAGTGGGTTACGCACTCATTGCCAAAACTGACCAAGGTCAGCACGGACTCAGGCTCAAAAAACCTTGTCAGCTGACAAGGTTCTTACGCGAGCCCAAGTTCACCTCTCGCTCTCTCGAGCGAAGAACCTTTCAATCAGCGCTGGCAGTTCTTCCTCCATAAAATCGGCAAACGCCGACGCTTGAGCTTCTTCAATCGTCAGCTTCACAGCGACTTCAGAAAATACTGCCTTTCCGACAACCTCTCCGGTCGGGCCTCTTAGCGCCAGGCTGCTTTGCTTCTTCGGTGGAACCTTCTTCGCGACAGCAAGCGCTTGCTTGAAACGCTCATCGGACGGAAGGCGTAAAACCTTGTCACCTGACAAGATTTTGCGAACACGGCTAAGCACATCAGGCTCTGCCGATACCGCATCAGCCAGTGTGACCCATCGGGGCCGCCCAACCTTCGGGGCTCGTCCTATTGCTTCAATGATGTCCTGAGGCAGAACCCGGCACACCGATCGCAGGCGTGCAAGCTCGGGGTCATCAATCGAAAGCGCCGCACGAATGTCTCGAGGCTTGATACCTGCCTCGTCCATACGCCAGGCAAACAGGGCACGCTCAATCCAGCTGAGATCCTGACGCGCGGCATTTTCAATTCCCTGAGCGACCACAAGTTCGGCGTCAGAAAGATCCATTACGGTAGCTTTGAGCTTGATGCCAAGCTCCTTTGCCGCACGCCAACGCCGGTGCCCGTAGACGACCTGGTACCGGCCTTCAGCGCCCGGGTGCTTGCGCACCTGGACTGGCAGCTTCTGGCCTTCCTCGGCGATGAGCCTCTTCAACTTATCAAAATCGACGCTGTTGTCGTCCTGAAGCCGATCGGGAAACGGGGAAGGGTCTATCAATGCCGGATCGATCTCCAAACCAACTCCGGCGTCGACAATAGCCTGAAGTCGATCCCGCTGTTCACGGAGGTCGCTGAGTGATCTGTGCGTGGCGCCAATGACGCCCGCACCGACCCGCGCAAGCGGCTGCACGGGGAGAGGTCTGGTTTCACCTTCAGCCTGCCCGGCATTGCCATCAGACGGAGCCGGCTCGGAAAATGCTCCAAAGTTCGCAAGGATCGACTTACCTGATCCTTTTCTGCTCATATCCGCCCCCAGCTTTCTGCGATCAAGTCAACTATCCGCCCGTTGACAGCGTCGATGGATTCCCTTGCACGCTTGACCGTGGTGGCCCCCACATTGCCGGTTTCCAATTCGTAGAGTGTCCTTTTTGCAAGTCCGGCTGTCTCTATCGCGGCGCTCTCAACTGCCGTCGGCGTAAGAACGTCCTCCGCGAACAGATGCCTTAGCATCGACACAACATGGACCTGGGACTGGTCGTTGGGGTCATGCCGCGTCACAACGTAACGGAGAAAGTCCTGATGCAACTCAGCGCCGGCATCACGGATAACCGAAATCAGATCCCCCATCATGAGCAGGAACTGACTCATCGACATGACGTCAAGCATTGCCGGATGCACGGTCACAAGAAGACCAGTCGCAGCGTAAATGGCACCAAGCGTCAAGAAGCCGAGAGAAGGGGGGGTGTCGAGTATTACGACATCATAATCGTTTTCAACCTCGGCAATCACGAGCCGGAGGCGCTCGAAGAAGATGCTCTGACTACCATTGAGTTTCTGCGCAAGGACCCGCGGGGTCTCATGTTCGTATTCCATGACCTCGATGTTTCCCGGAATGAGGTCGATTCCAGAGAAGTAAGTCTTGCGAATTATTTCCTGGATCGGGCGCCGCTCATCATCGTAACGCAGAGCCGCGTAGATGGTCTCGTTCTGCTGGACATCCATCTCAGGCTGCGCACCAAACATCGCAGACAGCGACGCTTGTGGGTCTAGATCGATCGCGAGCACGCGGTAGCCAGAGAGCGCCAGATAATGTGCGAGATGCGCGCTGGTCGTCGTTTTCGCGCTACCGCCCTTGAAATTGGCGACCGCAAGGATCTGGAGATGCTCACCTTCACGTCGGTGCGGCAGATATCTTAGCGCCTCGGCAGGCTTTTGGCTGGCAAACAGCTCTCTCAGTTCGTTAATCTGCGCAAGAGTATATGCTCTATGGTTGTTTTCCAGTCGCGCCGGAACCGGACCTTTCCCCTCGTTGGACATCAACTTGAGGGTCGATTCCGGAATTGATGTGAGCTTCGACACCTCATGGGTCATGAAGAACCTGAGGCTCTTCTGAGCATCCGGCGGGTACATCTGTTGGCGTCGAGCCTGCAAGTGGCTTGAAAGCAAGCTCGCATGCCGGACAATCTTATCCGCTGGATCGCTCGTCTCAGGGATTGATGCAATTGGTACAACCATTGTCGTTGCGATTCCTCTTTGTCGGCCCGAAGGCGTTTTAGCGCCCCTTGCCCGACAAAGTTAGGCCACGATTCGGTATGCGCGTCCAGCGGTTTAAGGTTAACAGAAACTTAACAGCAGAATCTGGCCAAGCTCAGACAATCGGACTGTCAAGACCCAATAGATGACATTGGGATCTCGCAACACGCTTTCTGGCAATTTTTTCAATAAGATACGCCACTACAGTATGGCGCTGTGACTCGGAAGTAGCGGTCACGTGCCGAGCGGCGCGAACAGGTCGGCCAGAATCTCCTCATCAATCAATCCTGCAGTGCCCTCATCTGCATTGTCTGCCAGAAGCGCATCGGCGAGAGCCTGTTTGCGGGCCTGAAGGGCGAGGATCTTCTCCTCGACAGTGCCGGCTGCAACCAGACGGTGGACGAAGACGGGCTTGTCCTGTCCGATCCGGTGCACGCGGTCCATCGCCTGCCGTTCCACCGCGGGGTTCCACCACGGGTCATAGAGGATCACTGTATCGGCCTCGGTCAAGGTCAGACCTACCCCGCCCGCCTTGAGGCTGATCAGAAACACCGGGGCGGAACCGTCCCGGAATTCTTCCAGAACCTGGGCGCGCTTTCGAGTTTGACCGGTCAGGGTGAGATGGGGAATTCCGAGCGCATCCAGGTCCGATGCGATCAACCCCAGCATCTCGACGAATTGCGAAAATATCAGCACGCGCCGTCCCTCGGCCACCAATTCCTCCAGCAACTCTTTCAGCCGTGCACGCTTGGCGCTGTCGCTCACATGCCGTGCGGCCTCGGACTTCACAAGGGCGGGGTCGCAGCAGACCTGGCGCAGTTTCAAGAGAGCATCGAGAATCGTGATGCGCGCAGCTGCCAGCCCGCGCCTGGAAATTGCATCACGCACCCGTGCATCCATGACGCTGCGCACGGTCTCATAGAGGGCCTGTTGCGATTTCGTCAGCTCAACCCGTTCGATAATTTCGGTCCGCGGCGGCAGCTCGGAAGCAACGCCTTCCTTGGTACGGCGCAGAAGGAATGGGCGCACGCGCCGATTGAGCCGCGCCTGTGCGCGTGGGTCACCCTGTTTCTCGATGGGGGTTCGAAACAGCTTATGGAAGGTCTTGCGATCCCCCAGCAGCCCGGGATTGATCCAGTCGAACAGCGTCCAGAGGTCCTGCAGGGAGTTCTCCATCGGAGTGCCGGTCAGGGCCAATCGACCGGCCGAGTGAATGTCGCGTAGAGCCTTGGCCATCTGGGATGCGGGGTTTTTCAGGATCTGCGCTTCGTCGACAATCACCAGATCCCAACGCACAGAAGCCAGCAGATCCTTGTCGCGTGCTAGCAGCGGATAGGTGGTTGCCACCAGATCGGCGTTCTCGATCTCACTTTTCAGGGAATGCCGTCCGGTGCCGTGCAGGATCAACAGACGCAAGTCGGGGGCGAAGCGCGAGGCCTGATCCTGCCAGCCATGGATCAGGCTGGTGGGCACAACAAGAAGCGCTGGCCCCTGGGCGTTCCCACTTTCGCGCCGCGCCTGCAAGAGGGCAAGAGTTTGCACGGTCTTGCCCAATCCCATGTCATCGGCCAGCACCCCGCCAAAGCCGGCGCCGATCAGAGTGCCCATCCAGGCGGCGCCAAAACCCTGATAGGGGCGCAGTTCGGCGCAAAGCCCATGTGGCTGTGCGATTGTCGTGACATTCCCCAAGGCCTGCAGACTGCGCGCCAGCGGCAGAATGCCTGCATGATCGGCAAAGCGCACCTCACTGCCCACGAGCACCTCGGCCACTTCATGAACGAGCGTGGCTTCCGACGGGTGCATCCGTCCTGTCGCGTGATGCAGCAGAAACAGGTGCAGCACAGATGCGATCGGGCTCAGATCAACTGCCACATAGCGTCCGCGTATGCGTTCAATGAAGGCCGGGCGCGCCATCAGATGGGTCCGCAATGACTCGAGATCGGGCACCGCATCCCCAAACTCGTCACCCAGCTGTTCCAGATATGCAGCTATCAGCGGGGCCAGATCGTGGGTTTTGCCGGCCACCTCGACCTTGAAGCCCAGATCGAACCAGCCATATCCGCCAAAGGTCTCACCCGATGCCCTGACAGTCTCGACCGAAAGACGGGTCTCGGCCTCTTCGATCTGATAAGGCCATTTCGAGGTGATCTCGATTTCCCACCCTTGAGTGCGCAAGATTGGGAGAACGCGCGCAGTGAACTCAAGCGCCGCTTCGATCCGGCTGATCTCAAAGGTCAACTCATTCGTCTCGCCATCGGCGAAGACAAAGTCATAACGCGCCAGCCCATCGCTCGGGCTATGCAACTCCAGCTCGTCAACCGGGATAGCTCCGGATTCCTGTATCAGGACATGGCTTTCATTCTCCCATTCGAGATCACGTTGAAGCGTCACAAGAGTATTGTTTTCAATGAGACGCGGCTCATCGGCTTCCATCAACGACACCGCATGCCCTTCATAGAGAAATCGCAGCGAAAGACAGGGAAGGGTGACGGATGTTCGCCCATATCGGTAATGTCCCTCATGCGCATTCGCGGATGCCAGCGTCAGCTGCGCCTGTCGTGTCCGGGCGGGCCTCCGCGTCGCATCCGGAAGTTTCGGGCGAGGCAGCGTCAATCCGCCAAGCCGTTGCGGCAATGATGCCCCCAGTCGAGCCATATCGTCGCGCGCAATGATAGGGCAGGACCTGACCAGCCTGATTAAATCAACTCCAGGGACTTGTGCCAGTTCACCGATCATCTTGCGGGTTGGGTGAAGCCAGATACCGGATTGCCCGAACCGGGCGACATGCAATGCCGATCCATCAGGGGCGACAAACGCCAACCTTGATCCACCGTCATCGCCAAGGTTCCATCCCAAGTTGAGCGGCATCATCTCGTCGGACCACGCAAGCTGAGCTTCTGCGCTGGCTTCAGCCAGAGCGCGTCCGGTATTGCAGATCTCAGCCAGGAGAGATGTGTCGAGCTGATCCGCGGCACGCAATACATCAGGAAGATCGTAAGCCGCGTAGCCTGTTTGGCCGGTGAGACGGCGCGAGCGGGCCAGGCGGCTCAAAAGATCAAGATCCACCGGTCGGAAGAAGCCGGGCAGGGGCTTCGCTCCGCGAAGCTGATAGATGACATCATAACGCCGGATTGCCTTGTTCAACCCGGTGCCTTGGGCGTTCATTCTTCCCTTGTAGATATCGATACGCAGTTCGCCTTGGGCAAAATCGGTGATGTAGAGCAGCCTGTCCTTTATCGTTTCGGGGTAGTCTTCGGGGCGCTCGTGGGGGGCAGGGGCGGCGTCTTGGTTTTGCGACGCTGGGCTATCCTGAACTTGGCGCAGCCAATGGTGCACTGCGGCCGGTACCGTCGCCGTCGCCATAATGTTCCGCCCCGGTGTGCGCCCTTGGGCATTGTATTCCAGGAGGGCGGCCACAACATGTTTGCAGTTGAACGACACCGGGCAACTGCAAAGTCCGAATACCTCGCCATTGGGTTTGCGCGCTGTGCCAGGCTTGATCTGGATTGATTGGCGATAGGTTGTGCCCTTGCCATTATGAACCCGTGCTTCCAGCCCTCCGTCTTCGTCCGGGGCAACCGATACCACATGCCCTGCACGATGATAGGTCTTGCCGCGCTCCAGTGTCGCCCTGTCAAAATGTGTCTCAAATGAAATCACAACAGCCGGCCTCTCCGTACATGATCCTGATTGCATACACCTGGCCCTGTTCGCAACAAGCGGAAAGGGTCGGAACGGTAATGACGCTACCCTGCGAACTCCCAACCGGCCGAGGAAAACCTGCGGCCGGTTGGAACGCTGTATCGTCATGTCGTGCGAACATGTATTTTTGATTTAGCAGTTGCAGGCGCGTAAAAATTGAAATGTCCAAAACAAGCGATGGCGCGTCTGCTGCAGTCGGACACACAGACCGGATAGACAGCCGCGAAGGCGATTGCAAGTATAAGACAATCACCGCATGTGACGCAGGCCATAGGATCGACTATGGATTGGCGACGCAGACCAACGGCTCAAGACAGACAAGCTGCCATGGCAGCCGTGCCTGGCATCCCGGCATGGACACCGGACGGAGACGAAAATTGACCGTCACTCACCTCGACAGGCTTGAAGCGGAAGCAATCCACATCTTCCGGGAGGTTGCCGCCAGTTTTGCGAAGCCGGTGATGCTTTATTCCGTGGGCAAGGACTCCTCGGTGATGCTGCGGCTGGCGATAAAGGCATTCTATCCCGCCAAGCCGCCATTTCCGTTCCTGCATGTCGACACCACCTGGAAGTTCCGCGAGATGATCTCCTTTCGCGACCAGATGGCTGCCGATCTCGGACTCGACCTGATTGTCCACATCAACCAGGACGGCGTACGCGACGGCATCAATCCTATCGATCACGGCTCCAACACGCACACACATGTGATGAAGACGCTGGGCCTGCGCCAGGCGCTGGACGCCCATGGCTTTGATGCGGCATTCGGCGGCGCACGGCGCGACGAGGAAAAATCCCGCGCCAAGGAGCGGATCTTTTCGTTCCGCAATGCCCAGCATGCGTGGGATCCCAAGACCCAGCGACCGGAAATGTGGAAGACCTACAACACCCGCATCGGCAAGGGCGAATCGATTCGCGTGTTTCCGCTGTCAAACTGGACCGAACTCGACATCTGGCAGTACATTCTCAAGGAAAACATTCCGATCGTGCCGCTTTATTTCGCAGCCCCCCGTCCGGTGGTGGAGCGCGACGGCATGCTGATCATGGTCGACGACGACCGCCTCAAGCTCAATCCCGGGGAAGAGCCTCAGACCCGCAAGGTCCGTTTCCGCACGCTGGGATGCTACCCGCTCACCGGAGCACTGGAATCGGATGCCGAGACGCTCGAGGACATTGTCGGTGAGATGCTGGTCGCCCGCACATCCGAACGGCAGGGACGGCTGATTGACCGGGATGAATCGGGCTCGATGGAAAAGAAGAAAAAAGAAGGCTACTTCTGATGCAAAACCCAACGGCTCCGGATCTGGCGGGCGGCGTGGCGACCTATCTCAACCGTCAGGAAAACAAGACGCTGCTGCGCTTCATCACCTGCGGCTCCGTCGATGACGGCAAATCCACCCTGATCGGCCGGCTGCTTTATGACACCAAGCTGATTTTCGAAGACCAATTGGCCGCGCTCGAGAGCGACAGCCGCAAGCATGGCACCGTCGGCGAGGACATTGACTTCGCCCTGCTTGTCGATGGCCTGGAAGCCGAACGCGAACAGGGCATCACCATCGATGTTGCCTACCGGTTCTTCGCCACGGAAAAGCGCAAGTTCATCGTCGCCGACACGCCGGGCCATGAGGAATACACCTGCAACATGGCGACCGGCGCCTCGACCGCCGACCTGGCGGTCGTGCTGATCGATGCCCGCAAGGGCGTGCTCGAGCAGACCAGGCGCCACTCCCACATCGTGTCGCTGCTTGGGACTCGCCAGATCGTGCTGGCCATCAACAAGATCGACCTGGTGGATCACGACCAGGCGGTCTACGACCGCATCGTGGCCGACTACCGCGCCTTCGCCGAAACCCTGGGTTTCGATGACATCCGCGCCATTCCGATGTCCGCGCGCTTTGGCGACAACGTCTCGATCCCGTCGAAGGCCATGCTCTGGTATGACGGGCCGACGCTGATCGAGCATCTGGAAAGCGTGGTCCTGCCGGACAGTGCAGCGGAGCTTCCGTTCCGCTTTCCGGTGCAGCTCGTGGTCCGTCCGCATCTGGATTTCCGCGGATTTGCCGGACAGATCGCTTCCGGCAAGATAGCGGTTGGCGATGCTATCGTGGTCGCAAACTCCGGTCAGATGGGCAAGATCAAGACCATCGTGACCGCCGGCGGCGAGTTGCCTTCGGCCCGTGAAGGCCAGGCCGTGACTTTGGTTCTGGACGGGGAAACGGATGTTTCGCGCGGCTCCATGCTGTCGGCGCCGGATGCACGGCCGCTGGTCAGCGACCAGTTCCAGGCGCATGTGATCTGGTTCGACCGACACGCCCTGCTGCCAGGACGGAGCTATATCCTGCGCAGCGAAACCATGTCGACGCCAGCCAGCGTGACAACGCTCAAGCACAAGATCAACGTCAATTCATTCGCGCTCGAGGCCGCCACCCATCTCGACCGCAATGAAATCGGGGTGTGCAACATTTCCACCCAGACTGCCATCGCCTTCGACGCCTATCGCGACAACCGGGCGACCGGCAATTTCATCCTGATCGACCGGATGACCAACGCCACGGTCGGCGCCGGCATGATCGATCATGCCCTGCGCCGGGCCGACAATGTGCACTGGCAGAACATCGACATCACTCGCGAGGCGCGGAGCGCACTCAAGCACCAGAAGCCGGCGGTTCTCTGGTTCACCGGTCTCTCAGGCTCGGGCAAGTCGACCATCGCCAATCTGGTGGAAAAGCAGTTGCACACGCTTGGGCGACACACCATGACGCTCGACGGCGACAATGTCCGCCACGGGCTGAACCGCGATCTGGGTTTCACCGAGGAAGACCGGGTCGAGAACATTCGCCGTGTTGCCGAAGTGGCGCGGCTGATGAGCGACGCCGGCCTGATCGTGCTGGTCTCGTTCATCTCTCCGTTCCGCTCGGAACGCCGGATGGCGCGCGAGATGATGGCGCCCGGGGAATTCCTCGAGGTTTTCGTCGACACGCCACTTGAAGAATGCGCCCGGCGCGATCCGAAGGGGCTGTACAAGAAAGCAATGGCCGGAAACCTGGCCAATTTCACAGGGGTCTCATCCCCCTACGAGAGACCCGAAGAGCCAGATATTCACCTTAAAACCATGGATGAAAATGCAGACGCCCTAGCCAGAACGGTTGTCGACCGGCTCATCCGTGACCTCAGTTAGAGAAGATTCTCGACTTGACCCGCGACACATTGTATTTTCTGAGGCGATCCGCCGGTTCTGTCGCAAACCGTAATTCTGGTCACGATAGGAAGTTTCTGTGCTGGCTATCAAGCGGCCAGGTAGGGCACGCGGCCATTTTGGCCAAAAAACGCTTGGGTCTGCTGTGCTGAGCGACAACCATCTGGGCCGTTGCCATTAGGCACGACCAGGCTGAAGGGCTGCGCGACGGGCGCATGTACCTCTGTGTTAACAACAGCGTTTCCCAGAGCACCGCGAGGGCCAAAAGCGGAACGGTTCTGCTCAGGCAGGAATCGCCGAAGCTGAATTCAGCAACGCATATCGGGGAGTCCGCAACGGCAGATCCTTGTTCGGAATCTGGAGGGTTCTGTGAGGTCCGTATTCTGAGCATGCCACGCCCAAAGATCGGACCTCATTGAAGCCCGATTGAACGAAGTCGCGGGCTGCCTGGAACTATGGGTGTGTTTCGGCATGCAAAATTGACCCCCTTGGCGGGGTAATCGGCATCCAATTTTGACCCCCTTTAGATTTCATCTGACCATCCGGCTTTTGGCAGCGGATGGAGTGGGAGTTGAAGAGAGT
>Ga0180016_100233_pt1 | contig 16805 bp, 14 predicted proteins | sample KR46_M_MetaG_FD_129673 | JGI IMG/M metagenome (GOLD analysis project Ga0180016, IMG submission 129673) | Groundwater microbial communities from the Olkiluoto Island deep subsurface site, Finland - KR46_M_MetaG | ecosystem: Environmental > Aquatic > Deep subsurface > Groundwater | place: Finland... | reverse complement strand
CTGCTTTGGGCGCGAATTCCGGCACGGACCCTGCGCGCGCTCTTGGGTGATGCCGGCCCCCTGAGGCGGGATCGCCCGGGGAGTTCGCATCGAGCGCGGCATGTCCGCCACAGGCCCGGACCGATCTCCCGCCCTCGCCCGCATGTCGCGGACGGATCGGGACCCGGCCCGGTGGCTGGCTTTGCACGGCGCTCAAGAGCGCCGCCCGCCAGCGGAACCGCGTTGGCCATCGCCTCCCCGTTGGTTGCGTCTTACGTTGAGACGCGTATCACCGGGGCATTCCCTTCCGCCTGGCCCGAAACGCTCGCGAGACCATCCGGCAGCGGAAGTGCAACGATGATCGCATGCGGGTGGAAGGTGGGGAAAAAATTGGGGGCATTTTCGGGTAAGTGATTGGGATTGTTGGAACGGCTGAGCGGGTTTATCCCCGTTTTCGGGACGGTTCCTGCACGTCGTGACAGGTGCGCGGCGGCTTGGCACGCCCCCTGCGTCGTCCCCCGCCCTCACCATCATCATGCCCGGCCCGCCCTCTCCGTCGTCATCCTCGGCCGTCGTGCCGAGGATCTGCTGGCCCCTCGGGTTTTCCGCTGGACCAACTGTGGCGCGGCGGGCGGCGGCAGATACTCGGGACAGGCCCGAGTATGACGGCGGAGGGGTGGTGCCCGGGGCCAGGGATAACGAAACGTGGGGGTGCGGGTGGGCCGGCGGCTGGCGGGACGTGCGCTTGTCCCTAATCCAGCCCCGCCATCCCGGCTCAAAAACTCGGAAACCCCCGGGCCGACCATTGCTCGCGCGGGATCGGGGCGCCGACCTTGTGGGCGAAGCCCATGACCTTGAGCGCCTCGTCATCGACCGTGCAGCGGAAACTCAGAGCGTACCAGGCGCCATCGGCGCGGAAGGCGGCGTCGCTGACCGCCAGCACGTTGCCCTCGTCCAGCTGGTAGGACGGCAGCAGCTCGACGCCGTAGCGGCCGGGATCGTTGCGCAGCTGCTCGCGCAATTCGGTGGTGCAGAGCTGGCTTGCCCGCAGCCCACGCGCCAGGCTGCCCATCGCCACCATCGCCGCCCGGTTCTCGGTGAGAACCGGCGAGAACAATTCTCCCGCCTCGACGAGGTCGGGGTCGGCAGGTAGCGTCTCCGGCGGCACGGTCCCGGGCGCATCCGCGGATTGCTCCGGTTCGGCGGGAGCAACGGCAGGCGTTTCAGCGAGCGCTCCGGACAGTTCAGCCGGGCCGGCAGCCGGATCGGGCTCGGCAAGCGCGCTTTCGGACAGGGACGCCTCGGGCAGCGCGATCTCCGGCAATGCGAGGCCGGCGGCGTCAGGCTGGGCTTCCGGATCGGATGTCACCGGCTCGGCGATCTCGGATTCGGGCGATCCAGTCTCTGGCGTTTCGGGGTCGGCCATCTCGGGTTCTGCGGGTCGTTCAGGCTCGACCGGGTCGGCTGCCTCACTGTCCGAACTCTCCGGCCGGGTTGGTTCTTCGGCGCTGTCGCCATCCGGCGCCAGGCGCGGGCCGCTGTCTTCCTCGCCAAACCGGAACACCGGCCTGAGCACCGGAATCGGCGCGGCCTCGCCCTCCCCGGCGGCATCGGGCGCGGGGGACTGTTCGGGCTCAGGGTCAGTCTCCTCCGGCGATTCGGGCTCTTCTGACTCGGGCTCTGCTACGGGTTCGGGCGGCTGCTCGGCCTCGGGTTGAGGCGGTTCGGGCTCCGGCTCCGCTTCGGGTTCCGGTTCGGCTTCAGGTTCAGGCGGCGGCTCGGGAGGCTCCACCATGGTCACCTCGACCACCTGTTCCTCCGGTTCCGTCTCGGCTTCAGGCTGTGGCAGGGTGAACAGCAGGCCGACCAGAACGAGCCCGTGCAGAACGATCGAGAGCGCCAGCCCGCTGCTCACTCCCCTCCATCTGAATTCACGCCATGAGATCATGCCGCGATCCATAGCAGAAAATGCGGACAAAGAAGGACCGGAGCGGACACTGCACCGGTCATTTTGCCGTGACCGGGAAACATCCGCGGGCCGGTTCGGCGCCGGACCATGCCGCGCCGACCCGGACGCAGGCCGCGAACTCCATGGCGTGCCCTTGCTCCCGCCTGCCGGTGATGGCATGACGGGAGGGCGATCGAGGGAGAGGCACATGGCGGGATACAGGCTTTACTGGCGGCCGGGGACGGGCTCGATGGTGGTCGAGGCCGCGTTGCGGATGATCGGCGCGGAGTTCGAGCGCATCCAGATCGACAAGGAGGCGGCGCTGTCGACGCCGCGGTTCCTGGCGCTCAACCCGGCCGGCAAGGTGCCGGTGCTGGCGCTGCCCTCGGGCCAGGTGATCACTGAGAGCGTGGCGATCCTGCTGGCGCTCGACGAGACCTTTCCCGAGGCGCGACTGCTGCCACAGCATGGCTCGCCTGCCCGCAATGTGGCGGTGCAATGGCTCATCTTCATGACCGCCAACATCTACCCCGATGCATTGCGCTACTACCATCCCGAACGCTACGGCGACGCGACCTCGGAAGCCGCCATCAAGCTGCAGGCGGGCGGCGACATGGACCGCGATTTCGCCCAGCTGGCTTCAGCGATCAGGGGGCCGTTCCTCATGGGTTCGCGGATGACCATCACCGATGTCTATGCCGCGATGCTGGCCGACTGGCACGCCCCGGCGCGTGCATTGCCGAAGATCGCGGCGCTCACCGCCGCGGTGCTTGAGAACGCGGCCGTGGCCGAGGCCTGGCGCAATCACGAGTTTGGCGCGTAAGGCCGCTATTTCGCCGACAGACCCGCCACCGCGAGCTTCAGCCCGGCGATGAGGAACGGGGCCGCGTGCATCAGCAGATCGAAGATGTCGATCGGCTTCACGAGCGTTCCGGCGGCAAGCATCTTGAGCTTCTCCCAGAGATGCGGCTCCGGCACGAAGGGCGCGAGCCCGAGCGTCAGGCAGGCGAGCAGGACAAGGCTCCAGGGCAACTGGTCGAGGATCTGGGTCAACTGGTCCATCAGGGCTCCGGCAGGGTGCGGCGGCCGGCAGGGTGCGGCGGCGGTGAGATGCATATCATGCGGCTCGGCCGGGAGTTCCAGTGGGAAACATGCGATTGTGCGCATATGTCGCGGACGGGCAAGGCGTAGGCACATTGCGGTCGAAAGTGGAGGAAGCCCGCCCCCGAGCCTTCGTGATCCTCGGCCCCCGAGCCGAGGATCCATTCCGTGCTCTGGCCACGTTCTGCACAACCCGGAGAAATCACGGAATGGATCCCAGGGTCGGGGCCCTGGGAGGACGATGCGGGGATGTTACGGCCCGATCACCAAGGCAGCCGGTCGGCTACTCGTCTTACCTCTTGCCTCAGCGGCACGTGCCAGTTCTGCGAGGCGCGCAACGGCATGTGGCTGGGCTTTGACGCTGTCATGCCGGGCTTGACCCGGCAACCGACGGCGAGCGAGGAGAGTCTCTCACGACGCGGACGCGTCGTGGCAGGATTCCGGCTCGTGGCCGGAATTGACGGGGGGTGGGGTGCGTCGCCCCAAGGAAACAGATGCCTCAACGAAAAACCCCGAAGTTGGAGGCCAACTTCGGGGTTCAGTTCTGTGATCACTGGGCTCTCGTGAAGAGGCCTTCCCCCTTGCGATTTCTAACGTTTAGCCGACCCTGCGGGCCGGCTAAAGCGTTGAAATCGCTTTCTCTCCCCGGAGGGGAGAGAGAGGAGCGCAGGCATCAGCTATCCAAGAAGCTCCTGAGCTTCCTTGACCGGCTCGGGTGCTTCAGCTTCCGCAGCGCCTTGGCCTCGATCTGGCGGATGCGTTCGCGGGTGACCGAGAACTGCTGGCCGACTTCTTCGAGCGTGTGGTCGGTGTTCATGCCGATGCCGAAGCGCATGCGCAGAACGCGTTCCTCGCGGGGCGTCAGCGAGGCCAGCACGCGGGTGGTGGTTTCTCTGAGGTTCGCCTGGATCGCGGCGTCGATCGGCAGGATGGCGTTCTTGTCCTCGATGAAGTCGCCGAGATGGCTGTCTTCCTCGTCGCCCACGGGGGTTTCGAGAGAGATCGGCTCCTTGGCGATCTTGAGCACCTTGCGCACCTTTTCGAGCGGCATCGCGAGCTTTTCGGCCAGTTCCTCCGGCGTCGGCTCGCGGCCGATCTCGTGCAGCATCTGGCGGCTCGTCCGCACGATCTTGTTGATGGTCTCGATCATGTGGACGGGAATGCGGATGGTGCGGGCCTGGTCGGCGATCGAGCGGGTGATCGCCTGCCTGATCCACCAGGTGGCGTAGGTCGAGAACTTGTAGCCGCGGCGGTATTCGAACTTGTCCACCGCCTTCATCAGGCCGATATTGCCTTCCTGGATCAGATCGAGGAACTGCAGGCCGCGGTTGGTGTATTTCTTGGCGATCGAGATCACAAGGCGAAGATTGGCCTCGACCATTTCCTTCTTGGCGATGCGCGCCTCGCGCTCGCCCTTCTGCACCATCTGCACGATGCGGCGGAACTCGGAGATCGAGATCCCGGTTTCGGTCGCCAGGAACTGGATTTCGGCGCGGATGTCGCGGATGCCGTTGGATTCGGACTTGGCGAATTCCTTCCAGCCCTTGGCCGACAGGTTGGCGATCGACTTCATCCAGTTGGGATCGAGCTCGGCGCCGGAATACTGCACCAGGAAATCGTCGCGCTTGACGCCGTAGCTTTCGGCGAGCCTGAGCAGGCGGCCCTCGTTGGCGACCAGGCGCTTGTTGATGTCGTAGAGCTGCTCGACCAGGCTGTCGATGCGGTTCTGGTTGAGTGACAGCGACTTGACCGCGGTGATCAGCGCGTCTTTCAGTTCCTTGTAGCGGCGCTCCTGCGCCGGCGACAGGGTGCCGGTGGCGGCAAGACGCGCCTCGACCTGCTGGTCCTGCAGCTTTCTGAGCTTCTTGTAGGTCTCGGCGATGGTGTCGAGCGTTTCCATCACCTGCGGGCGAAGTTCGGCCTCCATGGCGGCGAGCGAGAGATTGTTCTCGTCGTCGTCATCCTCTTCCTCTTCATACTGGCCTTCGCCGCCGACATTGGTAACGTCGTCGGTAGCCGCCTTCTCGGCGCGGACCTTTTCCTTTTCCTCGGCCACCTTGCGGTCGGCCTCGATCTTTTCCGGGCTCTGGAACTGCGGCGCTGCCTTGGCTTCAGGGCCGGAATAGGTGGTCTCGAGATCGATGATCTCGCGCAGCAGCGTTGCGCCTTCGTTCAACTCCTCGCGCCAGATGATGATGGCCTGAAAGGTCAGCGGACTTTCGCACAGGCCCGCGATCATGGTCTCGCGGCCGGCCTCGATGCGCTTGGCGATGGCGATTTCGCCTTCGCGCGACAGAAGCTCGACGGATCCCATTTCGCGCAGATACATGCGCACAGGGTCATCGGTGCGGTCGGTCGGCTCTTTCTTCTTGGCTGAAGCCACGGCAGTGCCCGACGCAGGCGCGATTTCGCTGCCTTCGGCGGCGTCCTCGCTCTCCGAATCGTCCTCGGCTTCCTTGTCTTCGCCGGCCTCGTCTTCCTCGACGACGTTGATGCCCATGTCGGAGAGCATCGACAGGATGTCCTCGATCTGCTCGGAGGTCACTTCCTCCGAGGGCAGCACCGCATTGAGCTCGTCCATGGTCACGTAACCCCGTTTTTTCGAGGTCTTGATCATTTTCTTGACGGCGTCATCCGACAGGTCGAGCAACGGCCCGTCGGGACCGCTGGCGTCGCGCTCGTTCTCTGTCTCGTCGGTTGCTTCTTTTACCTTGCTTGCCATGGGCAGTCACTTTCCCCGGATTTCATTCGGTTGACATCTGCTCAGCGCCAGACCCTGGCGCATGACACCGCCCTTGCACCAGGCGGCTTTTGCGAATCATCCGGATTGTTGTGGCGTATGGATGCCTAATTCCCTGTTAACCATGCCGATCAAAAAGCCTCGCTGGCTTTCCGGTCCCGGAAAACCGCGCCTTCAGCGCCCGCCCCCGGACCCCGTGATCGCGCATCTATTATAACAAACAGGTGATTCCCACAAAAACCCAATCCGTCAAGGCTTATCGGGCAAAAACCACGCACATCCGGTAAATTGCGTGGCCCTGCCTGCATCGTCGGTTTTGTTCGCTCAATCACCCTATGTAGGAGCGGCGGGCGGCTTCACAAGTGCCTGGCCCTCAAATCGCTGCGGCGGCGGAGGATCAGCCGGTTCCGCGGCCGCCCTTGATCCGGCCCGACAGGACGCCGAAGCCGTCTATGATGGCTTCCTGGTTTTCAAGCCGCGCGACTTCGAGCTGCACCTCCTGAAGCGCCAGCATCAGCCCGGGAATGGCCTCGCCATCGCCCGCTTCCGTGGCTTCGGCAATATCGCGCTCGAGTTCGGCCTTCTGCCATTTGAGCGCGCGGGTGCGCTTGTGAAGCGCCAGCGCCTGGGTGTAGCCCTCGCGCGCATCTTCAGCCGCCGCCTCCACCGTCGCCGTCCAGATCCGCGAATTGCGCACCTGGCTCTCGAGCCGGGCGATGAAGGCGCCCTGCCCGTCGGATTCCAGCGCCTCAAACAGCCGTTCGCGGTCGAACCGACCGCCGGCGGACGCCGCGTCGAGCATCACCTGCATCACCCGCATCAGCCCCTTGTCGTCGAATTCGAGCGCGGCAAGCTCGTCGAATTCGTCGTGCAGCATCTGCGGATGATTGGCGACCGTCATCACCAGCACGGTCTCGCGCAGCGACGGCAGGTCGGCATGACCGCGCACCATGCCAGACCGCGTGAGCCGCTCCGACACCGCCATAGCCCGCCCCGCCTGCGGACCCGGGCGCCCGCGCGCGCCGTCGCGATCATTGCCACGTTCGAACCCGTTGCCGCCGTAGCCACCCTGGCCATAGCCGCCGCGACCGCCTTTGCCCTGGCCGCGATTGGCGTAGCCGGTGCCGAAGAAGGACTGCATCCGGTCGCGCATGTCCTGCTGGTAGTGGCGGCGCAGGCTCTCGTCGGCAATCAGCGATGTCGCCTGCTTGAGCCGGGCTTCGAGCTCGGCGCGGCTTTCAGGCGTTTCGAACACCCCTGCGCCCGCCTCGCGCGACCAGACAACGTCTGCGAGCGGCCGCGCGGCGGCAACCAGCTGGTCGAACGGCTCGCGCCCGTCCTGGCGCACCAGATCGTCGGGGTCCTTGCCCGGCGGCAGCACCGCGATGCGGAGCGAGCGGCCGGCGCCGATCAGCGGCAGCGCCAGATCGACCGTGCGGTTGGCGGCGCGCTGGCCGGCCTCGTCGCCGTCAAAGCACAGGACCGGCTGCGGCGTCACCCGCCAGGTCAGCTTGAGCTGGTTTTCAGTGAGCGCGGTGCCCAAGGGCGCAATGACATTGTCGATGCCGGCCTGCGCCAGCCCGATCACGTCCATGTAGCCCTCGACCACAATCAGCGTGCCATCCTGGCCGCAGGCGCGCCGGGCACGGGCAAAGTTGTAAAGCACATTGCCCTTGTGGAAGAGCTCGGTCTCGTTGGAATTGAGGTACTTGGCCGGCGCGCCCTCGGCCAGCGCCCGTCCGCCAAAGGCGATGACGCGCTCGCGCGACGACAGGATCGGGAACATGATGCGGTCGCGGAAGCGGTCATAGGACACGGCGATCTCCGGCCCGTGCACGACCAGCCCGCAGGCCTCGATCTGCTCGCGGTCGACGCCGCGCGAGGCGAGATGTTCTTTCAGCGCGCTGCGGCTGTCGGGACTGTAGCCCAGCCGGAAGGCGGCAATGGTGCGGCCCGACAGGCCGCGGTCGCGCAAGTACGCGCGCGCCTTTGCCCCCTGAGGCCCCTGCAGTTCGGCCTCGAAGAACGACGCCGCCATTTCCATGACGTCCTCGAGGCTGGCGCGGGTGCGCTCGCGCGCCGCGGCCTGCGGATCGGGGGCGGGCATGGATATGCCGGCCATGTCGGCGACGCGCTCAACCGCTTCGGGGAAATTCAGGTTTTCGAGTTCGGTCAAAAACTTGAAATGGTCCCCCGACACGCCGCAGCCGAAGCAATGGTAGCGGCCCTTGCGGTCCTCGCAGTGAAACGAGGGCGATTTCTCGCCGTGGAACGGGCAGCAGGCCCACCAGTCGCCGCGCGAGGTGTTGGTCTTCTTGCGGTCCCAGGTCACATGACGGCCGATCACGTCCGAGATCGGAACCCGGTCGCGAATTTCATCAAGAAAGGACGGTGAGAACCGCAAAAGCTGCACGCCTCCGGCGCTTGGCGAGGATGGATAGATGACTTATCTATATAGGAGCTGCGCGCATCGCTGGCAAAGACCTTGATGCCGCTCTCCCGGTTATGCACACAGGCAGGCCCTGGGCCTGCCGGATGTGTTGCCATGCGCAATGCAGTCCCCACGCAAACGGCTAGATTTGAGCGACAATGCACCTGCATTTGTTCCATAGCGGCAGTGCCAATCGCCCCCGATCGTTAAAATCCTAAACATTTTTCCCATCGGGAATTAATAAACTACTGTTAGATATCAAACCGTCGCAATGGAATACATTTCCCGCAGGCATGATGCCGCGGTCTGTTGCATGGCCGCAGATACGGCATGTCGAGACCAATTTCACCTCAGAGCGGACCCGCCCCTGTCGGCGCGGCTTCCGGAACGGCGTTGATGCGCAAAAAAGAAACCACCTACGGCAAGGGCTTCAACGCGATTGGAGCCCGGTTCACACTGATCTATCTGGTTCTGGCGGCCATCTGTCTGGTCCTGGTCGCGCAGCCATTCACAGGACGGCTTAGCGCTTCGGACATGGCGATGCATGTCGGCCTGGCGTCCTTTGGCCTTTGCATTACAGCTGGCCTGATGCTCCTGCTGAGCCGGAATTTGAGCGAGCCCATCCGCCAGCTGACCGAAATTGCCAGGCGCATCGCCGAAGGCGACCTCGATGTGAAGATCCCGCTGCTGTGCAAATGCGAAATCGGTGGCCTGGCAGCCAGCATGCGCCTGATGGTCAAGCGCTTGCGTACCTCCACCGCCGAAAACCGCCAACTCGCCAACCATGATCTCATCACCGGACTTCCCAACCGCTACCGGCTTCAGACGCTTCTGGAGCGGCGGGTGGGTTCGATTGGCGCCGAGGGGCAACCGGCCCGCGGAGCAGTGTTCTTCATCGACATTCTGGAATTGCGCAAGGTCAATGACCGGTTCGGCCACGAGGCGTCGGACAAGTTGCTCAAGAGCATCGCCCACCTGCTCGTCGCGGCGTCGCCCTGCAGAAACCATGACGAGAACCTGCGCAATGCCGCGAGCGAGAGATTTGACAAACCCGTGCTGGCGCGATTCGGCGGAACCGAACTGGTCTTGACAGTACCCGATCTGGTCGACCCCATCGCAATCGGCGCGCTCGCAGACCGGCTGCATATGGCTGTGGCCGGCATTGTCGAAGAGGCTGGGCGGCAATTCCGTCCGAAGATCGCCATCGGCATCGCCATCTATCCCGACCATTCGAACTCGGCGATCAAGGTCAAGCAATATGCGGCGCTTGCCTGCAACCATTCCCTGGCCCTGCCCATCTTGAACAAAACCGCTCTGTTTGAAGCAGACATGATGCAGGCCATCAAGACCCGGGAGAGCATCGAGCGCTACCTGCGCACTGCCATCGCGGAACGCCAGTTCGAGGTTTACTATCAGCCCAAGGTCAGCGCCCGCGACTGGACTGTCACCGGCGTCGAGGCGCTGGTGCGCCTGAACCATCCCGATCGCGGCGTCGTCGGCCCCGGCGAGTTCATTCCGGTCGCCGAAATGGCCGGGCTGATCGGCGACATCGGACTGATCGTGCTTGATGAGGCCATTGCCCAATGCGCCGCCTGGATTCGCGACGGCCAGACGACCGAAGTCTCGGTCAATGTGTCGGTGGAACAATTCCAGAATGCCGGCTTTTCCGACACCGCGATCGCGCTCCTGGAAAGACATGACTGTCCGGCGCATCTGATCACCATCGAGATCACCGAAACGCTGGCCGCCAGCAATGTGGCGGGCGTGGCGAGCCAGATCGCCGCCTTGCGCGCCGCAGGCCTACGCATCGCCATTGACGATTTCGGCACCGGCTACTCCAATCTGGTGCAGCTGACCGGATTGAAATTCGACATCCTGAAGGTCGACCGGTCCTTCGTCACGGGCATTGATAGCGCCGGCAGTTCGCGTGAGGTCTCGCGGGCGATCATTCAACTGGGCAAGAACCTCGGCTGCAAGGTGGTGGTTGAAGGCACCGATACCCCGGGCCAGGTCGCCGCCGCCGCGCATCTTGGCTGCGACGAGATCCAGGGCTTCTATTTTTCAAAGCCGATGAAGCGCTGCGATTTCGAAACCTGGCGAGACCTGCGATCGAAAAACACGGTCTACGCCAGCCTGGATGCTCTCGTGACCAGGGGCGTCGTCTCGGCCTGCGCCTGAGATGACCTATTTGAACAGCCCCAGACGCATGGCGTAGACCACGGCCTGGGTGCGGTTGGAGCATCGGAGCTTCTGGGTCGCGATCGTGGCGTAGTGGTTGACCGTATGTTCCGAAAGCCCGGTGATGCCGGCGATTTCCGAACTGGTCTTGCCCTCGGCTGTCCATTGCAGGATCTCGACTTCCCGGGCGTTGAGTACGGATTTGGCCGCATGATCGGCGATGGTGACTTTCGAGATCTGTTCGATCAGCATGATCGAGAACATGGCCAGCGTCGACAGTTCCTCGGCCGTAAGCGGCGCCCGGTCGCCCATGAAGGACACGGCATGGCGCACGCTGCGGAAATCATGCACCGGAAAATAGACCCCCATGGTCAGTCCAAAGCGCCCGAACAGTTCCGAGGCGCTGGCCGTTTCCTCACCCGGGCGGAGATTGTTGACCTTCTCGACCTGGAACACCAGCGGCGTGATCTGCTTGCGCAACTGGTTGAGAATCGGGCTGTTGCGGGCCAGTAGCAGGCGATCGTAATCCGCGATCATTTCCGGCGGCCAGCTTGAAATCGTGGAGAGTTCCGAGATGCTGCTGTCGCCGCCGGACATGTTGGCGGGAAGCGTGATCACCTTGAAATAGCGGAAACCATAGCCGAGACAGGTCTTGCGCAGGACCTGCATGGCATCGAAAATTGTCCGGATTCCAGGAATCTGATCAAATGGCTCGGTCTGAAAGACGGGAGGAAACGCGGATGCCATCATGATTCAGGCCTCCGTTCGGACGCCGGAGCGGCCCACGCCCTCAAGCCCGTGGTGACAGGCGATCAACGCGGCGCCGTCGGCCGATGCGAGCGGACGCAAGCCGCCGCTGAAAGCGTGCGTCCGCATTTGATGACGGCATTCGGCATTCTGAGTGGTCACAGTCCGGGGCATGACGTGTCCTCTGAGTGGTGTTCGACGCAACGGTTCGAATCAACAGCGATTCAACAACCTCCCGTCATAGGAGACAAACGCTCAAAATGTGAGACGAATTGCCCAAATTCTGGCAGTTCTGCATGTGAGTGATCAGAAGTGTGGCTTTTTTCCGCGAAAACGGGGTACGGTTCCGCAAAAAGGACCGGGATGCCTGGAATCCCGGGTGCGACCGGGTGCGCGCCCAAGTTGGGAAGGCGTTTACTGCAACAGGCCCTTGACCATGCCGCAGGCCTTGGAAAAATCCATCTGGCCAGGATAGCGTTCCTTGAGCACGTTCATGCACTTGCCCATGTCGCGCAGCCCGGAAGCGCCGGTTTCGGACACCACCGACTTGCACAATTCGCGCACTTCTTCCTCCGGCAATTGCTGGGGAAGGAACTGCCGTATGATGGCGATTTCGTCGATTTCCTGCTGGGCAAGCTCCAGCCGGGCATTTTCCTCGTAGATCGCGGCCGATTCCTCGCGCTGCTTGATCATCTTGGTCAGGATCTGCAGAATCTCGTCATCGCTGACGGGATCCTTGCCGGCGCTGCGATTGGCGATGTCCCGATCCTTGATGGCAGCCTGGATCAGCCGCAGCGTCGACATGCGGCGGGAATCCTTGGCGCGAATGGCATCCTTGAGCGTTTCGGCAAAACGTTCACGCATTTTCAAACTTTCTCCGGCAGTTCATTCACACACCCCCCGGTGTCCGCACATGCGGAGCGACAGGATTACCCCCAGGGCCGCATCCTGTTCAAGCAAATTATTGGCGGGACCATGCCACGGGGCTGATTGACCACAGCGTGCAGCTTCTCTATTTACCTGCCAATGCATGACCAGATGGAAGACACACGAGGCGCGGGAACTGCTTTCCGTGCCTGTTTTCAAGCAGGTTAAATGGCGATGCCCCGACAGAACGTCAAGGGGGAGCCCGCCAGCGATGAAGCGGCTATGCGCGCCGCCAACGGAGTGGACATGACCCCAAGCCCATGGACGAAGACAAGCCCGACCGCCGTTCTGGTATTTGCCGACGGCACGGTGATCGAGGGTCACGGCATCGGCGCCACCGGCCAGGCGCAGGCCGAAGTCTGCTTCAACACGGCGCTGACCGGCTACCAGGAAATCCTCACCGATCCCTCCTACCTGGGCCAGATCGTCACCTTCACCTTTCCCCATATCGGCAATATCGGCGCCAATGGCGAGGACATCGAGGACCTGACGCCCGCGGCGCGCATCGGCGCGGTGGGCGCGATCTTCAAGGCCGACATCACCGCACCCTCGAGCTACCGTTCGGCGGGACATTTCGACCAGTGGCTCAAGAGCCGCGGCATCATCGGGCTCACCGGCGTCGACACCCGCGCGCTGACCGCCTGGATCCGCGAGAACGGCGCGCCCAACGCGGTGATCGCCCATGATCCGGACGGCAATTTTGACCTGGACGCGCTCAAGGCGCTGGCTTCAGGCTGGAGCGGGCTTGAAGGCCTCGACCTCGCCAAGGATGCGACTTCGGGCCAGTCCTCGACCTGGACCGAAGGGCCGTGGGTCTGGGACCAGGGCTACGGGGACGCGCCTGAAGCGACCGCCCACATCGTCGCCATCGACTACGGCATCAAGCGCAACATCCTGCGGCTGTTTGCGGGTCTCGGCTGCAAGGTGACCGTGGTCCCCGCCACCGCGAGCGCAGAGGATGTGCTGGCGCTCAAGCCCGACGGGGTGTTCCTGTCCAACGGCCCCGGCGACCCGGCGGCGACCGGAATCTATGCCGTTCCGGTGATCCAGAAACTCATCGACAGCGGCATTCCGCTGTTCGGCATCTGCCTTGGCCACCAGATCCTGGCGCTGGCGCTCGGCGGGACGACCGTGAAGATGCATCAGGGCCACCACGGCGCCAACCACCCGGTCAAGGATTTCACCACCGGCAAGGTCGAGATCGTGTCGATGAACCACGGCTTCGCGGTGGATGGCACAAGCCTGCCCGAAGGTGTCGACGAAACCCATGTCTCGCTGTTTGACGGCACCAATTGCGGCCTGCGCCTGGTGGGCAAGCCGGTGTTTTCCGTGCAGCACCACCCCGAGGCCTCGCCGGGCCCGCAGGACAGCCACTATCTGTTCCGCCGCTTCATGAACATGGTGCGCGAACGCAAGGGCGAACCGGCGCTGGCTGAACGCTGAAGGCCGCGGGCGGAGTATTCCGCCGCGGCCCTGCCAGTGTGATCCAGCCGTTCCAATCGGGGTTTAATCCGCAACGGTTTCCGCCGCGTGCTGCCTGGGCTGCCGGAAGGCATAGAGAAACAGCACCACGAAGCTGATATTGACCACGGCGTTGAGCGAAGCCCCTGCCGCAATCGAGCCCAGCGAATCGACGGCGAACCAGGTATAGATCCCCGAAAGCGCAATGGAACGCGCCGCACCGGGATCGGCGGGCAGCACATGCTCCGCCATTTTCCACAGCGTGACGCCCCAGCCGACCATGACGCCGCCGGCGATGGCGGCGAAGAGCCGGGTTTCGGACGCAAGCAGCGTTTCGGCGCCGTCGAGCGGCCAGATGATCAGGTCGACGAGCAGCACCACCGGGGCTGCGAGCGGCGGCCAGGCGCTGGCTGCCAGCACCAGCCCGACGCCGATGACGATCGCCGAAGCCACCCTGGCCCAGGATTGGGTATTTTCCATGTCGAAAACTCCTTTGTTGACCATCCCAGACAAGCCCCTCGCCTGGCGCCGCGCAATTACCTCTCAGGTAAGTGACAGAGGGTCCGGCCGCTCTATGATGGGCGCCTGGATGGGGCGGAGGACACGGTGATGACCACGCAATTTGGCGATCTGCTGAAGCACTGGCGCGAGGCGCGCAAGGTGAGCCAGCTCGACCTCGGGCTCGAGGCCAATGTCTCGGCGCGCCACATCTCGTTTCTCGAAACCGGCCGCGCCCGCCCGAGCCGCGCCATGGTGCTCAATCTCGGCACCGTGCTCGATTTGCCGCGCGGCTCGCGCAACGCGATGCTGCATGCGGCGGGCTTTGCGCCGAGCTACCGCAGCCGCGACCTCAATGAAGCCGAGATGGCGCCGATCGCCGCGGCGCTCGACTGGATGCTCGACCGCCACCTGCCCTACCCGGCCATGGTGCTCGACCGGCACTGGACCATCGTCCGCGCCAACGCCACCGCAAAGATGATGCTCGCGCAGATCGGCCTGGACGAGGGCGCAAACCTGATCGAGGCGCTGCTCGACGAAAGCCAGCTGCCAAGAGTGATCGAAAACTGGGACGAGACGGCGCGCCATTTCGTCCATCGCCTGCGCGCCCAGTCCGCCCACCTTGGCGGCGACGCCTGGCTCGACCAGATGGCCGCGCGGCTCGCGGCGCAACTCGGAGACGCGGCTCCCGACCCCACCGCCGGCACCCAGGCCATCATCGCAACCCGCTACCGGCTGGGCGAGATGACGCTGTCGTTCTTCTCGACATTGAGCCAGTTCTCGACGGCGGAGGACATTGCGCTGGCCGACTGGCAGATCGAGCACCTGTTTCCGGCCGATGAGGCGACGCGGGAGGTGCTGGTGGGGTTGGGGGGACTGAGCGGGTGATGGGGCGTGGGATGTCATTCGCTGCACCTTCGATGAGCGACGGAAATGGGGCCGGGAGGGGACTGGCCCGTTTCTGGATGACCGTCGGCAGAGGGACGTTGGCCTTAACAGAATGCGGCGATGATTTCGGCCCGGAGCGGACTTTGGTTGCCATCTCAAATGAATTCCGCTTTGCGCCAACTGCGGACGTCGGCGAAGGTTTGGGCATGACAACCCTTCAATGGGTATTTATTGCGCTGGAGAAACCGTCTTGGCCAACCATTGGAGCGCCACACTGATGGCGGCATTTCCAAATGTATGGTTGCCTGTCGCGCGACACGGTGGCAGCACTCGAAGCCAAGGGCCACACAATCTCGGTCAAGAGCGTGATGGGCTCGACCCAGTCGATCCATGTCGATGCGAGACAAGGGCCTGCTGCTGGGGGGCCTGCTGCTGGGGCCTGCTGCTGGGGGCATCTGACCCAAGGTGGACGGGTTCGGCGACTGTGGGGTATTGAGCACCGAGGGAGGTGCTGCGTGATGGCGGCTACCAGCTATTCCGGCAACGCCGCTTGTAACGCCGAGAGCATGCCGTTTAATAGCCTGACGACCGAACCGGAGCCCCGACAATGAAGCTGCTCCAGTGCCCAATCTTTTTTGCAACGGATCCTGACAAGAATGAAACTGCTGAGCTACAACATTCAGGCTTGCATCGGGAGCCGGCACTATAGCGATTACCTTTTCGGAATAAGAAACCAGATTGCCCACAGCCCGGCAAAAGACAGGACGCTGAAAAAGATTGGCCGCTTTATTTCCGGCTTCGATATTGTCTGTCTGCAGGAACTGGATTTGGGCGGAAGGCGCGGCGGCTTTTCATCGCAATACGACGCGTTGAAGAAAATATCCGGCTTCCAGTTTGGCGCATCACAAACCACAAGGGTGATCCCCGGCATCTCTCAACACGGGAATGCGATTTTCTCGCGCTATCCGATTGACGAGGTTGAAGAGTACCGGTTGCCTGGAAGAATGAGAGGCCGCGGCCTGCTGGTCTGCACGATACAGGGCCATACAATTGCGAACACGCATCTGAGCCTCTATGCCAAGATGCAGGTCAGACAATTGGAACTGATCAGGGAAGTCCTGCATGGGCGGACAAAGACGATCCTGGCAGGCGATTTCAATTGCCGCTCAAGCCGCCCCTGGATACAGGATTTCGCCAATATGTCCGAAATGAATTTGATTACCGGGAATTCGACGAACACTTACCCTTCCTGGAACCCCAATTCCGATATTGATCACATCTTTGCTTCAAGATCGATCTCCTATGGAAAGGCCGAGGTTCTAAACGTTCGGCTGTCCGATCACCTGCCTGTACAGACAGAGTTCGAATTGTTGCAAGAGTAGGTACATCTTTCCAGCTGGTCTGATTACAACAGTGGCGATGCGAGACGCGCCAGATTGACCATCAATCTGAACAGAAGCGGGCGACCGGCAAGATGGCCAGCCGTCATCGGTTCGCTATGCTCAAAATCTCGCTCCAACATTGATTTTATTTTTTGCGCGAATTCCTTGTCCAGGACAAGCAAGCCGGCTTCAAAGTTGAGGCGAAACGAACGATTGTCCATGTTTCCTGAGCCTACGGAAGAAAACCGGTCGTCGATCAGCATGACCTTCTGGTGCATGAACCCGGGTTTGTATCGATCGACCTTCGCCCCATTGGTCAGTGCGCGGTCGATCCAGGCATGAACAGCCAGTCCGACAATCCAGTGATCGCTGGTTTCCGGCACCAGCAACCGAACCTCGACCCCTCGCATCACTGCCAGATGGAGGGCGGTTATCACCTCCTCATCCGGCACAAAATAGGGGGTCGCAATCCAGATTGAATCCTGTGCGGCATTTATCGCCTGAACAACAAACAGTTTGAACGTG
>Ga0180016_100231_pt1 | contig 17055 bp, 10 predicted proteins | sample KR46_M_MetaG_FD_129673 | JGI IMG/M metagenome (GOLD analysis project Ga0180016, IMG submission 129673) | Groundwater microbial communities from the Olkiluoto Island deep subsurface site, Finland - KR46_M_MetaG | ecosystem: Environmental > Aquatic > Deep subsurface > Groundwater | place: Finland... | reverse complement strand
GTCGTTCCGAAACGTATCGTCACGGATAAGCTGCGGTCCTACAACGCGGCGAAACGCGAGGTCGCGCCCGGTCTGGATCACTGGTCGCACAAAGGCCTCAACAACAGGGCCGAAAACAGCCACTTGCTAGCACAGTGCCGAAGGTCCAATTTGGCGAAGTAGCTTTGCGCTCAGCGGGTTGATCAAAAGGCAGCTAATGGGCCGGAAGCGCAAGAGCTGGAATGGATGTCGGCGAGCAGTATGGGCCGACGAAAACGTCGGCCCTTTGGTAGTTTAAATTTCGATTGCTTCAGAGATCGTCAGTGCATCCTCTAAGTCGACTCCGAGATAGCGAACGGTGCTATCCATCTTCGTATGTCCCAGTAGGAGCTGAACGGCGCGTAGGTTGCCAGTTTTCTTGTATATCTGAGCGACCTTTGTCCGCCGCATTGAATGTGTGCCGTAGGCGCTTGGCTCAAGACCGATGGAACACACCCAGTTCTTGAGCAGTCGCGCATATGGTCCGAATTTGATGCAGTTCATAAGAGCAGCCCAAAAACGGTGATACCTTTTGCCACATGGTTCGATGTCGTTGACATCTCCGAGACAACAGCATGGTTGCCCCAGAGTTGTCGCTTCATTGCGCTGTAAATGAAGGCAACCATGAAAGGACGCGCATTATGCGGTCTCCGAAATCCCTATTAATAATAGCTCTGTTTGGCGGGACGCTCTTGTCCGCCTGGCTGACACATGGCACTGGTGTCGTGCGCGACGATCCCGAACGCAACATCGCCATTCCGGCCGATCTGACCGTGCCCTTGCAGGTGCAGGCGGCCTATAACAACACGACGATGTTCTTCCGCTACCGCTGGCCTGCTCAAAAGCCGGGGATTTTCCACGATGTCCTGCGCTATCAGGACGGCGAATGGATCGTGGAAGGCAAGGCCGTTCCTGGGTCGCAACCGGATGGTCTACACGAAGATCGCGCGGCCATGATGCTCGACGATGGCAGTGTGCCCGAATTTGGCCGCTATGGCGGCTATGTCACCATCGGGGATGGTCTGGCCGGTCTGACCGACGAAGCACCTGAGGAGGTCACGAAATACCTGCCTCAAACCCGCAATCGGCTTGGCGCGTGGGATGACAAGGCAGATGATGCCAAGCTCGCGGCACAGCGCGAGGCAGGTTATTTCCTCGATCTGTGGCATTGGCGCGGCGGGCGGTCAAATCCGTTGGGCGAGGCCGACGACCAGTCTGTCGCCGACGAGCGCGGTGGCGATGCAGGCAAAGGTGCCTACAGCACCAATTGGGACAAAGACCTCAACCAACCCAAGGTGATGTTCGTCTCCGGACATGACACTCTGAAATGGGATGACATCAAGGCAGGGAACGTCACGCAGGACAATACCTATGCGCTGATCCCCGCTGCGACGGTACCCTACGATCAGAACGCCGGCTGGCAGAATGGCGACGTGATCCCGCGGCGCATCCTGACTCCTGGCGAAGGGTCCCGCGGCAATATCGGTGTGGTCGGCGAGGGGCGCTGGACCGATGGCTATTGGGACGTGACGCTATCGCGGGCGCTCGATACCGGCAGCCCTGCGGATGACAAGATTCTGAAGGATCAGGGCATCTATCAGGTGGCTTTTGCGATCCACCGCAACGCGACCGGTGGGCGCTGGCACTATGTTTCGCTGCCCGAAAATCTTGGGCTTGGACGGTCTGGCGGCATCACCGCGACCCCGTTTCAAGGCACCAACCCGACCTGGGGCGACGAATGGGCAGATGTGACACTGTTCTACCCGGGCCAAGTCACCTGGCCTATGCTCAACAATGCCAATGCCCATGCTGGTGCTGAGTATATCCAGCGGGGCGTTCCCGTGGCCTTTCGCCACTCGCCCGAGCAACTTGCGAATTACGGAATCGAGCAAGAGTTCAAGCCACAGATCAAGCGCCAATGGCTCTTGACCCTCTTGGCCGGCATCCTGTTGATCGCCGCCTTCGGTTTCGCGCTCAATGCCACCCTGTCCACCCGTAAAGGAGCCTGATCCGATGGCTGCATATCACGTTGTAATGGTTCACTTCCCGATCGCACTCTGGCTGGTGGCCGGTCTCGCGATCTTCATCAGAGCAGTCTCGGATGGTCCGGTGGCGCAAACCTTTGACCGGGCCTTACCGACCCTGCTGGTGGGCGGGCTCGTCTTTGGTGCCGTGGCCTGGCTGCTGGGGCTGAGTGTCTGGCCCTGGCCGACGTTGAGCGCCACGCCGATGGGCCGCAACCATATGCTGCTGGCGAGCTGGTCGTGGGCCTACTTTGCTCTGCTGACGTTGCTGCGGCTGCGCCATGGCACCGCGATCTGGCAGGGGCTGAACCGGCTGATCATGGCGGGCCTGGCCGGGATCGGAGTGGTTTTTGTGGGCATCACCGGTACGCTTGGCGGTCACCTTGTGGGCAACTACACCGAGGTGGGACAAGTCCTGCGGCTTCTCGGGTGGGAAATCTACTCGACTTTCTACGTGCCCAATCTGATGCTTGCTGTCATCGTCGCGGTCAGTGTCGTGATGGTGGTGCTTGGGGTGTTGGGCCGCAACGCGGCACAAAGAACCAGCTGACGACACATTCACCTGACGCGTTCAGGGGCAGGTCGAAACCCTTGCCTCTGAACGCAATCCCGCTTTGCGCCGCAGTGACAGGCGCTGGAGTAGCAGTGAAAAAACAGTTTGCCCCCAACGGGCGCTGCCCGCATCAAAGGGTGGCGGACGGGTGCAGCCGGTCCCGCTGCGTTCAGGTAGAAATCTGCACGTCCGTAGCCTGAACGCGGATAGCGTCCGAGGAGATGGTATAATTTCGGGGGCGGTTTCAGTGGAGAAAGCGGTCACGCTGCGTTTTCCGCGAAGCGTTAAGTGGGCACCGGGTCCGTCGGAGAAGGTGGAGTTGCGAGACTTCAACCTGACCGAAAGGAAAACCCGATGCGCGGCGACATATGTGGAACGGCCCGCGTGTCAAGGAGCATTTTCTGACGATATCCGCGTAGGGATTGGTAGCGGTCATATGTCCGGCCTTTGAATGCGGCCCATGACCGCTGGCCTCGATGAAGTCCGCAAGACGAGGGGTTAATCAAACAAACGCGCTTAATGTGCATGTCGCCGCGACCTCACTCACCTTGGGATTTCGTCCCTGTGGCATCATCGTCTTCTCATGCACCTTGGTTCCGCCGGCATCGCGCCGATGACTTTATGGTTGTCGCAATTGAGCTCAGGCGCTCCCGAGGCCTTTCGCTCGATCCAACCCTTGATACACACCTCCTTTGGTTAGCTGCGACAGTCGGCCGCCTCTTCGTACCCGCATCCAACCCGATGCCGCTGGAACGGGTCTTGTTGCCCAGATGCTCTATCAAATTCGGCAAGGGCGTCGATCAAATGAAACGTCGGAAGCCCTTGAGCTATTATTGTATCGCTTGAGGTCGACAGTTGAACGGTGTTGACGAATTACGTCTCAGCGGGTCTTGTGCCCGAAATTGCCGGAAGGTCTTACGGGCTTGGTGGGAGTTACGGGAGGAACTCCTGCGTTGCCCTTTTTTAATTCGTGACGATGTGGTGGTAAATCCTCAATCTCGGCTTCCGGCGTCAGCACTTGCTGGCGCGCCCTCCCGGTCTTGATCTTCTCGCCAATGAAACGTGCGCCACACTCGCTACCGCGTTGCCATACGCGCTTGCATTCAACCTTGTAGCCGTCAATATCAACATGAAGCATGAACTGTTCGGGGATGAACCATCCCCCCTCAATAATAATCCGGGAACCGGTTTCGCTCATATTGCGGATTGTGCAGGGAACCGCGCTGAATTCGCTATTGAAGGCAACATGCGCGCCCTTGAGCACTTTGTGCCGAGGCGGGCGCTGATCCGCAGGAGCGGGTTCATTTGCAGGGATTCCCGGTTTTTCTATTGAACTCATTGTCAAACCAATCCGATGGAAAATCGTGGTAAGGATATAGGTGAGCCCTTGTTTAAAAATTAAACTGATATTCCCATTTTTAGACGTTGAGATCGGATATTTTATCCGCACATATCTCTGTTGGCTGAATTACACGAACAGCAAACTTCTGTATATCGTCTGGACCCCAACGGTCCAGGACGATCCAGTGACCGGGTTGGGCACTTAGTTCCAATCTGTTCACAGCGCTGCATCCAATTGCCGCATAATTGAATGTATGGAGTTTTGGACCGGTTGCGACCTAATGCAACACCCTTGGTTGTCAGGCTGCGCTGACCGTCTTATTTCGGCGCCGCGGCAACAGGTAGGCTATGTCCTTGACCGGTCTCGGCGGAGAGAACAGGTAGCCTTGCGCTTCGGTACAACCCTCCGCTCTGACAATCTCCAACTGTTCTTCCGTTTCGACACCCTCAGCAGTCGTCTCCACGCCAAGCCGGGACGCCAGACCGACCACAGCCTGCACGATCCCGATGTCGGATTCGCCTTCAGAAAGGCCGCGCACAAAAGATGCATCGATCTTGATCTTGTCGAATGGAAAGCTTCGCAGATAACTCAGTGAAGAATAGCCTGTTCCAAAGTCGTCCATCGAAATGCGAACGCCGATTTCTTTCAACTCGTGCAGCTTGGCAAGCATTTCTATGCTGTCCTGCATCAGCACCGACTCGGTAATCTCAAGTTCCAGCCTGTTGGCGCGCAGCCCGGTTGCAGCAAGCGTGTCCTGGACCATTTGCACCAGATTGCCACGCCTGAACTGTATCGGAGAAACATTGACTGCAACATTGATGCCATCGGGCCAGCGCGCTGCCTCTGCGCAGGCCTGTTTGAGAACCCATTCGCCGATTTCGCTGATAAGGCCTGTCTCCTCGGCAACAGGTATGAATTCGTTTGGCGGGATGGTACCACGCTCGCCATGATGCCAGCGCAGCAACGCCTCGAAACCGCTGACCTTGCACTGCTTGAGATTGAACAAAGGCTGGTAGTAGACCTCGAACTCGTTCCTGGCGAGCGCCCCGCGCAGATCGCTACCCAGAGCGTGGCTATCTCTGGCACTTGTTTCCAACGCCGGCTCGAACAGGTGGTAGTTGCCGCGACCGTTGCCCTTGACATGGTAGAGGGCGAGATCGGCGTTGCCCAGCAACTGATCTGGTTCGGAGCCATCTTTCGGCGCGAAGGCGATACCAATACTTCCGCCAATCGTCACTTCATCATGTCCGAGATTGAATGGAGCGCTGATTGCAGCACCTATCCGCTCTGCCAGTAGTGTTGCGTCAGCTGGCTGTTCAACCGAAGCCTGAAGGATCGCGAACTCGTCACCGCCAAGCCGGGCAACAAGATCGGTTTCCCGGACACAATCTTGCAACCGCTCGCCGACGGATTTAAGCAGCTCGTCACCAGCCGCGTGGCCGTGTATATCGTTGACCGCCTTAAAGCCGTCGAGATCGAGGCAGAGCACAGCAAACCCGTTCCCCCGCTGGCTACGCTTCAACTCCTCGTCCAGCCGCTCTCGCAACAAAACGCGATTGGCCAGGCCTGTCAGTGAATCGTGGTGGGCAAGGTGAGCGAGACGCTTCTCGATACGCCTGAAGTCGGAGATGTCTTCATGGGTATCAAGCCAACCACCATCGGCGAGTGGATGATGCCGGATCACCACTGAACGGCCATCAGAGAGTTCATGGACCTTCGTGCTGCTCTGGCGAGCCATTGCAGCCGCACCGCGTTCCCGGATGTATTCCTCCGGCGTATCGCCGTAATAGATTCCCGACGCAATGCGATGTTGCAGGATTTCAGTTAGTGTCGTTCCGAGCTTAACCAGCTTGGGCGAGAGGCCGTAAATCGAGGCATAGCGATCATTGCAGACGACGAGACGTTGCTCCCGATCGAACATGCAAAGTCCGTGCGACATATTCTCCATTGCTGCATTGAACCGGTCGTTCTGCTCATTCAGCTCAATGTCTCTCTTGAGCAACTGTTCGTTCTGCTGCTTGAGGGTATTTTCCAGCTTGATGTCATCCGTGATGTCTTTTGCTATTCCGATGAACAACTTGCTCTTGAGTTCCTGGCCTGCCTCGCCAATCGCGAGTTCCATGGGAAATTCCCGGCCATCCTTGTGGGCCCCGGTAAGCCGTCGCGGCCCGTGGCCAATAAAACGTTTCGCTCCGGTTTCCATATAGGAACGGATGTATCCGTCGTGGGCTTTCCCTTCCGCTTTCGGCATCAGGATCGAGACGTTTTGATCGATTGCTTCCTCAGCCGAATGACCAAATGTCGTCTCGGCTGCCGGATTGAAGCTCTTGATGATACCTTTTTCGTCGATTGTAATGATGGCACGCGGAACATTCGCCAGGATTTGGTGCAGCTGTTCTCTTTGAGCGTGGAGAGCCTCTTCCGCTGCCTTGCGTCCGCTGATATCGACAATCACACACTGCATCGCAGCGGTGCCGTGCCAATCGACATTCCTGACACGGAATTCAAGCCAGATTTCCGAGCCGTTCTTTTCCAGTCCGCGCACTTCGTAGATTTCGGGCGCGTCCTCGCCTTTCCGGCGCGCCGTCCTGAAGCCCGTCAGACGCTCGCGTTCATCTGGCGCGATCAGCGGCTCGGCTCTTTTGAGAGCGAGGATTTCCTCGGGGCTTTCATAGCCAAATATATCCGCCATTGCCTGATTGACGAACAGGATGTTCCAGTCAGCATGGACAAACACACCCTGAATCGAGCCTTCAATCAGATCGCGGAACTGCTTCTCGCTATCTTCCAGGGCCGCGCGCGCCTCAATCTCGGCGGTCTTATTGGTACCTGTGCCGCGATAGCCTCGAAAGACACCATCGGCATCGAATACGGGTTTGCCGCTGATTTCGATGTGCTGCGGACGACCGTCGGACTGGGCGGTGGAATAACTGAAATTGCGGAACGGACGGTGGTTGGCAAGATCATCGAAATGCCGCCGCCAATTCTCGTCATACTCTTTCACGCCGGCAAACTCTTCACGGGTCTTGCCGATCAGGTCCTCACGAGCGATCGGGAAAATCTCGAAGAACCGCGGCGTCATGAACGAGAGGCGCAGGTTCCCGTCCATTTCCCAAATCCAGTCACCAGCAGTCTCGGCGATGTCGGTGAAGCGCTGCAAACTCTCTTCAAGCTCTCGCTTTGTCTTTTCGATCTCCCGGGTGCGTTCCTGTACCGTGGTTTCCAGCTCATCACGTGCTGCGCGAAGAACCTCCTTGTCAGAAGCCAGCGCGCCGCTCGTTCGCACCATTTTCCTGAAGATGACGAAATAGAGAACAGGAAACAGCACCAGTGTCAGGATTGAGGCGTCAATGACGGCGGTTATCACCGGACTGGATTGGAAATACGTTTCCAAGACAAACATTATGGTGATCTCGGCGGCAAAGGCCGACACAGAGAGTGTCGCCAGCAGGCGGATAGCGTCAAAGCGCGAAGTCCGGATCTGCGCCTTGGCCATTCTTCCCCCTTCAGCTCGTTGAACCCATTTCGATTGAAAAAATATTGATATTCAGTGTTAGATTTTCAGTCAGCGCCAATCGGCATCGCGGCTACATCACCCACACTACTCATCGAGAGTAAAATTTGTGTGTACGCCATCGTACATAGGCAATTCACGACCGCGGAGCGGGCTTAGGACGCTGGTGCTGTTGGTACTTCCGGCGCTTTACGCAATTCTAGCAGAACTCGGATTGGCGCAAGCAGGCCGTGGATTAGCGGACGCATGAGGTGGCGCGGGCCCGGTCCAGTGTCTGGATCTGCCAGCGATGCTGAGCGGAGGCGGTCCTTAGCCAGCAGGCAGGGGGCTCCAGATACTCCGGCCAATTGGGAAATTTGCAAATGATTGGGCAGTTTACAGGGCGGGTAGGAAGAAGCGTGAATTTAATCCGATCTTCGCTGGGCGTCGCTATGTTGGTCATCCTTTTGCTGGCCTTGAACGGCTGCGCCGGTTTGGCGCGGACGGGGCTAGCGGAGCCGGATCAGGACACGGCCCAGGTCGAGGGCTTCTCTGACATCCGGTTTTGGGGCGATGGCTCGGCGGATGAACGAGCATCCTCCGGGCCCATATTCCAGTCGCCGGCTGGCGCTGGCCGCATTAGCTACCTGGCGATTTCCGGCGGCGGGTCCGGCGGGGCGTTCGGTGCAGGGTTTCTGACCGGCTGGTCGGAAGCCGGAACGCGGCCGGAATTCGACGTCGTCAGCGGTGTAAGCACTGGGGCGTTGATTTCTCCGTTTGCGTTTCTTGGCTCATCCCATGATCCCGTGCTTGTCGAATTGTACACAAGCGGCATAGCCGAAACGCTGGTCCGGCCGCGGCCGATCTTGGCGGTGCTGGGAGCCGGATTGTCCGACCCGACAGCCTTGCAGCGTCTGGTGGCGCATTACGCGAACGAAGACATGCTTCGCAAAATTGCTGCCGAGCATCTCAAGGGACGTCGGCTTTTCGTGGCGACCACCAACCTGGATGCCCAGCGAACCGTGATCTGGGATATGGGCGCAATTGCCGCAAGCGGCGACACTGAGGCATTGACGCTGTTTCGCGACGTGCTGATCGCCTCCGCCAGCATTCCCGCCGTGTTTCCGCCGGTGATGATCGATGTGACTGTGAATGGCAGACGTTTTCAGGAGATGCATTCCGATGGCGGTGCCACCACCCAATTGTTCACCGCGCCCGAATCATTTCTGGCTTCGACCGATCTCGCGCCACCGATCCGTCCCGGCAGGGTCGATCTCTATATTCTTCTCAACAACATGCTGGATCCGGAATTTGAGGTTGTTAGGCCGTCGACGTTAGCAATCGCCGGCAGAGCCTATTCCACTCTCGTTAAAACCCATGCCCGCGCCACTGTCAACGCCACATACACGCTCACACGGCGGGCTGGAATCAGCTTCAATCTCACCTATCTCGATCAAGCCGTTCCCTATGACATTCGTGATCCATTCAACACCGACTATATGCGCCGCCTGTTCAAGATCGGTCGCGAGAAGGCGTTGTCAACAAATGGATGGAGGAAAAGACCGCCAGCGGCGAGCAGCGACTGATCAGCCCCACCCGAGTGATCGATGTTGATTGGGTACCGTCGCCTTAAGTTTTGCGGGTTTAGATTCTAACATGCACCATCCCCCTCCACTGACCCCGCCTCTCTCCGCTACAAGCGCCACCGCTTTCCTACAGAAATCATCGCACATGCGGTTTGGAGGTATCAAAACGATTTGCTTTGATCCAAGGTAAAGCCTCTCCCGGAAATAACCCAATTCCACCCCGATTGACGGCCCTCTTACCATTCTCCAAATTTCCGATTCCTCTGCAAACGCCGTTATATGGAGTAACGTGAGGAATACGGGATTAGAACGTCAACGTGGTTTGCACGACACATGGGATTGGGAGCCAAGTGCGAAGCCAACGCCATCACATTTCATGATTGGTCGACTGAGCCGGTTGGAAGACGCCTCGGAGCTATGCGGGATTTTGGGTGACGCGGCCTAATCAAGCGGCGCGATTTTCGACTACGCTCGCTGCGACGCCGTCGGTGAATGTGACGCCTTCGATGACCAAAGGCAAATGGTTCGCACCCTTCAGGCGGCGCCACGTCTTGGCGGCAGCCTGAACGAGCTTGAAGACCATGAGTTTCGCCGTCTTCTGCGACAGCGCCCCTTTGGTTCGGACGGTCCGGTGCCGAACGGTGGCGAAGACGCTCTCGATCGGGTTGCCTGTGCGCAGGTGATCCCAGTGATCGGCCGGGAAGTCATAGAAGGTGAGCAGCGCCTCTGGGTCCTTGGTCAGGCAGGTCACTGCCTTCTCGTACTTGGCGCCGTATTTCTCGGCGAAGGTGTTCATCGCGGTTGCCGCTGCGGCGCGGGTGTCGGCCTGCCAGATCTCGCGCAGGTCGGCCTTCACCGTCGACTGCATGGACTTCGGGAAATTGTTGAGAACGCTCTCTTCCGGCGTGAGCCGAAGGGCCTCGCAAGACCCGTACCGGGCTGGACCGGCACGGCGGGGTGGGCGCGGGTCGCGACATAGTCGTCGAGTTCACTGCCCTGCAGCGGCCGTCCAAACAGATAGCCCTGCACATAATCGCAACCGTGTGCGCGCAGATAGGCGAGCTGGCGCTCGTTCTCCACACCTTCGGCGACCACCCGCAGGTCAAGGTTGTGGGCGAGGCCGATGATCGCCTTTGATATGGCGGCACTATCCTGGCTGGTTTCAATATCGCCGATAAAAGACCGGTCAATCTTTAGCCGATGCACCGGAAAACGCTTGAGATGGATGAGCGAGGCATAGCCCGTGCCGAAATCATCGAGTGCGATCCTGACGCCGAGCTTGACAAGTTGGTCGAGTGTCGGGGCAATCGTATCCACGGCACGATCGAGCAGGACATTCTCGGTGATCTCCAGTTCTAGGCTGGATGGTGCGATTCGGAACCGCTTCAGCATCGCGGCGACCAGCGGGACAAAGCCGTCGTACTTCAGCTGTGCCGCCGCCACGTTGACACTGATCGTGCCGAAGGCGAAACCCGCCTTCTCCATGGCGTGGACCGAGGAGAGCGCCGTTTCCAGCATGAAGGTGCCGAGCGGCACGATCGAACCGGTCTCTTCCGATACGGGGATGAACTCCCCAGGTGAAACTGGTCGACCGTTGAGATTCCAGCGCGCAAGTGCCTCGAAGCCGGCATGCCTGCCGTCGGCGAGAGAGACCTGCGGCTGAAGCGCGATGGCCAGCCGCCCGGCCGTAAGATCGCTCCGCAGTGCGGTGGCCAGCCTTTCGCGCCGCTCCAGGGTCGAGCGTATGGTCTTGTCGAAAATGCGCCAGCCGCCACGGTTGGTGGCCTTCGCCTCATAGAGGGCGATGTCGGCGTTCTTCATCAGTTCATTGGGCGTATTGGCTTGATCGGGAAACAGGCAGACGCCGAAGCTGCAATTGGGCAAGATCCGGTGCGAGCCGATAGCGACAGGCCCCGAAACGGCCTTGCGTACTCGGCCCATCAGCCGCTCGAGCGCCGCGCGGCCGGCAATCCTCGGCAGTATGATGGCGAATTCATCTCCGCCGAGGCGTACGATAATGTCGCTTACGCGCAGGGCCGTGCTGAAGCGGGCGGCGACCTCCCGGAGCAGGGCGTCACCGGCGTCGTGGCCGAGCGTATCGTTGATTGACTTGAAATTGTCCAGGTCGGCAACCACCAGCGCGCCCAAGTAGTCACCGCGCAGGGCCCGGGCGCAGGCGCTCTGCAGGCAGTCCGTAAGCACCGAGCGATTGTAGAGACCAGTGAGCGAATCGCGCTCTGCCTGTTCCTTGATGGTGAGTTCCGCCCGCTTGAGATCGGTGATGTCGGTGCGCACCCCGACCGTGTTGCCGGACTCGGAACGTCGCTCGCGCACCTGTAGCCAGCGGTCGTCGCGCAGGTGCTGAACTAACGGGCCGGCGGGCCGGCGGAAACTCGTGAGGCGGGCGGCAAGGTAGCTGGCGCTGCCTTCCTCCATATCGCTCGAAAGCGCGAATTGCCCACGCTCCAGGGCTAGTCTCATCAGGTATTCGAACCGCGCGCCCGGAACAATATCCTGCGCGATCGTATCGTGGAGTTCTCGATAGGCCCTGTTACTGAGGATCAGCCGCTCCTCTCGATCGAAGGCAGCGACGCCGTCCGGAATGGTTTCAATGATGTCGCGGAGCAGGGTTTCGGCATGTTCGCGGCGTTCGTTCTCCGCGCGCAGGTGCGCTTCGGCCTGTTTGCGTTTGGTGATGTCGTAGCGGATGGAGACATAGCCATCCATGCGACCAGCTTCGTCAAAATAGGGGACGATGGTTGTATCGACCCAGTACAGCGTGCCATCCTTGGCGCGATTGCAGATCTCGCCGCGCCAGATCCTGCCGGCGACGATGTCGCGCCACATGGCGGTAAAGAATTCCTTCGGATGATGGCCAGAATTGACGATGTTGTGGTAGCGGCCAATCAAGTCATCTCGCCCGTAGCGGCTGATGCGACAGAAGGGTTCATTGACATGAGTGATTCTGCCCCGGCGGTCGGTGATAGCAACGATCGCATGCTGGTCGAGCGCGGTCCTGTAGGCGTCCAGCAGCCCAGACATTGCGTGGATCGGGCGGGTTACCTTTGTAACAATGATGAAGAAGGCTAAGACACCCAGCGCTGCGGCAACAAGCAGCAGGATGGAGCTCACCACGAGACTCTGGAAGCTGTTCGCCTCAGCCTGGCTGGCATCGTTGCTGGTCGCCAAACCCGTCGCGTCAGACAGAGCCAGGAGACTTTCTATGGCGCGCGTCGCCGCCGCTATCCATTCATCGGCGTCAAGGGGATAGGGGCGCCCCTCGGTGCTGGCCTTGTAGACATTTTCTCGCAGGGTGCTGAAGTCGCCGAAGAATTCTGCCTTCGCCACCTCAATGGCGCGAAGCACCGCTGAATTGGCGAAGGGACGGTCGGCATACACCTCAACCAACGCCCAGGACTGTTCGAGCCGGCCGCGATATTCTGCAAGCGTGGCGAGGGTTTTGTCGCTGATCCGATCCTGGCTGGCGATCATGCTCCCGATTATTGCCCGTTCGCGGCCGGCATATTCGCTGACGACCCACAGAGCCTGGCGGAGATCAAGCATAATCTGAGTGTGGACAAGTGCCGTGGGCGGCACTTCCTGGACGGTGAGGTGCAGATCCTGCAGCGACATGATAAGAGCTGTTACAGTCGGCACCCACCGGTCCAGGAGAGCTTCATCGCGCGCCGATCCGGGAACTGCCATCTGCCGGTCCATGTCGCTTCGGAGAGAAGCGAGAGCATCTCGGTTCTGGCTTACGGTGGCGATCAGGGCGGTTTTACCTGTGATATCGGTTATGTCGCGCGCGCTTTCTAGCGCCGAAATGAATGCCACGTCGGCATGCCGACGCAGTTCGACAATACGTTCGACCTTTTCCGGATCAGCGACTGCGGGGGCCGCGAGTACTGCATTGGTGACGCCGCGTTCGATAGCGAGCAGCTTGGCACTGGTCAGAAAGCGAGCGCCAACTTCGGCATTATGATGCATGATTCGCGCGCTGCGCATCGTCTCCCATGCCGAGAGGAGGTTGGCGGAAGCAGCAAAGAGCAGCCCCACCACGAAGGCCGCCACGATCGAGAGGAGCAGGACACGGATGGTTAGTAATTTTCTGTGTTCCTGTGCCGGCGAGACGCCAGTTTTCATATCAATCGTAGAAACACTTTGGGTATTCATTTTACTTTCCTTCGACGGGCAGAGGCTTTGGAGCGCCGCTCCTGAACCTGTATCCAACGCTCGGCATGCAACTGGTGAAAGATGGGCCGGTCGGATTTGATATGGCGCTTGATACGGCTTTCAATGTAAGTTCCGCGGGCGCGAGGTTCATCAGAACAATCCAAGTACTGTTCGTTGAAATGGCAATCCTGAGCAATTTTTCGAATGAAGCCCTTCTTTGAATTCGATATTGTGGAATCCCGAGTTCAGCATGCTTATCTTCATTCCGACCAATTTATTATAGTGATAGCCGATGATCTTGCAGAACTTTTCATTGGTGTAGGTTATTCGACCAGAGGTGTTGGTCACCGATACAATCGTGTTCTGATCAAGCGCTTCCTTGTAGGCCTGCAATTCGTTGCGAGACGCATGAAAGGCTGCCGCAGGGATAAGGAGCTTGCTATCGGATCTGTCTTCCGCCGAGGAATCGGATAAACCTAAATCAGTTACTTCAAGGAACATGGAAATGACTCCTGACGACGGCTCGAAAAGGTTGACTTCATGTGAGATGTTACCGCGACGAGTATAATCGCCCATTTATCGTATGATCGGTATCGTACGTTTAATGGTCGATACCGTAATTACAAAATATTTAACAATGTTTTACTAAAAACCTTTTTTGTAGATCGGTTTGTTTATATTGCAGCGCACACTGGTTCAGAGGGTACAAGGTGATTACTTCGCACAACGGCTTGACAGGCGATTTCGACGTCCAAAACAGAATCTTTTTGGATATTCGTCCGGAAGCACTCGAATTTCTAGAATCGAAGGCCGTCGTGAAGCGGCTGACCCAGGATCAAGTTCTCTATGAAGAAGGAGAATTGGTCAGCCATGCCATTTTTCCCCATGAGGGTGTCGTCTCCTTAATGGCCAGCATGGAAGATGGGCGCAGCGTTGCCAAGGTATCCTTAGGAAAGGAAGGGTTTGTTGGCATCGCCTACATTCTCGGGGGCGGACATGCCGACAGCCAACCGGTAGTCAAAGTCCCTGGTTACGCATCCTGGATTTCGATCGAGGCCCTTGATGCCGCTATCGAGAAATATCCTTGCGTCCGGGATGCGATGATGCGCTACGCCAGATCCCTGACAGTGCAATTGATGGAATCTGTGGCCTGCAACAGTTTGCATAAGGCTGAGCAACGCATCGCCCGCTGGCTTCTGGAAGCGCATGACCGGGTGAACACGGATGCGTTTCAGATTACTCAGAATTCGGTCTCGGAAGTATTGGGTCTCAGGCGCGCTACCGTCAGTGCAGTATGCAATGCCCTGATGAACAAGGGGGCTCTGAGTTATTCCCGTGGTACCGTGACAGTTGCCGAACGACGCTTGCTCGAAGACAGCGCTTGTGAATGTTACGACCGGATCCGGCGCGAATATCAACATCCGCCCGTGATCAGGACGCGGTAAAAATCAGGTTCATCAAAATCTTTCATGTTCGACCTGTATGGCTCGTGCGTGTCTTGGATCGTGCTGAAGCTCGCACCGACAACTTTGCATTTCGGACGGATTAGCCCGAACAATTCATGGCACCTGTTGGATCCGGATCATTTCCCCCTTGAAGCCGTCAAGGTGGTTGTTTGGCCATGCGTGTGCCGCCCCTTTCGCCTTTGAGCTATTGAGCTATTGAGGGGATGATCTGCTGGGTTTGTGGGTTGCGGTGGATGGGTTTGAGAAGGGGGCGTTGAATGCCCCGCCGTTTAAGTGACGAGGCGAGGTATTCGCCCCAGGACAATGCGCAGGATCGCCTGGTCCGGGCAGGACGTGGGCAGATGCAGGCGGATCTGGGTTTTCATTTCGACGACGCGAACGGCGATCTTGATGAGGCGCAGACGCAGGGTGTCGAACTGGGCGGCTCTGAAGCGCGAACGCCTGGGCATGGCGGCGCGCAGCCCCCACATCAACCAGTACGCTCCGGCGTGCAGGAAGAGGCGAAACTGGTTGGCGGTTGCTCGTGTGCACGAGGTACGGTCGGCAGCGAGGTGGGCCTTGAAGGATTTGATGTGGTTCTCGGCCATCCCGCGTCGGCAGTAGACGTTCTCGTAGAGCGCCTTCGCCCTGCCGCCTTCGAGGTTGGTGACGATGAATCGGGTGTCAGCACCCTGCGGGCCGACCTCGACGCGGGCGATGATGCGCTCGGTTCGGCTCCAACTCGCGGCTGCGTCGAAGAACTCCTTGAAGCGCCGGACTTTGCGCGCGCCTGCCTGGGCCTTTTCGACTGACGCCGCAAAGCGCGCCGTCGTGCTGGCCTCGATGGTCGTCACATGCCTGCGCAGGGTGGATGTTGGCGCAACGCCGAGAATGAAGTCGATGCCATTGGCGCGGCACCAGTCGATGACCAGAGGGCCGCAGTAGTGGCTATCGCCCCGGATCAGGATCCGCGTCCTCGGCCAGTTGGCCCGGATCGCGCGGATGAGGCGACGCAGATGCGCGCGTATTTCCACGCCGCCCGGTCGCTTCGCCGGACGCAGGACCGCCGCGACGAACCGGCCCTCGCCATCGAATACCACGATCGGTTGGAAGCCATATTCATCGTAATGGGCGTTGAACAGCCGCAGTTGCTGTCCACCATGCACCGCGTCGAAGGTATCGTCGATATCGAGCACGATCCGCTTTGGCGGCTGGCGGAACGAGGCGCAATAGAGATCGATCATCGCTTGCCCCATCTTCAGCAGTGAGCGCAGGTCGGGCAGGTTCTCCAGCCGGCAGATCGTCGATTGCGAGGCGAGATCCCGGCCTGAGGGCAGCGCCCCCTCGGTCATCTTGAAGATCGGGTCCGAGCGCAAACGCGTGGCGTCATTGCCATCCTCGTAGCCTGCAGCGATCATCTTCATCCGAAAGCCGATTGTGTCGGCGAGGCTGTGGACAATCTGATCCGGAAGGCGCGGATCATCGATGCAGCGTGCCAGCCGTCCAGCTACACCGAGCTTCTTCTCCACCTCTCCAAGCGCAATCACCCCGCGGTCCGACGACAATGTCCCGCCGTCGAAACGAGCGATCACGGACTAGCCGTTCACTGATGACAAACCCTCAAGCGGCAGCGTAAGATCGGTCATGGCGGATGTGGTCTCCTGAGAATGGCGTGGAATGGCTTAAGCAACCGAATCCTACGACATTTCAACGGCTTGGGCTACATCCGCCAGCCAACCATGAATTTTCCGGGTTAGATGCTTGCCGAGGCACGGCTGCTCGGCCGACATTTATCTTTAAGCGATCATTAACTCCGTAAAGGTACGATAGCGTACGTAGGCATGATGCCTTAGGAATAAAGCAGAGCTTTCCGCCCAATGTATGCCGCGTCCAAATGGCTTCGTTTGAACGCTAACGTACATGAGTTAATTCAGGCTGTTACAAGTGTCCTTTGTGCATCCGATTGGATGCGCGACGCTGTGGCGCGCTTATCCCAAAGCAAATGCGAGAATTTTTATTGGCGGCTGGAGGAGCTGTCATTCCCGGAGGAGAAAATGGACAAATTGCATGTAAAGATGGCCGTACGGCCACAAGCACCTTAACGGCGATTATCATTTTGGCCTTGTGGAGACAAGCGGCATCGATCGATACCAACCATCGGCCTGTATCTGGATGCCATTCCGATAACAAACCACTCTTCTGGCCAAGTTATTAAAATGACACATGATCTTAGAGTCCATGAACAATGGAAGGGTTTTCCTATGTCTGATCCCAACACTGCTACCGCTTCCGCCGGCCTGAGAATGCATGCCACCACGACGAGCCGCCGGAAATCGATCACCATCCGGGCCACATTGATCACGATCCTCTCAACTCTCGTCGCAGGGTTGCTTGTGCTTGCCGTCATCAACATGTTGTCGG
>Ga0180016_100230_pt1 | contig 17130 bp, 15 predicted proteins | sample KR46_M_MetaG_FD_129673 | JGI IMG/M metagenome (GOLD analysis project Ga0180016, IMG submission 129673) | Groundwater microbial communities from the Olkiluoto Island deep subsurface site, Finland - KR46_M_MetaG | ecosystem: Environmental > Aquatic > Deep subsurface > Groundwater | place: Finland... | reverse complement strand
GCGCACGAGATCAACAACCCACTGGGGGTGATCCTCTGTCACGCGGAGTTGCTGCGCGACGAGGCGCGCGGACAAGCCCGGGCCGACCTGGACATGATTCTCAAGCACACGGAGCAGGCCCAGAAGGTGTTGCGGGACATGCTCGACTTCTCCCGCAACAAGCCCGTGCGGACCGGTACATGCGAGATCAATGAGGCTATCTTGGGGTTGGCCGACGTCTTCCGGCCGCGGCTCAGGTCCCAGGGAGTCTCCCTGAACATGTCCCTGAGCGAGGCGGCGCTGCACATCCGGGGAGACCGGGATGTGCTGGAACAGATTCTGACCAACATCCTGATCAACGCCCTGGACGCCCTTGAAAGCGCCAACGGCGAGAGGAGCGGCGGAACCATCGCCATTTCCACGGAGCGAGGGCGCGACGAGACCCTGGTCAGGATCGCGGACACGGGACCAGGCATCCCGGAGGAACACCTCAAGCGAGTCTTCGACCCCTTCTTCACAACCAAGGAAGTTGGCCGCGGCACGGGCCTCGGGTTGTCCGTGGTCTTCGGACTGGTGCAGGATCTGAATGGACGCATTGAGGTCCGCAACGCTCAGGAGGCCGAGGGTGGAGCCGAATTTCTGCTGTCCTTCCCTGTCCTTGACAACGAGCAGGAGGAGCCGCGATGAGCGAAAAAATGCTGATCGTCGATGACGAAGCCGACTTTGCCACCGGTCTTGTGCGCATGCTGCGGGCCGGGTTCCCGCAGCTGGAGGCGCAGGTCTGCACCTCCTCGCGGGAGGCCCTGGGGGCGATGGACCAGTTGGAACCAACGGTCCTGCTCACGGACCTGCGCATGCCGGAAATGGACGGACTGGAACTGATGCAGCACGCCCTTGGCCGGGATCCGAACCTGACCGTCGTGCTCCTCACGGCCCACGGCAGCATCGAGGCGGCCGTGTCGGCCCTCAGGGGCGGGGCCTACGAATTCCTGACCAAGCCCATCAAGCGCGATGACCTGTACCGCTGCGTCTCGCGCTGTCTGGAGCGCTCCCGCCTCATGCACGAGAACTCACGGCTGCGGTCCCTTATGTCGAAGTCGGAGCTGCAACGCACCCTCATCGGAGATACCCCGTGCATGCGCCGCCTCAAGGACACCATCTCCGCCGTGGCCGCCTCGGACTATACAGTCCTCATCCGGGGTGAATCGGGAACAGGGAAGGAACGGGTGGCCTCCTCCATCCACGCCCTCTCGGACCGCGCCAAAGGCCCCCTCATGACTGTCAACTGTCCGGCCATCCCCGACCAGCTCCTCGAAAGCGAGCTGTTCGGCCACGTCAAGGGTGCGTTCACAGGCGCCGACAAGGCTTACAAGGGAATATTTCAGGCCGCCTCCGGGGGAGTTATCGTCCTGGACGAGATCGGCGATATCTCCATGAACATCCAGACCAAGCTCCTGCGCGTCCTGCAGGATCGTCAGGTCCGGCCCGTGGGGAGCTCGACCTCCCAGAAGGCGGACGTCCGCGTCATCGCATCGACCAACCGCCCCCTGGAACAGAAGATCAGGGCCGGGGAATTCCGCGAGGACCTCTTTTACCGCCTCAACGTCCTGACCATCGCCACGCCGCCCCTGCGCGAGCGCGCCGATGACATCCCTCTGCTGGCCGATCATTTCCTGAGCGTGTGCTGTGAGGAGATGCGGCTGCCCCCGAAACGCTTCAGTCCCGAAGCTACGGTCTGCCTGTGCAGCAGGCCCTGGCCCGGCAACGTGCGCGAACTGCAGAACTTCATCCGCCGACTCGCGGTGTTCTGTCCGGGAGAACTGGTTGAGCCTTTCCACCTGCGTTTCGTGGACGGGCAGGACGAATACGCGACCTGCTCGGCCGAAGTGCCGCTGGTACCCTACAAGGATGCCAAGAACCTCGTTGTGGAGGATTTTACCCGCCGTTACGTCGAACGCCTGTTGGACGGCACCAGGGGCAACATCTCTGAGGCCGCCAGAGTTTCGGGCCTGGAGCGGGTGTCCCTGCAGAAAATCCTTCGCCGTCTGGGCATCGGACCAGCGGACAGATAGCGGCCGCAATCGGGTAGGAGGCGGGGTCACCCCCGCCGTCCTCCCACGTCACCGTACGTACGGTTCCGTATACGGCGGTTCATGTAACACATTGAAGTTTACGGTAGCGATCCAGCAGCGACACGAGTCCTAATTTATCGAAGTATTTCTTGGGGAAGGCCGCGTTCAAATGCGAGGCCCCCGAGTTCCACCACGGCCCATGCCCATTGGTGGCTGACCTCCACGAACGCGCCTCACCCAGACAACCATCACACCAGATGCCTGGCCTGCCTCTTTCCGGGGCTGAGGCTATTCCTGGCCTCCAAGGAGGCGGGATGAACAGTCATGTTGCTTGAAATCACCAAGGGCAGAGGTCGAGAAGATCGGCGGCAATGGCGTTGGCCGCCTGATCTTTGGCCAGGCCAAGCTCCTCGGTCAGGTAGGCAAATAGCAGTTCCGCCAAGCGGTTCAAGGCAATTTGCCAGGTGGACATGGTCGCGCCGTACAGCCATTTCCGTTCCGCTGGGTCTCTGAGACCAAGAGTACATGTTCGCTGTAATGGTCAATGTTCACATCAAGCCGGAATACAGGAAGGAATTCGTGGAGGCCATGCTCGACGACGCACGCAGGTCCGTGCGGAACGAGAGAGCGTGTCTGTTGTTCAATGTGGTTCAGGACAGCGAGGACGAGAACTGCCTGCATCTCTACGAAGTCTATGCCAGCGCCGAAGCCTTCGAAGAGCACAAGAAGACCCCGCATTTCATTCGCTGGGTAAAGACCACCAAAAACTGGCTCGCCAGTCCCCTGGAGATATTCACTGGTGTCCATCTGTTTCCCGATGACGGCGTCTGGAAAAAGCAGGCTTGAGGGCCGCACCTACACGAACAACAATGAGTCGGGCATCCCCAAAGCCACGGCCATACGTATCCTGAAGGTTCTGCGTGACAATGATTTCTTCATGATTTTGGAGGAACAGGTCGGGAGTAAGCCGGCAGTGTTGGGGTACCAGGCGCTGCTCGTCATTACGGACGGCTGGGAAGAATGAGGGTCGGCTCATTGAGTTTGTGACTCATTTTGTCAAAAAATGAGTCACAAATGAATTTGTCATGCACATGTGAGTCGGAAAAAATGCGTGTCTTCAGGGCCTCTATTTCCTCATTTTTACTACAATATTGCGACTCACAAAATCGAGATAGTGAGTCGCAATTTTCGTTTGTGCCTCACATCTGAGGCACAAAGAGTTTAAATGCTGTCTGGGTCTCTGAGACGACTGGATGACAAGAGCAACGAGTTTTTGGTTTGTGGTGGATAAATGAGGATGAGGCGCTTGAGGTGGCGGTGAGGGAGTATGAATAGTCGAGTGAATCCTGTTTGGCAGCTAACCGGGTGTTAGAAAAGTCAAAGCGAGACTTGACCCTCATCCGACCCTCATCCGGGTGGTGTTAGAAAAGTCAAAGCGAGACTTGACCCTCATCCGGGTCAATCCATCCTAGGCAAAGCCTAATCAGGGGCTGCGGCTGTGAACGGGCGGATTATCCATGAGGTGTTGTGATAAAAAATTAAGTTCTTCAAATCTGTCGGAGATTTTTGGGAGCGATACTAACTTTTATTTTAAGTTAACTCCATAAAATAACTGGGGATATTTTGACTTAATATCCCCAGTTACAATAAATCCGTGAGTGGCTGGAAGGAATAGGGATGATGAGGTGTATTCCCGATTGTTTATTCCCGGTTCAAGACTAATCTTTGTATTTATCCAAAAAGCGGTTGTAGTGCTCTTCCGCTTCATCCTTCGAATAACCATACTTTTTTTGCAACAGGCCAGACAACTTTTCCTGTTTTCCTTCGACTTCCGCAATCTCGTCATCAGTCAGCTTTCCCCATTGCTCTTTTATTCCGCCTTTAATCTCCTTCCATTTTCCTTTCCAAATATTATCATCCATATGCGTTCTCTCCTCTCAACCAGCTCTCACTGGATGTTATACGTTCATATTCTGATCATCCCTCTTCCTTCAAAAAAATATGTGCAGCCTTTTAGGTCATAGCAAAGAGACTCTGCGCCATTTGTTGAAAATGAAACACTTGAGCGACCAAAAGCACACGGTCCAGCCTGCCCAGCTTTGTCAACATCCGTGCCGAAAGAAGATCGCAGGCATTTATTATCTAACATGCTTATTTTAAATGCTAAAAGGAAAAGGCAGAGGGGGCCGAGCATACCGAGCCTTCTACTCAACTCGTCAGATGCAACATAACCGCTATATTTGACAACGCAGGTTACTCCAGAGGCATTGGTAGAGCCTGGGCATACAGAGGGCTAGGTCAATCGCAGGTTGTTCCCATGGAGCGCTACGACAGAGTTTCCGGAAGGACCTTAACGCAGAGGCGGGGGTCACCCATCAAAAGAGGGGAGGCGGGGGTCAGATCTGGGGAGGCGGGGGGTCAGATCTTGAATTTTGAATTTTTTCCTAAAACCTCATCTATCATGTTGACCAAAGCATAGAGACTGTCCCGGTTCATGTGTTTTTTGGTGACACATCGCTGCGCGTGAAGCCGGCGTGAACAGTCTGTTCCATGAGTATCAGTTCGTCGTCGGTCAGAAAGTCGAAGTGAGATCCTCGTTTACGGGCGGAAAGACGTCCGCTGTTTTGCAGACAATACTGAATGAACAGGTCAATCAGTCGGTCCGGCATATCAATGATGTGCTGGATGGATTGTTTGGTGTTGTCATAGCTGTTCAGAAAATCCAGTTCTTCCACGAGTTCGTGCTCGATGGTGAGCAGGACGAATTCATAGAGGGCTTCGGCCTGTGCCGTCATGTCGATGAAGCGGTACAGGTTTTTGGTGTCCGATGTCACTGTCATCTGGCCGGTGTCGTCCACGTCGTAATCGATCAGGCGTATCACCGGGGCCGAAAAGGTTTCCAGGGACTGGTCGTAGAGGGCGGGATTCTTGAGCATGGCGGCCGAAACGGGAAACATGATCCCTTTGGGCACCAGGCCGCGTTGAAAGAAAATGTTGTGAATCAGAAAGCGATGAATGCGACCGTTACCGTCCTCGAAGGGATGCATGAACACAAATCCATAGGACACGACGGCGGCATGGATCACAGCGGGCAGACCGCCGTTCAGCATGATGCGATGTGCGGCAAACAAACCGTCCATCAATTCGGGTAGGTCGCTGGGACTGGGGCAGATGTAGTGTACGAGTTGCTTTTGGTAGGAAATGGATTGCCCGACATAATTCTGGTTGTTCCGATAGTCCGTGTCCTGAAATCTGGGGTCGACAATGCGGTTCTGAACGTCGATGATTCTGGCCTTGTCACAAAAATCCTCGTTTTCCGCCAGTTCCAGCAATCCTATGAATTTTTCCGTCCGAGACGCGCTGGGTTTGACGTGCTCAATCTCGAAGGAGGATCTGGTTTCTTTGGTGTACAGATAGCTCAAGGCGCGGCGGAGGAGATCCGGCCTGAAAGCGGCCACGACTTCCTCGCAGCGTCCACGCAGATCGTTGTCTTCCATTGCCTTGAGCTTTGTCGTGCGGCGAACGACTGGACAGAAATTACGCCCTCCGAGCTGGTTGTCGATGACCCGTTGACGGGCTACGCGCCTGCCCGGGACGGTGTAGTAGAGAGCCTGCTCCAGGACCGGGATGTAGTTCCCCGAGGTCAGATCCGGGAGAGGAAGCCGCGTGTTGGTCAGGAATTCATACAGGTACCAGATCCTGCGCGCGTATTTTCCCTGGGGTTTGGAGGCGATCCAAGTGGCCACTTCATTGCCCGGAACCTTCTCAAACAGGGCCGCCAGGATGCCCAGATTGACGCCATCGTACTTAAGAGCAAATTCCAGATGGTCGCCCATGCCATCGCCGGGCCAATAGGAGGGCGGATACTCGGACTCCACGTGGTCGCCATGCACCTCAGTGCGCAGACCGCCCGCAGCCCGAACCGAGGACCGATGCCAGTTGGGCAGGACCCGCAACCCATGCTGTTCAATCAGGAAGGCGTACCCAGCAAGTTGGTTGCGCCCAGATGCTGAATCCATATCACCTCAAAAAATGCATACGGATCTTGAAAAACAGTTAAAAAAGAAGGATTGGGAAGAAATATGCTTATCTGCTTTTGTTGCCAAGACATTTTCCGGGCGACGGGCAAAAAGCTTCAGTTTGTCAGAAAATATCAACCGGCAGTACCGGCAGAAGTCATGTGCCGATGCTTGCGTCGACCAGCCATCTCTTTGTTCCCAAGCCAGACAACCATCACTCGGTCTGGGTCTCACTCGGTCTGGGTCTGGGTCTCTGAGACCAAGAGTATACTGAAATATTTGATATTTTGTTTGAAAAAGGGCTTTTTTTGGGCGTTAGAATTGCTTTTTTTCTTTGCGAAGACGTTTTTTTCTGTCTAACACATTGTGATTCAATGATAAAACTCTTGAAATTGCGGGTAAGTATGCCAATTTGAGTAAATTGGCGGGTTGGTATGTATCAGGCATTTTGGGGTCTGGGTCTCTAAGATGTGCCCCTTGCCTTTATGAACCGGCAAGCCGGATTCCGACATGGTCCAGGGCAAGGAAAAGAACGAGCGGATCAAAAAGCGACGCCGTGAACCCCCGCCTCCGATAAAAGGATGCAGCCTGTTCACTGAGGGCATGGACGAGCATGGCGCGAATTCTCGCGATGTCCGCCGCCTGGAGCGTCCGCAGCAGGGCGTCGCGCAGCATGCCCGTGCCGATGCACTGACCCGCATACCGCCGGTCCACCGCCAGCCGGGCCAGGATCATGACGGGAATGGGCTCTGGCATGTTGCGTTTAATGGATCCTGCCACAAAGCGGTGCTCGATGCTGCCGACGGCCAAGGAGTAGTAGCCGACGACCGTGTTGCCAAAACAGACCACATAGGTGCGGGTTGCGCCGGAACTTTGGTTTTTCATTGCCCGATGTCGCAACCAGTCACCCAGCAAAGGCTCCGCGCAGGAAAAGGAGGATACGTCATGTGATGCGGTCAAGGGCGTGGGGGCGGAAAACGATTCGGTCACTGTTGCTGCCACGGGGCCTTGGCATTGAAAAGGGTGACGAGGCCCTCAATCTGTTCTTCGGAAGGCGGATTGTCCAGGGCTGCGCCGAATTGTTCCCACTGCGTGCTGTCCAGCGTGAAGCGCGTGCGGTCAAGAACGACTTCCTCGGCCAGACGCAGGGTGTTTTCGAGAATAAAGGCCGTCCGGCTCTTTCCGAGGCTCTGGGCGGCCTGGTCGATCAATGCCTTTTCCTCGTCGGAAATACGCAGATTGATGGATGCTGTGGCGGTCATGACTACTCTCCTTTTTTACACCGATATGACGTCAGTCAAGATTCGTCAATACATTGTATATACAAAAAAAAGGATATGCTTTTTTCTGAGTTAGAGGCGCGCGGGAATGGTGTGCCATCACTCCAGATGCCTAGCCTGCCTCTTTCCAGGGCTCTGCGCATTCCTGGCCTCCAAGGAGGCGGGATGAAAAGTCATGTTGCTTGAAATCACCAGGGGCAGAGGTCGATCTTTGACCTTGAGAAGATCGGCGGCAATGGCGTTGGCCGCCTGATCTTTGGCCAGGCCAAGCTCCTCGGTCAGGTAGACAAAAAGCAGTTCCGCCAAGCGGTTCAAGGCAATCTGCCAGGTGGACATGGTCGCGCCGTACAGCCATTTCGAGAACCGCAGAAATCCGGCATAGGCATCCTGATCCGGCCACAGCAGGCGCACGCTGCCATGAAAATTACCGCTGTTGTAGAGCAGATCCCAGAACCGGGCCATGCGTTTCAAGTCCTGCATGGCTGTAAAATCAATCAGGTCGTTGGCCAGTATTTCGTACGGGGGATATGGCAGATAGGTCATCCCGTGGACGGCATCGTGTCGGTTCAGGGTGGTGCCGGACAGTTTTTTCAGGACGCCCAACTGGATTTCCGCCCTGGTCAGGCCGATCAGCCGGTTCAGGTTGCGGCCAAAGCTGTCCGCGCTTTCCCCTGGCAGCCCGATGATCAGATCCACATGCAGATGGGCATTGGTCTGTTCTTCCAAAAAGCGCAGGTTGTCGGTGATCTTGTCCATGTCCAGCCGCCGGTGAATGGACGCGGCCACATCCGCATTCAGGGTCTGGATGCCGACTTCCAGTTGCAGGGTGCCCGGAGGGAACTGGGCAAGTTTCTCCCGCAATTCAACCGGAAAATGTTCGGGCACAACTTCGAAATGGACCAGTAACGGCGGTTCCCGCTGCAGAAAAAAATCCAGGATCGGGTCGATTCGCTGCATGCTCAGGTTAAAAGTCCGGTCGATGAACTTGAAGTTGCGCGCCCCCCGCTCCCATAGCGTGGTCAGTTCACGCAGGAACCGGTCCGGGTCAAAATAGCGGACCTGCTTGTCGATGGAGGACAGACAAAATTCGCAGGAAAAGGGGCACCCCCTGGACGCTTCCACATAAGTGACCCGATGGGCGATATCCGCGTCGGTGTACAGGGCGTACGGCATGACAAGGCGGTCCGGATCGGGCGGAGGGGCCGTGATGATCCGTGGCAACCCGGTGCTGCCTGTCAGATAGGTGGAGCAGAGCTGATAAAATTGTTCTTCCCCTTCGCCGCAGATCACGTGGTCGGCGAGGGAAAAGTCGAGGCGGTGCGGAAAGTGACTGACCTCTGGTCCGCCAAGAACAAGCAGCACCTCAGGCGCAAGGGCTTTGAGAATACGCACCAGCTGTTCGCATTCCCTCCCGTTCCAGATATAGACGCCAATGCCAATGATTTTTGGACGATGCGCCAGGATTTTTTCAGCAATATCGAGCAGCTGCTCCGAAAGAGTGAATTCCTGGATAACGCCCCGGGGCTGCAGGTCACGCAGATTGGCATGCAGGTAGCGCAGCCCGATGCTGGGGTGGATATACCGGGCATTGAGTGTGGTGAGAACAATATCGTACATGGGAGATGCCTGAGTTTGCGAAATGTTGTCGGCGATTCCTGTGCTTGTCTGTCCTTCCACGCCCTGAACGATGGAGGCCACTTGCTCGCTGATTTTTTAACATCTCCAGTCAAGCCACTGGAGTCAAGCCAATGGGGTCAACGAATCTGAGCGAGTGAGACTCCATAACGCCACTTACGAGCCGGGCAGTACTCTTCCGTGCGGGCAGCAGTTTCAAATGTTGCCTGTTGCCGCTGCACCGCAGAAAACCGTCTTTACTTCGAATCACGCCAGGCATACTTAGAAAAGAGGGGATGGGGTCCCCCTTGAACCGCGACAGCCGCCGATGACTCCTCCATTTGCACCAGCGATGGTAGGATTTTTTTCGGCCTTCAAACCACGCTTGGACGTGGTTTTTTTGTTCGCTGACCCCGATGTTTTGCAATGCCCGGGACAAGCCGCCTGCTCGGCCTGCCCTGAACACGGGAACACATGTTTCATTCGTGAGGAAGATGATGTCGAAAATCGCTTTGATCGCTCTGGCCGGGGCGTTTGGCACGCTGTGCCGGTACTGGCTCTCGGGTCTGACCCATGACATTCTGGGACGGGATTTTCCGTGGGGGACGTGGGCCGTGAACATTCTCGGCTGCTTTTTGTTTGGTCTGGTCTGGATATTGGCCGAAGAGCGCGGTTTTCTGTCCGCGCAGTCGCGGATTCTCATCCTGACGGGATTCATGGGCGCGTTCACCACGTTTTCCACGTTCATCTTCGAGAGCGGCGCCCTAGCCGGCGACGCGCAATGGCTGAGGCTCGCAGCCAATGTCGCCGGGCAGAATCTGGTTGGTTTTGCGGCCCTTTATCTTGGCGTGGGCCTTGGCAGGATCATCTAGCTGTTTGCTCATCTGTTGGCGAAACCGGGCCATCGGCCAAAAAACTCCTGATGCGAACCAGGGGCTTTGGGGTGAAGATTATTTCAGGGCTTCGGCAACGACCTCGTGGCCGAGGCGGCGGAGCATACGGCTGGTGCGTTCGCCTTTCTTGCCGTTTTCTTTGTAGAAAATCAGGGCTTTGCACACGGCATCCCGCACTTCATCCGCGCTGAGTTTTGTGCCGAGCAGGATTCCAAGACCGGGGTTGAACGTGGCCGAACCACCGAAGTACAGATCCCACCCCGATTTTTTGCCGACCAGTCCGATGTCGCGCACGAAACTGAGTCCGCAGCCGAAGCTGCAGCCGGATACTCCGGTTTTGACCTTGAACGGGTACGGCCCGTTTTCCTTGAGCAGGCTTGAAAGCATCCGCCCCAGCTCCCGCGTTTCCTGTTTTCCGTACCTGCACTCCACGTTTCCGGGACACACGGAAACGCCGGGAGGACACTTGGACACGACTGTGCCCAGCGCGGCCGCGATCTCGTCAACCTTGTCCGCGGGAATTCCTTCCAGGTTCATGCGCTGGCCGGTGGTGGCCCGCAGCGTGGGCAGGTCGTATGTGGTCATGACGTCCATGACGCGTTTCATCATGTCAAAGGAAAGCTCTCCCTGGCTGAGACAGAGCCGCAATGCAAATGTGCCGTTCTTGCGCTCCACGGGCATGACCACGACGGGCTTGGAATCAGAGTTCATGTTCGTTACCTTATGCATTCAAAATGTTAACAGCCTGAACTTTTGAGAAAATTAAAAATTTATTTCGTGCTGACCTGAAATCCGGAACTCAGATAACAGCAGTTTTGATGATTGTCCTGCAGTATTTTTCCGCCATGACTGAAATTTTTGCCTTGATTCGTCGACTGATTTAGGCACACTTCGTGATCGAAGTATTGATGTGACAAAGACCTCCCGTCTGATTTCGGGCGGAGTATAATTGGAGATTTGATGAGCACACAAGAAACCCACGCCCTTGGCCGATCCCTTTGGCGGTTGGTGCGTTTTGCCCGCCCCCATGCGCGGCGGATTGGCGTAGGACTTGCCGCCAATGCCGGGGCACGCTTTTTCGACCTGCTGCCCATGCTCGTGGTCGGCCGGGTGGTTGATACTGTGGCCGGGGCTTTGCGCGAAGGCCAGGCGCTGCCAGGGAGTGAATTCATCTGGGCCGGACTCCTGGTACTGGGCACTTTCGCGGGGCTGGCAATATTTCAGAGTGTCAGCGACTACACCCTCGACGCTGCGGCGCAGCGGATTCGCCATGATCTGCGGGTAGACCTCTATACCCATGTCCAGAAGCTCGACGTGTCCTACTTCGAGTCCCGCCAGACCGGCGACATCATGGCCGTGCTGGCCGGTGATGTGGACAATCTGGAGCGTTTTTTTTCCGACACGTCCACCAGCATCGTGCGTCTGCTGATCACGTTCACGGGCATCTACGGCATCCTGTTCTGGCTGGACTACCATCTGGCCTTGCTGCTCCTGGCGCCCATGCCCATCGCCATCTGGGCCGTGCGCTTTTTCGCCACCCGCGTCGCCCCGCAGTACCGCAAGGCGCGGCAGGCCGTGGGCGACATCAACTCAATCCTCGAAAACAACCTGCAAGGCATGAACGTCATCCAGGCCTATTCAGCCCAGGATCATCAGACCGGGCGCATCCGCCTGCGCTCCGAGGAATACCGCGACGCCGCCATCCGCGCCGCCCGTGAGCGCGCGCGATTCGTGCCTCTGCTCTACGGGGTGGCGGGGCTGGGGTATGCGCTTCTGATCGGCGTGGGCGGCTGGATGACATTCGCAGGCATCGGACCCAGCGTGGGTGATTTCACCACCTTCGTGCTCATGGCCATGCGCCTCATCCTGCCCCTTTTCGTTTTCGGCATGCTCATCAACCAGATCCAGCAGTCCGAAGCCTCGGCCCTGCGCATTAACGAGATTTTCGATACAACGCCCACGGTGCGCGACCAGGCCAAGGCTTCGCCTCTTGAAGGCGGACTTGAGTTGGTCGAGGTCCGCGATGTCTGCTTTGCCTATCCAGAGCGCGAAAAGGTATTGTGCGGAATAAATTTGCGCCTGGAGCGCGGCCGTGTGCTCGGCGTGGTCGGGCCCACGGGGGCGGGCAAGAGTTCTTTGGCCAAGCTCATGCTGCGCTATTACGATCCATTGGAAGGGGAAATTCTGGCCAACGGCCGCGAGCTGTCTTCGGTGACCCTGGACTCATGGCGCGGGCGCATCGGTTATGTTTCGCAGGAAGCCTATCTGTTTCACGGCACGGTGTCCGAAAATATCCGCCTCGGATCCCCGCTTGCCACGGATGACGACGTCATACGGGCCGCAGACATGGCCGGAGCCGGTGACTTCATCGCTGCATTGCCGCAAGGGTACGAAACCATGGTCGGGGATCGGGGCATGAAACTCTCCGGCGGCCAACGGCAGCGCATCTCCCTGGCACGGGCCATTCTGCGCGATCCGGAATTCCTGATCCTCGACGAAGCCACCTCCAGCGTGGATACGCGCACGGAGGAGGTCATCCAGAACAACCTGAAGAACCTGCGCGCCGAGCGCATTACGCTGGCCATTGCGCACCGCCTGTCCACGGTGCGGCACTGCGACGAGATCGTGGTGGTCGTGGACGGCATCATCGTCGAGCGCGGGACGCATGAGGAACTGGTCGCGGCGGGCGGCGTGTATTCAGGGTTGTGGCATGTGCAGAGCGGGGACTAGGGCGGGGAAAGATGTCCGTCCGGGAGGATGATTGCGGTGCTAAGCGGCGGAGTCGGGCTGGCCGGTTTGTGCTGCGCCGAAACTCCTTCGCGGGCCTCGTAAGGCTTGACCGTTGCGTGCAGGGCGGGAATTCGTGGATGCGCGACAGGCAACGGACAAGCCAACGATGCCTGGCTCAGTCAGACAGTCGGCGCAACACAAACCGACCAACCCGACTCCTTGGTTCGTATCAAGAGTGCTCGGGAGCGGTTTGAATGAGTTTCGTCATTTTTTGGGATCGACTTCTTTTATGAAAGAAACGTCGGTGATTCTCACGTCGCCTTCTGGAAATTTGTCCAGAATTTCCAACTGCGAGAGATCCAGGGTATGCCGCAATTCATACAGCGGCATTTCATTCAGTATCGTACGAGCTAACGCATCTGATTTATTGCGAGATTGCGGCGATAACTCTGCCCTTAGCGTCGAGAATTTTTTAGTCACCGAGAGTACCCCTTCTCTTTGAAGTTCAGACAATGCCACGGCAAATATTCGCTTTTTACCAGTTTGCGTTATGGCAGCATATCGGGCGTGGAGAGTATATTTTGAAGGAACAGATTGGGAAGATGGGTAAGGAAAGATAGGTGTGCTGTTAGGGCGGGTTTGCTGGAAAGATGGGAAGACGGTGCTGTGCGGCGGAGCCTTGCTGGTCGGTTTGTGCTGCGCCGAAACTCCTTCGCGGGCCTCGTAAGGCTTGACCGTTGCGTGCAGGGCGGGAATTCGTGGATGCGCGACAGGCAACGGACAAGCCAACGATGCCTGTCTCAGTCAGACAGTCGGCGCAACACAAACCGACCAACCCGACTCCTTGGTTCGTGAGATTGAAAAATCCCCCCAGGAAACTCTTGTTTCCTAGGGGGATTTTTCAATCTCAAACGGATTAATTCAAAAGTGCCGAGCTGATAAATTTAAAAACAATGAATGGGGTGCAGGGGACGCGTCCCCGTGGGACGTGTCCCGCCCGCCGGAGGCATCTTCTCCCCCCTCCTATTTTTCTTCCCGCTCCTTGTACCAGGCGCTGGAGTCTTCCATCAGCTTGTTCAGGCGGTTGACCATCTTGTGCGGGTCGGCGAGGTAGCCGTCCATGAGCAGGGCGGATTCGTAAAGCTGCTCGACGATTGTGGCTACGAATTCGTCCTGCTCGTTTTTGCCGAAGACGGAGAGCAGGTTGCGCACCAGTTTGTGGTCCTGATTGATCTCGAAGATCTTTTTGGGGATGGAGGTGTCTTTGGTCACCAGTTGCATGATCTTGTGCATCTGGGAGGTGGAACCATCCGGGCTGACCAGGCAGGACGGGCTCTGGCTCAGGCGCTTGGAGATGCGGGCCTCGGTGATGCGGTCGCCAAGGATCTGCTGCACGCGTTTTAAAAAGCGGTCCATGTCCTGGGACTGTTCCTGGGACAGGTCTTCGGGCTTGTCGGTTTTCTCGCCACTGTCGGCGAATTTTTCGATGTTTGCGATATCGGCGTTTTCCGTGGCCTTGAGTTCACAGTCTTTGAACTTGCGCAGACTGTCCATGACGAATTCGTCAACGGGCTCGTAGAGGTAGAGCACTTCGAGGCCCTTGGCGCGGAAGATCTCAAGGTGCGGGTTCTGCTCGATGGCCTCGCGGCTGGGGCCGGAGATGTAGTAGATCTCTTTTTGTCCGTCCTTGGCGGCTTCGATGTACTCCTCCAGGGAGATGAGCCCGTCCTTGTTGTCGTGACGGGAGGAGTTGAAGCGCAGGAGCTCGCCGAAGGCCTCCTGATTGGCGAAGTCGGAATAGCCGAGCTTGAAGCGCTTGGAGTGTTCTTTCCAGAATGTGGTGTAGCGGTCCTTGTCCTGGCCGAGTTTTTTGAGGTGCGAGAGGATCTGCTTGGTCAGGGTGGTGGCGATTTTGCGGATGAGCAGGTTTTCCTGCAGGGTCTCACGGGAGATATTGAGCGGCAGGTCCTCGGTGTCGACCACGCCGCGCATGAAGCCCAGGTATTCGGGGATGAGGTCCTTGTTCTTGCTCTGGATGAGCACGCGGCGCACGTAGAGGTCCAGGCCGTAGTTGTCGCGGTCGAAGCCGAAGGTGTCCTGGCTGCGCGGGGGCACGAAGGCCAGGGCCGAGAACTGCACCGGGGCGTCCACGTTCATGTGCAGGGAGTCGAGGGGTTCCTCATGGTCGTAGGTCAGGAATTTGTAGAATTCCGTGTACTGCTCCGGGGTGATGGAGAATTTGTTCTCGCGCCACAGGGCCTGCACCGTGTTGGCTTTCTCGCCCTGAACCAGGATGGGGAAGGAGATGAAATTGGAGTGCTTCTTGATGATGGAGGTGATGCGGTTCTTTTCCGCGAACTCCTTTCCATCCTCTTTGAGTTCAAGGGTCACCGTGGTGCCGCGCGGCAAGTCCTCTTCCAGTTCGACCACGGTATAGGTGCCAAGACCATCGGAGTTCCATTCCACGGCCTTGGAGTCGGGCTTTAAGGAGCGGGTACGGATGGTGACCTTGTCGGCGACCATGAACACCGAGTAGAAGCCGACGCCGAAGCGGCCGATGATGTTGGAGGAGTTGGCCTGGTCAGCCATGGCCTGGCGGATGAATTCGGCCGACCCGGAGTGGGCGATGGTGCCGATGTTCTCGACCAGTTCATCCATGGTCATGCCGATGCCGGTGTCGGCGATGACGAGCTGGCGCTTTTCTTCGTCGGTGGTGATGGATATCTGCAAGTCGAGGTCGGGGCTGGCGATCTCGGTGGAGCGGGACTGTTCGAAGCGCAGCTTGTCGAGGGCGTCGGAAGCGTTGGAGACCAGCTCGCGCAGAAAAATTTCCCGGCTCGTGTAGATGGAATGGGTGATGATATCGAGGAGTTGCTTGATTTCGGTTTTGAATTCAAACTGTTGTGCCTGGGACATAGATGCTCCTTCTGGTTTGGAAATTTTGATTGCTCCAATTAAAAAGCCTGACCCCATTGTCAAGGGTTTTGGGGAGAACAAGATTTTTGCTTGACCGGGCCAGAGCCCTTGGGTAGAGAGTTTCCCCTGTCGGATGGTGGGTGTAGCTCAGTAGGCAGAGCACCTGGTTGTGGCCCAGGATGTCGCGCGTTCAAGCCGCGTCACTCACCCCATTAGACCATACGGGACAGTTCGTCTGTCCCTTTTTTTTCCTGCATTTTTTTGTGGTGGGTGTAGCTCAGTAGGCAGAGCACCTGGTTGTGGCCCAGGATGTCGCGCGTTCAAGCCGCGTCACTCACCCCATTTGACACCTCAGCAGAACCGGATAAGAACTGGTTCTGCTTTTTTTTTGGAGGGCGTTTGGCAGCATTCACGGGCATCAACCATCTGGCCATGGTCACGGCGGACATGGATCGTACGGTCCGGTTCTGGCGCGACCTGCTTGGCATGCGTCTGGTCGTGGGCCTTGGCCATCCCGGATACCGGCACTATTTTTTCGAGATCACGGACAAGGACATGATCGCCTTTTTCGAATGGCCCGGGGTTCAGTCTATCGCCGAGAAGGATCATGGTGCGCCGGTGCGCGGGCCAGCGGCTTTCGACCACCTGTCTTTTGGGGTGGAGAGCATCGATGAACTCAAACGCCTGAAGGATCTGCTGGAAGCCAACGACTTCTGGGCCTCGGAACTCACCGACCACGGATTCATCCTTTCGCTTTACTCTTTCGATCCCAACAATATTCCCATCGAATTCAGCTATGCCGTGCCCGAGTACGACGTTCACGCCCATCCGATCATGATCGATTCCCATCCGACCCAGGCCGCGACCGAAGGCAGTGAGCCTCGTCCGGACAGATGGCGGAGCGCCGTTGCTCCAGAATCGGATCATGCGGTCTATCCCGGCGAGGGCGACGCCGTTCGCGCTGCATTCATCAAGAAAACATAAATCCCGCAGCTGCGGGGTATTTGAGGAAAATATGGACAAACTTGTCATTGAAGGCGGCGTGCCTCTCAAGGGAGAGATCCGGGTCAGCGGCTCCAAAAACGCGGCCCTGCCCATACTGCTCGCATCCATTCTGATCGAGGGCGAGGTGCGCCTGACCAATGTACCGAATCTGCGCGATATCGCCACCACGCTCAAGCTGCTTGAACTGCTCGGCTGCCGCGCCGAATATAATGACGGGGATGTGCTGCTGCACTCCTGCGACCTGAAGCCCGAAGCGCCCTATGACCTGGTGCGGACCATGCGCGCCTCCGTGCTGTGCCTGGGGCCGCTTCTGGCCCGGCTCGGGCGGGCGCGGGTGGCCATGCCCGGCGGCTGCGCCATCGGGGCGCGGCCTGTGGATCTGCACCTCAAGGGACTTGAGCAGATGGGCGCCGTCTTCGAGCTGGAGAGCGGCGATATCGTCGGCAACTGCGACCGCTTGAAGGGTGCTCATATCCATCTCGATTTTCCCACCGTGGGCGGCACCGAACACCTGATCATGGCCGCGACCCTGGCCGAAGGGGAGACGGTCATTGAAAACGCGGCCCGCGAGCCGGAAATCCAGGATCTGGCGGAATTCCTGAACACCTGCGGGGCGCGCATC